>Ga0315910_10000973_pt1 | contig 27049 bp, 21 predicted proteins | sample EdamamesoilMG_FD_204470 | JGI IMG/M metagenome (GOLD analysis project Ga0315910, IMG submission 204470) | Garden soil microbial communities collected in Santa Monica, California, United States - Edamame soil | ecosystem: Environmental > Terrestrial > Soil > Garden | place: USA: California... | reverse complement strand
CTTGTTCTACGGCGTCAGCGGCGGAGCGGCGACCCCCTACCAGGGCGGCACCCTGTGCGTGAAGTCGCAGATCAAGCGCACCGGCGCGCAGAGCTCCGGCGGCTCGCTCCCGCCGGCCAACGACTGCACCGGCGTCTGGTCGATCGACATGAACGCCTTCGCCGTCAGCGCCGGGCCGCCCGCGCCGCTGCCCGCGCTGACCATCCCGGGCACGATCGTGAACTGCCAGTGGTGGGGTCGCGACCCGGGTTACGTCGCGCCCAACAACACGCAGCTCTCCAACGGACTGCAGTACTTGATCTGCAACTGAGCACGGGGCCCCAGGCCCCTGCAGGATCGGGCGTAGGGCCCGGCAGCGGCGCAAGCCGCGGCCGGGCCCTTCGCTTCGAGAGCGACGAAGCCACCTGACGCCGCCTCGGACAGCCGTTAGGCTCGCCGGCCTGGTCCAGCTGGGAAACACCACCGTTTCGCGGGCGTTGCACGAACGCCGGCGCCTGCTCGCCTGCGGCCTCGCGCTGCTGCTCTGCGCGGCGCCCTTCTTCGCGTCTTGCGCGAGCAGCTCTGCGCGCAAGGCCGAGCCGCTGGCGCAGCCGCTCGCGCAACAGCTCGATCAGCTGCTGCGTGACGAAGCCCTGAAGCAGCAGTGGGTCGGAGTCTCCATGGCGATCGCGCGCACGGACGGCGTCGTGCACGTCGCGCACTTCGGCATGCAGGATCGCGAGCGCGGCATCCCGGCGGACGACGGCAGCTTGTACCGCTGGGCCTCGATCTCCAAGCCGCTGACCGCGGTCCTGGCGATGCAGCTGGCCAACGAAGGCGCGCTCGATCTCGACCGCGACGTGCGCGATTACGTGCCCGAGTTCCCGCCGCAGCCCTACGTGATCAGCTCGCGACAGCTCCTGTGCCACCAGGGCGGAATCGTGCACTACGTCAACGGACCCGTGATCGCCCTGCCGGCGCGCACCGACGTCGCGCATCCCTTCGCGGACGCGGTCGACGCGCTGCGCCGCTTCGCGGGCTCGCCGCTGATCGCCGAGCCCGGCACGCGCTACTCGTACACCACGCACGGCTACGTGCTGTTGGGCGCGGTGCTGCAGCGTGCGGGGAAGCAGGACTTCGACCAGGCCGTCGCGCAACGCATCGCGCAGCCGGCGGGGATGAGCACGCTGGCGCCCGACCGGCCGTGGGTCGAACTGCCCGGACGCTGCGCGGGCTACCGCAAGAACGCGCAGGGCGAGATCGTGCCCTCGGCCGAGGTCGACGTCAGCTGGAAGCTCGCCGGCGGCGGTTTCATCTCCAACGTGCACGACCTCGGCGCCTTCGCCTCCGCGCTGCTGGCCTGCAGCCTGCTCGACCGCGAGAACCGCGAGCTGATGTGGTCTTCACAGGCGACGCGCAACGGCGAACACACGCACTACGGCCTGGGATTCCGCATCGATTCGCACCGCGGCGAGCGCCTGATCCAGCACAGCGGCGCGCAGGAGAAGACGCGCACGCGGCTCTTGATCCTGCCCGAGCGCGGGCTGGCGGTCGCGCTGATGTGCAACAGCGAATGGGCCGACCTGGCTCCGCTGGGCTCGCAACTTCTCGACGCGCTGATCAGCGCGCCGCCGCTCCCATGACGGCCACCACGAACCATCGACTGGAACTCCACGCGCTGACCGGCGCGGGACTGCGTCCGCTTGCGCTCGACGGGGCGCAGGGCAGCGTGCACGACGTGCTCGAGCTCCTGCCGCCCGGCGTGTACTCGGCGCTGCGCACGTTCGGGCACACGCGCTTCCTGATGCTGGAGGCGCACCTCGACCGCACGCAGCGTTCGATGCAGCAGCTCGGCTGGAGCAAGCGCCTCGACCGCGACGCGCTGCGGCGCGCGCTGCACGCGACGGTCTCCGCCTACGCACTGCCCGAGGCGCGAGTGCGCTTCGACGTGCTGCCCGAGCCGGCGACGATCCAGGGCGTCGCGGCGGATGTGTTCCTGGCGCTCTCGCCGCACCTGCCGGTTCCCGACGAGTTCCTGCGCGAAGGGGTGCGCGTCGAACTCGCGCGCCACCTGCGCCGCGACACGCCGCGCATCAAGACCACGGCTTTCGTGCGCGCGCGCAAGCCGCTGCCGCTGAACACGCGCGAGAACTTCGAAGGCGTGCTGCTCGACGAGCAGGAGCGCTTCCTCGAGTGCTCCAGCGCCAACCTCGGTTTCATCCGCGGCAACGAGCTGATCAGCGCCGGCGACGGCGTGCTCGAAGGCATCACCTGCCTGGTGCTGCGCCAGGTCGCGCCGAAGCTCGGACTGCGCTGGGTGGACCTGCGCCTGCCGCTGGCGGAGCTTGCGAGCGTCGACGAGTGCTTCCTGTCCAGCTCCTGGCGCGGCGTGGTGCCCATCGTGCAAATCGAGTCCGTCAGGATCGGCGCCGGCCGCGTCGGGCCGAAAGTTCGCGGCCTGCTGGAGGCCTACTACGACTTCGCGCAGGCGCAGGCGCGCCCCGCGCTCGCCTAGGGCGCCGGCGGGCTTCCGCTTCCGCGGCCTTGCGCTACCGTGGACCTGTGCGGCCGCGGTTGCGCCGTGTCGAGTTGGAGTCGGGAGGATGCCGGAATGAGCTGCAGGGTCTCGCGCGTCGCGCTCCATTTGGGAATCGCATGGCTGCTGCTCGGCGCACGCGACGCGCTGGCGCAGACATCCACGCACGTGCGGCTGGACGTCGCGGGCGCGCCGGCGCTGGCGGCGTTGCTCGAGGACCAGGGTTTCGACGTGATCGAGGGCTCGGTGCGCGAGGACAAGCTCGAACTGGTCTGCTCGCCGCGCAGCCTCGAGCTGCTGGAGCAGCGCGGCCTGCAACCGCGGCTGCTCGCGCGCGGCCGGCCCTTCCGCGAGATCCAGGCGCAGCAGCAGGGCCCGGACGGCGTGCCCGCGGGCTATCCCGACGGCGCGGGCATCCAGGCGCGGCTCGACGCGGCCGTGGCCGCCTATCCCGCGCTCGCGAAGCAGTACGACCTGAGCGCGCGCTACGGCTTGCCGCCGACGGCAGGCGGCAGGCAGATGATCGCGATCAAGGTCTCCGACAACGCCGCCGCCGAGGAGGACGAGCCCGCGCTGTTGATCGTCGGCGCGCACCATTGCCGCGAGATCGTCACGCCGGTGATCGCGCTGCGCGCGCTCGACAACCTGCTGGCGCTCTACGGCAGCGATCCGGTCGTCACCGCCGCCGTGAACGAGTACGAGATCTGGATCGCGCCGAACTGGAATCCCGACGGTTACGCCTACGTCTTCGACACCGACAACCTGTGGCGCAAGAACCGGCGCGTGTTCCCCACCGGCGTCGGCGTCGACCTCAATCGCAACTACCCCTTCGGCTGGAATTCGCCGTGCAGCGGCACGACTTCGGTCAGCTCGGACACCTACCGCGGCCCTAGCCCCGCCTCGGAGGTCGAGACGCAAACCATGGCGGCTTTCTCCGCCGAGCGCCGCTTCGCCAAGCTCGTCGACTACCACTCCTACGCCTCGGAGGTGCGCTACGGCTACGGCTGCTGGACGCATCCGCTGGAGAGCTTCCTGGCCGCGCAGGCGCAGCAGTTCTCGCAGGCCAGCGGCTACGGCGGGGCGACCGCGCTCTCCTGCTGCACCGGCGGCGACATCCACCTGCACATGGCCAGCACGGGCACCTTCGCGTTCCTGATCGAGACGCACACGCAGTTCCAGCCCAGCTACGCCAGCGCGCAGCTGGAGGCCGACAAGTTGTGGCCGGGCATCCTGTGGCTGCTGCAGCGGCCGCTCTCGCTGTCGGGGCACGTGCGCGACGCCTGCAGCGGAGCGGCGCTCGCCGCGCAGATCGATTTCAGCGGGGTCAACTTCGTCAACGGCGAGCTGAACACGAGCGGCGGACTCTTCGGCCGTTACCAGGCGACGCTGCCCGCGGGCGCGTACACCGCGCGGTTCTCCGCCGCCGGTTTCGTGACGCAGGACATCCCGATCACGGTGACCGCGACGAGCGCGCAGCTGCTCGACGTGGCGCTGACGCCGCTCGCGGTCGCGAACACGTATTGCACGGCGAAGCTGAACAGCCTGGGCTGCTCGCCTTCGATCGCCGCCGCGGGGACGCCCAGCGCCACGGCGAGCAGCGGCTTCACGCTCAGCGCCAGCCAGGTGCGCAACAACAAGGCCGGATTGTTGTTCTACGGGACCTCCGGAGCGGCGAGCGCTCCGTTCCAGGGCGGAATCCTGTGCGTCGCCGCGCCGATCAAGCGCACTCCAGGTATCCACTCGGGCGGATCCGCCAGCGGATCGGATTGCAGCGGCACGTATGCCATCGACTTCAACGCCTTTGCGCGCGGCGCGCTCGGCGGCTCGCCGCTGCCGGCGTTGTCGCTGCCGGGCACCAGCGTCGACTGCCAGTTCTGGGGCCGCGATCCCGGATTCCCGGCGCCGGACAACACCACGCTGAGCAACGGGATGCACTTCACGATCTGCGGGTAGCCGCGAGGTTCGAACCAGGTCCGGCATGGCGAATCCGGAGTCGCAGCCGATCACGACCTGCTCTTCACCCGGGTACAGGATGCGGATCGCGCTTTGCAGGTGAGCTTCGCGCCGGCCTGCCGGTACGACCCTCGCCCTCCTCGACACCCTTCGACGCGCTGGACGTCGAGAACCTCATCCCACGAGCCTTCCATGAGAACCCAACTGCTCTCGGCCATTGCCTCGATCCTTCTCGCGTCCGCGGCCAGCGCCCAGATTCGACTGAGCCCGAGCAACCCGATCTCCGCATGGTCACCGCGCACACCCGGCGCCGGCCTGGACGGCGGCTCCTACGTGTACGACGACGGAAGCACGGAGAATTCGCTCGGCATCACGCAGTGCACCGTGCCGGGGCCCGCGCTCGTGTTGTGGCTGCATCGATTCGACGCGCAGCCGGGCATGGAGATCATCACACGGATCTCCACGGCCTACGGCTCGGCGCTTTTCCCCGCGGTGTCGCCGCCCGCGGGCACGCCCGCTGGAGTCGCCCTGTACGCCGATCCCACGCAGGACGGCGATCCCGTCGACGCGCTGTTGCTGACCTCGGCGCTGACGACGGTCCAGGATCCCGGCACGGATCTCCTCCACAGCGTGCCGATCCTGCCCACGGCGGTCAGCGGCATCTTCTTCGTCATGGCCTGGTCGGAAACCACGTGTGCGCAGCCGCTCAACAGCACCTTCCCGGTGCCGATGGACACGAGTCAATCCCTCCCCGGCCGCGCCTGGGTCGGAGGCATGCAGAGCGCGCAACTGTTCGACCCGGCCGATCTGGGCAACCTGGACGTGGGGCCGTTGGACATCGGGGCGATCTTCTCCACGCAGTTCTTGCTGCGCGCCGAGGGGGAGAGCTCCGCGGTGAGCACCTACTGCAGCGCCAAGCTGAACTCCCTGGGCTGCACGCCGGCGATCGGCGCGGTCGGGATTCCCAGCGCGAGCGCGAGCTCGGGCTTCGAGGTGCGCGCCTTCGACGTGCGCAACCAGTCCGCGGGCGTGCTGCTCTACGGCAACACCGGTCGCCTCGCCCAGCCTTTCAGCGGAGGAACACTGTGCCTGCGCACTCCGTTCCGGCGCGCGCCGGCCGTGAATGCGGGCGGCAACGCGATGCCGGCGGCCGACTGCAGCGGAGTGTTCTCGATCGACTTGAACAGCTTCGCGCGCGGCCTGCTGGGTGGAACCCCGGCTCCCTTCCTGTCGATCCCCGGCTCCGTCGTGAACTGCCAGTGGTGGGGCCGCGACATCGGCTACCCCGCACCGAACAACACCACGTTGACGGACGCGCTGGAGTTCACGATCCAGTGAGCCTCGCGCGGAAGTCCCGGCGAAATGCAGCGAGGCCCCCGATCGACCAGCGATCGGGGGCCTCGCGTGTTCGCGGCCTTCAGCTCAGAAGCAGAAGGTCACCTGCCCGCCGTTCGACAGGCCGATCTTGGTCCCGTCCGGATGCTGCGGATCGCGGAACCAGAACTGGTATTGGCGCGTCATGCCGACGTCGAAGACGTTGAAGGGCAGCGGCAGCGAGACGTAGCCGAAGATGTCGAACACGAATCCCGGGCTGCGCAGGATCGGCGGGCTCATGCACAGGAAACCGCCCTGGAAGGGATTCGCCGCGGCTCCGCCGTTGCTGTAGAAGAAGATGCCGCTCTTGCCCGGCACCGCCTCGTGGCACTCGATCGCCAGCGTGTTGAGCGCCAGGCTGTTGCTGCCCGTGAACGCGACGTTCGGCACGGTGCCGATCGAGGTCACCTTGGCCGTGCAGTAGGTGCTCGGCACCGGGCACAGCGTCGGATCGTAGGGGTAGTTGTTCGACAAGGCCGAACCCGCCGCGTTGTTGCCGTCCTTGACCATGACCACGCCCGCGCCGGCCGCGGCCGGGACGTTGACGCTGATCGAGGTTCCGTTCGAGCTCAGGCCGCCGACCTTGAGCGGCAGCACCGCGCCCGCCGACTGCACCGTGGCGTAGGTGAACCACACCTCGGCGTTGTTGTTCATCGGGAAGTTCGTGCCCGTGATGACCAGCGGCGTGCTGCCCGCGACGCCGGTGATCTTCGGCTTGCTCGCCAGCTTCACGCCGTAGAGCGCCTGCACCCCGCCGATGTCGTCGAACTCGATCGAGCGGATGCTCGTGTTGCCGCTGGAGACCGCGGCCTCCATCGTCGAGCCGACGATCGGCGTGTGGCCCAGGCCGAGCGCGTGGCCGTACTCGTGGCAGCCGATGCCCTGCAGGTCGAAGCTGCTGCCCGTCGCCGGGATCGAGCCGGGGCCGTCGTGCCATTCCCACGAGGAGTAGTACAGGATGCGCCAGCCATCGGAGATCGGCGTCTCGGTGAAGGCCAGCACGCCACCGCTCGAGCCGGCAAGCTCGGAGATGATGTTCTGGTCGGTGCTGCCCGACGAATTGGCCAGGCCGGCCCAGTAGGCGTCGAAGTTCGCGCCGCCCGAGCCGATCACCGCCTGGGTCGGGTCACCCTGACCGTTGCCAACCGGCTCGCTGTTCCACTCCTCCACCGCCTTGCGCAGCGCCATCGGGGCGCCGAGGCTGCCGGGGAAATTGGGGTGCGTCGTCGTGTTGTTGTTGGCGGTCGGATCGCTGAAGTTGTTGAACACGCGCACGTCGCGCTGGGCCGTGCTGAGCGAGCCGCCGATGAACGTCCAGGCGCGTGATTCCGTCGGCAGGCACAGCAGTGCGGCGGCGCCGAGGACGCCGGCCGGAAGGACGAAGAGATGCAGTTTCATGGAGTGGTCCTCGGTTACTTCCGGTTGGCGAGCGTGGTGATCTCGGAGTCGAGCGCGGAGAGCTCCCAGTTGCTCGAGAGCGCGTAGCCCTCGCCACGTCCGAGAACGACCTGGCCGGCGCGCGAGCGCAGCACGCGGTACAAGCCGCCGTGGGAGGCGTACAGCGCATTCGCCGCCACGCCGTTGCCCATGTTGTCCGACCACTTGTAGAAGGCGACGACCTGGTTGCCGACCTTGACGTCGTCGGCGCTGGGCGCCTCGGAGTTGAACACGCCCTCGGTCGGGCTGACGAAACCACCGGGGTAGACCACGTCGACGGTCAGCAGCTGGTCGTTGACCAGGGAGCGGCCTTCGATCGTGAGGCGCGTGAAGTACAGCGCGTCGATCTGCCCGTCGGTGCGGAAGGCCTCGGCCGCGACGATCCGGCCCGCGATCGCGTTGTCGGTCTTGGCAATCATCTGTCCTAGATCGAGACGCTCGATCTGGGACCAGCCCAGGCTGGCGGTCAGCGCCGCTATGCCCAGAGCGAGAGTGAGTCGGAACTTCATCGGACGTATTCCTTGGGTTGGCTTCGGGGGTGCGGCACGTTGCTTCGAGGTCGATTGCGCGGTCTCCGGGCATTGGCGGAGCCCACGCGGCTCGTGGCCCGTGGACACGGGACTTTGGACGGCACCAGGTCCGTCGAGGATCCCCTTCTAAGATACCAGACACGTACACGCCCTCAGGGCGGCATGACAGTCCCGATCGCCGCGGCGCTCCACCCGACGCCCATTAATGGTCTGCGGGGTGCGCTGGCGGCAGCTCACCGGGGAGGCTGCCCGCGAGCGGAGGCGGCAGGGGCGGCGGAGGTCCCTGAAGCTGGAAGTGGCCGCGCAGCAGCGGGTCCTCGGGCTGCGAGGCCAGCACGTCGGAGATCGCCCTCTCCGCGCCGGGGTCGCCTGCTCGGGCCATCGCGATCGCGCGCCAGCGCAGCAGGTCGTGGCGCCCGGGCTGGATTTGCAACAGCGCGTCCCAGGCCTGGACGGCCTCCGCGGCGCGATCTGCGCGCAACAGGGCCTCGGCGCGCCAAATCCCCAGCGCCAGGTCATAGGGCGCGGCTGAGGCGGCCAGCTCCAGGCGTGCGGCGGCCCCTTCGTAGTCGCCCAGTTCCCAGTCGGCGCGGGCGACAGCGCGTTCCAGCACAGGCCAGGGTGCGAAGCCCGCGGCGATCGGAGCGATCTCGTCGAGCAGGATCTCCAGCTCGCGTTTGTCGGAGAGCGTCTTCGCCACGAACTCCACCAGCCGCCGCTCGAACAGTCCCAGGCTCCTGATGGAGAGCAGGGCTTCGCGCAATTGCCTGATCACGGGGGCGGGCAGCTCGACCGCCTGGGAGGGGGTCTCGTACGGCGAGCTGCGCACTTGGACGAGCATCAGCTCGTGCAGCGCTTCTCCGAGCGGCCCGCGCGGCGTCCCCAGGTTGGCGCGCGCCAGGCGCCGCGCGGAGGCGGTCGTGAGCGCGAAGTCGCGCTCCTGCGAGCGCTCGCGCAAGCGCCGCCAGGGCGCGCCGAGCGCCAGCGATTCTCCCGCCGCGAATCCCGGATCGGCGCCTGGGGCTTGCCCCGCGTCGCGCTGAACCAAGCCGATCGCCAGATCTTGCAGGCGGCCAACCGCGAGCAGCACCTCGCTGCCCCATTCGCGCTCGGCCGCGGCGTCGACCGCGCGGATCCAGACCGCCGCGGGTCCCTCGAAGTCGTCCAGCGCCCGCGGAAGTCCCGCGCTGCCGCCAGCTTCGACCGCGGGTGCGATCAGCAGTTCGCTGTCGCGCGCCACGCGCTCCCACTCCGCGGCCGGCACGCTCTCGCCCGGCAGGGGCGGGAGATCGCCGAGCAAAAGGCTCTCGATTTGCGGCGCGAATTCCGCGCCGATCCAGGCGCGGTGCACGCTCGGGATACCGCGGCCGCGCAACAGGACCCAGCGCGCGGGCGTCATCGGACCCATCAGCAGCACGCGCGGCTGGGCCGAGCGCGCCAGCTGCAACGAGGCTTCCAATTGCGCATCCTCGCCGGCCTGCTCGGTCATCAGCGGCGTCAGGCGCCGGCGGTCCAGGCAGACCACGGTCGAGGGCCCCGGCGCCGGCTCGACGCTCAGCAGTCCCTCGGGGAGCTCGCGCACGAACTCCGGAACGATCGCGAAGCGCAGCCACGGCGAGATCGGCAGCGCGCTCGGGCGCGAGAGCACCCAGGGCAGCAGGGCCGCGAGCAGCGCGAGCGCGGCGCAGCTGGCACGGGCCGCCGCTGCAACGCCGCGCGCACCCAGGATCGCCAGGCCCGCGCCGACGCCGGCAAGCGAAGCGCCGATCGCCACGCGCAGCCCGGGCAGGCGCGCGAGCTCGCGCAGGCTCTCGAGCCCCGTGCCGGAGTCCGGCGTGCCCGGGACCGTCGCGCGCACGAGAGTGGGGAAAAGCAGCGCCGCGAGCGCGGCTCCGGCGAGCAGCGCGGTCCAGCTCGCGCGCGCGCGCAGCGCGGCCAGGCCCGCGCCCGCGAGCAGGCCCGGCAGCGCGAAGCTGCGCGCGCCGAGCAGCGCATCCCAGTGCAGCATGCCCTGCTCGGAGAGTTCGATGCCGAAGCGGCGCGAGAAGCTCTCCAGCGCATCGCGGTCGCTGACCAGCCCCAGGAAACCCAGCAGCTCGAGGCAGCTCGCCGCGGCGAGGGCGCAAGCGGCCGCGGCAAGCGGCGCGCTCCAGCTCTTGCGCGCCCACAGCGGCGCGAAAGCCAGCGCGCCCAAGGCCATCCAGGCGAGCAGCGTCAGCGCGAACAGACCGTCGTCCAGCGCGCGCGCACCGCCCATCAGGCGCAGCGGCCGAGCGCTGGCTTCGAAGGCTGTCGCGGCGCCCAGGCCACACAGCAGCCAGCCGGCAAGCACGACGCGAGGTGGCGCGGGCTCCGGCGGCGCCTGGGCGGCGGGCGCGCGCCGAGCGAGCGCGAAGGCACCGGCCAGGGACAGCGCCAGGACCGCGATCCAGGCCAGAACCGAGCCTGGGGTGAGGCCCGGAGCCGAGAGCGCGTGCACGCCAAAGCCCAGCGCGCAGCCGGCCAACAAGCTGCTGCCGCCGACGCCGGCCGCGAACAGACGGGCGCTCGGCAGGAAGACCAGGGCGCAGACCGCGAGCGCGCCGGCGCGGAACAGCGCGCTGTCCGAAGCTTCGGCGACGGCCATGCTCGCGGGGTCCAGCCCCGCCGGCGCGCGCGAGAAAGAGAGCGTGGCCCCGAGGATCAGCCCGACCAGCAGCGCGCGCGGTTTCATCTCCGGTAGAGGTTAGCGCGCGGCCGCGGCCGGCGCGGGGCCGCCGTGCTCGTCCGCGCGCGCCTGCCCGCGTTCCGGCCGGCCTGGGCAAGCTGGCGCCGAGGCGGCGGCCGCATGCAAGTCCTGGAGATCATCCTGGTCGCGCTGGTCCTCCTGCTCGCCGCGATCGGGCTCGGAGCCGGACTCGCGAGGCCGCTGCGCGCGACGCTGTGCCTGGGGTCACTGCTCGCGAGCACGCTGCTCGTCCCGAGGATCGGCATCTTTCTGGTGCCGCTGGGTGCGCTGAGCCTGCGGCTCGGCGTCGGGTTGGGCGCGCGCGCAGCCTGGAGCGCGGACGGAGAGCGCGGTAGCCGGCGCGCTTCTTGCGGTGTAGGTCCGCTGTCGCGGCCCGCCGCGGCGACGATGACGGTTCCGGTACGTGGCCCACTTCGGGCTCGATCCAACCTGTGTCGAGTCCACGAAATACAATCCCGCCCCCATGCGAGCCGCCGCGAACTCCTCCCTCTGGGCCTGGGCTCTGAGCCTGGCGTTGGCCGCCTGCTCGGGAGGCGGCGGCTCGAGCCCCGCCGGCGGCGGCGGCAATCCTCCGCCCGAGACCGTCTCGCTGGTGCGCGACACCTTCGGTACTCCGCACGTCTTCGCCGCCACCGACGCGGGCGCCTACTTCGGAGCGGGATACGCGGCGGCGGAGGACCGCCTGTTCCAAATGTGTTGGACGCGCCTGATGGTCCAAGGCCGCGTGGCCGAGTTCTTCGGCGCGGGCGCGATCACCGGCCCCGGCGGCAGCACGCTGGAGAAGCACGTGGTGCATGACATCGAGGCGCGCCTGATCGGCTGGCACGCCCATGCGCAACGCGCGGCGGACGGGATCGACCCGGCGATGCGCGAGCTGCTGGACGCCTACGCCGCCGGCGTCAACCGGTACATGCAGTTGCCCGCGGCGGGAACGCATCCGTTCTTCGCGCAGCTGGGCATCCCGCTCGAGCCCTGGACCGCGGCGGACTGCATCGGCGTCTGGCTGCGATTCGGACGCCACTTCGGCAGCGACGGACTCAAGGAGGCCCAGCTGCGCAAGGAATGGGAGCTGCTGCTCGCCGATCCGCAGCTGACGCCCGAGCAGCGCCTGGACCTGCTGCTGGGGCCGCGCCTGTGCGACGACGAGGCCGCGACCGTGCAGCAGAGCGACGTGCCCGCGGCGACGGTCGCCGCGCTGATCGCCTACGCCCTGCAGAACGGTCTGCCCTCGAACGATCCCAACTGCACGCCCGCGCTCGACGGGCCCAAGTTCAGCCAGGCGTGGGCCGTCTCCGGCGCGCGCACGACCACCGGCCGCGCGGCGCTGGTCGGCGATCCGCGCATCGATCTCTCGGTGCCCGGTGCGCTCTACGAATGGAGCATGCAGGGAGCGAGCTTCAGCGTGCGCGGCGCGGGCGTCGCCGGCTCGCCCAACTTGATCAGCGGCTCCAGCGCGTCGCTGGCCTGGAGCCCGACCGCTTCCGGCTTGGACCAGGCAGACCTGTTCAAGCTGCTCACCGATCCGCAGTCGCATCCCGGCCAGTACTTGCTCGACGGGGTCTGGACCGACTTCAGCGACCTGAGCAACCAACTCGTCCTGGTCAAGGGCTCGACGCCGCGTCCGCTCGCCAGCTCCTCCAGTGTGTTCGGCCCGGTGGTCAGCGCCTCGGTGAAGGGCGCGCAGCCGGGCGAGCACTACGCGCTGCGGCGCGTGCCGCTCGACGACCCGACGCGCGATTCCTCGTCCGCCTTCGTGGCGCTGTACCGCGCGGCGAATCTCGACTCCGGTTTCGCGGCGCTGGCGGAATGGCGCTTCCCCAGCGCGAACCTGATCTTCGCGGACGCGGGCGGCCGCATCGGCTACGCGCTGGTCGGCGACATCCCGATGCGCAATCCCGCGCTGGAGCTGGCCGGAGTGATCGCCCAGGACGGCAGCAGCCTGAGCTCGGATTGGCGCGAGATGCTGCCGCACGCGCTGCGTCCCCACGTGCTCGATCCCGCCTCGGGACAGCTGCTTAGCGCGAACCAGCGTCCGGTCGGCTCCTGGTTCCCCGTGCCGATCCTGCTGGGCTCGTTCTCCGGCGGCGACACCTTCCGCGCGCTGCGTCTGCGCGAGCTGTTCGCGCAAGCCGCGCCGCAGGTGCACCCGCAAGCGGTGTTCGACATGCACCACGACATCGTCCAGCCCGTGCGCCGCGACATCGCGCGCCTCGGCGCATGGCTGCGCGACAACGGCTTCAACGCCGGCCTTTCCGCGCGCAGCCAGAGCGCGCTCGCGCTGCTCGATCCCTGGCTGCAGTCGGGAGCGCCGATGGACGGGCTGACCCCCGGCTCGGTGCTCGCCGCGCAGTTCGAGATCGGATTCCGGCCCGACCTCGTCGGCGACGTGTTGGTCGCGCGTTACGGCGGCGGCGAGAACGGACTGTTGCTGATGAGCAAGACCCTGATCGCCGGAATCCAGGCGAGCCCCGCGCTGGTGCCGGGCATCGAGGAACAGCTCTGGGTCGACGACGTCCTGGCGGACGCCTGGAGCGTGCTCAGCGGCCTGGGCCCGCCCGCGAGCTGGCCCGCCTGGTACCGCAACGCGGCGCTCGACGTCGACTTGCCACTGTGGCAGAGCCTGGAGGGCTTCGAATCGCTGCTGCCCGGCGCGGCGGTGCCCGCGGGGCTGATGCGCAGCGTCGACGCGGGCACGCTGCTCTCGCCGCTGGGCATGGTGTACACGCAGCTCGTGTCGCCCGGCGACGGCGACGGCGCGCGATCGGCGCTCCCGGTGGGAGCGAGCGAGGCCAACGGGCCCCACCAGCTCGACCAACTGCCGCTGTGGATCGGCGAGCAGTTCAAGCCCTCGCCGCGCACGCTGCCGGGCGTGGCGGCGATGGGCCCCTCGACGCTGACCGAGCTGGAATACCGCAGGTAGCTCAGTCCGGCGCGGAGCCGGACTCGCCTCGAGCCGGCGCAGGCAGCAGCCACCACAGCAGCGCGAGCCCGAGCAGGGCCGCCAGCGCGGAAGCCGCGAGCACGCCCACCTTGGCGAAGGCCAGTTGCTGTCCCTCGAGCGCCAGGCCGGCGATGAACAGTGCCATCGTGAAGCCGATGCCCGCCAGGCAGCTGCCCGCGATGAGCACCGGCCAGCTCACGCCTTCCGGCAGTCGCGCCCATCCCAGGCGCACGGCGATCCAGCAGAACGAGACGATCCCCAGCGGCTTGCCGAGCACCAACCCGGCGGCGACGGCCAGCGCGACCGGCTGCGTCACGTCGGAGGCGTGGAACACGACGCCGGCGTTGGCCAGGGCGAAGATCGGCATGATCACGAAGCCGACCCAGGGGTGCATCACGGCTTCGATGTACTCGACCGGAGAGACGGCTTCGCGCGCGGCGAGCTGCGCCTGGCGCACGTGGTGCGCGCGACGCTGCAGGGAGTCCCAGCCTTCGCCCTGCAGGACCGCGGCGGCGCGCGCGACCGCTTGACGCAGCAGGCCCTTGCCGAACAAGTTCCTGGCGGGTGTCAACAGACCGAGCGCCACGCCGGCGATGGTCGCGTGCACGCCCGAGGCGTGGAAGGCGAACCAGCTCAGTGTGCCCAGCAGGACGTAGACCAGCAGGCTGCGCACGCCCATGCGCGAGGCGAGCCACACCGCGCCCAGCCCCGCCAAGCCCAGACCCAGGGCGCGCAGGTCGATCGAGTCCGTGTAGCCGACGGCGATCACCAGGATCGCGCCGATGTCGTCGGCGATCGCCAGCGACAACAGCAGCACACGCAGCGAGCTCGGCACGCGCGTGGAGAGCAGCGCCAGGCAGCCGACGACAAAAGCGATGTCGGTGGCCATCGGGATGCCCCAGCCGCGCTGCGCGTCGCCGCCAGGCTGCAGCGCGAAGTAGACGAGCGCTGGGACCAGCATGCCGCCCAGCGCGGCGAAGATCGGCAGCGCGGCGCGGCGCGCGTCGCGCAACTCGCCCAGCACGATCTCGCGCTTGACCTCCAGGCCGATCACGAAGAAGAACACGGCCATCAGGCCGTCGTTGATCCAGTGCTGCAGCGAGTGGCTGATGATGCGCGTGCCCAAGCCGAAGCTGATCGGCGTCTCCCACAGCGCGAGGTAGGGCTCGCTCCAGGGCGAGTTCGCCAGCGCGAGCGCCGTCAGCGTGCACAACAGCAAGACCACGCCGCTGGCCGCCTCGACGTGCAGGAAGCGCTCGATCGGCTCGATCCAGACGTCGATTGGACGGCGCGGTCGCTCGAAATGGGTGTCCTGGCTCATCGGCGGTCCGCGTGGCGTGCGCGGCGCTTCGCTGCCCGCGAGGCGCACGCACGCCGCGGGAAGATACGCGCGAGCTCGTGCCGCGCGCAATCAAGATGCGCTGCGATGCCCGAACGCCGTCCGTTGCAGCCGCGGGCCGGGGAGGCGTGGCGCGCATCGCCGCATCATCGGATGTGGTGGCGTGTGCGCGGAATCGATGCGCGCGCGGGCGCCAGGTCGCTTGGCACGGCTCTCTTTGGCGCGCGACGATCACGCCCCCGCGGAGCTCGCGCACCTGGCGCGCCACCCGTCGCTCGCGTGCGCTCGAGGAGCGAGGCGGCGCTCCGGCGCGAATCGTCGTGCTCGCACGCCGGACCCGGAGGTGATCCGGGCGTGAAAAAGCCGAATGGCGAGCGACGCGGCGCGCGTCGCCCGCATGAATCAAGCGCTGGTTCGCCGAAGAACTTTGAACCTTTTGCAATGCGAGTTCTCGCAGGGCGTCGGCGCAGCGCTTACGGCGGTGCCGCGAGCTCTCGAGCACGCTGGCACGTTTCGTGCACGGCCTCGGGCATGTGGCGTCTGCGCCATGAACTCAAACACCGGAACGGAGGCACATCATGCTTCGTTATGCACTGATCTTCTTCGTCGTGGCCCTGATCGCCGCGGTGCTGGGTTTCGGCGAACTCGCCGGAGCCGCGACCAGCATCGCCCTCCTGTTGTTCTGGGTCTTCGTGGTCCTGTTCCTGGTTTCGCTGATCGTCGGTCTGGTGAGCGGAAGGAACGTTCGCACCCCGTGAAGCGCGCGCCGTCCGCGAGCCTCGACGCGTCGAGGCCCGCGCGAGCACGACTTCCATCGAGGACGAAGGGCGCATCTTTCATGCAGCGCAGCGGACTTGACAAGCTGGCGATGGCGGAGCACGCTCCCCTGCTGAGGCGAGGCAGGCCGCGGGCGCCACCTGGATCGCCATCGATCGCATTCGCCGCCGTGCTGTGATGAACACCGAGATTTCGATGCATGCGAGGAACAGGCAGCCGGATGCCTTCGACGAACGCCTGCGCAAGGCCCTGGCGCACGACCTGCGCACGCCGCTGGGCACGATCGCCAACTACGCCGCGATCCTGGAGTTCCACGGCAGCGCCAACACCGATGACGTGCACGCCTTCGCAGGCCGAATCCGGCTGGGAGCGGGTCGGCTCGCGACCATGCTGCAGCAAATGAGCGACGCGCTGGCGATCTCCACGAGCGCGGCGCGCCGGCAGGAGGTCGATCTGAGCGGCCTGCTGCGTGCGCAGCTCTCGGCCTTGGGCCTGCAAGGCAACTACCCGGCCTCGGGCCACGAGCCCGCGGCGCCCGTGCGCTTCGACGCGGCGATCCTGGGCTTCGCCTGGCGCGCGTTCCTGAGCGTGTGCAACGAGGCCGCGCCGCTGGCGGCCTTCGATCTGGACATCGACATCGAGTCCACGGCGGCGGGGACGTGGATCGAATTGTGGATCGGACCGCGGCCCGGCGGCGTTCCGCTGCGCATCGGGCTGGAACAGTTCGCGCAGACCTGCTCCGACACCACGCAGCCGCTGGCGTGCTTCGCGCTGGGCCTCGCGGAAGCGCTGATCGAGCGGCGCGGCGGCAGCATGGAACTGTGGGGACAGCCTGGGGCGGGCGCCTCTTTGCGGCTGGGATTGGCGCGCACGGGCTGAACGGGCCCGCGCCGCGGGGAGCGCGCGGAACGGCGCTTGCAGTCCGTGGCTCGCGAGGCTTCGGTTGCGAAGCCCGACCCCACAACCCGGTTCCAGGTCAGCCAGAATGTTCCACAACTTCCCCAGGCTGTTCATGCGCGGATTGGCGATCGTCCTGCCGATCGTCTTCGCCTGCACGTTGATCTGGTACGTCTTGGTCCTCGTGGACGGATTCCTCGGCACGACGGGCATCCCCGAGTGGCGTTTCCCTGGGCTGGGGATCCTCACGATCCTCGTGCTTGCGACCTGCGTGGGCGTGCTTGCGGAGAGCGCCTGGACGCGCGGCAGCATCGATGCGCTCGAGGATCTGCTGGCGCGGATTCCGGTGTTCAAGCAGGTGCACTCTCCGATCAAGGACTTCCTCGACGCCTTCCTGGGCAAGCACAAACGCTTCGACAAGCCCGTGCTGGTCAAGCTCGCAGGTGGCTTGGACGCGCAGGTCGTGGGCTTCATCACCAGCGAGGACCTCGCGGCCTTCGGCGTGCTCGAGAAGGTCGCGGTGTACCTGCCGCAGTCCTACAACATCGGCGGCAACCTGCTGATCCTCGAGCCTTCGCGCCTGACACCCATCGAGGCGGATTCCGCCACGGTGATGGCCTTCATCGTGTCCGGCGGCGTGACGAAGCTGACCGACACGGGCTCGACCGATCGCGAGCTGCGCGGCTACTCGCGCCGATTGCAGCGCGCCTTCCAGGTTCGCGGCGCGCGCCGCGGCGCCGTGTAGCCGCGGCGCAGGCGCGATTACCCCGCCTCCCCATGCGCGAATCCGCCGCAGGACCGGCACGCGAGTTGAGGGAGGCGACTCGGCGCGCGACGAGTTCCGGAAACCGACTCCGATCGTCGCGGCAATCCGCACCCCGGACCGCAGCGCATGAAATCAACCCAGGCCACCTCCATCGCCATCCTCGTCGTCGGGGTCCTGCTGCTCGCGTGGGGCCTCAGCGCGAACCAAGCCTTCACCTCGGAGCTTTCGCGCCTGCTCCATGGGGCGCCCAGCGACAAGTCGGTCCTCTTGATCGCGCTCGGAGCCGTGGTCACGGTCGCCGGCCTGGCGGGCGTCGCGCGCCGAGGCTGAGGTCGCGACCGGCGTGGAAGGAGCGGATGCGCCGCGCGGCGCGCCTCGAAGGTAGGCTCAGGCCTCTTGGCCGCGGAACTCCGTCCTCGCATTGCCCTCGGGCACGCTGGGAACGGCCTTCCGCGCCCCGCATCCCATGCTGAACATCTCCACGGCGGGCCTGCGCGTCGCAGTCACCACGCTGATCGCTTTGCTGTTCGTCAGCGCCGTGCTGACCCACCGCAACACGGTCGGCCGCCAGGCGGATGCCCAGCAGGTCGAACACAGCCACGAACTGATCCGCGCGATCAACGATGTGCGCGAGTCGGTCAAGGACGCGGAGACCGGCGAACGCGGCTACCTGATCACCGGCGACGAGCGCTACCTCGTGCCCTACCGCGCCGGCCTGGAGACGATCGACGAGAAGCTCGGGCACCTCTCGCAGCTGATCGGCGACGACGCGGCGCAGCGCTCGCGCTTCGGATCGCTGGAGCTGGGGATCCGTGAACTGCTCCAGCACCTGGGCGAGGTGGTCGCGGTGCGCACGCACGCGGGGTTCGAGGCGGCGCGCGAGCTGGAGTTCGCGGGCCGCGGGAAGACTTTGATGGACGCGATGCGCCTGCGCATCGACGCGATGCTCGAGGCCGAGGAGACGCTGCTGCGCGAGCGCATCACCGAGGCGGCGGACAACTACCGCACCGCCCTGCTCGGCGGACAGCTGGCGGGCGGTGCGCTGATCATCCTGTTCCTGGTCACGCTGGTGCTGGCCAGGCGCAACGTGAGCGCGCTCTCGCGCGCGGCGCGCGAGCTCGAGGAGCACCACGAGCTGTTGCGCACGACGCTGGCGAGCATCGTCGAGGGCATCATCGTCGTCGACGTCGAGGACCGCGTCACGCACCTCAATCCGGTCGCGGAGCTGATGACCGGCAGCACGCTCGAGCAGGCCATCGGCCGGCCGATCGCCGCGATCTACCAGCCCCTGGACGAGCGCGCGCGCGCGCTGGCGCGGGGCAACTCCCGGCCTGCGCAGGCGGGCGCGCCCGCTCAGATCGGAACCAGGCGCACGACCGTCTTCGGCAGCGGCGAGTCGGCGCGCACGATCGACGAGAACACGATGCTGCTCTACGACCTCAACGGCGCGATCACAGGCCTGGTGCTGGCCTTGCGCGACGTCACCGAGCAGCGCTACGCGGAGAAGGAAGTCGCGGACGCGCGCGCCTACGCCGAGAGCATCGTCGACACGATTCCCGATCCGCTGGTGATCCTCGATCGCGAGCTGCGCATCCGCTCCGCCAACCTCTCGTACTACGAGAAGTACGCCACCAGCGAGGAGCTGACGCTGGGCCGGCGGCTGACCGAGGTCGACTCGGGCCGCTGGAACGAGCCTGCCGTGCTGCGCCTGCTGCGCGAGCTGACGCAGGGCGGCGAGCGCGATCACGTGGTCGAGGTCGAGCAGGAATTGCCGCGCCTGGGCACGCGCAACCTGGTGCTCCTGGCGCGCAACCTGCGCGGCGAGGGCGAGCAGCTCGACCTGATCCTGCTCGCCGTGCAGGACGAGACCGAGACGCGCGGCAACGAACGGCGCATCCAGCAGCTGCTGCAGGACGCGGAGGAGAATGCCAGCCGCCTGCGCGAAATCGCGGCGGCCTCGCTGGCCTTGAACTCGGCGCACTCGCGCGAGCGCGTGCTCGGCGTGCTGCGCGAGGAGGCTTGCAGGATCCTCGAGGTCGACGATGCCGTGGTGACCCTCGCTCCCGCGACCGTGCGCGCAAAATCGCAGCAGCTCGCCGCGGAGCTGACCGGACGCGACGGGCAGGTGCTGGGGACCATCTCGCTGCAGGCCGCGGCGCGCCGTGTCGGCCGCCAGGGCGACAACGACGAGATGATCCTGCGCCAGCTGGCCACGGTCGCCTCGGTGGCGGTCGAGAATTCGCGGCTCTACGAGGAGCTGCGCGCCGGCGACCGGCGCAAGGACGAGTTCCTGGCGACGCTGGCGCACGAGCTGCGCAATCCGCTGGCGCCCGTGCGCAACTCGGTCGAGGTGCTGCGCGCCTCGTGGATCGGCAGCGAGGAGCGCGAGCGCGCGCTGAGCACGATCGAGCGTCAGGTCTCGCTGCTGGTCAGGCTGGTCGACGACCTGCTCGACGTCTCGCGCATCACGCGCGGCAAGATCCTGCTCAAGCGCGAGCGCGTGGAGCTCGCCGAGGTGGTCGGCCAGGCGCTGGAGATCAGCCGTCCGATCATCCACGCCTCGGGCAACACGCTCGTCGTCCAGCTGCCCACGGAGCCGGTGGCTCTGTTCGTCGACCCGGCGCGGCTGGCGCAGGTGCTCTGCAACCTGCTGCACAACGCGGCCAAGTACACCGAGCGCGGCGGGACCATTGCCCTGGAGTGCCGTGTCGAAGGCGAAGAACTCCTGATCAGCGTGCGCGACGACGGCATCGGCATCCCGCCCGAGATGCTGCCGCACATCTTCGAGATGTTCTGGCAGCTCGAGCACGCCCTGGAGCGCGCGCAGGGCGGCCTGGGGATCGGCCTCTCGCTGGTGCGCCAGCTGGTCGAGATGCACGGAGGTCGCGTCGAGGCGCGCAGCCCGGGCGTGGGCGCCGGCAGCGAGTTCATCGTGCACTTGCATTTGCGCCCGGCCGACGGCCAGGCCGGCAGCGTCGCGCCGGCGGCGCCGACCGCGGTGCCGGAAGAGGGTGCGGCGCTCGCCGCGCAGCGCATCCTGGTCGTCGACGACAACCTCGACTCGGCGGAGAGTCTGGCGATGCTCTTGCGCCTGCAGGGCCACGACGTGCGCACCGCGCACGACGGCGCCGCGGCGGTCGAGGCCGCGCGGGGTTTCCTGCCGGCGCTGATCATGCTCGACATCGGGCTGCCGCGCATGAACGGCTACGAGGCCGCGCGTGCGATCCGCGAACTGGGGCTGGGCGAGGTGAAGATCGTCGCCATGACCGGTTGGGGCCAGGAGGAGGACCGGCGCCGCTCGCGCGAAGCCGGCTTCGACGACCACCTGGTCAAGCCGGTGAACCTGGTGCAGCTGCGGCGCATCGTGGCCGGGCTGGATGAGCCGCCCAGCTGAGGCGGCCCTACGACTTGGCGGCGCGGTAGAGGTTGATCCGCGTGTACAGGGTCTTCAGGCTGATGCCCAGGATCTTCGCCGCCGCGGCCTTGTCGCCGCGCACGTGGGCGAGCGTCGCCTCGATCAGGCCGCGCTCGGCGTCCGCGATCGAGCAGCCCATGGGCAGCTGCACGCCGCCGGCGGCGTCGGACTGCGGACCGCGTGCCTGCTGCGCGACGGCGTCGCGCGCGTGCAGCTCGTCGTCGGCCATGATGTAGGCGCGCTGCACGGCGTTGCGCAGCTCGCGCACGTTGCCCTTCCACTCGCGTGCCGCGAGCCGCTCCAACTCGCCCGCCGCCCAGCGCTTGTCGGTGGCGTGCGCCTCGTTGAGCCGGTCGAGGAAGTGCGTCGCGAGCAGGGGCACGTCGCCCTTGCGCTCACGCAGCGCGGGCAGCTGCATCGGGAACACCGCCAGGCGGAAGAACAGGTCTTCGCGCAGCTTGCCGTGGCGGATCGCGTCCTGCGGGTCGCGGTTGGTGGCCGCGAGCACGCGCACGTTGGTGGGCATCGCCGCGCTGCCTCCGACGCGGCTGACCAGGCCGGTCTCGAGCACGCGCAGCAGCTTGACCTGCAGCTGCGCGGGCATCTCGGTGATCTCGTCGAGGAACAGCGTGCCGCCGTTCGCGCGCTCGAAGAAGCCTTTGTGCTGGTTGTTGGCCCCGGTGAAGCTGCCGCGCTCGTGGCCGAAGAATTCGCTCTCGATCAGCGTTTCGGAGATCGCGCCGCAGTTGACGGCCAGCAACGGCTCGTCCTTGCGGCTGCTGAGCGAGTGGATCGCGTTGGCGACCAGCTCCTTGCCCGTCCCGCTTTCGCCCTGGATCAGCACGCTGGCATCGGTGGGTGCGACGCGCTGGATCAGGTCGAAGACGGCTTGCATCGCCTCGGACTGGCCGACGATCGCGGCGAAGGATCCGCGGGCGCGCAGCTCCTCGCGCAGGCTGGCCACCTGGCGCTCGAGCGCGCGCGTGCGCCGCAGGTGCGCGAGCGTGCTGGTCAACTTCGCCGGGTCGACCGGCTTGGTCAGGTAGTCGAGCGCGCCGTCCTTGATCGCGGTCACGGCATGCTGCACCGTCGCGTGGCCCGTGATCACGATCAGCTTGGCTTCGACCGCAGGCTCGAGGCCCTTCAGGACCAGCGTCCCGTCGCCGTCGGGCAGCTCCTGGTCGCAGAGCACGGCGTCGAAGTTGGACTGCTGCAATGCCGCCCGCGCGCTGGCCAGCGTGTCCGCGCCGGAGACCTTGAAGCCCTCGCGTTCCAACAACGCGCCGAAGCTCTCGCGGAACTGCCGGTCGTCATCGACCACCAGCAGCGACAGGGGGAGCTTGCGCCTGCTGGCGCCTTCTTGGGGGTTCAGTTCCATGAGCTGCAGGGATGCCGATGCACTTTGTAGATCCGAGTACGCCAGAAACACGACGCCAAATGCGCGGCGAACCCGGATGAGCATTCGGTCATCCGCGTTCCCAGGGTAGTGAATTCGCCATGAGCGCGCGGCCCGGGGGGTGCCGCGCATTCCTGCCGGCGGGCGCGCGATGCTGCAACACGCGAGGCCCGAAGTGGGCACGCAACTTGCACCCTGCCGGAGGATCCCAGCGAGTTCTCGGTATACGCCGCGGCGCGCAGAGGTCTTGCCTTCGCCCCACAACGGCGATGGGACTCGGCGACGGATGAACCTCAGCAAATCTCCACAGACAAAAGGACCTCCAAGATGAGAGCAACAATCACCACCCTGTGCCTGGCCGCCTGCACCCTCGGCAGTGTGGGCTTCGCCCAGGAAAAAGGTACCGAACAACCCCAGGCCGCGAAGCCTGTCGCCCAGCAGGAGCATTTCGAGGTCCACAGCCTGGCCAAACTCCGCGCGGTCGAGATCAAGAACGGCGACAAGGCCGTGGGCAAGATCGAGGACCTGATCCTCGACCCCGCCGACGGCAGCATCGACTTCGTGGTCCTCTCCCACGCTGGCGGGGAAGCCCGGCTGCTTCCCTGGCAGAGCGTGCGCATCCAGCGCAAGGAGATGGGCAAGGACGACCTGACCGGCAGCACCCAGCTCACCGAGGAGAAGCTGAGCAAGGCTCCGACCTGCAAGCCCGGGCAGCGCATCGACGTCGAGCTCGAGCGCCGCGCGCGCGAGGCCGCGGGAATGCCCGAGGAACGCGTTGAACCGCGCTCCGCCGGATCGATCCTGTGCTGCGCGCAGAAGGTCAAGGGCAGCGCCGTGAAGGGTGCCACCGACGAGTCGATCGGCAAGCTCGACGAGCTGCTGCTCGACGTCGGCAACGGCGCCGTCGCCTTCGTCGTGCTCAACACCAGCGGTGGTGCGCCCGCCGCCGGCGACAAGAGCTACGCCCTTCCGTGGGCCACGCTGCAGTTCACCACCGACGCCAACGACAAAGTCGCTGTCGCCTCCAAGTTGACCAAGGAACGCTTGGCCAAGGCCCCGGAGTACGACGCGAAGGATGCCAAGAAGATGAGCAGCGCGGCCTGGCTGCGCGAGCTCTACACCTTCCACTCGGTCGAGCCGTACTGGTCGAACACCCAACCGGCTTCGAGCCCGCGTGGGCCTGAAGAGAAGCGCAAGGACGGCAAGCCGTAGTTTCCATCGCCTGCGGCGCTCTCCGCCCGCATCGGCTTCTCAGGCGGCCTTCACCGTGCATCCGGGTGAAGGCCGCCGCTGTCTTGAATACGGGATCCTTCGCGCGAGGGTTGCAGCTTCTACAAAGAGCGCCGCCGGAGCGGAGCGGATCGTGCAGCGCAGCCTCGGGACCGCGCTCGGCGCGCGGTACGCCGATTGCTCTAACTCCTCTGCGTGCCAAGGTGCGTGCGTCGCGTGTGCGTGCCGCGCCTTGGCCGACGAAGTATTGCTGACAAGGAGCATTCAACATGGCATCGACCTACGAGAAGACCGCGGAAGACAACAAGGTGCGCCTTGGCGAGCAAGCGGGCCGCGTGATGGAAGACATCCGCGAGCTGGGGCACGTGGCGGCTTCGAGCGCGAGCGAGACGGCGCGCGAGCTGCGCGTCCAGGGCGCGGAAGCGCTGCGCATCGGCAAGCAGAAGGCTGGCGAGCTCAAGCAAGGCATGGCGACGAGGGTCTCCGACAACCCGTGGAGGTCCGTGCTGATCGCCGCTGGCGTCGGCGCACTGATCGGGTACGCGCTGCGTCGCTCGCGCTGAGCCCAGGGAACATGATCTCGCCGCGAGAAGAATCCGCACCGCCTTCAGGAAGGCAGAGCTCCGGAACCGAGCCTGAGTCGGCGTCGAGGACGCACCAGTTCGACAACTTGATGGATCAGGTCCGCTCGGAATTGAGCGGGTTAGCCGCGTCCGCCTGGCGCGCCGTCTTCCTCGAGTTCCAGAGACTGCACCTGAAGGCGGTGGACGGATTCTTCCGCGGCGCCTTGTACCTGTGCCTGCTCAGCGCGGGCATCGCGCTGTCGATCTGCGCGGTGCTGCAGTTGGCGTCCGGGGTCCGCGGCGGGCTGGCCGTGGCCTTCAGCAGCACCTGGGTGGCGGACCTGGTCACGGGCGCGCTCCAGGTAATGCTCGTGCTGGGCGTCGGCTTCGGCGCACGCGCGGCGTTCCGCGCGGACATCCTGCGCGACACGAAAAAGCGCATCAAGGGCGCGGCTCCCAGGTTGGAGAAACCCAGCCTTCGGGATGGGCCGCAATGAGCTCGGTAGCCGACAAACTGGAAGTCTATCGCCGCGCACAGTGGCGAAAGCTGGGTGCCGACTCGCAGCGCGTCTGCAAGAGCGTGAGCGACGCGGGCAAGGGCATCATCGAACGCCAGCCGATCAACGCCGTGATCGCCGCGACGGTCGCGGGCTTCTTCATGGTGGGTGCGTTACCCAAGGGCACGCGGCCCGGACAGGCAAAGCCGCGGACCGGCCGACCGGTGCGCACGGCCCTGATGAACTTGTTGCGCGCCTCGACCGTCGCCGGCTTGAAGAGTGCGCTCGAAGGCTTGCTGCGTCCGCCGAAGGACTCTGCTGCTCCCGACTCGAGCGCGACGGACGCCGCGAGCGCGGCCGCGGAAGGCGCAGAGCAACACTCGTCCTCGCGCTGATCGCCGGCTCCCTCGGCGGAGCGCCCAAGTGCAGCGCGAGGAAGCTGCCGAACGGGGGAGGCGCCGCGCCGGCGAGTTCGGACTTCCGCTTCTGTACCTGGAGCACATCCCCGTCGCGGCGATTCGGTGCCTCGATCTGGAGCCGAACTCGAAGGCCCGTGATTGCAACAGGACGCGAGCAGCTCCGCACCGATCCAGGCCATCAACGACGCCACGCTTGCAGCGCTGACGTTCAACGGCGCGATCGACGTCGGCCTCGCGCAGCGACCCTCGGTGTTTCCCAGCTATGGCGCCAGCGCGGATGGACGTTGGAACATCTTGCGCGACAACAACGACTTCGACAGCGACGAGAGCCGCTCCGCGCATGGCAAGTCCGCGCGGACCTCGTGTGGACCTTCTCTCCCCGCATTTCGGCGAACCTGGGTATCGGATGCTGCATGTCGACGACGCGAGCATCGACGGCGGCATCGGCAATTCGAGTCTCGAGCTCGAGACGCAGCAGCATGGGATCGAGCGTTGCGCCAAGTTCAGCATCCAGCTGCGCGCCGGCATCGCGAGGCACGCAGCGTGCTAGGCAACGCGTGGACGCAACCGATGTCCGTTACCCCGTACCGAGAACCCCTGAAGACAGGAATCGACATGGACCCGAAAACTCCCAACCAACCCAATCCCGACAAGAGACGCGAGTCCTCCCGCACTGCAGACGAAGGCAAGCGCTCTGGCGAACAGCGGCGCCCTGAAGACAAGGCCCGCAGCGGAGATCAGCGTTCGCCGAGCGAGCGCAGCGGCCAGCAGCGCATGGACGACGACGGTGGTCAAAGAAAGCAATCGACTCCCGGTGACGGGCAGAAGCGCTCGGAGCATCCTGCCGGTCCGATCCCGGCGAAGCCGAGTCCGGGGAAGGCCCCCAACTTCGGCGACCAGGAGCCGGACGACCCGCGGGTCAATGACCCGGCTGCCGAAGGCACGACTCGCGGCCGCGATGATCGCGGCGACAAGGGCAAGCGTCAGAGTTAGGCCGTGATGCGCGCGCGGATGGCGAGACAGGATCCTCGGCATCCGCGACGCTCCCCAGCTTCGCTTCGCCATCCGCACGCGGTTCCTTTCGACATCTCCGTGGCGTCGCAGCGCGCGCGCAGGATCCGACAGGTGCGAGCACTTCGAGGCATCTCAGGGTCGAGTCACACGCACGGCGCGCGATGACGGTCCTTGCGCGCCAGACCATATCCATCCAAGGAGCAACTCCATGAACCAAGGAACGAATCAAACCTCGGGCAAAGTTCGCCACGGCCTCTTGTTGTGGCTCATCGGTGTCCCGATCCCCATCATCCTGTTGATTTGGCTCTTCAAGGGCTGCGTTTGATCGTCCCCCTTGGCGCTGCATCCATCCACGGCGGATGGAGCCCTGCTCGGGCGGTGCTCGAGCTCGCCTCCTGAGCCGCAGCAAGTCGTCGGCGCGCGACGCGTCAACGACCGTTCGGCGAATACCCACCTGAAGAAACCCAAGCACCAGCGCGCGCCGGCCATCAACCCTTGGGAGGCGATCAGCGCAACGAACGAGGGCATCGATTTCCACAAGGCTCGCCGGTTCCCTTGGGGGGCTTCCGCCGGGAACAAGACACACGACGAGCATCGCGTGGCGGCCGCATGGGCAGGACTGCAGAAGTTCGCTGCGATGTCGCGCAAGCCATCTTTGGAGCATCGCCACTTCGAGCGCGAAGCGGAGGTGGAGCGCATCTCCCGAGCGAGGCGGGCGCGGTTGGCACGGATCGTGCTGCGAAAGTCCTTGCGCAGGATGAAGCGCCTCGCGGCCGGCGACCAGGCCCAGGAGGAAACGACATGAACCCGAAGAAAAACGCACAACCAGCCCCTGGCACGAGCCGCGACGACCTGGAGTGCAGGCCGCACCGCCAAGCCCCGCGGCGAGACGCGCGGGCTCGCGAGCGCGAGGTGCTCTCGCCGAGCGAGCAGCTCGCACGGCAGCGCATGGACGACGACGGCGGCCCTCGGGCGCAGCCCCGGCCGCGGCCTGCAACGCCTCGCGCGGAAGCTCCTGGCGCCAAGCGGCCGTCGAAACCGGAGGGCCGGGTCGGATCGGGTAGTGAAGCTCAGGAGCCGGGCGATCCCCGGGTCGATGAAAGCGACGCCGTCCAGCCCGCCCCTCGCCGGCGCGCAGGGCGGGTGAATCAGGAAACGCGACGCACCTAGCGTGCGACGCGCGCGGGTGGCGGGCGGGGATCCCCGCCACCCGCACCTTCTCTTCTCGAGCGGGCCGCGCGGCCGAATCAGGCGGCCG
>Ga0315910_10000971_pt1 | contig 27054 bp, 22 predicted proteins | sample EdamamesoilMG_FD_204470 | JGI IMG/M metagenome (GOLD analysis project Ga0315910, IMG submission 204470) | Garden soil microbial communities collected in Santa Monica, California, United States - Edamame soil | ecosystem: Environmental > Terrestrial > Soil > Garden | place: USA: California... | reverse complement strand
GTCTCGACCACGGGCTCGAGGAAGCCCGCGCCGCCCTCGGCTTTCACCGCATCGCCCTCGCGCGTTCCCAACCACCATCCCAAGCCGACGACCAGCGCGATGACCAAGCCCCAGATGACCCTCATGCCACTCCCCCAAAGCTGCGCAAAAGCCGCGGAAAACAAGGATCGGGCGTCGATACGGACGCGCGGTGCGCCGGGCTCCGCAGGCGATCGCCAGCGCGGCGCGATCGTAGCAGTGCGTCCGCGCGACTGCGATCAAACGCACGAGACTTCGCTGCGCGCGCGCAGGAAATCGAGGGAGCCCCAACTCTGCCGTGCCCGCTCGGACCCGGAACCCAAAGGTTCAGGGGGGCCCAACACACCGCACGTCGGCGGCGATCGAACAGGGCCCTTTGGATGCTTGTAGGGCCCGGGGGTTAGAGCGGGAGCACCTGCGAAGCCAGGGACATCCCTCGGCCACGACGCTAGCACGCATGCGCGCTGCCCGCCACCCGCCGCTGCGTCGAGTGTCGCTCGTCTCCCGCAGCTTGGAAGCGTGCCGGAGCGCTGCCGTGGGAGCGCCCCGTGGCCGGTGTTCAGGCGCGCACGAGTCGGCAGCCGAGCCATCGGCCTTCGCCCAGATCGAAGATCTCCACGCCCTGGGCATCGGCTGGGATCGCCAGGACGCGCAGCTCGATGGCCAGGGTCTCGGCGGCGATGAAGCCCTGGTGGCGTTCCAGTGCATCGGCGAGCTGCTCGCTGCCGCGGTGGTCGAGCTCGAGCCTCACGCGGTCCTCGATCGCCAGCCCGCGGTCCTTGCGCAGTCCGTTGATGCGGTTGACCACCTCGCGAGCCAAGCCGTCGGCGATCAGCTCGGCATCCAGCTGCGTGTCGAGCCAAACCACGAATCGGCCGTCGGTCTCGACGTCGAAATCGGCTTGGCTCTCGACCTGGACCAGCACGTCCTCGGGCCCCAGGACCAGGCTTTCCCCGTCCAGCGAAAGTTCCAGGCTCTCCCCGGCGCGCAGGCGCGCGAGCTGGGCCGCGGAAAGCGCCTCGATCAGCGCGGCGGCAGCCTTCATCTTGGGCCCCAGGCGCTTGCCCAGCAGCTTGAAGTTGGCCTTCGCGGACAGGCGGCAGAGCTTGCCGTCGTCGGCCCCCAGGCTGCCGAAGGAGCGGATGTTCAGCTCGTCGAGGATCTGCTCGCTGGCAAAGCGCGCGCGCAGCAGCTCCAGGTCGCGCGGATTCGAAGAGCGCACGTGGATCGCGCGCAGCGTTTGGCGCACGCGCAGTCCGGCCTTCTCGCGCAGGGCGCGGCCCATGACCACCAGGCGCTCGACCACTTGCATCGCGGCCTCGAGTTCGGGGTCGAGGCGCGCCGGATCGGCCAGCGGCAGGAGCTGCTGGTGCACGCCTCCGGCCCCGGGCGAGAGTCGGCGCCAGAGCATCTCCGCGAAGAACGGGGTGATCGGCGCGCACAGCAGCGTGACGCAGCGCAACGCCTCGTGCAGCGTCGCGAAGGCAGCGAACTTGTCCGCGGCGTTCTCGCCTTTCCAGAAGCGCCGCCGGTTGCGGCGGATGTACCAATTGGAGAGTTCGTCGACGACGAAGCCCTCGATCGCTCGCGCGGCCCGGGTCAGGTCGTACTCGCCCACCGCGGCGCGCACCTCGCCGATCAGCGATTGGCTGCGGCTGACCAGCCAGCGGTCGATCGCCGGCCGCGCCGACAGCTGCGGGGCGCGCGCGTCCTGCGGGTCGAAGCGGTCGATGCGCGCGTACTCGCGGATGAACCCGTAGGAATTCAGCAGCGTCGAGAAGAAGCGCCGGCGCGCCTCGAGCAGCCCCGCGGGATCGAACTTCTTCGCCAGCCAGGGCGCCGCCGAGGCGATCAAGTACCAGCGCAGCGTGTCGGCGCCGTGCTCCTCGATCACCTTCCAGGGGTCGATCACGTTGCCCAAGCGCTTGGACATCTTGACCCCGTCCTTGTCGAGCACCAGGCCGTTGACCAGGCAGTTCGCGTAAACGGTCTCGCTGGCGCCGATCAGCTTGGCCTGCACGGCGAGCGTGCCGATGGCATGCAGCGTGTAGAACCATCCGCGCGTCTGGTCCAGGCCCTCGCAGATGAAGCTCGCCGGGAACTGCTCGCGCAGTCGCTCGGCGCTGCCCGCGGCGTGCGGCCAGCCGTGCTGCGCGAAGGGCATCGCGCCCGAGTCGAACCAGCAGTCGAGCACGGCCGATGTGCGCCGCATCGTGCCCGCGCACTTCTCGCAGCGCAGCACGACGCCATCGATCGAAGGCTTGTGGTGGTCGAAATCGGCCGGCAGCGCGCCGGCCAGCTCGCGCAATTCCCCGGCGCCGCCCACGGCGCGCTCGTGGTCGCAGTCCTCGCAGACCCAGAAGGGCAGCGGCGTGCCCCAGTAGCGGTCGCGCGAAATGTTCCAGTCGACGTTGTTCTCCAGCCACTCGCCGAAGCGTTTGGTCCCGACTTCCGGCGGCACCCAGTTCACCGCCGCGTTCTTGGCCAGCATCGCCTGCTTGTGCGCGCTGGTGCGGATGTACCAGGCCGGCGCGGCGAAATAGAACAGCGCGGTGCTGCAGCGCCAGCAGTGCGGATAGCTGTGGTTCTCGCGCGACTTGCGGAACATCAGGCCGCGCGCCTTCAGGTCGTCCATCAGCGCCTCGTCGGCGTCCTTGAAGAACGTGCCCGCGCGCACGCTCTGCACGTCGCAGACGAACTTGCCCTCGCTGCCGACCACCGAGATGACCGGGAACTTCTCGCGCTGCGCGGTGGTCCAGTCGTCGGCGCCGTAGGCGGGCGCCTGGTGCACGATGCCGGTGCCCTCGTCGACCGTGACGTACTCGGCCAGCGCCACGCGGAAGGCCGAGGCCTCCTCGGGCTTCCAGGCGCCAGGGTCGACCCGGGGCGGCTGCCATTCCGTCGCGGGATGCAAACCGTGCGCGAGCGGGATCTGCGTCGAGAACGGCGCCCAGTATCGCCGGCCGGCGAGCTCGCTGCCGCGCACGCGCGCGAGCTCCTCGAAGTCCTTGCCCAGCACGGCGGCGGCGCGCTCGGCGGCCAGCCAGACGATCTCGTGCCCGCGCGATCCCGCGGCCTCGCCTTTGGGCACGGGCAGGGCCACGCGTGCGCGCAGGTACTCGCGCTGCGGGTGCAGGGCGAGGCCCACGTTGGAAGGCAAGGTCCAGGGCGTGGTGGTCCAGGCCAGGAAACTCTCCAGCTCGGGCCCTTGCTGCTCGCGCAGCGGGAAACGCACGTGCACGCTGGGGTCGAGCAGGTCGCGATAGACGCCCGGCTGGCCCAGCTCGTGCGAAGAAAGGCCGGTCCCGCAGCGGCCGCAGAAGGGCAGCACGCGCTTGCCGCGGTAGACCATGCCCGCGCGGTGGAATCCGGCGAGCAGGTACCAGACCGAGTCGACGTACTCGGGCTCGTAGGTCACGTAAGGGTGCGCGTAGTCCAGCCAGTAGCCGATGCGCGCCGACAGCCGCTCCCACTCCTCGCGGTACTTCCAGACCGACTCGCGGCAGCGCGCGTTGAACTGCGCGACGCCGTACTTCTCGATCTGCGGCTTGCCCGAGATCGACAGCGCCTTCTCGACCTCGAGCTCGACCGGCAGGCCGTGCGTGTCCCACCCGGCCTTGCGCTCGACGCGCTTGCCCAGCATCGACTGGTAGCGACAGACCGCGTCCTTCAGCGTGCGCGCGAGCACGTGGTGGATGCCCGGCCGGCCATTGGCGGTCGGCGGGCCCTCCCAGAACACGAAGGCCGGTGCATCGCGGCGCGCCGCCTGCAGCTGCTCGAAGCTGTGCTCGGAGTCCCACAGGGCCAGGATCTCGGCCTCGGCTTGCGCAGGCTGGGCCGCGAGCGTGGCCGGCAGCGCATCGAACAGCTGGACGGACCTGGCTTGCGCGCTCATCGTGCGCAGGGTTCTACCACGCCTGGGAACGGATTTCCGCCGCGATACGGTCGGCAAGCGCGAGCGCACGGCGGCCATCCTCCCCGCTGACCTCGAGCGCGGAGCCGCCAACGATGGCGCGCAGGAAGGCGTCGATCTCCGCCTGCAGCGGACGTTGCTCCCCGGAGAGTTCGAGCTCGACGACCTCGAGCATGTCTTTGTCGAGGAAGCCCGGACGCCGGGCCAGCTCGGCCGGATCCAGACGGCGCAGGTCGAGCTTGCATTCCTCCCAGCGCGGCCCCTTCTTGATCATCAGCGCGTAGTTCTTCTGGAAGTCGAGGCTGACGTAGCTCTCGGGCGAGAACATCCGAAATCGGCGCATCGGCGCCAGCGAGGCGCGGCTGGCGGTGACGTTCGCGCGCGCGCCGTTCGCGAACACCAGACGCACGCTGGCCACGTCGTCGTTGTCGGAGAGGATCGCGCCGCCCGCGGCGTCCAGCGAGGCGACATCGCTGCCGATCAGGTGCAGCACCAGGTCGAGGTCGTGGATCATCAGGTCGTGCACCACGCCGATGTCCATGCTGCGGAAACTGAACGGCGCCAGGCGATGGCACTCGATGAACTTGGGGCGGATGCCCAGCTCGCGCACGCGCAGCAGCCCGGGCTGGAAGCGCTCGACGTGCCCCACGCTGAGCTTCGCCCTGCCGCGCGCCGCCGCCGCGAGGATCAAGTCGGCCTGCTCCAGGTTGGCGGCCAGCGGTTTCTCGATCAGGCAGGCGACGCCGCGCTCGAGCAGCGGGATCGCGACCTGCGCATGCAAGGCGGTGGGCACGGCGATCGACACGGCATCGAGGCCGGTGGGCAGCTCGTCGACGCTGCCGCAGGCGCGCGTGCCGGCCTCGGAGGCAACCGCGCGCGCCCGTTCGGGCAAGGGGTCGACCACACCGACCAGCTCCGCCAGCGGATGTTCGGCGTAGATCTTGGCGTGGAAACGGCCCAGGTGGCCGGCGCCGATCACCGCCGCCCGCAGCCTGCGCGCATTCACGCGCGCTCCCCGCGCAGGATCAACTCCTCTCCGGCGCGCCGGAACTCGGCGCGCATGCTCTCGCGGTGGCGACCCTTCTGGCCCTGCTCGGTCTGCTCGAGATTGTCGAGCAGGTCTTGCACCAACCGCGGCATGCCCGCATCGGCGCGCAGCGCGTCGATCGTGCGTCGCTTGGGGTCGCCGGAGCGGTAGAGCATGCGGAAGGCATGCCACAGCCGCTCGATGTCCGCGGCCTGGAAGCCGGCGCGCGTCAGGCCGACCTCGTTCACTCCGCGCACGCGCGCGGGATGGCCTTCGAGCAGCATGAACGGCGGCACGTCCTGGTTGATGCGCGTCATGCCGCCGATGTAGGCGTAGGGCCCGATGGTCACGAAGTGGTGCGCGGCCGCGGCGCCCGAGATGTTCGCGCCCTGGCCGACCAGGCAGTGGCCGGCGAGCAGCACGCAATTGGCCATGATCACGCGGTCGCGGACGTCGCAGTCGTGAGCCACGTGGCAGCAGGCCATCAGCAGGCAGTCGTCGCCGATGCGCGTGACGCCGCCGCCCTTGACCGTGCCGCGGTTGATCGTGACGAATTCGCGCACCGTGTTGCGGTTGCCGACCTCGAGGTGCGTCGGCTCGCCGCGGTAGGAGAGATCCTGCGGCGGCCCGCCGAGATTGGCCTGGCCGACGACCACGTTGTCGGTGCCCAGCGTGGTCACGCCGTCGACGACCACGTGCGGACCGATCTGCGTGCGGTCGCCGATGCGCACCGCCGGACCGATGACGCTGTAGGGGCCGATGACGACATCGATCCCGAGCTCCGCCTCGGGGTGCACGACGGCGGTGGTGTGGACTTGGGTGGCCATGGAACTGTCCCGCTTCGAGGCTATGCGTCGATGAGGGTGAACGTGAGTTGGGCTTCGCAGACGACGCGGCCGGCGACCGTGCCGACGCCGCGCACCTGTCCCACCTGGTCCTTGAGGCGCATGGTCTCCACCTCGATGCGCAGCTGGTCGCCCGGCACCACGGCGCCGCGCAGCTTGACCTTGTCGATCGACCAGAGCACGGCGAGCTTGCCGGTGTTCTCCAGCTTGCGCAGCATCAGCACGCCGGCCAGCTGTGCCATGGCCTCGAGCTGCAGCACCCCGGGCATGATCGGCTGCTCGGGGAAGTGCCCGTTGAAGAAGGGCTCGTTGATCGAGACGTTCTTGACCGCGACCGCGCGCTGGTAGCCGTCGACCTCGATCACGCGATCGATCATCAGGAAGGGATAGCGGTGCGGCAGCATGCGCATGATCTCGCGCACGTCCAGGCCCGATTCGCGGCGCGCCAGGCCGCCGAGCTCCTCGCCGAGCATCAGGTCGTGCAGGCGCCGCACCAGCGCGGCGTTGGTCGCGTGGCCCGAGCGCGTGGCGATCACGTGCGCATGCAGGTCGGCCCCGAGCAGGAACAGGTCGCCGAGCAGGTCGAGGATCTTGTGGCGCACCGGCTCCGCGGACAGGCGCATCACCGTGTCGGGATCGCCCAGCACCAGCGTGTTCTCGCGCGTCGCGCCCTTGCCGAAGCCCGCGGCCTTCAGCTTGGGAACCTCGGAGGCCAGGCAGAAGGTGCGCGCCGAGGCGATCTCCTTGATGAACACCTCGGGCGTCATGTCCAGCGCCATCGAGCCCGACTCGACCCCGGGCTCGTCGAAGGAGGCGAAGTACTCGATCGAGAGCCCCGGGGACTCGCTGGGCAGCGCGACCAGCGTCACCGCGCCTTCGCGCACGTAGATCGGCTGGTTCAGGCGCAGCACTTTGGCCTCGGCGCGCTGCTCGACCAGGCCCGCCTGCTGGAACAGCGCGACGTAGCTCTGCGCGCTGCCGTCCAGGCCCGGCACCTCCTGGCCATTGAGCTCGATGCGCAGGTTGTCGATGCCCAGGCCCTGGCAGACCGAGAGCAGGTGCTCCACGGTGTCGACGCGCGCCCCGCCCTTCTCCAGCCGCGTGCGCCGGTCCATCGGCGATCGATGCGTGATGCGCGCCGGGATCGGCGCGGCGTCGGGCAGGTCGGTGCGCACGAATTCCACGCCGGTGTCCTGCGCCGCGGGCAGCATGCGCCCCTTGACCAGCTGGCCGGAATGCAAGCCGACGCCCGAGAACTCGATCGGTGTGCGGATCGTGCGTTGCAGGCGGCTCATCCTTGCTCCTTGGAAGAAGGCGTGTGCGCGTCGCAGCGCGCGGCGAGCTCGGCGAGGCGCCGTTCGAGATCCTGGACGCGCTGCTCGAACTTCGCAGCGCGGTTGGCGTGCGCCATCGTGCGCAGCGTCTGCTTGATCGGCCGCGCGGGCGTGCCCCACAGCTCCTGCCCGGCGGCGACGCTCGCGGTCACGCCGCTCTGACCGCCTACGCGCACGCCGTCGCCGACGTCGATGTGGCCGGCGAGGCCCGCCTGGCCGCCGAGCACCACGCCGCGGCCCAGTCGCGTCGAGCCGGCGATGCCCACCTGGGCGATGATCATCGAGTTCTCGCCGATCACGACGTTGTGCGCGATGTGCACCAGGTTGTCGATCTTCGTGCCGCGGCCGATGCGCGTCACGCCGAAGCGCGCGCGGTCGATCGTGGTGTTGGCGCCGATCTCGACCTCGTCCTCGATCAGCACGCTGCCGCTCTGCGCGATCTTGACCCAGCCGCGGGCCGTGGGCTCGAAGCCGTGGCCGTCCGAGCCCAACACGGCGCCGGCGTGGACCACGCAGCGCGCACCCAGCTGCACGCCGGGATAGAGCACGACGCGCGGGTACAGCTCGCAGTCCGCGCCGATCTGCACGCCCTCGCCGAGCTCGACGCCGGCGCGCAGGATCGTGCGCGCGCCGATGCGCACGCGCGCGCCGACGTGGCACTGCGCCCCGATGCTGACGCCCTCGCCCAGCTCGCAGCCGGCCTCGAGCACCGCGCTGGGGTGCACGCCCGGCGCAGGGCGCTGGTACTGCGGGGCGAACAAGGCGACCACCTGGCTGAAGGCCTTGCTGGGATCGTCGCAGCGCAGCAGCGCGAGGTCCTTGCGCTCCACCGTCATGTCGCGCGGCAGCAGCACCGCGCCGGCGCGCGTGCGCTCCAACTCCGCGCGGAAACGCGCCGCGCCGCAGAAGCTGATCTCGTCGGCCAGGGCGTCGCGCAGGTTCGCAGGCCCCCGAATCGCGAGCGCGGCGTTTCCTTCGAGGGAAGCACCGCAGGCGGTGGCCAGGGAGTGGAGGGTGCGGGTGCTCATGGAACGCAAACCCAGATCGGTGGGTTCCGCAGCTCCCCTACCGTGCGGGGAGCGCGTTGCGAGCCGCTAGGGTTAGCCCACGGGGCCGGCCCTGTCAACTCGGCGGCGGCCCGGGCAGCGGGCTCGCGCCGGTCAGAAGCTGATCCCGATGCTGAACGAAAAGGTCTGGCGCTCGTCGCCCGAGAACTCGCGCACCGGGAAGCCGAAGTTGAGCTGGATCGGCAGCGGGTAGGCGAGACCGACGCCGAAGCCCACGCTGGCGCGCGTGTCGTTCAAGTCGATCGAGAAGGGATCCTCCCCCAGCACCGCCCAGTCGGTGAAGATCACGCCGCGCAGCGTTTCGACCTGGCGGTAGGTGCCCGGCTGCGTGGTCGAGAACAACGGGTAGAGCCACTCCAGCGAGGCCGCCATGTAGGTCTCGCCGCCGGCGGGGTCTTCGGTCGGGAACCCGAGCACGTCGTCGCCGCGGTTGCCGGCGCCGCGGTACTCGAAGCCGCGCAGCGAATTGGTGCCGCCGGTGAAGAAGCGCTCCGTGTAGGGCACCTCGTCGGTGTCGCCGTAGGTCGGCATCACGCCGCCGTCGAGCTCGAGGTGCATCACGTGCTCGGTGCCGTTGGCGCGCTGGCCGGTGGTCTTGTACGCGTCGAACTGCAGGTCCGTGCGCAGGTACTCGAAGTCGGTTTCCAACAGCTCGGTGTAGAGCGTGTTGCGCATCAGCGCCTTCCAGCCGTTGTGCGGGTTGAGGTAGTTGTCGAGCGACTGCGAGGAGAAGTCGAGCGTGAAACCCGACTGCACGGTCTTGCCCAGCGCCTCCTGGCGCTGCAGCGCGGCGGGCACGCCGTCGACGTCGAGATCGGACACGTCGAGGTCGGTGTGCACCAGCCCGAGCGCCGCGGTGGTGTCGAAGCCGAAGCGCCGCCGGAACTTGACCATCTTGTCCGAGCGATCCTCGTCGTAGGACTGGTAGATGCGGAACTGGCTGCGGTAGTCCAGGTCGAGGCTGATCGGCTGGAGGTAGCGGTTGAAGATGTCCGGCTCGACGAAGTGGATCCGCGTGCGGCTGACCTGCGTGCCCGGCGAGAGCTCGATGTCGACGCGCTGTCCCGCGCCGTGGAAGGCCTCCTTGCGCAGCAACTCGGTCACCGTGCGCGTCCAGCGGGTCGGCATGTCGGTGATGTCGAAGTTCTTCATCGACAGCGAGATCAGGCCGAACAAGCCGTCGTTCGAATCGATGCCGCCGGAAATGTTGAACTCGACGACCCGGCCCTCCTGCACCTTGTATTCGAGGTCGACCTGGTCGCGCGAACCATCGACGGCGATGAAGCGGTAGGAAGGGTCCTCGTGCTCCACCGAGGGCGCGGTCTCGGAGAAGAAGCCCGTGCCCTGGATGCGCGTCAGGCCGCGGTTGATCTGCTTCTGGTCGGCCTTCTCGCCGGGGAAGACGCCGAGCTCGCGGCGCAGCACCTCGTCGCGCGTGTGGTGCGTGCCGGCGAAGGAGATCTCGCGCAGCCTCAGCGGCCGCCCTTCGATGATGCGGTAGGTGACCTGCAGCAGGTGCTCGACGGGCTTGAAGAAGATCGTGGGCTCCTCGAACGCCCAACGCATCTCATCGGGCAGCGAATCGTGCGCGAGGTAGCCCTGCTCGCCGTAGAGCTCGCGCAAGGTCGAGCGGTCGCGATTGCGCAGCACGTCCTCGTAGCGCACGCCCGGCTTGAGGTCGCACTTTGCCAGCAGTTCCTCGGCGCTGTAGAGCGTGCGGCCCTCGCCGGGCTCGACCCGCTGGAGCACCAGCTTCTTGGAATCGGGAGCCGGCACCCACTCGTAGAACTCGATCTTCAACGAGTCGACGATGTAGGGCTGGCCCTCGTCGATCACGATGTGGATGTGCACCTCGCTCCTGTCGTCGTTCCAGGAGAGTTTCTCCTCCTCGACCACGGCGTCCATCCAGCCGCGCTCGCGGTACACGTTGCGCATCGCGATCAGGTCGGCGTCGAGCGTCTCGCGCACGAAGGGGCTGCCGCGCCAGTTGAACAGCCCGGGCGCGGAGAGCTGCGGCTTGGCGTACTTTTTCAGCCCGTCCTTCCACAGCAGGAAACCGCGATTGGGCATCGACACGTTGCCGCGCACGTGCACGCCCTTGACGCGCACCTTGGGGCCTTCGCGGATCTCGAAGATGACGTCGGTCATCGGCGCGCCGAGCTGCGCCGCGTCCGCCTCCGCGCGGCGTTCGACGACGTCGATCTCGATCCAGTAGAAGCCCTCGCGGCGGTAGCCTTCGAGCAGGCGCTGCTTGACGCGATTGGTCTGGTACTCGAAGAGCTCGACGCGGTCCTCGATCAGCGCCCAGCGCTTGAGCGTCTTGCTGTCGATCTTGACGTTGCCCACGAAGCGCGGCTCGCGATCCGAGGGCATCTCGACCACGATCAGCAGCAGCTCGACGCTGCCCTTGGGGTTGGCGGGCGTGGGCGCGACCTCGCGGATGCGCACCTCGGAGCGCACGTGGAAGCTCGACCACAGCGTGCGGTGGCCACGGTCGATCGCCTCCTGATCGAGCGGCGCGCCGAGCTTCTGTCCCAGGGCGCTGACCAGCTGCGCCTCGCTGTAGCGTTCCTCGCCCTCGACCACGAAGCCGCTGACGATCGGCGGCTCGGCGCCCGGCGCCTGCGGCGGTCCTTGTTGCGCTCCCGCCCCGGGCGGCTTGGCCGCCGCGTCTTGCGCCGACCCCGGCAGCGCGGCGCAGCACGCCAGCAGCAGGACGACGAGGGCCCGCAGGATCACGCGAAGACCGGCTCGGCGATCGACAGCTCGGGATTCTCGAAGCGCATGTGTTGCGGGAAGAAGTTCAGGGTCACCGTGCCGGTCGGCCCGTTGCGGTGCTTGCCGATGATCACCTCGGCCTTGCCCTTGTTCTCCTCGGTGGCGAACTTGGGGTAGTACTCGGCGCGGTAGAGCATCATGACCACGTCGGCGTCCTGCTCGATCGAGCCCGACTCGCGCAGGTCGGAGAGCATCGGCCGCGGCGGCTCGCGCGATTCGACGGCGCGCGAGAGCTGCGCCAGCGCGATCACGGGCACGTCGAGCTCGCGCGCCAGCGCCTTGAGCGAGCGCGAGATCGCGCTGATCTCCATCTGGCGGCTCTCGGACTTGGGGTGCGTCATCAGCTGCAGGTAGTCGACGACGATCATGTGCAGGCCGTGCTGCGCCTTCATGCGCCGCGCACGGCCGCGCAGCGCCATCACCGACAGGCTGGGGCTGTCGTCGATGAAGATCTTCGCACCGGTGAGCTCGTCGGCGGCCTCGGACAGTTGCTGGTAGTCCTCGGGCGGCAGACGCCCGGTGCGCAGCTTGTGCGCGTCGACGCGCGCGCGGCAGCACAGCATGCGGCTGACGATCTGCTGCTTGCCCATCTCCAGGCTGAACAGCAGCACCGTCGGGTGCACCTCGAGGAACGAAGGCCGCGTCAGCGCCGCGTGCTCGATCAGGTTGAGCGCGAAGGCCGTCTTGCCCATCGAGGGACGCGCCGCGATGATGATCAGGTCGCCGGCGTTGAGGCCGCACAGGCGGTCGTTCAGGTCGTAGAAGCCCGTGTCCAGCCCGGTCAGGCCGGTGCGGTGCGACTGCGAGTCGATGCGCTTGAAGGTCTCGGTCAGCACGCTGCTGATCGGGTCCGCGGCATCGGCGCCGCGACCGCGCGCGATCGAAAAAATGTTGTGCTCGGCGCTGTCGAGCAGCTTCTTGACGCTCTCGCCGTCGGGCCGCGTCTGGTAGGCCTCCTCGATGATCTGGGTCGAGGACTCGATCAGCCGGCGCAGTTCGCTGGTCTCGGCGACGATGCGCACGTGGTGGCCCAGGTGCGCTCCCGAAGTGACCCGCGAGGACAGGTCGATCAGCGCCTCGGTGCCTCCGACCAGCTGAAAAGTGCCGGCACCGCGCAGGTCCTCGCCGACGGTGACGAAATCGACGTCGACGTTGCGGTCGGCCAGGCGCAGCAGGGACTCGAACAGCGCGCGGTAGCGCTTGCCGTAGAAATCCTCCGCGCGCAGGGCCTCGGCCACCTCGGGGATGCGGTCGGGGGCCAGCAGCAGCGCGCCAACGATCGACTGTTCGGCCTCCTCGTTGTGTGGAGCGACCCGCGCGGGTAGTTCGGCCTCTTGCATCGGTGCTTGCCCAGCGGGCTGCTTCGCAGGATAGCGGCCCGGGCCGTTGGGCGGAAGGCGGCGCGCGCGCCCCAATGCAGCACGCCGCCCCGCTTGGGACGGCGTGCGTCGCGTACGAGCCGTGTGTGCCCGCTGGGCACGCGCTCTCAGGCGCTCTTGAGCACCTTGACCAGGATCTCGGCGAAGCGCTCGCCGTGGACGTGCAGCTTGACCTTGTGGTCGCCGACCGTCTTCAGCGGCGCGTCGAGGCGCACGTTCTTCTCCTCCACCTTGTGGCCGGCGGCGGCGAGCAGGGCGACGATCGCCGCGGCGTTCACCGAGCCGAACAAGTGGCCTTCGTCGTCGGCGCGCTCGCTGGTGCTGAGCTCCACAGCCGTGAGCTTGGCGATCCAGGCGTCCATCTCGGCGTTCTTGACCACCGCGAGCGCGTCGAGCTTGATGCGCCGGCGGTCCATCAGCTTCTTGTTCTCCGGCGTGGCCTCGGTGGCCAGGCCGAAGGGCACCAGGAAATTGCGCGCGTAACCCGTGCGCACGCGCACGACGTCACCGCACTCGCCCAGGGCGTGCACGTGGTCGCGCAGCAGGACTTCGATGTTCTTCGACATGTTGGCTCCTTGGATCAGCCGACGAACGGCAACAGACCCAGGTGGCGCGCGCGCTTGATCGCCTGCTTCAGCTGGCGTTGGCACTGGGCGCAGAAGCTCGTCCGGCGACGGCCTTGGATCTGCGCCTGCGGGGTCATGAACTTGGTGATGTACGCGAGGTCCTTGTAGTCGATCCGCGGATCGTCGCAGCGCTTCTTGCCCAGGGGCACCAGGGGTGCGCGGGGCTTGCTGGCCATCTTCATTGCCATGGTTAGACCTCTTCCTCGTCGATGATGCCCACGCCCACTTCTTCAGACACGACGTCCTCGTCCACGGCGTCGGGCGTACCGACCACCAGCGGCTCCTCGCGGTCGACCGCGTCGTCGGCGGGCGGCGGCGGCGGCGCGAAGTCCTCGCCCTCGGCGGCCGAGAGCTCGAGCTCCGTCGCCGGGATCTCCTCCACGGCCAGCAGCAGGTGGCGCAGGATGCGCTCGTCCAGCTCGGCTTCGCGGCGGATGCCGGTGATCGCGTTCGGACCGGCCTTGAAATGCGTCAGGAGGAAGGTCGCGCGCAGGCGGCCTTCGATCGGATAGGCCAGGCGGCGCTCGTCCCAGCGCCGGGCGGCGACGACTTCGGCGCCGTGCTTCTTCAGCGTGTCGATCACGACGGCCTTGGCCGCCTTGTAATCCGCACGCACCACCTGGTTGTCCAGGAGGAACATTCCTTCGTATTGATTCACTGCTTTCCTTCGGTGTGCGGACTTCTGCGCCTAGGCGGTGTCCTGGTTCCAGCGGCTGTGGTACCGCGTCATCGCCCGCTCCAAGTCCTCGCCGCGGATCCAGTCGAGGCAGAAGTCGCTGGCCTGGGCCACCGAGATCTGGGCCTCGACCTTCGCCTCGGCGGAAAAAGGTTCGAGCACGTAACGCGCCGCATCGGTTCTCGGCCTGCCGATCCCGACGCGCAAGCGCGGGAAACGATCGGTGCCGAGCGCTTCAGCGATCGATTTCATCCCGTTGTGGCCCCCGTTGCCCCCGTGGGGGCGGATCCGAAGCTGTCCGAGAGCCAGGTCGAGGTCGTCGAAGACGACCAGGACCGACTCCGCAGGCAGCCCCAGTTGGAGCGACAGCGGTCCGACGACCCGCCCGGAGTGATTCATGAAGGCCTGCGGCTTGACGAGCAGCCCGTGCGTTCCCGCGCGAGCGAATTCGAATTGCCGCAGCCCATGGTCAGGGACCAGACGGTTGGCCGGTTCAAAGATCCAGCCCTCGCGCGCGGCCAGGTGGTCGAGCACGTGGAAGCCCAGGTTGTGCGGGGTCCAGTCGTACCGGGAACCGGGGTTGCCCAGTCCGACGAGGAGCCGTAGTCCCTGAACTTCCATTCGGGGGTCGAGGAGTATAGAGGCGGCGACGGTCCTGGCAAGGGCGCAGGCAGTCCAGGAGCCCGAAGGGCCTCGCGACAGGGCCGCTGCAGGCACGAAAAGGCGAGGACCGCAGGGTCCTCGCCTTGTGGATGAACAGGCCTGTGCAGCTCGCCCGAGCTACTTCTTGGCCGGTCCGGCGTCCTTCTTCGCGGCGTCCGGCTTGGCGGCGGCACCACCGGCGGCGGCAGCCCCGGCATCGGCCTTGACCGGCGCGGCCACGGCGCCGGCAGCGGCGACCGGGGTCTCGGCGGCGGGCGCGGCCTCGACCTCGATCTTGACCGCCGAGATGCGCGCGATCGCCAGCTCGGGATCCGAGGCCAGCTCGCAGCCCTTGGGCATCGGCAGGCTCTTGGCGTAGACGGTCGTCCCGATCTCCAGATCGGCGACGCTGCACTCGATCAGGTCGGGGATCGTGGTCGGCAGCGTCATGACGGCGATGCGCGTCACCAGGTGGTTGAGCACGCCCTTGGGGTGGCCGACGAACTCGAGCATGACCTCGACGCGCGTCTTCTTGTGCAGGTCGACGCGGCGGAACTCGACGTGCTGGATGTACTCGCCGAAGGTGTCCCAGTGCAGCTGGTTGACCAGCGCGGGCTCCTTCTTGCCCTCGACGATCAGCTCGAAGACGTGTTCGTGCTTGCGGCGCGCGGACATGAACTCGTCGCTGTCGATCGACAGGTTGACGTGCGGCGCGTCGGGCGTGTGTTGCAGGTTGGCGGGGATGCGGCCTTCGGCGCGCAGCTTGCGCGCCGTACGGGTGCCGACCGCGTGGCGCGGTTCGGTCTTCAGCGGGGTCGTCATGACTCTTGGGAGCACCTAAGAGGGAAAACCGTCGACGAATGCGAGCAGGCTCGGGAACTCACGCGAGTTCCTCGAAGAGCGAGCTCACCGACTCGGCGCGGTGGATGTTGAGGATTGCGCGGCCGAACAGCGCCGCGATGGAGATCACCTCGACGTGGCGCGGCGACTTCTCGCGGCGCGGGATCGTGTCGGTGACCAGGATCTTGTCGGCCGGGCAGGCGTCCAGGCGCTCGACCGCCGGACCGCAGAACACGGCGTGCGAGACGGCGATCACGATCTTCTTCGCGCCTTCGCGGCGCACGATGCGCGCGGCCTCGGAGATCGAGCCGCCGGTGGAGATCATGTCGTCGACGATGATCACGTTGCGGCCGTTGACGTCGCCGATCACGTGCTCGACGGCGATCTCCGAACCCGAGATGCGGCGCTTGTCGACGATCGCCAGGTCGGCGTGCAGCGCCTTGGCCCAGGCGCGCGCCATCTTGATGCCGCCGACGTCGGGCGTCACCACCACCGGGTTCTCGACGTCGAGGTTCTTGACCGCGCGCATGAGCACCGGCTTGGCGTAGAGGTGATCGACCGGGATGTCGAAGAAGCCCTGGATCTGCGCCGCGTGCATGTCCATCGACAGCAGGCGCTCGGCGCCGCAGGCGGTCAGCGTGTTGGCGACGACCTTGGCGCTGATCGGCACGCGACCCTCGTCCTTGCGGTCCTTGCGCGCGTAGCCGTAGTAGGGCATCACCACGGTGATGCGGCCGGCGGAGGCGCGGCGCAGCGTGTCGAGCAGCAACAGCAGCTCGACCCAATTCTCGTTCACCGGCGGGCAGGTCGGCTGGATCAGGAACACGTCCGCGCCGCGGATGTCGTCGTAGACCTTGATGTCGATCTCGCCGTCGGGGAAGCGCCCGATGTGCGCATTGGCCAGCGGGATGTCCACCGAGCGCGAGATGGCCTGGGCCAGCTCGGGGTGCGCGGTGCCGGAGATGAGCACGATGCGATCGCCGTTGTACATCTGCCGGGTTCCTAGGAAGGGGTCGACGGTTGCGACTTGGGGGGACGAGGCAAGGCACGCGCGGGAACGCCGACCCAGACTTCGCCGGGGCCGACGACGCTCCTGCGCGTCACGACCGCGCCCGCGCCGAGCGTGGCCGCCGCGCCGACTTCGACCGGCGCGACCAGGATCGTGCCCGAGCCGACGAAGGCGCCGTCGCCGACCGTGCAGGCCGACTTGGTCTTGCCGTCGTAGTTGGCGAAGATCGTGCCCGCGCCGATGTTGACGCGCTCGCCGAGCGTGGCGTCGCCGAGGTAGGCCAGGTGCTTGGCCTTGGACTTCTTGCCCATGCGCGAGCGGTTGACCTCGACGAAGTTGCCGACCGCCGCGCCGTCGGCGAGCACCGATCCGCCGCGCAGCATCGCGAACGGCCCGACTTCGCAGCCAGCGCCGATCCTGACGCCCGACTGGATCACGCTGCAGGGATGCACCTTGGTGCCCACGCCGATCTCGACGCCGTGGTCGATGAACGTGCTCGCCGGATCCTCGATGTACACGCCGGCCAGCAGGTGCTGCTCGTGGATGCGCAGCTGCAGCACGCCGCGCGCCTCGGCCAGGTGCGCGAGCGTGTTGATCCCGATCGCCTCCTGCTCGTCCGCGAGCAGCAGCGCCGCGACCTTGCGCCCCTCCCCCACCAGGCGTCCGACGACGTCGGTCAGGTAGAACTCCTTCTGCGCGTTGTCGTTCGACAATCCCGGCAGCAGGCGCACGAGCTCGGCGCCGGGGAAGCAGTACACGCCGAGGTTGACCTCGCGCAGCGCCTTGATCGCCGGGCTGGCGTCCTTCTCCTCGACGATGCGTTCGAGCTCGCCCGCCGTGTTGCGCACGATGCGGCCGAAGCCGCGCGGATTGGCGGGCTCGGCGGTCAGGATCGCGGCGCCGCCCGCGGTGCGCGCCTGCTCGGCGCACAGCGCTTCCAGGCTCGCGGTCTGCAGCAGCGGCATGTCGCCGTAGAGCACGACCACGCGGCCGGGATCCTTGCCCAAGGCCGGCAGGCAGACCTGCAATGCGTGCCCGGTGCCGCGCTGCGGCTCCTGCGCGACGCAGCTGAGCTTCGCCGCCACCGGATGCTTCGCGACCTCGGCGCGCACCTCGTCCGCCTGATGCCCGACGACGACCAGGATGCGCTGCGGCGCGAGCGCCTGCGCCTGATCGAGCACCCAGGCCAGCATGCTCCGGCCGCACAGCGGCGCGAGCACCTTGGCCGCGGCGCTCTTCATCCGCGTTCCCTGGCCGGCTGCCAGGATCACGACGGTATCGGGCCTGGAGTTCATGGGCGCGGGGTGGGACGCGGGGCGGGGAGGAACGGCGCCCGGCTGGCCGCCGCGAGACGTCGCGGCAGGGGTCGGGGGCGAAGAGGATACGGGATCGCCCGCGAAGCCGTCAACGCGAGCGCGAGCGCCGCAGGTACGTGCCGATGATCAGGATCAGGGGCAGCGCGATGACCATGATCAGCATCAGGGTCTTCGCGCCGCTGAAACCGGCCAAGGGCAGGGCCTGGAATGCCTGGATCGACACCGCCCCATCATGGCTGGCGCGGGCCTCGCGCGCGAACTCCGATTCCAGAGCAAGAGCCGGAGCGCCGCGACCGGCTGCGCGGGCTAGTGTCCTGGCATGCACGCACGAGCACCTAGAATGGAGCGCGAGCCCATGGCCACCCAGCAAGCCGCGGCCGGATCGACCACCGAGCGCGATCCGCGCTGGCCGGCGATCCAGCGCCGCGAGGCCGCGGCGGACGGTCAGTTCGTCTACTCGGTCAAGACCACCGGCGTGTACTGCAGGCCGTCTTGCGCGGCGCGCGCGGCGCGGCCCGAGCACGTCGAGTTCCACGCGACGGTCGAGGCCGCCCAGCGCGCGGGATTCCGGGCCTGCAAGCGCTGCAAACCCGATCAGCCACCGCTGGCGCAGCGTCGAAGCGAGATGGTCGTCGAGTGGTGCCGGCTGATCGAGCACAGCGAGCGCACGCCGACGCTGGCGCAGCTGGCCGCGCACGCTGGACTCAGCGTCTTCCACACCCAACGCCTGTTCAAGGCAGCGACCGGCGTGACGCCCAAGGCCTACGCCGCTGCGCAGCGTGCGCGGCGCGCGCAAGAGCAGCTGCGGCGGAGTCCTTCCGTCGGAGAAGCGATGCACGCCGCGGGTTTTCAATCGACGGGCCGTTTCTACGAACAGTCGAATGAAATGCTGGGCATGAAGCCGGCGCGCTACCGCTCCGGCGGCGCTGCCGAGACGATCCGCTTCGCGATCGGCGAGTGCTCGCTCGGCTCGATCCTGGTCGCCGCCACCGAGCGCGGCGTGTGCGCGATCCTGCTCGGCGACGATCCGCAAGCGCTCGCGCAGGACCTGGAGCGGCGTTTTCCTCGGGCGAAACTGCTCGGCGGCGACAGCGAATTCGAGCAGCGCGTCGCGAGCGCCGTCGGCCTGGTGGAGAATCCGCGCGCGAAACTGGCGCTGCCGCTCGACATCCGCGGCACGGCTTTCCAGCGCCGCGTGTGGGAAGTCCTGCGCACGATCCCGGCCGGATCCACGACGACGTACACGCGCATCGCCGAGACACTCGGCTCGCCGCGCTCGGTGCGCGCCGTGGCGCAGGCCTGCGCGGCCAATGCCATCGCGGTCGCGATCCCCTGCCACCGCGTCGTGCGCCGCGACGGCGACCTGGCGGGCTATCGCTGGGGCGTCGAGCGCAAGCGCGAGCTGCTGGAGCGCGAAGCGCGCGGCTGAACGAGGACGCGCTCCGGAGCGCGCAGGCTCACGCGCCCTTCTGGATCACGTCGCGCGCGATCACGATGCGCTGGATTTCGCTGGTGCCCTCGTAGATGCGCGTCACGCGCGCGTCGCGGTAGAGCTTCTCGACCACGAACTCGGCCGAATAACCCATGCCGCCGTGGATCTGCACCGCGCGGTCGACGATGCGGCCGAGCGCCTCGCTGCAGAAGAGCTTGACCATCGCCGACTCGCGGCTGTAGGCATCGCCCGAATCGCACAGGTGCGCGGTGCGGTAGACCATGCTCTCCATCGCGTACAGCTCGGTCGCGTTGTCGGCGAGCATCCATTGGATCGCCTGTTGGCGCGAAAGCGGCTTGCCGAAGACCTCGCGCTGGTTGGCGTAGGACACGGAGAGCGCATGCGCCTCGCGCGCGCAGCCCAGGCAATTCGCTCCCAGGACGAGACGCCCGCGGTCCAGCGTCGCCATCGCGATGCGAAAGCCCTCGCCGACCTGGCCCAGACGGTACTCGTCGGAAATGCGCACGCCGTTGAAGGCCAGCGTCACCGTCGAGGAACCGCGCTGGCCCATCTTCTCCTCGCGCTTGCCCACCGCGAAGCCCTTCGAGCTGCTCGGCACGAGGAAGGCGGTGATGCCGCCGTGCGCGCGTTTCTCCGGATCGGTGATCGCGTAGACCGTCACCAGGTCGGCCATGTCGCCGTTGGTGATCCAGACTTTTTCGCCGTCGAGCACCCAGTCGTCACCGTCGCGCACGGCGCGCGTGGACATCGCTCCCGGATCGGATCCGGCGTTGGCTTCGGAGAGCGCATAGGCGCCGAGCACGCGCCCCAGCGCGAAGTCGGGCAGCCAGCGCGCCTTCTGCTCCTGCGTGCCGCCGACCAGGACGCTCATCGCCCCGATCGAGGCGTGCGCGCCGTAGGTCACCGCCACCGAGAAGTCGCCGCGGGTGAGTTCTTCCATGACCACGCACAGGCCGGTCTCGCCCAGGCCCGCGCCCCCGTACTCGACCGGGATCGCCACCCCGAACAGGCCGGTCTGGGCCAGCTCGTCCATCAGGGAGCGCGGCACGCGGTGCTCGCGCTCGATCTGGGCCGCGCGCGGCCGGATCTCGCGCTCCGTGAATTCGCGCGCCATGTCGCGCACCATGAGCAGCTCGTCGCTGAGGCGGAAATCCATGGGCTGACTTGAGCACACTCGGCGGCCCCAAGAAAGCCGCCGGGCCGCCTCCGCCGCCCCGCGGAGCGCGTTCCGGGCCGCCCGCGCCCCAGGGAGGCGCTTTTCCCGATTCGTAGGCACTCGCGCCGAACCTGCGGGCGGAGGAAGGGGTTACAGGGGGCGAAGGCCGATCCTCGTGGTCGACAGCCTCGTCCGCTATTCTCGCAACCCGCCCAACCAGGCTCCCACGCCCATGCGTCCCATCCATCTGCTGCTCGGTCTCGCCGTCGTGCTCACTTCAGCCGCTTCCGCCTTCGTCGCGACGCGACTGGCGTCCACGCAGGTCCAGGCACAACCGGTGATTACCGCCGACCTCGAGCCCAAGGATGCGTCCGACGAAGCTCTCGCCGCGCGGGCCACGGCGGACAAGCTGGCCTTCATGACCGCGCAACTGGATGCGCTCAGCCGCGAAGTCGAGGAACTGCGCAACGCCGCCAACCGTGCGCCGGTGGCGATCCCCTCGGCCGCGGGCTCTCCGGAATCGGCCGCCAACGTGGTCGTCAGCGAAGTGCAGCGCGCGACGGTGCTCGCCGTGCTCGCGGACGAGCGCGCGCGCGAGGCAGCCGAGGCCAAGGCCAAGCGCGAGGCCGATGAGCGCCAGGCCGCCGAGCGGCGCGCCGCGCGCGTCGCCAAGGAACTCAGCCTCTCGCCCGGCGACGAGGCGCGCCTGGCCGACCTGATGGTCGAGGGCGGCAAAAAGCGCCAGGAACTCTTCGAGTCGATGCGCACGGGCAACTTCGATCGCGAGGTCGCGCGCACGCAGTTCGAGACCTACCGCAGCTGGCAAACCGATCAACTGACGCAGGCCTTCGGCGCGGGTATCGCCGAGCAGATCCTGAAGTCGGAAGGCGACCGCATGGGATTCGGCGGCGGCCCGGGCATGGGCGGCGACGGTGGTGGCGGTGGCGGCAACAACCGCGGGCGGCGCGGCGGTCAGACCCCCGGCGGCACCGGCGGTGCCGGCGGCGGCGGCACGCAGCAGCAGTAGCTCTGCATGGCGACGCCCCTGGCGCGGACATCCTCTCGCGTCTGCGGGTGGCTCGCTGATCGAAGACTCCCGAGCTTCCTGAGAGCGCCGGTCTACCGCGCCTACGCGCGCGCGACCGGCGCCGATCTTTCGGAGCTGCGCCTGGAGCTGGCCGACCACCCCTCGCTGGGCGCCTTCTTCATCCGCCGGCTCAAGGACGGGGCGCGCAGCTTCCCCGCCGATGCTTCGATCCTGCCCTCGCCGGTCGACGGCCGCGTGCAGAGCGTGTGCCGGATCGAGCGCGGCAGCGTGTTGCAGGCCAAGGGCCGTCCCTACACGCTCGAGGAATTGCTCGGCGACGCCGCGCTCGCGCGCGAGGTCGAAGGCGGCTCGTGCTGGACGATCTACCTCTCGCCGCGCGACTACCACCGCATCCACGCGCCGGTCAGCGGCGCGCTGACGACGCTGAACTGGCTTCCGGGCGCGCTGCATTCGGTCGCGCCCAAGGTGCTCGCGCGCCGGCCCAAGGTGCTCTCGATCAACGAACGCGCCGTGCTGCGGCTGGAAACCGATCGCGGCCCTTTCCTGCTGGTCGCGGTCGGCGCGCTCAACGTCGGCCGCATCCGCGTCGTCGGCGTCGAGCCGCATGCGAGCGCGCCGCAGCCGGCGTTGCGCTTCGCCCGCGGCGACGAACTCGCGCGCTTCGAGATGGGCTCGACCGTGGTGCTGCTCTCCCCGCGCGGCGGCTACCTGCCGGCGCCAGGCTTGTCCGTCGGCGACGCGCTGAAGATGGGTCAGCCCATCGGCCAGCGCGCCGCGGATTGAACATGGCGCTCGACGATCGCGAACGCCGTCTCGCGCGCCTGTTCACCGCCGTCGTGCAGGGCGACTGGGAACGACTGCGCGCCGAGCGACTGGCCGCGCCCGCGGGAGAACCCGACCGCGGTTGGCGCGAGTGCGTGCTGCAGGCGCACGTGTTCGCCGGCTTCCCGCGCGTGGTCGAGGCCTACGGCGTGCTGGCCTCCTGCGGCGGTCTGGGCGAGCCCGCGCCCGAGGAGATCCTCGGCGAGAGCGACGAGCACGAGCGCGGTCGCGCGCTCTTCGAGCGCATCTACGAGCGCGACGCGCCCAAGGTGCGCGCGATGCTGCGCGAAGGCCATCCCGACTTCGAGCGCTGGATCGAGGGCCACGCCTACGGCCGCATCCTCTCGCGGCCGGGCCTGGAGCCGCGCCTGCGCGAACTGCTGGCGGTCGCGGGCCTCGCGGCGCTCGGCCAGGATCGCCAGGTGGCCAGCCACGCGCGCGGTGCCTTGCGCTGTGGCGCCAGCTCGGCCGAGGTCGCCGAAGTGGTCGAGTCGATCGCCGAACAAATGTCGGCACAGCGCATCGAGCGCGCGCGCGCCGTGGTCGCGCACTTCACCGGCGGCGCTTGACTACTTGCCGCTCAAGCCGGCTTCGATGCGCACGGCCTTGAGCAGCACGGGCTCCATCGAGCGCACCACCACCGAACTGGCGCCGCCCTTGCCTTCCGGCCGCCGGAAATCCTTCTCGAGCACGAGCTGACCGTCGAGCGAGGCTTCCAGCCTGCCCCGGCCCTGGACCAGCACCAGGCGCAGCACGTGCGTCTTGCCGCGCTGCAGGCCGACGACCGGCTTGCCCGCGCCGCTGTCGAGCGAGTCCAGCAGTTCGCGCAGGGCTGTCGGTCCGCCCGCGTTGGCGGCGACCAGCCCCTGTCCGCCGATGTCGCGCGGGCCGGTGAAGGCGATGTGCACGCCGGTGACCGAAGCGACGAAGCAAACCGGCGGGCCCGAGGCATCGGGTTGCTCGAATTCGAGCTCGACGTCGATCCGCGCGCCGAGGTCGAAGGGGCGCTCGATCAGCAGCCGCGGCCAGAGCGTCTCGGTCTCCAGCTGCTCGCGCGAGTGGCGCCCTTCGGCGGTCCAGCCCTCGGGCCGGTTGCGCCAGTCGCCCATGTCCCACATCGGGAACTTTTCGGTCGAGCAACCGAACTCCATGCGCGCGCGGCCGCTGGCCGGCAGGCTCAGGCTCGTCGGAGCGTACAGGGCCTGGAGCTGGGCCTCGACCCCCTGCTTGTTGGCTTGCCCCAGCTGCTGGCGCAGCTCGCGCAGCTTGGCATCGTTCTCGCGCACCACGGCGCAGTCGCCGTACTGCGTCAAGAGATGGTCGATGCGCCGGATGCGCTCGGCGGCTGGGAGCTGGTACGTGCGCTGGATCGAATTGTAGGCCCGCTGCGCCTCCTCCTCGCGCTGCTTGGCCTTGGCGCTGATGGCGCCGCCCTCGCGCGCCAGCCGCGCATCGAGGTCGGCCACCAGCGCGCCATGGCTCTCGCGCGGCAGCGGACCCGAATTGAAAGCCCGCTGCGCGGTCTCGGGATCGCCTTCGCGCAGGCGGAAGAGCGCGCGCAACAGCCGGTCGAGAGCTTGCTTCTCGTCCTTGGAGTCGTTGGCCAGTCCCGCCAGGCGCTCGAGGCCTTCCTTGCCCAGCAGCAGCGCGCGCGATTCGGGCGCGGGCGCGCTCAGCGTGTAAGTCTCCGTGCGGCCCGCGAACACGAACTTGAAGCCGTTGCGCAGCGGGTCGCCGCCCAGGACCTCGATGCGCCCGCTGCACTCGATCGTGCCGATCAGCAGCGAGTTCGTGCCCGGGGCGGTCAGGCCGGCGCCCGCGCGCGCCAACAACTCCTGCAGCAACCTGGCCTCGGCGATGCGCAGCTCCAGCTCCTTGTGCACCGGGCGCAGCCACTGCTCGCCCAGGCGCTTCTCCCAGACCGCGGCGATCTCGGCATAGCGGCGCTCCTTCCAGCTGGCGGCCAGCGCCTCCTCCTGCGTCGCGAGTTCGTCGCGCGCGTCCATGCCTTCGAGCTGTGTTTGCAGCTCGGCGAGTTCCTCGCAGGCGCGCTTGAGCACCGCGTGCGAGAGGTCGGAGACGTCGACCAGCATCTGCGCGGGCGTCAGCGAACGCGCCGCCAGCTCCTCCGCGAATCCAGCCTGCAGCTCCGCGGCCGCGTCGCCCACCAGCTCGCGCCCGCGCAGGCGCTGCTCGATGGCGGCCTTGCGCGACTGCACGGCTTTTTCGAGCGCGTAGTCCAGTTCCTGCCAAGCGCGCGTGAGCGCCCTGGCCTCGGACGTGATCTTGACCTGCTGCACGACCTTGATCTGCTCGTCCAGCCTGGACGGCGTCAGGCCGTGCGTGTCGATGCCCGCGTCGGGCAGCACGGCGCGCACGTCGCGTTCGATCAGGTCGCGCGCGTCGCGCCAGGCGCCCTGCTTCTGCGCGTTGAGCGCCATCGGGATCACGACCTCGTCGTAGTAGGCGTTCAGCTGCAGCAGGAAACGCTCCAAGGCCTCGCGCTCGCCCTTCGCGGCCTGGTCGCGCAGCGTGCCCAGGTCCAATTGCCGCTGGACCGCCAGCCGCTGTTCCTCGCTCGCGCCGAATTCGGAGGCCAGCCGGTCCTCGACTTCGCGGCTGACCAGCGCCGCGGCGCGCACGAAGTCGCGCTGCTGGGTCAGGGCCTTGTCGAACTCCCCACCGAGGCGCTGGCGTTCCTCGCGCACGCCCGATTCGAAGCGCTGCTGCACGTTGGCGCGTACGGTGTAGTAGGCCTGCGAGTGCTCGGGCGGCACGGATTCCTTCATCCGGTCGAGCTTCTCGAGCGCGGTCCCCGGCGCGCGGCGCACCGCGACCGATGCCTCGGCCAGCACCTCGTCGAGCTCCGGCCAGCGCTTCTCGCTGGCGATGTGCGCGCCCTGCGGTTCGCTGGCCGCCCACGGCTTCCAGACGATCAGCGCGACCACCCCGGCGAGCAACACCACCCCGCCGGCGATCGCCCAGTGGCGCCGGCGACGCTCGCGTTCGCCTGCGACCGGATCCAGACCGCGCGAGGACACCGCCACGGCGCGCCGCTCGCGCAACGCCTCGAGGTCGCGCAGCAGTTCGCTGGGCGTCGCGTAGCGCCGGTCCGCGTTGCGCGTCAGGCACTTGCGCAGCACCAGGCTCATGCCCAGCGAGAGACGCGGCTCGAGATCGCGCGGATCGGGGATGTGCGCGTAGAGCACGCCGGAGAGGATCTCGGCGACGCTCTCGCCCGCGAAAGGCGGCCGCCCGCACATCGCGTGGTACATGCTCGCGCCCAGGGACCAGATGTCCGAGCGCACGTCGACGCCCTGCGGATTGCGCGCCTGCTCCGGCGAAAGGTAGTGCGGCGTGCCCAGCGTGCCGCCGGTGCGCGTCAGCAGCGGATCGTCCTCGGTGAACGCCAGCCCGAGGTCCACCAGCCGCGCCCGTCCGTGGCCGTCGACCAGGATGTTGGCGGGCTTGATGTCGCGGTGCACCACGCCGTGCTCGTGGGCGTGCTCCAAGGCCTCGCACAGCGGGATGAACAGCTTGAGCGCCTCGCGCTCGGAGAGCTTGCCCTTCTCGCGCAGCACGGCCGAGAGCGCCGGGCCGTCGACCAGCTCCATCGCGTACCACCACAGGCCGCCGACCTGGCCCATGTCGATCGCGGACACGATCCCCGGGTGCGCCAGCCGCGCCGTGGTGCGGGCCTCGCGCTGCAGTCGGCGCACCGCCTTGGAGCCGGCCAGCTCGGGGTGCAGGACCTTGAGCGCCACCTCGCGATCGACCGCCAGTTGCACCGCCCGGTAGACCGTGCCGGTCGCCCCCCGGCCCAGGACGGACTCCAGCCGGTAGCCGGGGATCTCCGGCATAGGCGGACTGGACGGTGTCGGCGCGGGTACTTGGGACATCGAGCGCACCAGCCGCGCAAGGTCGCGCGTCGGACGTTCCCCCATCATAGGGAGGGATGGAAGCGCTGTTGCGCTCCTGCGACGAGGAAGCCCGGACGCGGCGCGGCGCTTGGAGTCGGAAGATCCCATGGGGCCGGCCGGAGTTCTGGACGGCGGTGGGACTCATCGAAGCCCCGGCAGGTGACACCTCAGACAATTTCCGGCTTCTCCGCGGCGCGGGTTCGAGAGGTGCTGCAACGCACGTCTCAGAATCGAAATAGGCCCCCCGCGCGGCCGCAGGGGCGCGCCACCGCCGGGGAGGCTGGGGCGCAATTTCGCCCACGCCGCACCCCGGTCATCAACTCTCCGCGAGCTGGAGGATTCCTTGGATACGAAGCGCTGGTGGATCGTCGGGCACGATGACAAGACCTGGGGGCCCTTCGAGAGGGCCGCGCTCGCGGACCTGGTTGCGCAGGGCAAGCTGCGCAGCGACGGCCTGGTCTGCGCCGAAGGCGAGCAGCGCTGGGTGCCGATCGGTCAGGTGGACGGGCTGCGCGAGATTCCCTGGCCGCCGCCCGCGCATTTTTCCGGCCCGAGCCAAACGCCGCTGAGCTCGGCACCCGCCCTGCAGCCCGCCGCTCCGGGTGTCCCGCCGCACATCCGCCCGAACGAATTGGAACCGATTCCCGGCTGGGCCACGGTCTTGCTCTCGTTCCCCACGCTTGGGCTTTGGGGGATGTTCTGCTTCTACAGGACGATGCGCGCGATGATGCGGCTCTGCCCGAATGCGGCGCCGCGCGCCGAGACGATGTTCTGGGCCTTCCTGGGCGCGATCGTGCTCGGCGTGATCACCCTCCCGCTGCTTGTCGGCGTGGTGCTGCTGGTCGGCGCCGTGATCCTCGGCGCGCTGCTGCTGCGCGAGGCCCTGCGCCTGCGCGAACTGGCGGTCCTGCGTCTGGTTCCGCAGGCCGCGACCTCGCCCGCGCACTACCCGGCGCTCAAGTCGGACGATTGGCACTTCGGCCTGTGGGTCACCGGCGCGGTGCTCACGGTCACCGGCATCGGCGCGATCGTCGGCGTGCCGATCCTGATCGCGCAGGCGCTGGCCTGGTTCGAGGACTGGAATCGGCTGGCGGGACTGGCGCGCGCGAACAATGCCGTGAACGCGACGCCGCTGCCGGCCTGAACTCGAAGGAAAAGCACAGCCGCGGCCGCGCGCGGCGCGGG
>Ga0315910_10000970_pt1 | contig 27057 bp, 22 predicted proteins | sample EdamamesoilMG_FD_204470 | JGI IMG/M metagenome (GOLD analysis project Ga0315910, IMG submission 204470) | Garden soil microbial communities collected in Santa Monica, California, United States - Edamame soil | ecosystem: Environmental > Terrestrial > Soil > Garden | place: USA: California... | reverse complement strand
GGCGTCGACCTTGGCCAGGGCCTCGGGCGTCGGATGCACGCGCGCGAGGTCGACCGCGCTCAGCCCGGCCTGCTCGGCCAGGGCCGCGGCCACGTCGGCGCTCGAGCAGTGCTTGAGCGCGATCAGGTGCTGGCCGATCAGCCCGCCGTGCTTGCGCTGCTCGCCCAGGGCTTCCTGGATCTGCCCCTCGCGCACGAGGCCGCGCGCCTTGAGGATCTGCCCGAGCAGCTTGCGACCGGTGCCCGTCTCGCTCATGCCGAGAGGCGCGTCTCGAGGTCCTTGGGATCCTGGGCCGCGTCGAGCGCGTCGGCGCGCTCGATGTCGCCCTTCTTGACCAGCTCGAGCAGGTGATCGTCCAGCGTGACCATGCCCAGGCGGCGCGAGGTCTGGATGGTCGACTGGATCTTGTGCGTCTCGTTCTTGCGGATCAGGTTGCCGATGGCCGGGTTCATCAGCATGACCTCGAAGGCCGCGATGCGGCCCTTGGCGCCCTTGCGCGCCAGCAGCACCTGCGAGATCACGGCCACGATCGAGACCGAGAGCTGGGCGCGGATCTGCTCCTGTTGGTGGGCCGGGAAGGCGTCGATCATGCGATCGACCGTGCGCGCGCTGCCGGTCGTGTGCAACGTGCCGAACACGAGGTGCCCCGTCTCGGCCGCCGTGATGGCGGACGAGATGGTCTCGAGGTCGCGCATCTCGCCCAGCAGGATCACGTCCGGGTCCTGGCGCAGCGCGCGCCGGATGGCCTCGGGGAAGTCGGTCACGTCGGTCCCCACCTCGCGCTGCGTGACCAGGCCCTTCTTGTGCGGGTGGTAGTACTCGATCGGGTCCTCGATCGTGACGATGTGGCGGTCCTGGTTGGTGTTGATCCAGTCGATCATCGAGGCCAGCGTGGTGGTCTTGCCCGAGCCGGTCGGGCCCGTGACCAGGATCAGGCCGCGCGGACGCCGCAGGAGCTCGACGCACGCCGGCGGCAGCCCGATCTGCTCGAAGGACAGGAGGCGCGAGGGGATCTGGCGCAGCACGGCCGACGTGCGCCCGCGCTGGCGCAGCACGCTGACGCGGAAGCGGTTGCCGCTCTTGTGCGCCAGGCCGAAGTCGGTCGTGCCGCGCTCCTGCACCTCCTTCCAGTGGCGCTCGTCGGTGAACTCGCGGCACAGGCCCTCGGTGGTGGCGTCGTCGAGCGGCGCGCCCTCCAGGTTGACGAGGTCGCCGTCGATGCGCAGCACGGGCGGGCGCCCGGGGTTCAGGTGCAGGTCGGAGGCCTTGCGGTCCACGGCCAGGCTCAGGAGATCGTCGGCTCGCACGGGGCGTCTTCCTCTCGGGGGATCGGGTCAGTCGGCGGCGACGCGTGTCACGCGCAGCACCTCGGTCACGGTCGTCTGTCCGGAGAGCACCTTGCTCGCGCCCGAGATGATCAACGGCCGCAGCCGGCCGCTGGCCAGGGCGGCCGAGCGGATGCGCTCCAGGGGCTCGCCGCGGAACACGGCGTCGCGCAGGGCGCTGTCGAGCTCGAACAGCTCGAACAGGCCCAGGCGCCCGCGGTAGCCCGTGCCTTCGCAGGCGCGGCAGCCGCGCGCGCGCGCGAGCTCGCGCCCGCCCAGCACGCTCGGGTCGAGGCCGAGCACGCGCACCTCGGCCTCGGACGGCACGTAGCTCTCCTTGCAGTCCTTGCACAGGCGCCGCACCAGGCGCTGGGCCACGACGCCCTGCACCGCGCTCGACACGAGGAAGGGCGCGACGCCCATGTCGAGCAGGCGCGTGATGGCCGAGGGCGCATCGTTGGTGTGCAGCGTCGAGAACACGAGGTGCCCCGTCAGCGCGGCCTGGATGGCCACCTCGGCCGTCTCCATGTCGCGGATCTCGCCCACCAGGATCACGTTGGGCGCGCAGCGCAGCATGGCCTTCAGGATGCGCGCGAAGGTCAGGCCCACCTTGGTGTTGACCTGCACCTGGTTGATGCCCTGGATGTGGTACTCGACCGGATCCTCGGCCGTGATGATCTTGACGTCGGGCCGATTGAGCTCGGCCAGCGCGCCGTACAGCGTCGTGGTCTTGCCCGAGCCGGTCGGCCCCGTGACGAGCACGATCCCGTGCGGGCGCTGGATCATGCGCCGGAAGCCGGCGTGGTCGTCCTCCTCGAAGCCGAGCTCCTTCAGCGAGATCAGGTTGGCGCCGCGGTCGAGCAGGCGCAGCACGACGCTCTCGCCGTGGTTCGAGGGCAGGATCGAGGCGCGCACGTCGACCTCGCGCCCGTCGAGGTGCAGCTCGATGCGCCCGTCCTGGGGCTTGCGCTTCTCGGCGATGTCCATGCTGCCCATGATCTTCAGGCGGCTGATGAGCGGCGCCGCCAGGTGCGGCGGGTGCTCGGCCACGGTGCGCAGGACGCCGTCGATGCGGTAGCGCACGCGCAGCATGGAGGCCTTGGGCTCGATGTGGATGTCCGAGGCGCGCTGCTCGAGCGCTTCCTTGAACAGGCGCGAGGCCAGACGAACGATGGGCGCGTCGGCGGCGGCGTCGCCCTCGTCGGCGCCCATGGCCGCGGCGAGCTGCCCCTCCTGCGGGCCCTGGTCGTAGTAGCGCCGCAGCGCCTGCTGCAGCGCGGCCGGCGCGGCCAGCACGACCTGCACCTCGCAGCCCAGCAGGAACGAGAGCTGGTCGGCGACGATGCGCTTCAGCTGGTCGTCGACGGCCACGATGAGCGTGCCGTCCTTGTCCTTGACCGGGATCAGCCCCTGCTCGACCGCCAGCTCGGCCGGCACGCGCTCCAGGACCGCCGCCGGGATCGTGCCCTTGGAGAGGTCGACGAAGGCGAGACCATGTTGCTTCGCGACGAAGCGCGTGAGCGTGGTCTCGTCCAGGTGGCCGAGCTGCACCAGCGCCTCGCCGATGCGGATGCCGCGGTTGCGCTGGTGGGCGCGACCTTCGCGCAGCTGGGCCTCGGAAACGAGGCCCGCCGAGGCCAGCAGCTCGCCGAGGGGTCGTGTCACGGATCGGAACGAAAGGGGCGGTCGCGGCGAAATAGCCGCTTCGACCGCCCCAGGTTACCGTCCGCGCGGGCGGAACTCCGCTCGCCTACTTGCCGCCGCCGGTCGTCTGGCCGCCGGCGGGCGTGGGCGCGGGCGTCTGCCCCGTGGCGGGCAGGCCCGGGCGGCACACGCCCGAGAAGCGCACCAGGAGCTCGTCCATGTACGGGTGCCCGACCTTGAGCTTGAGCACGCCGCCGAAGGAGCCGTTCAGGTCGTCGGGGAAGCCCTCGAGGCGCAGCACGACGTCGGCCGCCTTGCCCTCGTCCACGGGCGTCACCGTCACCTTGAACACGTCGGCGTAGGGGAACTCCTGGCCCTGCAGGCCCTCGAAGGCCACGCCCATGTCGCTCTTGATGCGGTACTCGTCGTGGCACTCGATGCGCAGCGTGCGCTCGACCGGCTCGCCCGGGCGCACCATGCCGAAGGTCACGAACTGCGGCTCGGCGCTCACCATGCCGACCACCTGGGCCTGCACGATGACGGCCACGCCGTGGTACTGGGGCGAGCCGTCCTGCGCGGGATACTTCGGGTGCGCGACGACGATGTCCGACTTGAAGTTGAGCGGGTAGTTGCGCATCCCGACCTCGGCGTTCGGGCCGAGCGCGACGTTGATCTCCCACTCGGAGGCGCGCCCTTCGGCGTCGGGGTTCTTGGGCTTGTACTCGATCTTGACTGGCTCGGGCGCGGTCTCCTGGGCCATGCTGAGCTTGAAGGCCTCGCCGCGCGTGGCCGTGACCGTGACGGTCTGCTCCTTCTTCTCGGCCGTGGTCATGCGTCCGAAGAACACGGTCGTGCTGGGCGTGACCGTGAGCACGGGCTCGACGTCGGCCGTCAGGCGCAGGTTGTAGGTGGCGCCGCGCACGTCGTTCGCGTACAGCGAGACGGTGGCGTTGAAGGGCCCCTGGCGGCCATCGGTGTTGATGTTCGACTCGAGCACGAAGCGCTGCCCGACCGGAATGGGGTCGCCCTTGGTGTAGGGCACGCGCGCGCCCTGGGCGTCGACCAGGGCCACGTCGGCCTTGGTGCAGCCGCAGCTGGGCTTGATGCCCGTGATCACGAGCGGTTCCTCGCCGTCCGAGACCAGCAGGAACTCGTGGTTGCCCAGCTCGCCCTGGCGCAGCTTGCCGAAGTCGAAGTTCTGCTCGCCCTCCACCGTCGAGATGCGGCCCTTGTTGGTCTGGGCCAGCAGCGCGGCGCCGGGCTGCTCGACCGGCGCGGCCGCCTCGGCGGCGTGGTCGTGGCCGGCGTGCGCGTCGTCGTCGGCCGCCTGCGCCTGCTCGGCCGGCGTGGCCGGCAGCTTGACCTTGGAGAGGTCGTAGCCGGTCTGCATCTTCTCGACGCCGCCTTGGTAGCGCGTGTCGCACTGCTTGGCGTTGGCCATGTTCGCGGCCGGCTTGACGTCGCCCGGCGCGGCCTCGGCGCTCGCGCTCGCCACCTGCTCGCCCTGCTGGACAGCGGCGGCCTCGCGATTGCCGCAGCCCGCGGCGGAGAAGAGGACGAGTCCCGCCAGGAGAAGCGGGGTGAGGTGCAGTGTCTTCATAGGGATGCAGGGGGGACGGGAAGCGTCCCCATCGGTTGCCGGCGGAAGTGGAACAGTGTAGGGGCCCCCGTCGCCGCCAGGAAGGCAGCCAGGGGCCGGATCGGTCGGAGGGCGCTCGGCGTCACCGCGCGCCCCCGTTTTCGGTGCGTGCGCCGGTACCCGGCGCGGCGGGCTCGGTGCGCGCGCCGGCGGGAGCGGGGCGGCCCTCGGGCGCGCGTGTCCCGCGCACCAGCGCCTCCAGGCGCGGGCGCCGGGGATGGCCGGTCTCGACCACCAGGCGAGCGAGGAAGGTGCCCTGCACGGCCGGATCGAGCCCGGCCAGCGTGATCTCGACGTCGAAGGCCGGCCGGCCCTCGACGGCGCGCACGTGCACGCCGGACGTACGCTCCAGGGGGAACTCGGCGCCCGCCCGGAAGGGCTCGAGGCGCGCCGTCGGCGCGGCCGGTGTGAACTCCGGGTCGAAGCACTCCACGCGCAGGCTGCGCGCCACGGTCTCGCCCGCCCGCACCAGGCCGAACTCGAGCTCGGGCGTCGACAGCGCCATCGGGCCGAGGACCTGGATCGTGAACGGCGGCGCGACGGAATAGCGACGCGTCTCGCCCGCGGACTCGGCCACGCCCGGGACGAGGACGTCGCTCTCGAGCTCGATCGGATAGGAGTGCGTGCCCTCGGGCGCGTCGGAGCCCAGGTGGACGCGCCCGCGCCAGGCGCGCGCGCGGCCGGAGTCGTCGGGATCCTCGGGCGTGAGCTCGACGGTCACGGCCGGGTGCAGCGCCCGGCCGGTGGCATGCAGGGCGAAGCGCTCGCCCGTGCTCGAGGTGACGCGCAGGTCGCGCTCGAGGGTGCCGTGCTCGAGCACGCGCGCGAGCTCGAAGCCGCGCGGCTCGACCACGAGCCACGGGCGCACGTCGGCCACCAGGGTCAGGGGCACGAACTCGCCCTGCGACGTGGTGAGCGTGATGGCGCGCCGCGCCGCCCCCTCGCGCCCGCGCGTGTCGTAGCGCGCGCGCACGACCAGGCTCGTTCCCTCCGGGACGGGGGCGCCGAGCTCGTAGGGCGTGCCGTCGGCGCGCGTCAGGCGCGCGACCGTGCAGCCGCAGTCGGTCTTGGCGTCGGTCACCCGGGTCGGGGTGCGGGCGGTGACGGTGAAGTCGTGCTCGACCAGGCCGCCCTCGTAGACCCGGCCGAAGTCCACGGTGGCCTCGTCCGCGGTCAGACCGGCCCCGGGGGCGGCCGGCTCGCAGCCCGATCCGACCAGCGCCGCCAGCGCGATTCCGGCCCAGGGAACGACCATCGAGGACATGCTTTCCATTGGTAGCATGTCGCCGCCCGGGCGGTCCCATGCAGGTCCTTCGGCCCCCAGCAGGACCGGACGGCCGGGCGTCCCCTCCCACGGTCGTCCCCGCCCATCCTTGCCGAGAAGCCGCATGCGAGCGCTGCTGTACGCGCTGCTCCTCTGGGCGTGGGCGGGAACCTTGGGCTGTCTCTCGGCCCCCACCTCCGACGACTGGCTGGCGGTCGGGTTCCGTAGCCCCGAGCAGACCCTGCGCGCCTACCAGACGGGGCTGCGGGCGAAGCTCCCCGACCTCGAGTACCGCTGCATCTCGTCCGAGCTCAAGCGCCGCTTCCGGGAAGAAAACGACGCGCCCCTGTCGCAGATCGCCTACCGCGAGTTCCGCGCCGAGCTCTTCCGCCGCCAGCCCTGGCTCCAGCTCGCCGCCAAGGCCGAGGTGAAGGAGCGCATCGACCTCGGGCCGGGGCGGGTGCGCCTCGTGTGCGAGGTCGACACCTGGATCCACGACGAGAGCTTCGCCATCGACTTCGTGCGCGAGGACTTCTACGAGCTCTACGTCGGGGACAAGCGCGTGGCCGACGACGAGGCCGACTGGGACGACCTCGTGCGCGCCCATCCAGGCGAGCTCGAGGCGCGCCTGCCCCTGCCCGAGGGCCTCTCCCCGCGCACGCTGGGCGAGCTCCGCATCGGGCGCGAGTGGAAGATCGCCGGTTTCCCGCTCCAGCCCTCGGGCCCCTGATCCCGATTTCCCCCGCGATGGCCCCTCCTGCACGCAAGACGCGGAAGAGCGCGGCGCGCCACGTGTACGGCTTCGCCCCCGGCAAGGCGCGCGGGGGTGCCCGCGACAAGGATCTGCTGGGCGGCAAGGGCGCGAACCTGGCCGAGATGTGCAAGCTCGGCCTGCCCGTGCCGCCGGGCTTCACGATCTCGACCGAGGTGTGCGCCTACTTCTACGCCCACGGCCGGCGCTACCCGCGCGGGCTCGAGGCCGAGGTGCGCGCGGCGCTGCGCGACGTCGAGCGCTGCGTCGGGAAGCGCTTCGGCGACGCGGAGGACCCGCTGCTCGTGTCGGTGCGCTCGGGCGCGCGCGCGTCCATGCCGGGCATGATGGACACGGTCCTCAACCTGGGCCTGAACGAGCGCACGGTGCAGGGCCTGGCGCGGCGCTCGGGCTCGCCGCGCTTCGCCTGGGACGCCTACCGGCGCTTCGTGCAGATGTACGCCGACGTGGTGCTGGGCGTGGAGAGCGAAGAGGGCGCCGACTTCGATCCCTTCCAGGGCGCGCTCGAGGAGCGCAAGCGCGCGCGCGGCGTGCGCACCGATCCCGAGCTCACGGCCGAGGACTGGCAGGCGCTGGTCGCCACCTTCAAGGACATCGTGCTCCGGCACACGGGCCGGCCCTTCCCCGAGGATCCCGAGGAGCAGCTGTGGGGCGCCATCGGGGCCGTGTTCGGCTCGTGGGAGAACGAGCGTGCCATCGCCTACCGGCGCATGAACGACATCCCCTCGAGCTGGGGCACGGCCGTCAGCGTGGTGGCGATGGTGTTCGGCAACCTGGGGCCGCGCTCGGGCACGGGTGTGGCCTTCACGCGCGACCCGGCCACGGGCGAGAAGCGCTTCTACGGCGAGTTCCTGATGAACGCGCAGGGCGAGGACGTCGTGGCCGGGCTGCGCACGCCCGAGCCGATCGAGCTCCTGGCCGAGCGCGAGCCGGGCGCCTGGAAGGAGCTGCAGCGCATCCAGGCGCGCCTCGAGCGCCACTTCCGCGACATGCAGGACCTCGAGTTCACCATCGAGGACGGACGCCTGTGGATGCTGCAGTGCCGCAACGGCAAGCGCACCGGCTTCGCGGCCGTGCGCGTGGCGGTCGACCTGGTGAAGGAGCGGCGCATCACGCCCGAGGAGGCGCTGCTGCGCGTCGATCCCGAGGCGTTGAACCAGCTCCTGCAGCCGATCTTCGCGCCGGCCGAGCTGGCGCGCGCGCGCGCCGACGGCCAGCGCCTCACGCGCGCCCTCGCCGCCGGGCCGGGCGCAGCCGCGGGCGAGATCGTGTTCAGCGCCGAGCGCGCCCAGGAGCGCGCCAAGGCGGCGCGCGTCGTGCTCGTGCGCATCGAGACCTCGCCCGAGGACATCCGCGGCATGCAGGCCGCCTGCGGCATCCTCACGGCGCGCGGCGGCATGACCAGCCACGCCGCCCTGGTCGCGCGCCAGATGGGCCGCGTGTGCGTGGCCGGCGCGGGCGAGCTCGAGATCGACTACCGCGAGCGGCGCCTGCGCATAGGCGAGCGCGTGCTGCGCGAGGGCGAGGCCATCAGCCTGGACGGCAGCACGGGCGAGGTGTTCGCGGGCGCGATCCCCACGCGGCCCTCGGAGGTGCTGGCCGTGCTGGCCGGCAAGGAAACGGCCGGGCCGGTGTACCGCGCCTACGCGCAGATCCTCGCCTGGGCCGACCGCTTCCGCGTGCTGGGCGTGCGCGCCAACGCCGACCAGGGCGACCAGGCCGAGCTGGCCGTGCTCTTCGGGGCCGAGGGCATCGGCCTGTGCCGCACCGAGCACATGTTCTTCGAGGGCCAGAAGATCGACGCCATGCGCGAGATGATCCTGGCCGACGGGCCGGAGGAGCGCGAGCGCGCGCTGGCGAAGCTCCTGCCGCTGCAGCGCGCCGACTTCGCCGAGATCTTCCGCGCCATGGGCGCGCGGCCCGTGACCATCCGCTCGCTCGACCCGCCCCTGCACGAGTTCCTGCCGCACGAGGAGCACGAGATCAGCTTCCTGGCGCGCGAGATGGGCGTGTCCTTCGACCGGCTCAAGGCCAAGGTCGAGTCGCTGAAGGAGCTGAACCCCATGCTCGGCCACCGCGGCTGCCGCCTGGGCATCAGCTACCCGGAGATCACGCGCATGCAGGCGCGCGCGATCTTCGAGGCTGCCTGTGACGTGGCGCGCGACACGGGCAAGAAGCCGCGCCCCGAGATCATGATCCCGCTGGTCGCGACGCCGGCAGAGCTCGCCCTGCAGACGGCCGAGGTGCGCGCCGTGGCCGCGGCCGTGCAGGCCGAGCGCGGCCTCACGATCCCGCACCTCGTCGGCACGATGATCGAGCTGCCGCGCGCCGCGCTCGTGGCCGGCGCCATCGCGCGCGAGGCCGAGTTCTTCTCCTTCGGCACGAACGACCTGACCCAGACCACCTTCGGCATCTCGCGCGACGACGGCGCCAAGTTCGTGCCGCTCTACGTCGAGCGCGAGATCTTCGAGGCCGACCCCTTCGCGCGTCTCGACCGCGCCGGCGCCGGCCGGCTGATGCGCATGGCCTGCGAGGAGGGCCTGGCCGCGCGCGCCGGGCTCAAGCTCGGCATCTGCGGCGAGCACGGCGGCGACCCGAGCTCGATCGAGTTCTGCCACGAGCTCGGCCTCGACTACGTCTCGTGCTCGCCCTTCCGCGTGCCGATCGCGCGTCTGGCCGCGGCGCAGGCCGCGCTGCGCGCCGGTGAGCGCCCGCGGCGCCGCGCGAAGTGATCAGCGCGCGCCGTCGAGGCGCAGCGCGGGCCCGAGCGAGGCGCGCCCGGCGGCGTCGGTCACGAGCGCGCGCAGCACGACCGGCACGCCCACCAGGGCGCCGGCACCGGGCAGCTCGACCGTCAGCGCCAGCCTGCCTTCGCCGGCGGGCCAGGGCGCGCGCGCCACCTCGGCCGCGCGCCCGAGGGCCGAGGCCAGCACGAACACCGAGGCCGCGTCGGCCGGCGCCTCGGAGAGGGAGAGCTCGAGCTCGAGGCGCGGGAGGTCGACGCCGCGCAGGGCGATCGTCGCGCGCGCGTGGCCGGTCGGCCCCGCGCCCCGCAGCGGCGCGTTGGCCTGGCCGCCGTGCACCGGCGTGCCGGCTCCGTGCGCGAAGGGGGCGTTCAGAAGGCGGTTGACGAGCCAGGCGTGCCCGATGGCCGTCGCGCGCGGCCCGCTGAAGGCGCCCGGGAAGGTGGTCGTGTGCCAGTTGAAGGGCGCGGGCAGGGCGTTCACGTCGCGCACGGCGAAGACCGAGTTCGCGCCGTGGAAGGCGGCCGAGGCGGGCGAGAGGTCGAGCAGCGCGCGGTAGAAGGCGTAGCCGAACCAGGCGTCGTGCTGCGTCGGCTGCTTGATGACGTCGAACAGCACCGGGAAGCCCGTGACGTCGTTGGCGAAGGTCGCGACCTGGCCGCCGATGCGCAGCACGGGATCGCCGTACACGAGGCAGATGGCCTGGTGGGCGTTGTTCGCGCGTGCCTCGGGCGACTGGAAGGCCACGCGCATCAGGCTGTAGTCCTTCTCCACCTCGGGTGCGACCTGCGAGAGCGTGACCGCCGGCACCCCGGGACGCGCCGCCTGCTCCAGGTGCTGGGGCAGGCCGATCGTGAGCTCGGGCCCCTGCTCCAGCGCCCACACCGAGGTCGGCGGCTGCAGCGCCAGGATGGCCGCCACGCGCGTGCTCGTGCGCACCTGGGCCGAGCCCGTGGCGCGCGCGCGGTCGGGCCCCATGGCCGTGCGGATGGCGAGCACCGCTCCGCCCGAGGAGCCGCGCAAGCCGATGCGCGCGAGGTCGAACGGAAAGGTGGTCTGCACCTTGGCCCACTGCAGCGCCCACACGGCCGACTTCTCGGGGTTGTCGTCGGCGCGCGCGAACGACTCGGCCCGCGGATGGCCGGGCGGGAACCACAGCCCCTTGCCGTTGCCGACGCCGGGCGTGCCGAAGTGCACGACGGCGATGCCGGCGAGGACGAGGTCGTAGAGGGGCTTCGTCGCCCCGCGCGCCTGCAGGAGGCCGATGGCCGGCACGGAGGCGCCGCCCCCGTAGCCCGTCGTGACCACGACCGGCCAGCCCGTCGCGGGCGGAGCCCCCGGGGGCAGGAAGACGTTGAGCACGTGCTGCGCGGCCGGCGGGCCGGCGGCCAGGCGCTCGGGCGGGCAGTAGACGATCGGCGCCGGGTTGGCGGGCGCGACGGACTGCGCGGCGCTCGGCCCGGCCAGGGCCAGGAAGGCGGCTCCCAGGGCCGCCGGGAGGCGACTCCTGGGCCGGAGACGGGTTCCGACGGCGACCCCCATTTGCGACATCCTACCATGCCGCACCGGGAACCGGGGACGGGGTCAGAGCACGAGCGCGTCGTCCTGCAGCGCTGCGATCATGCGCAGCACCAGGCGCGTGACGCGCCGGATCTTGTCGCAGTCGATTTTTTCCGGGTCGTCGCCGGGCTGGTGGTAGTCCTCGTGCACGTCGGAGAAGAGGAAGGCCACCGGGATGTTCAGGTGCTCCGAGAAGTTGGCGTGGTCGGAGCGCGTCCAGTACTCGTCCGCGCTGCCGAGCACGGGGAAGCCCTCGCTCGGCCCGAGATCCTCGGCCAGACGCGTCAGGCCGTTGTAGGCCGGGTGCGCGTGCGTGGGCGTGATCAGGAGCTGGTCGGGCGCGTTGCGCCCGATCATGTCGATGTTGAGGTCGCACACCGCGTGGTAGCCCTCGGGCAGCGTCGGCGCGCGTGTCCAGGCGTCCGAGCCGAGCAGGCCCTTCTCCTCGCCCGACACCCAGAGCAGGAGCACCGAGCGCCGCATCGGCCCGTGCTTCGCGAGCGCCTCGGCCAGCGCGAGCATCCCGCACGTGCCCGAGCCGTTGTCGTCGGCGCCGTTGTAGATCTCCCCGTTCATGACGCCCACGTGGTCGTAGTGGGCCGACACGATCAGCACTTCCTTCTTCAGCGTGTCGTCCGAGCCCGGCCACAGGCCGGCCACGTTCTCGAGGTCGACCGCCTCGCGCGCGTAGCGGCGCGTCTCGCCGAGCTGCAGCGGCAGCGCGTCGCCCACGGCCGGACGGGCCGCGCCGAAGAGCTCGCCCACGAGCGCGGCCGAGAGCGACAGCGTCGGCAGATCGTCCGAGCCAGCGCCGTCGCCCGCGGGACGCAGGCGGCCGGAGGAAGGGCGCGAGAGCGGTCGCGCCTCGGCCGCCGCGGCCGGATCGGTGGCGGTCGCCAGGCCGATCGCGCCGGCGGCGCGCGCGCGCTCGACGCGCGCCATGCGCTCCGCGAAGGCGGCGCGGTCGCGGCCCCCGCCGGCGGGGTCGAGGGCGAGCGCCCACTTGCCGGTCAGGGTGCGCCCGGCGAAGTCGGCCTCGCTGCCCGAGCCGACGAACACGACCTCGCCCAGGAGCTCGTGGTCGGAACCGCCGCGGAAGGAGTAGTCGCTGCCCAGGACCAGCGCGCGCTCCTCGTCGCCGCGCGCGATCCAGGCGCGGCTCGCCGCCTCGTCCAGGCTGGCGCGCTCGAGCGCGTAGCGGTCGAAGAAGCCGTCGTCGCCGCCGGGCGTGAAGCCCAGGCGCTCCAGGCGCGCGCGCAGGTAGCGGGCGGCCAGACGCTGGCCGGGGCTCGGCGTGTCGCGGCCGCGCAGCTCGTCGCTGGCGATGAAGAACACGTCGGCGCGGATGTTCTCGGGGCGGATGCTCTCCAGCGCGCGCACGAGCTCGGGCGCGTCGGGCCTGCGCCCCACGCTCGTGGGCTCGGCGGCCGTGGGCTCGGTCGGAGCGAGGGCGGCCGGCGCCTGGGGCGGCGCGGCCCGGTCAGCCGGCGCCTCGGCGCTCGCCGCGGCGGGCGCGGCCGGGGCCGCGCGCTCCGCCATTGCAGCGGGCGCAGCGGGCGCAGCCGCGGGCGCCGGAGGGGCCGGCGCCCGGGGCGTGGCGCAGGCCGTCAGGACGCAGGAACAGACGAGGAGCCAGGCGGAGGCAGGGGGAACGCGCATGGGAACGGACTAGAGCTCGAGGTGGTCGGCCTGCAGCGCGTCGAGCATGCGCAGGACGAGCCGCGTCACGCGGCGGATCTTGTCGTAGTCGATCTTCTCGGGATCGTCGCCGGGCTGGTGGTAGTCCTCGTGCACGTCGGAGAACAGGAAGGCCACCGGGATCTTCATGTTCTCGGCGAAGTTCATGTGGTCCGAGCGCTGCCAGTACTCGTCCGCGCTGCCGAGCTTGGGAAAGCCCTCTTGCGCCCCCAGCGTCTCGGCCAGGCGCGTCAGGCCGTTGTACTCCTTGAGGCGCTGGGTGGGCGTGATCAGCAGCTTGTCGGGCGCGTTGCGCCCGATCATGTCGATGTTCACGTCGCACACGGCCTTGTAGCCCTCGGGCAGCGTGGGATGGCGCGTCCAGGCGTCCGAGCCCCACAGACCCTTCTCCTCGCCCGAGACCCAGGTCAGGAGCACGCTGCGCCGCATCGGGCCGTACACCTGCAGCGCCTCGGCCAGCGCCAGCAGGCCCATCGAGCCCGAGCCGTTGTCGTCGGCGCCGTTGTAGATCTGTCCGCCGCTGACGCCCACGTGGTCGTAGTGGGCCGAGACGATCAGCACTTCCTTGCCCAGCACGGGATCGCTGCCCGGCCACAGGGCGCACACGTTCTCGGCCTGGATCACGCCCGCGCCCGCGCGCACCTCGTGCACGTTGCCGGTGAGCACCGTGCCCTTCGCGGGCAGGCCTTTCGCGCCCAGCGCCGTCAGCAGGTCGCGCCCTGCGGCCAGCGTGAGGAAGACCTGCGGCAGCACCCTGCGCTCCTCGCCCGACTCGCCGCCCAGGCCGACGATGCCGCGCAGCGCGTTGTCGGTCGTGCGCTGGCACTCCGCGCGCGCGGGGTCGTCCGTGCCGGCCGGATCGGGGATGAGGAGCACGCCGGCCGCGCCGGCGCTCTCGGCGTAGCGCTGGCGCCGGCGCACGGGCACGTCGCCGGCCACGCACAGCACCCAGCGCCCCTTGATGGCGGGGCCCTCCAGGTCCTTGCGGTCGCCTCCGCCACAGAAGACCACCTCGGCGCGCGTGTCGAGCGCGACCAGGTCCTGGCTGCTGGCCACGAAGTAGTCGGTCCCGTAGCGCCAGGTGAGCGTCGTGGCCGCGCTCTCGACCGTGAGCGTGGAGCGCTCGGGGTCGATCGAGCGCGAGCGCAGCGGGTACTCGAAGAAGAAGCCCTTGCTCCCGCCGGGCGTGAAGCCCAGGCGCTCCAGGCGCGCGCGCAGGAAGCGCGCGGCCACGCGCTGCTCGGGCGAGGGCGTGTCGCGCCCGCGCATCTCGTCGCTGGCGAAGAAGAACAGGTCGGAGCGGATCTCCTCGGGCTGGATCGTGTCCAGCCCGGCGGCCAGGCGCAGCTCGTCGCCCGCACGCGGCTCGGGCGCGAGCTGGATGGCACAGACGACGGTCAGGAACAGGGCCAGCCAGGGACGGGGGCGTGTCATGGGCGGCTCGCAGGGTCTCGCGGGCGCCCCATCGTAGTGAGCGCGAACGACGGAGCTCGTACGAGCCTCGAAAACGCGCCTACTTGCCGTAGCCGACCACGAGCGCGACCTCGAAGTACGAGGTGTCGTCGCCCAGGACGCCGCGCACGTCGAAGCCCAGCACCGGCCCCGTGCCGCGCCCGAACTCGTCCACGCCCGGGCTCCACAGCATGCCGCCGTGGCCATAGATGCCCAGGCCGCTGTCGTCGGGCGCATCGGGCACGCCCTCGCCGCCGGGGAAGTCGGGCACGGACTGCTTGCCCTCGGAGTGCATCCACGCCAGGCCCAGGCCGAAGAACGGGCGCTGGTGGCTGCCCGGATAGCACTGGCGCACGCCCACGTCGAGCTCGGTGAAGGTGTACTCCGGGCTGAGGTGGGTGGCGTCGTCGCCGGTCGAGCCGTAGCGCGCGCCGACCTCGTAGCCCCAGCCCGAGGTGCCGGGCTCGGTCGTCGCGAGCTCGACCGCCACGGTCGGGTGGTCGTCGGCCGCGGTCGAGTGCGGCGAGCGGTAGCCCGTGAGGAACAGGGCCTGCAGGTCGGTCGGGCGCTCGAAGGGAATGCGCAGCGGGCTCGTGCAGCCCGAGCACAAGAGGGCGAGCGCCGCCCAGGGACCGGCACACCTCATCGTCCGCTTCCCATGGTAGGGCCGGGGATCATCGGAACAATCCCGCGCCGGGCCCAAGGGAATCGACGGAGGGCTAGCCAACGGGATCCGGTCCGCGGCTGCGCAGATAGCGGCGCGTGGACTCGCGCAGGCGCTCGATCAGGAGCTCGAGCTCGGCCTCCTCGCCGCGCCGCGACAGGTCGTCGCGGTTGGCCTGGCAGTAGCTGCAGTGCATCTCGTCCAGGTGGAACTTGATGAAGAGCTCGGCGTCCTTCTCCAGCGTGCCCGCCACCAGGCGCGCGATCCAGTGCCGCGCCGGGCAGGAGACGCGCTTGTCGCGCCACAGGCGCGAGAGGTCGAAATCGAACAGGCGCTCGTCGCCCTCCTCGACCGCCGCCAGGTAGCGCAGGAGGTCGTTGCCCGACTCGCGCACGGCCGCCAGCTGGCGCAGGCGCTTCAGCGCGCGGAACTTGATGCCGGCCACGGCCGTTTCATCGCGCAGGTCGAAGCGCTTCCACACCTCGCGGTTGCGCCAGCCCGTGGCGAACAGCGCCTCGATCACGCACAGGCGCAGGAACTCGCGCTCCTTCCAGGTCTCCTCGACCCACTCGCGCAGGATCTGGGCGTAGAGCTCCTGCGCGCGGTCGGAGAGCTCGCGCCCGCGCACGATGGCGCTGGGCGTCTCGGTCTCGCGCGCCAGGTTCTCGATCGGCTGCGGGCCGTCGTCCTCCTCGGGCAACTGCAGCGTGCGCGCCTTGCGCCGGCGCAGGTGGTCGATCGTGCGGTTCTTGCAGATGCCGAAGAGGTACTGCTCGAAGGTGAAGATCGGGTCGAAGTCGCCGATGCCGCGCACGGCGCCGAGCAGCGTCTCCTGCACGACGTCCTCGGCCGCCTGGCGGTCGCCCGTGCGTCGGTGCGCGTAGGCCAGCAGGCGCCCGCAGTAGGCGCGCTCGACGCGCAGCCACTCCTGGTCCTCGCGCGCCTGCAGGCGCGCGATGTCCGGTGACCACTCGCTCATGCGCGGTCCAGGCTACGGGGAGAGGGCCAGCGCTGCCAGGACGACGAAGGCGCACAGCCCGCCCACGAGCCCCATCAGCAGCAGGAACAGCACCAGGCGGATGCCCGCGCCCAGGGCGGCGGGCACGCCGCGCACGATGCGGTCGAAGAACCCGGCCACACCGCGCGCCCCGACCATGAACGGACCGGTGACCAGCGCGCCCATGATCTCGGCGCCGACCACGACCGATTGCAGCACGCTGCCCACCAGGCCGCCCTCGGCGCGCGGCGGCACGGGCACGGTCGCCAGGGCCGGCGCGGGCACGGGCGCGAAGGGCGCCGCGCCCTCGGCCTGGGCGCGCGCCCGGCGCAGCTCCACGCGCCAGGGCGCGTCCGCGTCGGAGAAGGAGCTCGCCACCTCGGTGCCGTCGGGATCCTCGAGCGACTGGATCACGAGCACCTCGGCGTCGTCCTCCTTCGTGTGCGTCGCCGGCGCGCCGGTCGAGACGCGCTCGACCACGCCGTCCCAGACGCCGCGCGCGACTCCGGCGGCGCCGCGCGCGAGCTCGGCCGCGGCCGTGCGCAGCTCGTCCTTGGCCAGGCGCGGCGTCTCGGCGGCCGTCTTCGTCGGGGTCGGGCTCGGCGCGCGCGCGGGCGTGTCCGCTGCGGGCGCGGGCGCACCCGGCCCCCAGGGCAGGCGCACGGAGTCGCCCTGGCGCGCGGTCTGGCCCAGGGCGGTGAGCAGCTCGTTCACGGACGCGTAGCGCTGGGCCGGTTCGAGCCGGAGGCAGCGCTCCACCACCGGCCGCAGCGGCGGCGGGAAGTCGCCCGGGAACTCGGGCGGGTGATCGTCCTCGCGCAGCACGAACGTGCCCGCGTCGTCGGCGCCGTAGGGCAGGCGGAAGCTCAGGCTCTCGAACAGGATCACGCCCAGCGAATACACGTCGGCGCGGTGGTCGGCGCGGTTCTTCAGCATCTCGGGCGCCATGTAGTGCGGTGTGCCGCGCCCGAAGGAGAGCGTCGCGCGCCCCTCGGTCAGGAGCTTCGCCAGGCCGTAGTCGCCCACGCGCGCCACCTCGCCGTTCAGGAACACGTTGCTGGGCTTGAGGTCGAAGTGCGCCAGGCGCCGATCGTGCAGGGCCAGCACGCCGCGCGCGATCTGCACGAAGTAGCGCAGGGCGGCGTCGCGCTCGAGCTCGCCGCGCTTCAGGCGCCGCGCGAGCGTGTCCTCGCCGGCGTAGCCCATGATCAGGTACGGCACGCCCAGCACGACGCCCATGTCCTCGATGGTCACGAGGTTGGGGTGGTCGATGGCGGCGAACAGGCGCACCTGCTCGAGCTCGCGCTCCACCGCCTCCTGCTGGGCCGAGTCGTCCAGGCGCAGGAACTTGATGGCGTAGGGCTTCCCGATCGAGGTCTTGCGCGCCTTGTAGACCTCACCGAAGGCGCCGCCGCCGAGGTGGTTCTGGATCTCGTAGCCGGCCACGAAGTCCGGCCGGCGGAAGCCATTGTAGAAGCGTTCCCAGTCGATCATCGCCGGGCCGCGCGCGGCAGCGACGCGATTGTACGGCGGCCGTGCGCGCGCGGCCAAAGGCGCTAGCGCGTCCCGGGCGCGAAGGGCCGGGGCGCGGGCTCGAACGAGAGCGAGAACGGCGGCCGCGAGCCGCGCGCCGGCCCGCACGAGAGGTCGACGCGCCCGGCCGGCGGGAAGGCGAGCTCGTGCACGCGCTCGGGCTCCTCCTCGCCCGGCACGCTGCAGCGCACGACCAGGCTCGCGCCGTGCTTCTCGACCTGGATCTCGTAGGCCAGGTTGGCCACGCGCACGTGGCGCAGCTCGGCCGCGCCGATGCGCAGCCGTCCGCCCGCGCCCTCGGCCAGCGGCACGATGCGGCGCGCGCCCGCGCACTCCGCTCCGCCCAGGAGCTCGAGCAGCGGGCTCGCGCTGGAGGGATCGGGCAGCGCGAAGCGGAAGGCCAGGTTGGGAGCCAGGCGCACGACGTCGCCCGCGCGCAGCGCGCGCCGGCTCACGCGCGTGCCGCCCACCTCGACGCGCTCCTCGCCCAGGGCCGCGATCGACCAGCTCGGCCCGCCGCGCAGCGACTCGGCGCGCACGAGCTCGGCGTGGCAGGCGCCCACGTCGGCCAGGAAGAGCAGGTCGGCGCGCGCGGCGCGCACGTGCCCGAGCACCAGGCGCTCGCCCGCGGCGAGCAGGCACTGGCCGGCGTCGTCGACCGAGAGCAGGCAGGTCATCTCGGGCGCCGGCTCGGGCCGCGGCGGCAGCGGGACGACCGGGACGAGCTCGGGCTCGGCGCCCCGCGCCGCGCGCATGCGCGGGTCGAGCCAGGCGAGGAACCGGCGCAGGGGCATCGCGGGCCCCGGTTGCGCTCCCAGGACGAGCGCATTTCGACCGGACCTACGCCGAGTGGATCACCACGCCGCCCTCGCGCTGGGCCGCGAGGAAGGCCACGCGCGAGCGCGAGAACAGGTCCTCGCGCCGCTTGACCGAGGGGTGCGGGCAGGTGGAGATCCCGACCGCGATCTGCAGGCGGTCGCCGACCAGGTCGCGCAGGCCGTCGGCCTCGGCCGCCTCGCGGATGCGGCGCGCCATCACGGCCGCCCCGTCCGGGCCCGTGTTGGGCAGAAGGAACAGGAAGGAGGACAGGTCGAAGCGCCCGAGCACGTCGGTGTCGCGCGAGGCGCCCAGGAAGATGCTCGCCAGGCGGCCGAGCACGTCCTCCTCGACCTGGCCGTCGAAGCCGAGCATCACGCACGAGAGCGGCTGCTCGAAGCGCCGCGCGCGCTTGAACTCCTCGTCCAGCTTGTACGTCAGGTAGTCGTAGTTGTAGAGCCCGGTCTCGGGGTCGGTCAGGGCGTCGATCAGACGGTGCGAATCCTCGCCCACGAGGTCGCGCAGCAGGCGCTCGGGCAGGGCGTGCTCGAGCGGGCCCTCGCCGCGCCGCTCGGTCGGCAGCGCGCGCTTCTCCTCGGACGGATCGGTGAACAGCGCGCGCAGCCGCTCGCCCGACAGCGGGCGCTGGATCGTGCCGGTCGCGCCGCAGAAGGCCGCGATCTCCTCGGCGTAGCCGTTGCGCCCGTCGGTGACGATGTACGTGCGGCAGCGCGTCTTGCCCGTCAGGCGGCGGCAGGACTCGTACACGTTCTCGGTGCGCAGCCAGGCGTCGATCAGGATCACGTCCCCGGCCGGGATCTTCTTGGCCAGCAGCTCCTCCACCGACTGCGGCTCGGCGATCTCCCAGCCCTCCAGCGCCGCGGCTGCGCCGCGCGTGGTGGCGAAGAGCGCCTCGTCGTTGGTCACGATCCGAACGGTGCGCTTGGGCTCGGGCATGGGTCGGTTCCTCGGGGGGTGGCTAGCCGACCTAGTGAACGACCTCGGCCCCGGGAGGTCAAAGGGGAATCGGACGCGCTCGCCGTCCGCTCCCGCGGAAAGGATTTCCAGGGAGGCCCTACTCGGCCCCCGCGAGCTCCTCGTGCCAGCCGGGGGGCATCTCGTAGTTGGCGTAGACGTCCTGGACGTCCTCGTTCTCGTCCAGCTTGTCGATCAGCCGCAGGACGCTGGCCGCCACGGTCTTGTCGGAGAGCTGCACCGTGCTCAGGGGCACGTAGCCGATCTCGGCCGAGAGGAAGGCGAGCCCGCTCTTCTCCAGGGCCGCCTTCACGGCCAGGAACTCGGTGGGCACGGCCAGGAGAGTGGCCGACGTCTCCTCCAGGCGCAGGTCCTCGGCGCCGACCGCGAGCGTGAGCTCCATGAGCTCGTCCTCGCCGCGCTCGCCGCGCTCGACCACCAGGATGGCCCGGTGCTGGAACAGGAAGCCGACCGAGCCGGGCGAGCCCATGTTGCCGCCGCCCTTCTCGAAGATGTGCTTGAGATCGGCCGAGGTGCGGTGGCGGTTGTCGCTCAGCGCCGTGGCCATGAGCGCGATGCCGCCCGGCGCGTAGCCCTCGTAGACCAGCTCCTCCTCCTGCTTGCCCTCGCCCACGGCGCGCTTGATCGTGCGCTCCATGTTGTCCTTGGGCATGTTGACCGCGCGCGCCTTCTCGATGGCGTAGCGCAGCTTCAGGTTGTGGTCCGGGTCCGGCCCACCCTGACGCACCGCCGACTGCAGGGCGCGGGCGCACTTGTTGAACGTGCGCGCGCGCTGCTTGTCGACCGCGCCCTTGCGCCGGGCGATGTTCGCCGAGTGGGAATGCCCGGCCATGACGCGGGGAGCGACTAGCGCTTCGAGAACTGGAAGCCGCGCCGCGCGCCGCGCCGGCCGTACTTCTTGCGTTCCTTCATGCGCGGATCGCGCGTGAGGAAGCCACCGCCGCGCAGGCGCTCGAACAGCACCGGGTTCGCGATCTTCAGCGCGCGCGCCACGCCCAGCGAGAGGGCGCCGGCCTGGCCGTGCGGACCGCCGCCGTGCACGCTGGCGTCCACGTCGTAGGTGTCGGGCGTCTCGAGCAGCCCCAGCGGCCCCTTGGCCTCGTTGATGTCGCGCAGGGTGCCGAAGAACTCGGTCAGCGGACGCCCGTTGACGAGGAAGCTGCCGCTGCCGGCCTTCAGGCGCACGCGCGCCACGGAGGTCTTGCGCCGGCCCAGGCCCAGGGTGTTCTGCGAGCTCATCGGATCAATTTCTCCACCAGGACGGGCTGTTGCGCGGAGTGCGGATGCTCGCCGTCGCCGTATACCTTCAGGCGCGAGAGCATGTTCTTGCCGAGCGTGCTCTTGGGCAGCATGCGCCGCACGGCCTGCTTGACGATGTCGTGCGGGCGCGCCTCGCGCACGGCGTGCAGCGGGTGGTTGTAGAGGCCGCCCGGGTAGCCGGAGTGCTGCGGGTAGTACTTCACCTGCGCCTTCTTGCCGGTCAGGCGCGCCTTGGCGGCGTGGATCACGACGACGTGGGCGCCGGTGAGCTCCTCGCGCGTGTAGGCCGGGCGGTCCTTGCCCATCAGGCGCATGGCGATGTCGGAGGCCATGTGCCCGAGCACGTGCTGGGAGGCGTCGTAGAGCAGCCAGCGCTCCTCGACGTCCTGGGCGCGGAAACGGGTGGTCTTCGTGGTCTTCATCGCTGGGTACGGGCGGAGGGGAGCGGCGCGGCGGGCGCTGCCGGTCTCCGAGGGGCGAACAAGGTACTGACCGGACGCGAAGCCATCAATCCCCGTCCGCCCCCTCCCCGTCCTCGGCCTCGAACCCGACGCAGCGCACCCAGGCCGCGCTCACCCCCTCCTCGGCCTCTGCCAGGCGTCCGACCAGGACCCCGCGCCCGGGCGGCAGCGCGCTGGCGAGCCAGCCCGGCGCTCCGGCTCCGGGCTCGCCGGTCTCGAGCGCGGCCCCGACGTTCCAGGCGCCGCGCGCGCGCCACACCCCGGCCGCGTCGCGCGTCCAGGCCCGGGCGAGGTCGCGCCAGCCGTTCCGGGCCGGATCGAGCCGCTCGGCCGCGGGCCCGTTGACCGCGCTCAGGGACTGGAGCTCGGCCCCGCGCGCCCGGGCCCGCCAGGCGCCAGCGCGGGCCTCGAGCAGGAGGGCGTGCCCGGCCGGCACGACCTCGAGCCGCTCGGTGCGCGCCAGCGCGAGCTCGTCGCGCGCGACCCGCACCTCGAGCGCGAGCCCCGAGCCGAGATCGAGCTCCTGCACCAGGACCACGGCGCGCTCGCCGGCGTCACGGCGCGCCAGCGCGAAGCCGAGCGCGCCCGCGCCGAGCCCGACGAGCACGCACGGGACGAGCCGCCGGCGCCAGCGCAGGGCCAGCACCCCGGCCACGAACAGGATCAGGAGCTCGGCCGCGCTCGGCCCCGCGTGCGCCCCCGGCGCCGGCGGGCGCGGACGCGTGAGCAGGGCGCCCACGCGGCGCTCGAGCTCGGCCCCCGGTTGCTCGGCGGACCACCCACGCACGTGCGCGGAGCCCGCGCCGCCCGGGTCACCGCGCAGCTCGACGCTCGGCAAGGGCACGGAACCCAGGGCCTCCACGCCCAGGGGCGAACGCGCGGGCACGGGCACGCAGAGGCTGCGATGCTCGCCCGCCAGGAAGGGGCCGGGGACGCGCGTGGCGCCGTCGGCGCCGCAGTCGAGCACGAGCTCTGCGCCCGGCCCCTCGAGCTCGACGTCCACGAACCACAGCCGGTTCTCGCCGCGCGCAAGCGCGAGGGCGACGAGCAGGGCCAGCGTCTTCACGCCGCCCGCCCGCGCCGGAGGACCAGCACCGCCGCCAGCACGACCGCGGACGAGAGCAGCGGCGCCGCCGCGCTGGCGGCCGCCTCCAGCCCGCCGATCCGACCCCAGCCGTGCAGCCACAGGAGCGGGTTCAGGGGCGCCACGAGGTCGAGCGCGGGCGCGCGCGCCTCGGAGCCGCGCGGAGCCCAGACGAGGGCCACCCACAGCGCGGCCGAGCCGGGCAGCGCGAGCAGCCACAGCGCCGAGTAGGCCCGGCCCGCGCGGCCCGACGCGCGCGCGAGCTCGGCCGCCCAGGCCCACAGGAAGACGAGCGCCCAGGCCGGCAGCGCGCGCGCGAGGAGCGCCGCGGGCTCGAATCCGCGGACGTCGTCGAGGCCGAGCGCGAGCCCGAGCGGCGGCAGGGCGAGCGCCGCCGCGCCGAGCGCCGTGCGCGCGCCCTGGGCCGGGCTCGCGGGCGCGCCCAGTGTCCTTCGGGGCACGCTGACGAGCGCCAGCCACGGCAGCAGCACCAGCGCCGACAGCGACGCTCCCTGCCAGGGCGGCCCTCCGCGCTCGAGCGCGAGCAGCGCGCACGACAAAGCGTAGGCGGCGAGCGTGCGCCCCACGGGCCGCTAGCGGACGCGCGAGCGCACGGCCTCGCGCGTGCGGCCCGCGCTCCCATCGGGGGGCGCACGCCCGCCGCCGCCGCGCGCGGGCTCGGCCGCGGCCAGGACGGCTCCGCGCAGCGCGATCTCGGGCCGATCCCAGCGCAGGTCGACCAGCGTCCAGTCGTTCGCCAGGGGATCGGCGTGGTAGAGCTCGAGCGCGCGCACGAGCGAGGCGAGCTTCTCGTCGGTGCCGAGCTCGCCCGGCTCGCCCGCCGACGGCGCGCGGCCGAAGAGGGCCACGCGACCGCCCTCGAGCTCCAGGCGCACGCCCGGCTCGGCCACGTCGGCGCGACGAGCGGTGCGCGCGTCGACCAGCACGCGCCCGAGGGCGGCGCGCTGCTCCTCGGTGAGGCCGCGCTCGAGCGTCAGGGCCACGTCGAGCGCGTCGAGGTGCTCGGGCTCGACCAGCCAGTCGCCGGCGCGCGCGCGCGCCAGGAGATCGTCGTCCATGGGTCCGATCACCGGCAGGTGCGCGCGTCCCAGGCGCGGCGGCACGGGCCAGGTGCCCTCGAGCACGACGCCGTCCTCGGCCACCAGCGCGAACTCCGCGCCCGAGGGGCCGTGGACGGGGATGCAGGCCACGGGCTGGCGCAGCTCGAGCTCGAGCGCGAGGCCGCCCTCGGGATCGGCCTCGCAGCGCACGACCGCGCGCACGAAGGAGAAGCGCTCGAGCCGCGCGCGCAGGAGGGCGAGCTCCTCCTCCGGGCCGGCGCCTCCGTCCTGGGCCGCGGGCGGCCCCTCGAGCGCGAAGGGCCGCTGCCGAGAGAGCGCGGCCTGCAGGCTCTCGAGCCAGCGCGGATCGGCCCAGTCCGGGACGTCGATCACGCGCGCCGTGGCCGGATCGACCCAGGCCACGCTGGGCATGGTCGCGCTGTCCGCGTCGCGGTCCGCGTCGGGGCGCCCGCCCGCCGGGCGCGCGCGGTGCGCGAGGCCGAGTGCCACCACCACGCCGACGGCCAGGGCGGCCTGGAGCAGGAAGCGCAGCCGCGTGCGCGCCCGCCCGGGGTTCGGGCCGCTCCTCTTCGGACCCCGTTCCATGGACCGTCCGCGCTAGTTCACGCGGGCTTCGACGGTGGGGACCTCGACCTCGCGCGAGTTCGAGACGTCGCGCGTGCCGCCCACGGCCGTGCCGCGCGCGTTCTTGATCGCTTCTTCGATGAAGAGGTCGATGCTGGTCTGGATCTCGAGCACCTCGTCGCGGCTGAAGGTGAGGCGCGGGGCGTTCTGGGCGTGCAGCTCGTGGCCCAGGAGGCGCGACAGGATCTTCAGCTGCGCGAGCGTGCGCTCCAGGCGGTTGGGCTGGTTCGAGGCGTTGCGGGTGCGCTCCATGGCGGTCTCTGTCGACGGATCGAGGGCGAGGCGCCCGGACCCCGGAGGAGTCGGGCGCGGAACGGGTACGTCACCGTGATACGGGTTGGCGGGGCGCGGCTCAAGCCGTGCGTCCGATCCCCGTGCGAATCCGGGCTCGACCGGCGCTCCCCGGAGGCGGCCGGCGCATCGCCCCTTTCCATCGCCCCCTTTCCTCGGGGGGCCGCGATGCGGACGATGCCTTGCGATGTCGGAGCCACAACAGGGATCCCGCGCGGCCGAGGGCGGCGGGGCGAGCGATCGCATCAGCCACTGGCACGGCTTCCAGCTCTCCGCCTTCCAGATCGCGGCCATCGAGGCCCTGCGCGCCGGCTCGAACGTGCTCGTCTCGGCCCCCACCGGGGCGGGCAAGACGCTCGTGGCCGAGTGGGCCATCGCCGACGCCGTGGCGCGCGGCCGGCGCTGCGTCTACACGGCGCCGATCAAGGCGCTCTCGAACCAGAAGTACCGCGACTTCCGTGACGACCCGCGCATCGACGTGGGCCTGATGACGGGCGACGTCACGATCCACGCCGAGGCGCAGGTGCTCATCATGACCACCGAGATCCTGCGCAACTCGATCTTCGAGCAGCCCGACAGCCTGCACGACGTCGACTACGTGATCTTCGACGAGGTGCACTTCCTCGACGACCCCGAGCGCGGCACGGTCTGGGAGGAGAGCCTGATCTTCGCGCCGCCCGAGGTGCGCCTGATCGCGCTCTCGGCCACGATCGCCAACCTGGACCAGCTGGGCGCGTGGCTGCGCGAGATCCGGCCCCAGCCCCTGGCGGTGGTGCAGTCCACGCGCCGGCCGGTGCCGCTCAAGCATCGCCTGCACAGCACGCGCTACGACATCTTCGACGTGCACCGGCTGGACTGGGTGCAGAAGACGGCCCAGCGCGCCCAGCAGCAGGCCGAGCGCCGTCCGCACGACCGGGGCGGCCGGGGCGGCCGGCGCGGCCGGGGCGGGCGTGATCGGCGCGCGCCGCGGCCGTCGTTCGGGCTCGTGCCCGGCGACCTGGCGGGGCTGTTCGACCACCTGCAGCGCTCGGACCTCCTGCCGGCCCTCGTGTTCTCCTTCAGCCGCAAGGACTGCGAGCGCCTGGCGCGCGCCAACGAGCGCCGCAACCTGCTCGAGCCGGCCGAGAGCGAGCGCATGCGCGGGCTGCAGCGCGAGCTCGTGCGCTTGTTCCAGCTGCCCGCGGCCGACGCCGAGGACGAGATCTTCACCCTGGCCGCGCGCGGGGTGGGCTATCACCACGCCGGGATGCTGCCCATCCACAAGGAGGTGGTGGAGCGGTTGTTCACCTCGGGGCTGATCAAGCTCCTGTTCACCACCGAGACCTTCGCCCTGGGCATCAACATGCCGGCGCGCACGGTCGTGTTCTCCTCGCTGCGCAAGTTCGACGGCGTCAACTTCGACTACCTGCGCACGCGCGAGTACCTGCAGATGGCCGGCCGCGCCGGGCGCCAGGGCATCGACGAGGCCGGGCTCGTGCTCTCGCACCTGGACGAGCGCGACCTGCTCGAGGCTCCGCTGAAACGGCTGCTCGGGGGTCGCCCGGAGCCCATCCTCTCGCGCTTCCGCCTGTCCTACTCCTCGCTCCTGCACCTCTACGCGCACCTCGGGCGCGAGCGCGTGCTCGAGGCCTGGGACAAGTCCTTCGACCAGTTCCAGCACCGCGGCAAGAGCCAGAAGGCGCGCGAGGAGAACCGCCGCCGCCAGCGCGCCCTGGTCGTGGCGCACCTGGCACTCCTGGCCGACCTCGGCTACCTGGACGAAGGCGGAGCGCTGACGCCGCGGGGAGGGGTGGCGCGCCTGCTCTACGGATATGAGCTCGTGATCACCGAGCTCCTGTTCCGCGGCGTGCTCGAGCCCCTGCCGCCCAAGGCCCTGGCGGTGGTGTTCGTGGGCCTCGTGCACGAGGAGCGCGGGCGCGGGCCGGCCGAGCACGTCCCCAGCCGCTTGTTCGGCGCCCTGCGCCGCCAGGTGGACGAGCTCTCCGAGGAGCTCCTGTGGGTCGAGCAGCGCCACGGCATCCCCACGCCCTCGAAGACGCCCTCCTGGGGTCTGACGCGCGCCCTGGAGGCCTGGTTCGACGGCCAGTCCTTCGAGGACATCGAGCAGCTCACCCAGGCCACGCCGGGCGAGATCTGCCGCACCTTCCGCATGGCGCTGCAGCTCATGCGCTCGGTGCGCCGCACCCTGCCCCCCGCCGACGGCCTCCGCGACCGGATCGATGCAGTTTTCTCCCGGATCAACCGAGAGGAGATCGACGCCCGGCGGCAACTCGCCCTGGGCTGATCCCTCCAAATGCCTCCGAGCCGGCCGAGCCCCACGATCGAAAACCCGTATCTCGGCGGGCGCGGCCAGCTAGAGGGGGCTTGCGACCCGGATGACAACTCGTAGGCTTCTCCAGCGCCCGGGCGGATCGGGAGCACCCCCTGCTCCCGCCTCGATCCCGCGCCTCCTGCCCCGCTTCCTGCCCTGCCCCCTTTCCCGCCCTTGGGGGACGCAATCGGACCGGCTGGCCCCGACGGCCAGCAGAGGACCCATTTCGTCCGCCCGGCGGGTAGCCCCCGCCCGGCTGCCGCCCTCCCGTCCCTGCGGGACCCCACCCCAGCCCCACACCAGCGTTTCATGCGCCGAGCCCTGATCCTGGCCGCCGCGGCGGTCCCGATCCTCTGCCCCGCGGTCCGCGCCCATCCGGGCGGCGGCCGCGTCGCCCCCGAGGTCGTCCACATCGCGACCGACGACGGCCAGAGCCTGGAAGGCTCGTTCCGCAAGCCCGCCAGCGGCAAGGCGCCGGCCATCGTGCTCGTGCACGACGCGGGCGGCGACCGGAGCCAGCTCGATCCGCTGGCCGACCGCCTGAGCAAGCAGGGCTTCGGCGTGCTCACCCTCGACCTGCGCGGGCACGGCGGCAGCAAGTCGGCGGCGCTCGACTGGAGCAAGCTCTCCGAGGCCGACCGCAAGGCCACCTGGAGCCTCGCCCCGCACGACGTCGACGCCGCGACCAAGTGGGTGCTCGGCCAGCCCAACATCCAGTCGACCAGCCTCAGCCTGGTCGGCTACGGCGCCGGCTGCGCGCTGGTCGTGCGCCACGCCAAGGGCGACGAGAACGTCGTGTGCATCACGCTGCTCGCGCCCAACGCCGAGGACTACGGCTTC
>Ga0315910_10000969_pt1 | contig 27058 bp, 20 predicted proteins | sample EdamamesoilMG_FD_204470 | JGI IMG/M metagenome (GOLD analysis project Ga0315910, IMG submission 204470) | Garden soil microbial communities collected in Santa Monica, California, United States - Edamame soil | ecosystem: Environmental > Terrestrial > Soil > Garden | place: USA: California... | reverse complement strand
GGCGCGGTCGCCTTCACCGAAGGCCCGGGACTCGCGGGCGCGCTGCTGGCCGGCGCGTCGTACGCCAGGAGCCTCGCGCATGCGCTCGGCGTGCCGGCGATCGGCATCCACCATCTCGAGGGCCATCTGCTCTCGCCGCTGCTCTCATCCCGCGCTCCGTCGTTCCCGTTCGTGGCGCTTCTGGTGTCGGGCGGCCACACGCAATTGATGCGCGTGCACGAAGTCGGCCGCTACGAACAGCTGGGCGAGACCCAGGACGACGCCGCGGGCGAAGCCTTCGACAAAACCGCCAAGCTGCTCGGCCTGGGCTATCCCGGCGGGCCGGCCCTTTCCAGGCTCGCCGACTCGGGCCGGCCGGGACGCTACAAGCTGCCGCGGCCGATGATCGCGAGCGGGGATCTCGAATTCAGTTTTTCCGGCCTGAAAACTTCAATGTCAACTTTACTCAAAATAGAAAAAGAAACGGCTAAACAAATTCATCCTCAGGACCTGGCTCGCGATTTCGTCGATGCGGTCGTCGACGTGCTGGTGGCGAAGTGCGCGCTGGCGATGGAACGCACGGGCCTCACGCAACTGGTGGTCGCAGGCGGCGTCGGCGCCAACAGCCAGCTGCGCGCTGCGCTGAACGCCAAGGGGAGCACCGCAGGTTTCGATGTCTTCTATCCGGAGCCGGAACTGTGCACCGACAACGGCGCCATGATCGCGTTCGCCGCGGCGCTGCGGTTCGAGGCCGGGCTCAACACCGCGGCAACGGGTTCCGCATTCAACGTGCGACCGCGTTGGGATCTCACGGCCATCGATCGTCCTTAACAACGATCAGCCAGATTTTTCGCGCTTCCTGCGTGCCGCGTAGGCTTCCAGGTGCGTGGCGGCGACTTCCAGCACCGGCACGCCGATGCCGTGCTTGCGTGCCCTTTGCAGCAACGCGCCAAGGATGTGCTCGCCTTCTGCCTGGCCGCCCGATTCGACGTCGCGCAGCATCGAGGCGGTAAATGCCGAGCCCTTTTGCGTCAGCATGCCGCGGTAGTTCCCCATCACCGCGTCCGGCGTCGCAAACCCTTCGGCCGTCGCCACCGCGGCATTTTCCGCGAGCAGCGCCAGTATCAGTTTTTCGCCGGCCCCCGTCGCGACGATATCGCCCACCGGCGCGCGCATCAGGCAGGTCATGCCCGCGAGCGTCGCGAGCAGCACCCACTTGTCCCACATTGCCTGCTCGACGTTGTCGAGCTGCTTCCAGTCGAACTTCACGCCGGCAAGCGATGCCGAGAGCGCATCGCAGGCCGCTTTCTGGCCGGCGGTGCGCGGCCCGAAGACGATGCGATGGAAATCGTTCAGGTGCTGGATCTCGCCGTCCGGCGCCAGGGTCGAGGCGATGTAGGCCACGCCACCCAGCACGCGCTCGCGGCCAAAGCGCGCATCGAGCGCCTCCAGGTGCGACATGCCGTTGAGCATCGGCAGGACCTGGCCACGCCCCTTGCCGGACATGGCTGGTGCGATGGCGTCCATGGCGCTTCCCAGGTCGTAGGCCTTTGCCGTAAACAGAATCACGTCGTAATCCGGCTTGACCTCGGCCTCGACGATGCACTTCGGCGCCAACTTGAGGTCCCCCGTCTTGCTCTTGATGCGCAGCCCGGTTTTCGCAAGCAATTCGGCACGCGCGGGGCGCACCTGGAAAGTGACGTCCAGCCCCGCTTCGGCCATGCGTCCACCGAAATAGCCGCCCACCCCGCCCGCGCCCAGCACCAGGATCTTCATGTCTTCTTTTCTCCAAGGCGCGGCTCGATGCCGCGCGCGATGCGCACGATGTTTTCGCGATGGCGCCAGATCACCAGCAGCGCAATCGCGCCGACCACCGGCGTGATGGGCGCAAGACCAAACAGCGACCAGGCCCAGAACACCGCAAATATTGCCGATATGATCGACGCCAGCGACACCATGCGGAAAAACGCGACGATGATCGCGAAGGTCGCAAGCACGCCCAGGCCCAGCCACGGGTTGAGCGCAAGCAGCACGCCCGCCGCCGTCGCCACGCCCTTGCCGCCCTGAAAACCGTGAAACACGGGATACAGGTGCCCGAGCAGCGCCATCGCGCCCGCGATCGGCGCGTCGTAGCCGATGGCGGGATCCGATCCGGCATACATGGCGGCCAGGATCACCGCCAGCGCGCCCTTGCCGGTATCGCCGATCAGCGTGAGCACGGCCGCCACCTTGTTGCCCGTGCGCAGCACGTTGGTCGCCCCCGGGTTCTTCGAGCCGTAGCTGTGCGGGTCGGGCAAGCCCATCAGCCTGCTCACCAGCACGGCGAACGAAACCGAGCCGAGCAGGTAGGCGGCCAGCGCAATCAGGGCGGTCTGCATAGGCCCCGGATTCTATAATCTTGCGGCATGGACACCATCGTCATTCGCGACCTGCGCGTGGAAGTGCTGATCGGCATCTACAAGCGCGAGCGCTACGTCCCCCAGACCGTGTCCGTCGACCTGGACATCGGCATCCCCGGCGCGGCCGTGTTCGCCTCCGACAAGGTCGCCGATACGATCGACTACGCGCAGGTGACGCTCAAGCTCAAGGCGCTGGGCGCCTCGCAGCATTTCCGGCTGGTGGAGACCTTCGCGGAACGCATCGCCAAACTCCTGATCGACGACTTCAAGGCGCCCTGGGTCAAGGTCACGGCCTCCAAAGTCGCCGTTCTGCCGAACGCCAAGTTCGTCGGCGTGGCGATTGAGCGTGGCCGTCGACCTTGACGGTTATGCAATAGGGAAGCCCGAGGCGCTCAAGCGGATTGAAAAACGGCGCGCCTCGAACGAAAGCCGATCTTCAGGCCAGTCCGGGTGCTCCATGCGCAACCCTGCCATTCGAAGCCGGATTCCAGCCTCATAGAGGGCGCAATCGCTTCAATCTTCTGCGCCGGCGTCGCCCGCTTCAGCGCTTCAAGTTGGACAAGTGGTGCGGTATTCAGATACTTCGCGTCGTTACATCTCTTCGGAATCGGCTACAACTGCTGCAGGAACTCTTCGACAGATATTCCTGCCTGCTTGAGCACGCCCGCACAACCTCTGCCCCGGACACGCGGGGCAGTTTAGGCATGCTCGGCGATTTGGAAGGTCGTAATAAGTGGTTGCCCGACGCTCGAGAAAGGGAACTCTTCGAGATAGAGCTCCGTTGCCTCACGCAGATTGGCGATCGCCTCTTCGATCGACTCCCCCTGGGTGGTCGTGCCTGTCTCCGGATTCAGCGCTGTGAATCCGCCTTCCGGCGCTCGCATTAGAACAGCGGTCAGGACCATGAGGCGGATTTTAGACCCGATTGGGTGGATTAGACAGCCGACCGGCGCTCGCCTTACCAGCTTTCAGCTGCGTATTCAGATGCTCAAGGTGACGATTGGGATTGGGGTAAAGGCGAATTTCCTACCCAATCGCGCACTGGCCCAATCGAACAAATGAATCTGACCCTATTAAACTTTTAACGCGGCGTGTTCAGAAGTTCCGGGTGGACGTCCAGAAAGAAATTCGGCGGACATCGCGAAGCATTATCGATAGACTTCGCGGCGGTGGCCGACACGCACGATGTAGATAACGAGCCGTTCATCGCGTATGCCCGCAATCATTCGCCAGTCGCCAACGCGATACTTCCAGTAGCCCGCCCAAGCACCGCCTAAGGCCTTGCCGATCTGGCGCGGGTCGTGCGCCTGGACGAGCCTTTCGTCGATGAATCTCTGGATGCGCCGCTGAATCGGACGATCAAGCGCGGCAAATTCGTCCCGCGCCGCGGGATGAAACTCAACGCTCCAGGCCAAGCTGCTTCTTGACGTCGGCCCAGGGAATCGACTTGGCGCGCGAGCGTGCGCGCCGCTTCACGTCGAGCATATCCCAGTAGTCCTCGACAAACTCGCGCAAGGCCGTGCGCGCAAGCGTCTGGGGCGACTTGCCTGCCCGGCGCGCCACCTTTTCGAGAGCCTGACGCGTTTTCTCGTCGAGCTTCAGTGCGGATCCCATAGATGCATTATAGCTTCTCGTCCGGGGAGCAGCGAATGAGCAGCGATTTCTGGGATTGCGGACTGGACGTGTTCAGCTTTTCTGAGGGGATTTCCGAAAAAGAACTGACGGGCATCGCCAAGCGCTATCGATAAACTTTCCAGCGATGGCGCGCGGGCACGATGTAGATGACGAGAAGCTCGTCGCGTATGTCCGCAATCATTCGCCAGTCGCCAACAAGATACTTCCAGTAGCCTGGCCAGGCACCGGTCAACGCTTTGCCAACCTGGCTTGAGCAGTCTTGGCCCAGCAAAGTCTGGGATTCCTGTCCTGGCGCGTTCGGACGCTGCAGATGGCTTCGAACGCCGCTGGAATGCTCGTTGGCGCCCGTAGACGATACCGTTATTGACACACCCGGAACATCTGGAAACTTCGGATTTACTCTTGCGCCGGCTTCGGGGACCTTTGACCAGAAAGCGGCTTTCATTCCTATCGTTCGCGCGCGGCCTCATGCCAAGCCTTCTGAACGGGCGAAAGCAGGTATTCGAGGATACTTCGCGTGCCTAGGTGAATCTCTCCGGCGACCTGCATGCCCGGTGCGACACGGTAGCTCTCCTTGTCGATCGCCAGGATCTGGCTCTTGAGATCCACCAAGGCACGGTAGGCAAGCGGTCCCATGGGCCGGTCGCGCCCAGTGAGAGCATCGGAGCGCGTGTTGGCCGAGGGCGCCTCAGTCGCATCCGCGCTCACCTGCCTCACCTTTCCCTCGATCATGCCGTACTTCTGAAACTGGAAGGCCGCGAGCTTCAGCTTCACTTCCTGGCCGGACCGTACGAATCCGACGTCCTGGTTCGACACCCAGACCTCGGCCAGCATGTCGTCGTTCTCGGGCACCAGCGTCATCAGGATCGTTCCGGGTGCGGCCACCGTGCCCGCGGTATGGGTGGCGAGGTCCTTGACCACGCCCGGCTGTGGCGCGCGCAGCTCCAGGAGGTCATGTCGGTGCTCATGCTTGGCGAGCTCCTGGCGCGACTTTTCCAGTTGCGCGGCGACCTCCACGCGCTCGGTCTGCAGTTGGCGTCGGTAATCGGCAGTGATCTGCGCGATCTTGCGCTCGGACTGCTCGATCAGGGATTGACTGGCGCGAATGGTGAACTCCTGAGTGCGCAGGTCCTGTTCCTTTTCAATTCGCTCCCGCTGCTTATCGGTATACATGATGCGGCCGGCGAAGCCATCTTTCACGAGCTTTTCGTACGCTTTCTCTTGGTCCGAGTAGTGCGGCAGGATCTGCTCCAGTTTCGCCCTGGTCGACTGCGCTCCCGCCAAATCGTGGCGCGCCTTGTCCAACAGGCTACGTTCCTGCGCGAGCGCATTTTCGTAGGCCTGCACGTTGGCGCGGTACTGCGTTTCCACCTGCCGGAAGAGATCCGCGGGATCGTTTGTTTCCCGCGCGAAGCGAGTGCCGTTCATCTGCGCGTCGATCCTGCGCAGCGCGATGCGCTTGTTGTGAACCTCGGTCTGCACCGACTTGACGTCCGCGTCCGCGAGGACAGGGTCCATGCGAATCAATACCTGCCCCGCCTTCACCGCCTCGCCTTCCTTGACCAGAATCTCTTTCACGATTCCTTGCTCGGCCGGCTGCACGATTTTGAGATAGCTCGAAGGCACCAGCTTTCCTTCAGCGACCGCGACGATGTCCAGGCGTCCAAACACCGACCAGAGCAGGATTCCAGCAAGCAGCGCGACCAGCAGCCGCAGCATCCAGCCCGCGAGCGGCGCGGGCGGCCGGTGCTGGATGCGCAACAGCGGCGGGGCGAAGTCGGCCGGGTCGGCCTTCATCACGCCAGCTTCACCAATCCTTCCTGCAACCCCGAAAAGGGCTGCAGTGTTTGCGCTTCCGAACCGAAACCCGGCGCGCCGATCACCTGCTGCGCCGCCTGCAGGCTGATGCCGGCGAGACTGCCCTTTCTTCCGTACCAGTACGCAAAATCGCCACCGATTGCGGCGTCGTCTGCGCCCGAGAGGTGAAATAGCAGCAGCGCGTTCGTCACCGCCCAGCTCGTAAGACCCGGGCTTTGCGCCCACGCCTGATCAAAGTTGCGGACCAGCCCCAGAAAATCGAAGCTCTGCACTCTGTGCTTGTAGAGAGGGTCGTAGGAACCGGCATCGAAGTCTGCGCTCGCGTCCAGGATCAGCTGCAGGTTGAGAACGCTTTGGCTGCCCTTGTACCAGTCCTTGAGCACGATGCCATCGCCCCCTCCGGCGTTGACCACGAGGTCGCTGCCGGTCTTCGAGAGCGATAGATCGCTGTAACGGATGCCGCCGCCGAAGGACAGAGTGTTGCCCCCGTCGCCGCCGCCGATGAGCGTGTCCCAGCCGTCGCCGCTGTTAAAGGCGATCACGTCTTTGCCACTCGCCAATTTAATCGTGTCGTTGCCCGCCCCGCCGCTGATGAAGCTGTCGCCCGCGCCATCGAAGATCAGGTCATCGCCGCTGCCCCCGTCCAGCACGTTCTGGTCGTTGCCGCCGCGGAGCAAGTCGTCCCCGGCCTCGCCCTGCAGCACGTCATTGCCGCTGCCGCCGCGCAGCAGGTCGTCGCCGGTGCCGCCGAACAGCGCGTCGTCGCCGCCGTGCCCGACGAGCGTCTCGTCCCCGGTACCGCCATAGAGGGGGTCCTCGCCGGAGCCGCCAGTCACCGTAGAATCCGCGACGGCGCGCACGATCAGTCCGAAATCGGCCGCAGCAGTCACGCCGCTCGCGTCGGTCGCGGTCACCGCGAGCTGCGAGATCCCGATGTCCGCGGTTTGCGGGCTGCCGCTGAACGTAGCGCTCGCGGCATCGAAGGCAAGCCACGAGGGCAGCGCGCCGCCGCCGAAGAGGCTCGCGGAGTACGTGAGCGCATCGCCCGCATCCTCGTCTGCAAAAGTGCCGGCAGGCAGCACGAAGACAAACGACGTTCCCGCTTCAAATGACTGCTCTGCAATTGTCGTCGCCACCACCGGCGCATCGTTGACGTTGGCGACATCAAGGTGGAAGACGTCAGCAGCCGCAGCACCCGCCGCATCGGTTGCGATGATCCTCACATCGTAGCCACCGACATTCGCGTTCAGTGGGGTGCCCGAAAGGAGTGATCCGTTCAGCGCGAGCCACGAAGGCAGCGGCGAATCGTCTGCGAGCGATGCCGACAGCGTCAGCGTGTCGACCGCGTCCGCGTCCGCGAACGTGCCCGAGGAAATGGTGAACTGGAACGCCTGGTCCTCGGTTGCCGCCTGATCGGCGATCGGCTGCGCGACCGTCGGCGCGTCGTTGGTATTCTCTACGCTCAGCGTGAAGCTGTCGCCGGCCGAAAGTCCCTGTGCATCCGTAGCGATGATGCGCAACTCGACAGATCCGGCATCGCTTTGCGCCGGCGTTCCGGAAAATGTCCGCGTCGACGAATCGAACGTCAGCCAGGCCGGCAGCGCTGCCCCGTCGGCGCATGTGGCGGTGTAGGTCAGTGCATCGCCAGCGTCCGGATCAGTGAACGCGTCCCCCGGGACGGCAAAGAGGAACGGCGCTTCTTCGCTGGCTGATTGATCCGCGATCGGTGCGTTGACGATCGGCGCGCCATTCGTCGCTACCAGCGCTTCGAGCGTCGCGGCGGTCCAGACCGCCCCGTTCGCGAACCGCGTTTGCTCGATCTTGTATCCCGCGCCCGCATACCAGTTCCTGAGCGTGAGTTGATCGGCCGCACCGCTGACCGTCAGCACCAAGTCATGGCCGATCCGGTCACCAAGCAGATTGTCGGTGGTCATTCCGGCGCCGAGAAGCAGCGCATCCACATCGTTCGACTGCGCGTCCATTTCCTCGATCGTGTCGAAGCCTGAGCCAGCGCCGAAATGGTAGCTGTCGCTTCCCTCTCCTGCCATAAGCACGTTGTTGCCGCTGTTGCCGATGATCGTGTTGTTGATGGAGTTGCCGGTCCCGTCGATGTCCCCAATCCCGGTCAGGGTAAGGTTCTCGACATTTGTGCCCAGCGTGTAGGTGACGCTCGACCTAACCAGGTCTGTGCCCTCGTTCAAGTTTTCGACGACCAGATCGCTGGTGTCGTCGACCAGGTAGGTGTCGTTGCCCAAGCCTCCACTCATGGCGTCAGCATCCAGCCCGCCATCGAGCGTGTCGTTGTTGCTGCCTCCGAACAATGTGTCGTTCCCTGCGAGCCCCGCGAGCACATTGATGTTGCTATTTCCAATGAGGATATTAGAGAGCGAATTCCCCGTGCCATTGATGGGGCCGCTGCCGGTCAACGTCAGGTTCTCGACGTTCGCGCTCAGGGTATAAGTGACACTCGATTGCACCAGGTCCGTGCCCTCGCCGGCGTACTCGATGATCACGTCCGCTACGTTGTCGACGATGTAGATGTCGTCACCCGCACCACCCAGCATGCCGTCGCCATCGGCACCGCCGTTTAGCGTGTCGTTGCCGTCCATACCCAGGAGAAGATTCCCGCCGCTGTTTCCGGTGATCAAGTTGCCGAGCGCATTGCCGGTGCCACGGATGCCCTCCGTACCAGTGAGTGCCAGGTTCTCGACGTTGTCCCCCAGCGTAAAATCGACGCTCGCCTGCACGAAATCGATGCCTTCGTTTGCATTCTCGACAGCCAGATCCGCAGTGTTCTGCACGACGTAGGCGTCGTTGCCCGCCGAGCCGGCAAGCATATTGATGCCAGCGTTGCCGATGAGGGTGTTGTTTTGGCTGTTCCCTATGCCATTGACGTTTCCAATACCGATGAGGGTCAGGTTTTCAATGCCGGTAGCCAACGAATGGTCGACGCTAGACTGCACGAGATCGCTAACACCGCCACTGTCGATGACTATGTCGCCGGCGTTATCGACGACGTAGGTATCGTTGCCCGCGCCGCCATCCATCGTGTCGGCGCCCAGTCCACCGTCGAGCGTGTCGTTGCCGTCGCCGCCGATAAGGCTGTCGTTTCCATCTAGTCCGAACAAGGTGTCGATGCCGAATCCGCCGTCGAGGACATTGGCGCCGCTGTTGCCCGTAATGACGTTGGCAATGGAAAAACCGCCCGTACCGTTGATGTCCGCCGTACCCGCCAGCGTCAGATTCTCGACATTTGCTGGCAGCGTGTAGCTGATGCTCGACAGAACGAAATCCGTTCCTTCGCCCGCGTTCTCGATCACCACGTCATCGGCAGTTAAAACGATATAGGTGTCGTTGCCCGGTCCGCCGCTCATGCTATCGGTGCCGAGCCCGCCATCAAGCGTGTCATCGCCGCCACCTCCAATCAGGGTATCGTTACCCCCAAGCCCTGAAAGCACATTGTTGACACTGTTGCCGGTGATGACATTGTCCAGGGCGTTGCCGGTTCCACCAGTTGCCGAACCGGTCAGCGCCAAGTTCTCAAAGTTGTCGCCTAGCGCGTAGCTGATGCTCGACTGCACGAGATCCGTGCCCTCGTTCGGGTTCTCGATAACTGCGTCCCCGGCATTGTCGACCGTGTAGGTATCGTTGCCCGTCCCTCCCGCCATGCTGTCGGCACCAAGACCGCCGTTGAGCGCGTCGTCGCCGCCGAAGCCATACAGGCGGTCCGCAACGCTGGTGCCAATCAAGTTCTGCGGGCTGTCGGCTCCGGGAATGTCGAATCCGCGCGCGAGCAGTTGCGCGTAACTGAGAGACGAGCCGTCGGCGAACTCGAAGCTTTCAATCGTCCCGCTCGCGGCGGCACTATTGGGATCAAAATACTCGATGCGGAGCGTATCGGCCCCGCCGCCGATCCGCACGAGCATCGATCCGATGCCGAGCGTGAGCATGTCCGGCGTGATGCCGGCGCCGAAGACCACCTTGTCGTTGCCGCCGCTGTCGAATATCTGATCCTGCCCGTCGCCCAGGTTGAATTGGTAGATGTCGTTGCCGAATCCCCCGTCCAGGATATCTGCGCCAGCGCCGCCGGCGAACAGGTCATTCCCCGGGGTACCGACGAGGTTGTCCGTGCCCGCGGTGCCGTTGCGCATCTGCATCGGCATGCGGTCCACCATTTCCTGAATCGACAGCGTCGTCCCGTCGGCGAACTTGAAGTGTTCGATGCCCCAGGAATTACCTGCGTTGCCGGCCAAATCCTCCCGGACGTCCGCATCTAAACGATCGGGCATTATCACGCGCGCAATCTTGCCAGTGCCCCAGGAGATGTCCAGCGTGTCGTAAGTTTTCAGGAACGTAGGTGAATTCCAGTACTTGGTAGTGTACGTACCCCACGAAAGGGTAATGCCGTCGAGCGAGATCCCGTTGCCGAACTCGACGGTGTCTTCGCTGCCAAATCCGGAGTCGGCGTTGTAGAGCGGCGTACCGACCACGTCCCACAGGTACCAGGTCGCCTCGTTGACGACATCGGTACCGGTGTCTGACGCGAAAAAGTAGTAGGTATCATTGTCCGACCAGCCGGCGAGAATGTCATTGCCGGGACCCCCGAGAATCAGATCAGATCTGCCGGATCCGGTGATGTGGTCGTCGCCCGCTCCGCCGGAAAGAAAATTTCCGCCTGCATCGGAATTAGAGTTTCCACCACCTACAGAATCGATGAGGTCGTTCCCCCCGCCGCCGTCGACCATGCCGAAGGACCGAAACTGGATGGTATTGTTCGACGCTCCGCCATGGACTTCGAGCATGTTGAACACGGTTGACCTGGAATTGAAATACCCGTTCACCGTGCCCGGCAACGGGGCGCCGTTCATCGCCGCGATCATCAGGTCGTTGTCCGAAGCGCCGTTCGACGTGTTCAGGGCCATCCCCTGGAAACTGCCAGCAAGGGAAATCTGAACCGAGGTGCGGTACAGGGAATGGAGCAGCAGATCGAAACCGACGAAGGTGCCCTGATACGCCGTGGCGCGCGAGACTTGGGGCGCGTTCCAGGCCATCGCATAGGTCGCGGGCAACAGCGTGCTGACGGTGGATTCGGTGCTTTGGTTGTAGAACTGGGACGCGGCATCGTTGCTGACGACCGTGCTGGCGCCGAAAACCTTCGTGCTCTCGCTGGCGCCGATCGACGGAGCGCCGCCCGATCCGGCTGCGACATCCCCGTTGTTATAGGCCCAGCTGCCGGTGCCGCTGAAGCTTGAGGAAGGCGCCACGTAAAGCGTGCCGTCAGTCCAAATCTCCGCGTTGCTGAGGCCATACCAATCGTTCCTGAACTGCGTCTTGCGCGCTTCCCACAGATCGAGAAGCGGATCGCCGGTCGTCGGCGCGGGGCGGGCGAGAAAGTCGGCAACCGGCATCGAGGCGCCTGTCGCCGACTGGATCTGCCAGCTGTGCGCCTGCGTGTAGTAGCTCTTGAGCAGCAGGCCGTGCTCGGTTCTGCGGCTATGCAGGAACAAGTCGTCGCCCTCGCGGGTGGCGACGATTTCGTCGAAGGTCATTCCGCCCGCGAGCCTGACTGTACTCGACTCGCCGGTCTGCTCGAGAACGGTATCACGCCCGGTAAGCCAACCGAGGACGTAGGTGTCGCTCCCCTCGCCGCCCATCAGCAGGTCGCTGTCCTGTCGGCCGTCCAGCGTATCGGCCCCGGCGTGGCCTTGCAGCGTGTCCGCGTAGGCAGTGCCGGTCAGCGCATCGCTGCCCGCCGTGCCTGAAATCGGCGCGACCGAGATGCCGGCGAGCTCGGCCTGCCCGATCTCAGTGCCATCGCCGAAAACGATGCGATCCACCCCTTTAAGGGCCGAGCCGTACCAGCCCGGGAGTGTGAGCCGTTCCTGCGTCACATTGAGCGTGAGCGTCAGATCGCTATTGGCCTGGTGAACGATCGTGACGTCCGCAAGCGAAATGCCGTCGCCAAGCAGGACGACGTCGAAGCCCGCATCCGACCCGTTCTCGTTGATCGTGTCGTTGCTGTCGCCGTAGCCGAACGGATAAGCGTCGCTGCCCGCCCCTCCGCTCAGCGAATCAGCACCGGCGCTCCCGGAGAGCAAGTCGTTGCCGTTTCCGCCACTGAGCTGATCGTGACCCGCGCCCCCAAAAAGCGTGTCGTCCCCGTTGTTCCCGTTCAGCGTGTCCCTCCCGCCGCCGCCGGAGAGCGTATCGTTGCCGTCGAGGCCGGTAAGCGTATCGTTGCCGCCGTATCCTGTGAGCGTATCGTTGCCCGCGGTGCCGGTGAGGTTCTGAACGCCGTAGTACGCGATCTGGACCAGCTCTGCCTGGCTCAGCGTCCGGCCATCGGTGAATACGTACTGGAAATTGGGCGTAGTCAGAGATGCCCCGCGGATCTCCAGCCCCGCCCCTACCGTGCCGGGACGTGCGATGAGCAATCTCGATTGACCGCTGACGAGAAAGCTGCTCACCGACAGGCTCTCGGGCGTGATTCCCGCCCCAAAGACAATGCTGTTCAGTCCCTGCGAATCGGTGACTGTGTCGAAAGTGTCGTAGAGGTAGCTGTCATCGCCCGCGCCGCCTTCCAGCGTGTCGAAGCCGTCGCCACCCTCCAGGTAGTCGTTGCCCGCCTCGCCGCGCAGCGTGTCGCTGCCCTCGTTGCCGAAGAGCCGGTCATCGCCCTCCCCGGCGAAGAACACGTCGTTCCCGGTACCTCCGGTCAGCTCATCGTCGCCCTGCCATGCAATCGCCGTATCATTGCCGCCGAAGCCGTTGATGCGATCGTTGAAGGCGGTTCCGGCGAGCAGGTCGTTGCCCGCCGTGCCTTCGATGTCGAAGCCGCGCGCGATGGTCTCGGCAAAGTCCAGCGACGTGCCATCAGCGAATTCCAGGCGCTCGAACGGCGCGGCCGCGCCGGGATCCAGTGAATTGAAGTCCAGCAGCGAAACCGAACCGGTCGCCCCAAAGTCGAGCACCAGCGGACCGGGACGCAGCTTGAGGGCGCTAGCATCGAACCCCTCGCCAAACGCCAGCACGCTCGCCTCTTCTCCCGTCGATGCGTCGACGATCTGGTCCGCACCGTCCCCGGCGCTGAAGGTATACGTGTCCTTGCCGGCACCCCCGTCGAGATAGTCATTGCCGGCGCCGCCTTCCAGCACGTCGTCGCCAGCGAGCCCGGCGAGCACATCGTTCCCTGCAAATCCCCGGATGCGATCGGTGACGCCGGTGCCCACAAGCTGCGGATGCGCCGCATCGTGCGCATCGTCGTCCTCCGCCGTGCCGTCGATGTCGAACCCTTGCTCCAGGATGTCGGCGTAGGTCATCACCTGCCCGTCGGCAAAGCTGATTTCGCCGATGAGCGGCGTGTTCTGCGGATTGACTTGGTCGAAGCCCTGAAAGTGGATCTCTTCGCCGCTTGCAAAATACACCTTCAGCGAGCCCACGCCGAATCGTACGTCGCTGCGCCCAAGCTCTTCGCCTAACACTAAGGCGCTCGTCGCACTGCCTGCCGTGTCCGAATCGTCAATCGTGTCCGTGCCATCGCCCTTGTCGTAGAGGTAGATGTCTTTCCCCGCACCTCCTACGAGGGTGTCATCGCCGCGTCCACCAACAAGGATGTCGTCACCGGCATTGCCGAAGATAGTGTCATCGCCCTCACCGCCGTCGAGATAATCGCCGCCTTCGGCTGGATCACTCGCGCCCGTATCGCCTACCAGTACGTCGTTGCCCGCGGCCCCGAGCACGATGTCCGAGCCCAAGCCGCCGAAGAGCACATCGTTGCCGCTGCCGCCGTCGATGAAGTCGTCGCCCACCTCGGCAAACACCCAGTCTTCGCCGGCGCCGCCGTAGATGGTGTCCGCGGCGCCCACCATTTCGCTGCTTGCGATGGGCGTATCGCTGAACGTCAGCAGATATTCGGTATAGCCTCCCGTCCCGATATTCGTGTCCCGCGTCACCGTCCAGCCCAGCGTCGCCCCGACCAGCGACGCATCGCCGTAGATGTCGTCGCCGCCGCCGCCGCCCACGACCAAATCCTTGCCATCACCCCCCAGCAGAAAGTCCCTGGATCCCGATCCGACCAGCAGATCGTTGCCGCCGTCCCCCGAAAGAAGCTCTCCCTGCACGGCAAAGCTCGCCGCTGTCTCCCCCGCCGTAATCGCTAGATCGGTCGCAACCTTGTCCCGTCCGTAGATGCGGTCATCACCCGCGCCGCCCTGCGCGATATCGTCCCCCGAACCGCCTTCGACAATGTCGTCACCGCCCCCCGTCTGGATGCGGTCGCGACCCGCGCCGCCGACTACCCGGTCCCCTCCGCCTCGCGTCGCCGCGATCAGATCGTTCCCGCCCCCACCATCGATCCAATCCGAACCCGTGCTGTCGAGCAGCGTATCGACGCGCCCTGGCGCAGGCGTGTCCGGATCGACGATGACGTTGCCGAGCGCATCGGTCCGCGTCTGAACCTCTGGCGTATCCAGATCGAAGTCGATCGGCTCCAGATCACCATAGATAAAGTTATCGGCGGCTCGATCGGCAGGCGAACTCAGAAGTCGAATGCCAAAGTCGCCATCCCTGAAATCCCTCAGCAACAGGCTCCCGCCCGCATCGCCGTTGATCGCCACCAGTAAGTCGTTGCCGGTCCTGGTGTAGACGAACCTGCTGTCCGCGCTTTGCCATTGCGTGGCACTAATCTGAAGAGCAGCACCGCCAATCACTTTGCTCTGCGCGGCTCCATACGAGTACCGCAGCACGCCCTTTCCATCGGTGTCTCGAATTTCATCGTCTCCGTCATTGCCCGACTCGGCCGCGCTGTACTTGTACAGGTCAGTTCCCGCGCCACCCTCGAGATAGTCGTTCCCCTTGCCGCCAGTCAATGCATCTGGGGCGCGCCCGCCGTAGAGACGATCGCCAAGAAGATTGTCACTACCAACCAAAGAGCGTCCGGCATCGTCAGCGAACACCACGACTTGTTCGCGTTGCTGTCCCGCCGGATCTCGGTCGATGGGGTCCGCGAAGAGGGCATGCTCCGTGCCATTCGAGTAATAGTGATACTCGGTGCTGATGTCTCCGGATCCTGGAACACGGACAATATCGGCGTTGTCGATTGCGTTGGACACCAAGACCGCTTGCAACAATCCCGCTCGATCCTCAATCCAGTCTTCCGTTAGCGTTCCGGTACGCGTCGCCAGATCGTATGGATCCAATTCGCCGTTCGTGTTGTGCGCTAGGTAAAGTGAATCCGGACCGAGGATGGCAAACGGATTGAGATCCTTCAACGCATAGCGATACGCCAGTCCGTTTGTCGATTGCGCTCGAGTAGTCAGTTCGTCCGCCGACATGCCTACCAGTAATGGGATCGTCAGCGTCCCGCCGGAAGCCCATGTTTGGAATTCGGGGCTCAATGTAAGAAGCCTGAGATTGCCCTGATAGTCGCTGCGTGACAGGGGCTGTCCCTGGTTGCCTCCACTTACATCGCCCACCGGCGTTCGAATGATATCGGGGCCCAAAAACAATCTTCGCAACGCATCCAGGACGCTTTCGTATGAAGCGTCCATCTGACTGCTTCCCGCGCTGACGAGGGTCGACAATTTGGCAAGATCAAACGACGAATCCAAGCGCGCCAGTGCATCGCCAAGCGCGAGCACGTCAGTGAGCTTGTACATGAAGTGGTTGGTTCCTCCCAGGTCCGGGATGATGGTGACACCGTCTTCCTGGAATATTCCTACTCGTGTACCGTATTGAGTAAATCCGATTGGATTCCACGTATTCGTGGTTACGTTGATTCCGTTTTGGGCAAAGTAGTTGTTCTGCGCATTCGAAAACACACCAAGACCCAATTGCGTGCCAACAAGATTGGCGATCTGACCAAAACCACTCTCGATATTTCCCGGAACAACCGTACTGAAACCTGCGCTATTGAACGTGTTAATGGCCTCTACAGGCCAACGAGCACCAAAAAGCCGCACAAATGAGCTCGCCAAATAGCCGCCAAGGCTGTGTCCGTTGACGGACTTTATTGAAGCAACGCTCGCAAGTTCACCGGTCGCACGGACTGCAGGAGCGTTTACAAAATTATTGTCGGCGTCGAGCGCGATCTGGATTGCGTATTGATCCGATCCGCCCGCGCTAAACGCCGGGGTTGTGGCGCGCAACCACCAATTGACCATGTCTACCAACTGACGATGGGCAAGCCCGGTCGCCACAAGATCGCCGTCCGCCAGAAGATCGACCGGAAACTCCTGTGTTCCTCGCATTGACACGTAATAATTTCCACTCACGTCCGTCCAGACCGTCGACTCAAAGCTTGACGCGAGTCCGCCGATCTGTGTGACAACAGTGAAGTTGTCACCAATGAATCTCGCGACACTGGAGGTCATTCGCGCAGTAAGTACCGTCGTCAGTGCCGTTCCAGACAGGTTCGGCGTGAGGTTGTCCACATACGATGCGTCCGCCAGAAGCGCATTGAAATAAGTATCGCGAATCGTGGCCATTTACCTTCCCCCTTTTCCAACCGGCGGTTCGACGTAATTGATTCCGTATTCCTTGAAAGCTTGCACAGTCGCCGGCTTGCTCGCCGGCGCACAGGTGCCTCGAAATGTCAGCGGCATGCCACCCTCAGATAATCGAATGAATTTTTTCCCGGCGACCAACGTGTGGTAGCTGACAATCGTTTTGCCGGTCGTTAGGTCAACAAACCTCCACGGCGTGACCACGATGCGAATCCAAGATCCCTCGATGTCGAAGGCCGGCTGGGTCGAGAGGTATACGGTTTTGCCTGCTGCCTTCTCCCGGTCCACTATCAGCACCGCGTATTCGCGGCACGCTTCCTCGAACTGCCCCTTTCCGACAAGTTCGTCGACGATGGGAAGCGGGAGCAGTCCAAAAAACAGCAGCATGCGAACCAAAGTCGCCCAGCCGGCCTTCGGAAGAATCTTTCCGACAAGCCATATCAGTAGGAGCACGACGAATGCCCAAATGCCAACAAATATAAGAAAGAGAATTGCGCTCATCGGATCATTGGCCTCCCTGTGGCTATTTTTTCAAGCATGACCCCGCTTTCTTCACGTCTGCCCCTCGTCAACAACTCTAATTTGCGTTGCTTTCTCGGTGCTGAGAACGAATACCTCGTCCACTGCCAACCCATTCGGCAACTGATGCGCGATAAACAGCACTGTCACTTGCCCCTTCAGTCTGTTTACCGTCTGCGCAAATCGCTCTGCCGTAACCGCATCCAGATTGCTCGCCGCCTCGTCGAAGATCAGCACGCGCGGGCGCTTGAGGACGGCGCGGGCGATGGCGAGGCGCTGCTTTTGGCCGCCGGAGAGGCCGACGCCGTGCTCGCCGATCTCGGTGTTGTAGCCCTTGGGTAGCTTTTCGATGACGTCGTGGATCTCGGCGATTTTCGCGGCCTGCACCACGTGGTCGAAGGTGGCGTTGGGGTTGGCGGCGAGGAGGTTTTCGTAGATCGAGCCGCTGAAGAGGTGGGTCTCCTGCGGCACGACGCCAAAATACTGGCGCAGTTCGTTGGCGGACAGATGCCGGATGTCGCGGCCGTCAATGGTGATTTGGCCGTCAAGAGGCTGGTAGAAGCCGAGCATGAGCTTGGCGAGGGTGCTTTTGCCGCAGCCCGAGGGGCCAGTGAGAACAGTGAGCCTGCCTGGTTTGAGGGCGAGGTTCAGGTTACGGAAGACGTAGGGATGCTCGGGCGTGTAGCGGAAGGACATCTCAGCGACGCGGATTCCGCCGTTGCCTTCGGCGGTGCGCGAAGGGGTGAGCGCGTGGGGCTCAGCGGGTGCATCCATGATGTCGCCCAGGCGCATGACCGCGATACTCGTTTGCTGGAATTCCTGCCACAGGCCGGCCAGGCGCAGCATCGGCTGGGACAGGCGGCCGGCGAACATCTGGAAAGCGACCAGCATGCCGATGGTAAAGCCGTCATTCCGCATGACCAGCAGCGCACCCACGCAGAGAATCGCGAGCGTCATAGCCTGCTCGAGCGCGTTGACGATGACGTTGTAGGTGTTGGAGAGCTGACGCGTGCCGAAGCCGGCGGCGAGGTACTGCGCGAGCATTTCGTCGTAGCGGGATTCCAGACGCGGTTCCATCTGCAGCGACTTCACCGTCTCTATGCCGGCGACGTACTCGGTGAGGAAGGCCTGGTTACGTGCGCCGAACAGGAATTGCTCGTTGATTCGCGCCCGGAGCAATGGGACAACAAGAATGCTGATAAAGGTAATAATAAGAAGAATTCCAAGAGCGATCAGCGTGAGCTGCCAGCTGTAGGCGAACATGACCGCGAGAAACACGGCGAGGAACGGCAGGTCGAGGAGGAGAGACGCCGCCGCCCCCGCCATGAACTCGCGGATCGTTTCCACCGCCTGTACCCGGGCAATCAGCGTGCCGGTCGGGCGGTGCTCGAAGTAAGGCAGGTGCAGGCGCAGCAGGTGGCGAAACACTTGGCTGCCCAGCACCGCGTCGACGCGATTGCCCGTGTGCAGCGCCAGATACTGGCGCAGCCAATTCATACCTGCGGAAAAGAGCATAAACATGCCCAGCCCCACAGCGATTGCAGTGAGAGTACTCCCCGTCTGGTGCACCACCACCTTGTCGATGATCACCTGGGTGAAGAGCGGCGTCATGAGACCGATCAACTGGATGAAGAGCGAGGCGGCGAGCACATCCCGCCAGATGCTCTTGTGTCGCAGCAGCTCGACAACGAACCAGCGGAAGCCGAATTTCCGCGGCACCGCGCCGCCGTCCGCCGCCTCAGGCTTGGGAGAATTGTGGCGGATGAAGATCAGCGCCGGTTCAAAACGCTCGGCGAGCTTGTCCGCAGCGGTGACCTCAGGCGTCTGCGAGCCCGCGACGAAATAGAGCAGACGCTCATCATCGCCTCTGACGAGCAGCGCGGGCTTGGGAGTCTCGCCCTTGAGGAAGCCGACGCAGGGAAAAGCCGGCTTGCCGGTGCCGCCTTCCCCTGTTTTAAAACCGAGGGACTGGGCAGCTTCGAGGAAATTACGGACGGTGTGCGGCGCGGGAAAACGCTGCAGCAGGATCTGCGCGTCGAATGGCAGACGGTTCAGCTGGCACAGGCTTCCCAGCAACCAGACAAAATCCGCTGCAGATACTGCTGACGCCTGCAATGCGCCCCCCTCTTAGAGGGAATTCTTCCGCAGTGCGCCCGCGTTAGCTATGGCCCGATCGTTCTAGAACTTTCGTGTTAGTCGGGTTTGATACCCAGCCGCGCGGCCGCTACCACCGCCTGCGTCCGCGAACTGACTTTCAGCGCGCTGTAGACGGCGTGCGTGTGCTGTTTGACCGTGTTCTCGGAAATGTCGAGCTTCTCGGCGATCTGCTGGTTGCCGAGGCCTTTGACGAGCAATCTCAGGACGGCGGTCTGCCGGTCGGTCAAATCGGCTTTCGCAGTCTCCGGGGGCAAGTTCATTAGCTCCGGCGGGAAATAGGTTCCACCTTCGGCGATAAGGCGGATCGCCGCCACCATCACCGAAGGAGAGGTGCTTTTCGGTATGTAGCCCACCGCGCCGGCGTCGAATGCCTCATGCACGCTGCGCGATTCCTCGACCGCTGATACGACAGTGATCCTGAGTTTTGGCAGTGCCTCGCGAAAGCGCGTCAGTGACTCGATTCCGGAGCAACCCGGCAATCCAAGGTCGAGCAGGACGAGGGATCTTCTCGGCAACGCACGCGCCTGGGCGATGCCTTTTTCGAGTGTATCTGCCGCGCGGACCGCCGCACCGGCCACGGCCTTCCGCACCACGGCCGCCAGGGTTTCGTGGATGAACGCGTGGTCGTCGACGATCAGGAATTCCATGGCGGGCCCCTGATTCCCAACTGAGGCGAAAATTATGGCACGGTTACATTCGCTCGAATTATCTATTCGTCCAGCGCGACGCTCACCAAACTCGGCGCTAGCGTCCGCATGATTTCCTTGGGAGCGACGCCCACCAGAAACCCCCTTCGCCCGCCATTGATGTAAATCCTTGTCAGATCAAGTATCGAGCGCTCAAGAAAGATCGGCATCTTCTTCTTTGTGCCAAACGGAGACGTACCGCCGACCTGGTAGCCCGAGTGCCGTTGCGCGACGTCGGGCTTGCACGGCTCAATGCGTTTGCGGCCCGCCTGGCGGGCAAGATTCTTTGTCGATACCTTCTTGTCGCCGTGCATCAGCACGATGAGCGGCTTAGCCTCCTCGTCCTGCATTACCAGCGTTTTCACCACGTGATGCTCGGGCACGCCGAGCGCGCTTGCGGACACTTCGGTGCCACCATGCTCGACGTATTCATACTCATGCTCCGTGTAGGCGACTTTGTGCGCCTTCAGGAACATGGTTGCCGGGGTATCAGCCACGGGGATGGTGTTTTGCGTGCATTGCTTTCATGCGCTCGCGCGCGACGTGGGTGTAGATCTGCGTGGTCGAGATGTCGGCGTGGCCGAGCAGCAATTGCACCACGCGCAGATCGGCGCCGTGGTTGATCAGGTGCGTGGCGAAGGCGTGGCGCAGGACGTGCGGCGAGAAATGCTTGCCCGGGACGGCGCGCGCGCCGTAGCGCTTGATGTTCTGCCAGAACGCCTGGCGCGACATACCGGCACCGCGGGCGGTCACGAACAGGTGGTCGGAGGATTTCTTCTTCAGCAGCGAAGGCCTGAATTCCTTGATGTAACGCCGGACCCAATCGACCGCTTCTTCGCCGAGCGGCACGAGACGCTCCTTCGACCCTTTGCCGAGGATGCGCAGCACGCCGGCATCCAGGTTGACCTCGAACACCTTCAGGCCGACGAGCTCCGAGACGCGCAGCCCCGCCGCGTAGAGCACCTCGAACATGGTGCGATCGCGCATGCCGAGCGGCGTTTTGACATCGGGCGCGGCGAGCAGCGCTTCGACGTCGGCCTCCGAGAGCGTCTTCGGGAAGCGCGGCGTGCGCTTGGGCGGGTCGAGTCTGAGCGTCGGGTCGGCCTTGATCTTGCGCTCGCGCAGGCACCAGCCGTAGAAGCGCTTGAGGCTGGAGAGCATGCGCGCGGCGCTGGAACTGCGGCCGCGGCGCGCGGCGAGGAACGAAAATAGATCCGCATCGCTGGCCTTTTCCAGCGGCGTTTTTTTCAGGAATAGCGCGAGTTGTTCCAGATCGCGCCGATAGGAGGACAGCGTGTTCTTCGACAGCCCGTCTTCCAGCCAGAGCGCGTCGGCGAAGGCATCGAGCAGCGCCGCGGACGCCGGGTTCACCGGAGCCGGAAAGCGTCCGCGCTCGCCTCGTGCATCAGCAGCCAGCGCTTGGCGTCGATCAGATAGCCGTCGGTCGTGTGCGAAAAGCCGCCGATGCCGTCCGCGGCGACCACGCGATGACAGGGAATCACGATCGGCAACCGGTTGTCGCCGCAGGCCTGGCCTACGGCGCGCGCAGCCTCGTGGTCCATGCCGCCCAGCTTGCGCGCCATTTCGCCATAGGTGAGCGTGCGTCCGCGCGGGATCGCGCACATGGCGTCCCAGACACGGCGCTGGAATTCGCTGCCTTCGACCAGCAGCGGCAGGTCGAATTTTGTGTCTGGATTTTCGCGATAGCGTTCCAGCTGGCGCACGGCGCGCTCGGCAAGCGCGTTGTCCGGATCCTTGGATTCCTCGCTCAGCGGCAGATACTTGATCCCGACCACGCGCGCGTCACGCGTGGCCACCGCCACTTTCATCTTCGGAAATTCGATGACCGCGTCCCAGTGCATGTCAGGCCGCCAATGCCACTATTTTGTTCAGTAATTCGTCGGCGATCTCGATGCCCTCGGCGCGCAGATTCTTCTCGGACGCAAAGCGCCGCGCGCCCGGCAGGCGCACGCCTTCGTCGGCGAGCATCGTCGTCACCACCGTCTCGACGCGCTCGAAGTAGCGGTCGTGGCCCGCAAGCGCGCCCGGATCGATGGCGAGAAAGGCATGGCCGATCCTCGGCTTGTTGCCCTTGTCGGAGAAAAACGAATCGGCCTCGGTGCCGATCGCCGAGCCGGTCAGCGCGGCGCAGATCAGTTCAAAGGACAACGCCAGCATCGCGCCCTTCGCGCCGCCGATCGGGAACAGGCTGCCGTTCTCGATGGCTTCCTTGGAATCGGTGGTCGGCTTGCCGTTTCTGTCCAGCGCCCAACCCTCGGGAATCTTCTCGCCCTTTTGCATCGCCAGCATGATCTTGCCGCGCACGACGGTTGTCAGCGCGAGATCGATCACCAGCGGGTCGCCTTTCTTCCTCGGGAATACAAACGCCACCGGGTCCGTGCCGAACAGCGCCTTCTTGCCGCCCCAGGCGGGAATCGCGGCCGGCGAATTGGTGAACGCGACGCCCACCATGCCTGCCGCCGCCACGGGAAGCAGGTGGATGCCGAGTACACCGACATGGGCGCTGTTGGTAATGCCGGCGAAGCCGATGCCGTTGCGTCGCGCGCGCTGGATCACCTCTTCGATCGCCCAGGTGCTGGATTCATAGGGCAGACCATCGCGGTTGTCGATCAGGCAGACGGCCGCCTTGTCCGAAGCCATCTTTGGTCGCGCGGCGCCGTCCGCGCGGCCGTTCTTCAGGAATCCGCAATAAAAGGGCACGCGCGACATGCCGTGCGTGGGCAGGCCGTGTTCCTCGGCGCGCACCAGGTGCAGCGCGGCGGATTGCGCCATGACCGGGTTTGCGCCCGCTTTCTCGAGAGCATTTCGCGCAAGTAGCAGCAATTCGTCCCGTTTCTTCTTCATAATAATCATTCTAAAGGAGGATTCGCATGGGTAAATTCATCGAACTCAAAGCGGCCGACGGCCACAATTTCGCGGCTTACGTCGCCACACCTGCGGGCAAGCCGCGCGGCGGCGTCGTGGTGATTCCGGAGATCTTCGGCGTCAACAGCCACATCCAGCAGACCACCGACGGCTTCGCTGCCGACGGTTACCTCGCAGTGTCGCCGGCGATGTTCGACCGCGTGCAGCGCAAGTACGACACCGGCTACTCGCAGCCCGAGATCCAGGCCGGCGTGGCGATCATGCAGAAGCTCGATCCCAAGAACAGCGTGGCTGACGTTCAGGCCGCCATCGCCGAAGCCGCCAAGGGCGGCAAGGTCGGCATTGTCGGCTATTGCTTCGGCGGCACCATCTCCTGGATGGCCGCGGCGCGCGCCAGCGGCCTCGCCTGCGCGGTGCCTTACTACGGCGGCGGCATGCACGGCCTGATCAACGAGATTCCCAAAGTCCCGACGATGTGCAATTTCGGCGAGACCGACCAGTCGCCGACCCTGGCACAGGCGAAGGAGATCGCCGCCAGGCACCCCGGGATCACCGCGCATTTCTACGCGGGCGCGGGCCACGGCTTCAACTGCGACCAGCGCGGCTCCTGGAATGCGGATGCCGCCAAGCTCGCGCGCAGCCGAACGATTGAGTTTTTCAGGAAACATCTGGGATAACCGAACGGAAAATTCTTAAATTCACACGATGAAACTTCAAAATCGCCAATACCGCCTCGCCGCGCGACCTGTGGGGCTCGCCAAAGCGAGCGACTGGAACATGACGGCCGAGCCCGTTGCCGATCCGGCCGACGGACAGGTACTGGTCAAGGTGCTGCAGCTGTCGCTCGATCCGGCCATGCGCGGCTGGATGAACGAGGGCAGGAGCTACATCGCGCCGGTCGGCATCGGCGAAGTGATGCGCGCGGGCGGCGTAGGCAAAGTCGCCGCCTCGAAGAATCCCGCGTTCGCAGTGGGCGACCTCGTTGCTGGCGGATTCGGCATCCAGGAATACTGTCTCGTCACCGATGTAAAGCAAACCGGCCTCCACAAAATTGACCCGCGACTTGGCACACCCGCGCAGTGGCTCAACGCGCTCGGCATGCCGGGCATGACCGCCTACTTCGGCCTGCTGGACGTCGGCCAGCCCAAGGAAGGCGACACGGTCGTCGTCTCCGGCGCCGCGGGTGCTGTCGGCCAGACGGTAGGCCAGATAGCGCGCATCAAGGGTTGCCGCGTGGTGGGCATCGCCGGCGGCAAAGCGAAGTGCGACTTCGTCGTCAGCGACCTCAAGTTCGACGCCTGCATCGACTACAAGACAGGCAACCTGCGGGACGGCCTCAAGCAGCACTGCCCGAAGGGCGTGGACGTCTATTTCGACAATGTCGGCGGCGAGATCCTCGACACGGTGCTCACGCGCATCAACAAGCACGCGCGCATCGTCGTCTGCGGCGCGATCTCGCAGTACAACAACACAGCGCCGGTCAAGGGCCCGAGCAACTACATGATGCTTCTGGTCGCCCGCGCGCGCATGCAGGGCATGGTCGTCTTCGACTACGCCGACCGCTACGGCGAAGCCGTCAGGCAGATCGCGCAGTGGATGAAGGAAGGCAAGTTCGTTTCCCGCGAGGACGTGGTGCCGGGCATCGAGAACTTCCCGGCGACGATGAACAAGCTGTTCAGCGGCGAAAACTTCGGGAAGCTGGTGCTGAAGGTCGCCGACGGCTAGCCGCACCGCGTCTCGGGACGCCGCCTGGAGGAGTCCGATGCCGAAACCGCGAATCAGCGTGATCGTCTCGGTCGATCATCGCGACGTGCTCGCGCGCTCGATTCTCGCGCTCGGCGCCCAGACGCTTTCGCCTTCCGAATTCGAAGTGGTGATCGTCGACCGCCATCAGTTCCAGGACTGGGCCCTGCGGCTGCCGGAACTCGTGGCGGCCACCGGGAAACCCTTGAATGTGGTGCTGCACAAGGTGGCCGGTGGCGGGCGCGCCCGCGGAAACAACACGGGAATCCGGGAATCGAAGGCGGATGTGCTGCTGTTCACGGCCGACGACTTCGTGCAGCAACCGGCGTCGGTGGAGGCGCACCTGCGGTTCCATGAGACCCACCCCGATCCTGGATTCGTGGGCGTGGGTCCGGGCTACTTTTCCGACGATCGCCGGCGCAGCGCGTTCGCGCGGTGGCTCGAGGACAGCGGCGAATTGCTGGGTGTGTCATTCACCAGCGGGGTAGTGTCCGTTCCACCCGGCTTCTTCTACGTCGGCAACAGTTCCGTCAAGCGTGCGCTGCTCGATCAGGCGGGGACCTTTGACGAAGATTTTCCGTACGACGCCTGGGAAGACTACGAACTCGGTCTGCGGCTCGGAAAACACGGCCTGCACGCCGTGTATGTGCCCGAGGCCGTCGCGATCCACGATCACGGGTATTCGCTCGCCGAGCGGCGCATATCGATGCGCCACGCAGGGGAGTCCGCGGCAATCTTCGAGCGCAAGTACCCTGGACCGCATGCCTGGCAGAAACGCTGCCGGCGCGCTCCCTGGCGGCTCGAACTGGAGGCGCAATGGTGCTTGCTGAAATCGCTGCTCAAGCGCGATGCGCGGGCGCGCGGGCGCTACTACCGCCTTACCCTGGAGCGCAGCTTCGTGGCCGCCTACCGTCGGCACGCCAGCCTCAGCCGATCAGCGACTCTCCCGGCTTGACCCTGGTAAAGGCGACCGGCTTCATGCCGATGCTGGACGCGCCGTTCTTCAGCCGCACGCTGGTATAGGCCGACTGCTCCAGGGGTCCGGCCTCCGGAAAATCTTCGCGGAAATGCGCGCCGCGCGAATCGGTGCGCGCGAGCGCGGCCTCCGCAATCACGCGGCTCACCTGGACAAGGCTCTTCAGGTTCAACCAGTCGTGCCATGTCAGGTTGAAGGCGCGGTTCGCATCCAGGATGCCCGTGCGGTCCAGCTCCTCTTCCAGCGAGTTCAACTCCTCGAGCGCCGCGCGCAATCCACCCGCATCCCGGATGATGCCGACCTTCTGCCACATGAGCTCATAGAGACGCTCGCGGACAGGTTCGAGCGAGCCATGTTCGCCTGCTTTTGATTGATAGGGTTTTTCACACCTGGAAATTGCTTCATCCACTGACGAGGAATCGAAATCTTCAAATGAGCGTTTGCCCACCCATTCCGCCATGATGTCGCCTGCGACGGCGCCGAAAACAGTCGAGTTCGCGACGCCGTTCCCGCCCAGGCGGTTCGCGCCGTGCACGCCACCCGCGTCTTCGCCCGCGACGTAGAGGCCCTTCAACGCCGTGCTGCAGTCAGCGGAAAATTCCACGCCGCCCATCATGTAGTGCGCGGTAGGCACTACCTCGACCAGGCCGCCGGCGAGGTCGAATCCGCAGTCGGCGCAGCGTTCGACCATGCCGCGAAACTGCTTTCTGACCGAATCCTGGTTCAAGTGACTCATGGAAATGTAAAGGCCGCCGTTGGGACTGGTATTGCCTTTGCGCATTTCGGTGTACATCGCGCGGGAAACGAAATCGCGCGTCGCGCGCTCGGCCTTTGGATCGTACTTCGGCATGAAGCGTTCCTTGGCGCCATTGAGAAGGTAGCCGCCCGCGCCGCGCAGGCCCTCCTCCAGCACGGTGCCGGTCATGCGCGTGTGCGTGCCGGCATAGAGGCCCGTCGGATGAAACTGCACCATTTCCATGTCGCGCAGCGGCAGCCCCGCGCGCAGGGCCATCGCCAGACCGGCGCAGCTCTTGTCCCCCGAGGGCGTGTGAAACTTGTACATGGTCGGGCCGCCGCCGGTGGCGAGCAGCACCGCCTTTGCGCGCACCAGCACGTATTCGCCCGTGCGCATGTCGATGAACAGAACGCCGGCGATCGCGGCACCGCTCTTGTCCTTGATCAGATCGACGGCCCTGAATTCCTCGAGCCGGTGGATCTTGCGCGCCCAGACCTGTTCGGCCAGGCGGTTGATGATTTCAATCCCGGTCAGGTCGCCCTTGTGCACCGTACGGTCGAAGGTCTGTCCGGCGAAGGCTTTCTGGTGCACCGTGCCATCGGGATTGCGGTCGAAGAAACAGCCCAACTCATTTTCCAACTCGCGGATTCGTTCCACGGCAAGGTTCACAAGCTTCCAGGCAAGCTCCTGGTCGGGCAGCCACTTGCCGCCCTCGATGGTGTCCATGAAGTGGCGCTCGATCGAGTCCTCCTTCGCGAGCGCGACGTTGTAGCCGCCCTGTACCATGCGCGTGCAGCCGCACTTGCCGAGCAGGCCTTTCACCGCGACGGTGATGGACAGCGGCGGATCTGCCCGCAGTTGTGCCTTATGCGCGTGCAGCGCGGCGAAGAGGCCCGCCCCGCCCGAACCGAGTATCAGGATGTCAGTCGAAACTTCCCGCATCGGCGGCGCGGTAACCGTTCAGGCACGCGGGGGCACGACGGCCCGCATCGCGCTGCCCAGGTGCAGGCCGGAGTCGAGCA
>Ga0315910_10000968_pt1 | contig 27062 bp, 22 predicted proteins | sample EdamamesoilMG_FD_204470 | JGI IMG/M metagenome (GOLD analysis project Ga0315910, IMG submission 204470) | Garden soil microbial communities collected in Santa Monica, California, United States - Edamame soil | ecosystem: Environmental > Terrestrial > Soil > Garden | place: USA: California... | reverse complement strand
GACGCGGCGGGCTAGACTCCGCGCGTGAGCGCGCGCCTCGAGGTCGGCCGGCCCGGACCGCTGCGGGCCTTCCTGCGCCAGAGCCTCCCGACCTGGAAGCGCGCGACCCTCGAGCAGCGCCTCGCGGCCGGCTGCGTGCGCGTCAACGGGCGCACCGTGACCCGCCCGGACGCGCCGCTCGAGCCGGGCGACGAGGTCGTGCTCGTGGCTCCGGGCGACGCACCGAGCGGTACCCCGCGCGTGGGAGGCGGGATCGAGATCCTGTTCGCGGACGAGCACCTCGTCGTGATCGACAAGCCGGCCGGGCTGCTGTCCGTGTCCAGCGCGCGCGAGCGGGAGCAAACGGCCCTGGCGCTCGTGCGGTCGGCCCTGCGCGGGAAGCGGCGCGAGCTCCCGCTGTGGCCGGTGCACCGTCTGGACCGCGAGACCTCGGGCCTGCTCGTCCTCGCCCGCACGCGCGCGGCCCGCGACGCGTTGCAGGCGCGCTGGCCGGAGGTCGGCAAGCTCTACCTGGCCGTGGTCGAGGGTGCGCCCGAGCCCGCCAGCGGCACGATCGAGCAGCCCCTGCTCGAGGACGAGAACCTCCAGGTGCGGGTCGGCCCGCGGCCGGGGGCGAAGGCCGCCCGCACGCGCTACGCGACGCAGCGCACGGGCGGCGGGCGCGCGCTGCTCGAGGTCGAGCTCGACACGGGGCGCAAGCACCAGATCCGCGCGCACCTCGCGTGGCTCGGGCACCCGGTGGTGGGCGACGAGCGCTACGGCTGCGGCGCGGGCGGTCTCGCCGCGCGCCTCGGGCTGCACGCCTTCCGGCTGGCGCTGCCCCATCCCGTCGCGGACCGGCTGCTGCGGCTCGAGGCCCCGCCGCCGCCCGCGTTCCTCGCGCTCATGCCCCGAGCACGGTCACGCTGAGGCACCGCGCGTGGCCCGCGAGGCGGTGCTCGTAGAGGTAGAGGCCCTGCCAGGTGCCGAGGTCCACCGCGCGCGCGAGCCAGCGCTCGAGGTCGCGCCGCACCTCGGGGTCGGCCTGCCGCGGCCGCGCGTGCGCACGACGAGCTCGCCCCGCTCGCGCTCCTCGCCTTGCGCCGCTCGTGCTGGTCGGACTGCTCGTGCAGGAGCTCTGGCGGCGGCGCCGGAGCGACGGGGCGGTCCGAGGTCGCGCCGCGAGCTCTTCGGGAGTGCCTGCCCGGAATCCATGAAGGTCCCCGATGGGGATCTGCGTGGGTCGGGTGCGGAGCGGGTCGGCCTCGCTCCCTTCGATCCATCGAGCGCCCTGGAGCCTCCCATGAAGATCCGTCGAGCCATCCGGCATCCCTCCTCCATCCCCTCGACCGCGCGCTCGCTCGCCCTGCCCGGGATCGTCGCACGCGGACTGTTCCTCGGCGCCCTGGCTCCCCTCTGGACCTGGGCCGCGCCCCACGAGGACACGCACACTCATGCCTCCCTCACGGCCGGGGCGCTGCAGCTGGTCGACCCCGGCTTCTTCACGGCCGCCCGCCGGGCCCTGATCGTCCAGGCCTCGGTCGACGAGGACCAGTGCCCCAACTACCTGAGCCACTTCTACAACCCGAAGACCGGTGAGGACGGCGGCATCTACACCTCCACGTGCGAGCTCTTCCCGACGGTCACGACGGCGCGCGACCGGGCCGCCGGGTTCTACGCCGAGGCGATCCAGCTCTATCGCCAGGGCGATCGGGACGCCGCGCTCCGTCGGCTCGGCGCCGTGCTGCACCTCTTGCAGGACATGACCTCGCCGGCCCACGTGCACGGCGATCCCCACGCCCAGATCCTCTTCGGGGTGTGCGCCAACGACGGCGACGACTTCGAGAAGTGGGGCTGGTGCGAGGGCGAGGGCTTCGACCACATCCGTGACTACGTCGCCGCGGACGGCGCGCTCACGGATCGCATGCTCCACAACCTCGAGCTGCTCTACGGCGGCGAGCCGCAGTTCCCCCAGGGCAACCGCAGCGCGAGCGACTTCGTCCACCACGTGGCCGAGCGCGTCTACGACTTCACGGTCTTCCACGTGCGCCTGCTGGACGACACCTTCTTCGACGACCCGCAGCCGAACAGCGAGCTGAAGCGCATGTTCCCGACCCTGCGCGAGGGGACGCCCGGCTTCTACATCGACGGGGCCGACGACATGACGATCGGCTTCAACAACGGGACCTGCGGCGGCTGCATCAACGACGAGTGGTGGCTCATGTCGACCTCCTGCTCGGACAACGGGAGCTGCGCCTTCGCACCGACCGACGCGACGGGCTTCGCCTACATCGAGAACACCGGCGGGGAAACGGGGAGCACCGGCGGGGTCTTCCTCGAGGACCGGCTGGTCCCGCGCGTGTACGAGAAGGGCCTGTTCCTGCAGCTCTACGGGACGACGGCCAACGCGGGCATTCCCTCGGGGTTCGGTGACCTGCAAGGCGAGAAGACCATGCTGCGCATCTACGGCGACGTGCTCTACGCGACCGCCGTCGCCTACGGCGCCGGGCTGCTGCAGACCTTTCACGACCGGGTGGCGCCCGCGCCCGTGGCCGAGGTCGGAGGCCCCTACCAGGGCGACGCCTGCTCGCCGCTCGAGTTCGATGGCAGCGGCTCGAGCGACGAGAACGGCACGATCGTGCAGTACGACTGGGACTTCGACGCCGACGGCGTGGTCGACGCGACCACGGCGACGCCGCTCGTCGCGCACACCTACCCGGGCGCCTACTCCGGCCAGGTGGTGCTCACGGTGATCGACGACGAGGGCCGCGCGGCCGAGGACCGTGGCGACGTCGCCGTCGTCGCGTGCCTCCAGGTCCCGCGCTCGTCCGGAGGAGGCTGCTCCGGCACGGTCGCGGGAGCGCCGGGCGATCCCTCGTTCCTGCCGCTGCTCGCGTGCGTGTTCCTCGTCCTCCTGGTGCGCCGGCGCGCTGCGGCGCAGCCGCTGGGGCTGAGGGGCTGATGGCCCCTGCTCGAGCGCGCTTCGAGCGTCGGACTCCCGGTAGCTCGTGAACGGCTACTCCCCGGACGCGCGCGAGTCTCCGGCGGCTCCGAGCACCGTCACGCTGACGCGCCGCGCGTGGCCCGCGTGGCGGTGCTCGTAGAGGTAGAGGCCCTGCCAGGTGCCGAGGTCCAGGCGCCCGTCGCGCACGGGCAACGCGATGGAGGCCTGCGTCAGGGCACTGCGCACGTGGGCCGGCATGTCGTCGGGGCCCTCGGCATCGTGGCGGAAGAGCGGGTCGCCGTCGGGCACGGCGCGCGCGAGCCAGCGCTCGAGGTCGCGGCGCACCTCGGGGTCGGCGTTCTCGCACAGGATCAGCGAGGCGCTGGTGTGGTGCACGAAGGCCGTGGCCAGGCCCGTCGCGAGGCCGGAGGCGGCCACGATGCGCGCGACCTCGGCCGTCAGGTCGGTGGTCCCGCGGCCGCGCGTGCGCACGACGAGCTCGTCGCGGTGGACGCCCGTGCTCACGTCCAGCTCGGCGGGTGCTCCATCCAGCCGGTCAGCGCCTGCGTGTCGACCGCGCCGGAGAAGAAGAAGCCCTGGCCGTACTCGCAGCCGAGCTCGCGCAGCATGTGGAGCTGCTCGGCCGTCTCGATGCCCTCGGCCACGACCTCCATCTCGAGCGTGCGCGCCAGCGACACGATCGTGCGCACGATCTCGCGCTTCTCCTCGTCGAACTCCATGCGCGAGACGAAGGTGCGGTCGATCTTGAGCGAGTCGAGCGGGAAGCTCTGCAGCGAGCTGAGCGAGCTGTAGCCGGTGCCGAAGTCGTCGATCAGCAGGCGGATGCCGAGGTCGCGCAGGGAGTGCAGGCGCTCGGCGTTGGCGTGCGTGCGTGCCATGACGACGCTCTCGGTCATCTCGAGCTCGAGGCGCTGCGGCGTGAGCGCGCTGGTCTCGAGGGCGTGGGAGACCGAGCCCATCAGCTCGCCGTCCTCGAACTGGCGCCCGGAGAGGTTGACGGCCACGGCCACGTGGTCGGAGTGCGGGAAGCGCTCGTGCAGCGTGCGCATCGTGCGGCAGGCCTCCTCCAGCACCCAGCCGCCGAGCGGCACGATCAGGCCGGTCTCCTCGGCGATCGGGATGAAGAGGTCGGGGCGCACCAGGCCGCGCTCGGGGTGCTGCCAGCGCACCAGGGCCTCGAAGGACGCGGGCCGGCCCTCGCTCAGCGAGACGATCGGCTGGTAGTGCAGCACGAGCTCGCGCCGTGCCAGCGCGTGGTGCAGGTCGGCCTCCAGGCGCAGGCGCTCCTTGGCCTGGCGGTTCATCTCGGGGTCGAAGACCTCGCACACGGTCGCACCGTCGCGCTTGGCGCGGTGCATGGCCGTGATCGCGTCGCGCAGCAGGTCCTCGGGCCGGTCGGCGGCCGAGCGCGCCAGCGCGATCCCGATCGAGCCCTGGGCGAAGACCTCGTGGCCCGCCAGGCGCAGCGGGCGGCGCAGGGCGGCCGCGATCTCCTGGGCGAAGGCCACGGCCTCGGCGCTGCCGCGCACGCCGTCGAGCAGCAGGCCGAACTTGTCGGACCCGAGGCGCGCCAGGGTGTCGCCCAGGCGCAGGAGCTCGGTCAGGCGGCGCGCGATCTCGACCAGGACCTCGTCGCCGGCCTCGTGCCCGAGGCTGTCGTTGACCGTGTGGAAGCGGTCGAGGTCGAGGTACAGGACCGCGATCGGGAGCTCCGGGCGGCGCGAGCTGCGCACCAGCGCCAGGGCCAGGCGGTCGAGGAACAGCGACTCGTTCGGCAGGCCCGTCAGGCGGTCGTGCGAGACCTCGGCCAGGAGCCGGTTCTCGGCCTGCTTGAGGGCGGTCACGTCGGTCAGCGAGCCGCCCAGGAGCTCGCCCGCGCGCCGCGCCCCGCGCACCAGCACCCAGCGCCAGCTCCCCGAGCGGTGGATCATGCGCAGCTCCAGCTCGGCCACGCTCTTCTTGCCCGCGCTCAGGGCCTCGAGGGTCTCCTTGAGGGCCGGGAGGTCGTGCGGGTGGACCCGCCGGAACCACTCCTCGGCCCGGTCGCCGAGCTCGCCCTCGGCGTAGCCCAGGATCGCCTTCCAGCGCGGGGAGTAGCGCACCTCGCCGCGCGGAACGTCCCAGTCCCACAGGCCGTCGCGGGCCCCCTCCCAGACCGCGCGCAGGCGCTCCTCCGCGCGCCGGGCCTCGGAAAGGGGTGCGGAATCGGCCATGGAAGGGCACGAGCTAGCCGAAGCGGCGCCCGCCAGGCAAGGGGCCGTTTCCGGCCCGCCCCATGGGTCGCGCCGCGCTCCGCGCCGAAGAGTGCGCCGGCCCGCCGTTTACCGAGGCCGATCCGCTCTCGGGCGAGCCCAGCCGGGAAAGGATGACTAGGATGGAACCAGGACACCTCGCCATGCGCCGACTCCGCCCCGCCGCCCGCCTCGCCGCCGTCTCCGCGACCCTCGTCCTGACCGGGCTGGCCCTGGCCCAGCAGCAGGAGAAGGAGAAGGAGCCCGCCAAGGAGGAGGAGATCCCCCAGATCGAGATCCCCGACCTCACGGGCGGGAACAGCGACCAGGAGGAGATGATCCGCCTGTTCCACGAGGTCGAGCGCACGCTCGAGTCGATCGACGTCGAGCTGGCGGACGCCGGCGCGGGACGCATCCCCCTGCCCGAGGGCCGCGACAGCGCGATCGATCGTCTGCTCCAGTCGCACGGGCAGAAGAGCGAACAGGCCGTCTCGGGCATCGAGAAGATCCTCGAGGTCGCCCAGCGCATGGGCGGCAAGTCCGGCGGCACATGAATGCGCTCCTCGATGGCTGCGGGTCAGCCACAGCAATCCGGCGACAGCCCCCTCGAACAGGAACGCGAGCGCGGCCCGACGCAGGGCGAGCGGACGCCCGATTCGCCCGCCGAGCAGCCGCAGGGCGAGAAGCCCGGGCAGAAGCAGCCCCAGGGTGAGAAGCCCGACGACCGCGGCCCGAACCCTCCCGGCGGCGAGAACCGGCCCTCCGACCCGCGCCAGGACCAGGGTGGCGCCCCGGTCGGCGCCGGCAACGACGCCGAGCGCTGGGGCACGCTGCCGGAGCGCGTGCGCCACGTCCTGCAGAACCAGATCACGGACGACGTGCCGCTCCAGTACCGCGACTGGATCGACGCCTACTACCGGCGCCTGAACAAGAGCCGCTGAGCCGCCGGGCCGGAGCCCCGGTGACCATCTGAGCCGACCCCTGGCGCGGGCTGACACCCGCAACCCGAGGGAGGCGCGTCCAGTCCACCACGGGATTGCAGGGCCTTCGGCTTCCAGAAGGGTTGCTGGTGGCATCCGGCTTCGCCGGATGCGTGATCAGCGCGCCTGCGCGCGGTACTTGTCGAACGTCAGCGCGCGCTCCAGCGCCTCGACCCCGACGTCCGCGCGTACCGAGAGCGTGACCTCGCCCAGGACGGGGTCCACCGCCAGCTCCTGAACGCCGTCGATGTCCGCCAGGGCCGCGTGCAGCTTGGTCCCGCAGCCCTGGCAGCAGATGCCCTCGACCGCGAAGGTGCGCACGACGTGGCCCGGCAGCGGCGCCTGGGTCAACGCCACGGGCACCGCGACGGGCTTCGCGTGCCGGGGCGCGGAGTAGGTCGGCGCCTTCGCGCGCAGCGCGATGAAGGCCAGCGTCGCACCGGCCAGGACCAGGCCCGCGAGCCACAGCCGCTGCGCGCTCACGCCTCCACGCTCCCGCGCGCCAGGCGCAGGCCGCTGAACTGCCAGCGCGCCTCGGGGCCGAAGAAGTTGCGGTAGCTCGCGCGCAGGTGGCGTGCGGGCGTGACGCAGGAGCCACCGCGCAGGACGTAGCGATTGCTCATCCACTTGCCGTTGTACTCGCCCAGGCCCCCGGGGAACGGTCGGAAGCCGGGATAGGGTGCGTAGGCGCTGGCGCACCACTCCCACACGTCGCCGAAGGCCTGGTCGAGGCGTGCGCCGCCCGGCCCGGCGGGCGCCGGATGCATGCGCCCGCTCTCGAGCAGGTTGCCGGCCAGGGGCTCGCCCTCGGCCGCGTGCTCCCACTCCTCCTCGCGCGGCAGGCGCGCGCCCTTCCAGCGCGCGTAGGCGTCCGCCTCGTAGAAGGAGACGTGGCACACCGGCTCGTCGAGCGCCAGCGGGCGCGGGCCGTCGAGGGTGTAGAGCTGCCAGGCTCCGTCGACGGGGAACCAGTGCAGCGGAGCACTCCACCCGTGCGCCGCGCGCGCGTCCCAGCCGTCCGAGAGCCACAGCTCGGCGCGCGCGTAGCCGCCGTCGGCGACGAACTCCAGGTACTCGCCGCAGGTCACGGGGTAGCGCGCGAGCTCGAAGGGCTCGAGATAGCGCCGGTGGCGCGGGCACTCGTTGTCGAAGGCGAAGCCGGCGCCGGCGTGGCCGAGCTCGACCAGCCCGCCGTCGAAGCTCGCCCAGCCGCCGGGCGCCGTCGCGGCCGGCGCGCGCGCGGTAACCGCGGCCTCGCGGTAGGCCGGCCGGAGCGGCTGGGTGCCGAGCAGGTGCTTCACGTCGGTCAAGAGCAGCTCCTGGTGCTGCTCCTCGTGGTTCAGGCCGAGCTCGATCGTGAAGGCGAGCTGCGCGTCGATCCGGGCAGCCTCGCCCGCCAGCATGGCCAGCATCCCGCCGTCGACGTGGGCGCGGTAGGCGCGCACCTCCGCCACCGTCGGCCGCGAGAGGTGCCCGCGCTCGGGACGCGGATGGCGCTCGCCGGCGGACTCGTAGTAGGAGTTGAAGAGCGCCGGGTAGGCCGGGTGGAAGAGCCGGTAGCCGGCCAGCGCCGGGCGCAGCACGAAGGTCTCGAAGAACCAGCTCGTGTGCGCCAGGTGCCACTTCGCCGGGCTGGCGTCGGGCATGCTCTGCACGACGAGGTCCTCGACCCGCAGCGGTGCGCACAGCTCCTCGGTCCGCCGACGCACGAGCGGGTAGAGCGCCCGCAGGCGCTCCAGATCCCCCAGCCGTTCGCGCGTTGCCTGGGCCATGCTCGAGCCGGGCAGCTTAGCGCGAGCCGGCGAGACAGCCCACCGTCGCGGCGCGCGCGACCAGCGCCCGCTCGGGCTCGTAGGCGGCCGGCGTGATCGGGGCGAGGCGCAGCACACCGCAGCGCACCAGGCGCGCGCGCGTCGCGGGCTGGGCGTGGAGGCCGAGCAGCGTGCTCGCCACCGCGCGGCGCAGCTCGGGCGCGAGGCCGGCGCGCGCCACGATCGGCTGGACGGGGTAGGGACCGAAGGAGGTGAGCACGCGCAGGTCGCGGTCCCGACCCTGCCGGCGCGCGGCGAGCAACGTGTTCGAGTCGATCGCCGCGCAGTCGGCCGCGCCCTCCGCGACCGCTGCCAGGGCCGCGTGGTGCGAGCCGACGGCACGCGCGGAGGCGAAGAAGTCCGGCCCCGCGCCCAGGCGCTCGAGCTCCGCCAGGACGCTGAAGTAGCCGCTCAGCGAGCAGGGGTCGTTGTAGGCCCAGCGGGACCCGCGCAGGTCCGCCAGGGTGCGGGCCGGCGCGTCCGCGCGCACCACGAGGTCGGCGAAGTACACCGGCCGTCCGCGCGTGCGCGGATCGTCGAACACGAAGGCGGCCGGGACGAGCGCGACCGCCGGCGGCTCGGTCTCGGCCAACCACAGGTAGCCCGGTGAGCACAGGAAGCCGAGGTCGGCGGTGCCGGCACGGAAGGGATCCCGCTCGCCCGGCGCGGGCGCCGAGCGCGTGGGGTCGCTGGCCAGGCGCGCGCGCAGGCCGAGCGCGCGGCCGAGGGCGTCGGCGCATGTCCGGAAGAGCGCGAGCGGCAAGCCCGGGGCGAGGTACGTGAGCAGCCGCAGCTCTCCCGCGCGTGCGGCGCGTGCCTGCATGCCGAGAGCGTAGAACGCGCTCGACCGCGGCGGCGTGCAGAGCTGTGGATCGACGCGTTCAGCTCGATCGAGCACGCTGATGCACGAGATCGAGGAACGCGCGCGCGGCGGGAGAGGGCGTCACGGCGCGCAGTCGCAGCGCATAGAATGTGCGCCGCACGGGCGTGCCCGGCAGCTCGATCACCTGGAACAGTCCCGCCGCGAGCTCCGAGGCCACCGCCTGACGCGACAGGAACGCCAGGCCCAGGCCATGCTGCACGCACCGCTTCGCCGCCTCGCTGCTGCCGACGCGCAGACCCGCGTCACGCTCGCCGAGCTGCGCCAGGACGCGCGCGATCGCGTTGCGCGTACCGGAGCCCTGCTCGCGCAGGATCAGCGGGACGTCGCGCAGGTCCTTCAACCCGAGCCGGCCGTGCGGCGCGAACTCGCTGGGCGCGAGCCCGACCAGCACGATCTCGTCGTGGGCGAAGGTGCTCGTCGCCAGCTTCCGGTCGCGCGGCTTCTGCCCGACCACGGCCACGTCGGCCTCCCGCGCGAGCAACGCGGAAGTGGCCTTTTCCGAGTCGAAAACGGCCATCTCGACCTGGATGCGCGGGTACTGCCGGCGGAACTCGGCCAGCAGCGGCGGCAGCAGGTACTCGCCCGGGACGGTCGAGGCGGCCAGCACGAGCCGGCCGACCTCGCCGTCCTCGGCCGCGCGCAGGCGCGCGGCGGCCTCGTCGCGCAGCGCGACCAGGCGCTGGGCGTAGGGCAGGAGCACGCGTCCGGCCGCGGTCGGCTCGACGCGCCCGCGTCCGCGCTCGAGCAGCGTGGCGCCGGCGCGGCTCTCCAGCGCCTTGATGTGGAAGCTGACCGTGGACTGGCCGACGTGCAGCGCCTGACCGGCGCGCACGAAGCTGCCGTGCTCGAGCACGGCCAGGAAGGTCCGGAGCTGATCGAATTCCATCGCGAGGTTCCTGCTGGCCCGAGAAGGTACGCGGGAACCGGCGCTGGCCAGAAGTCCCCTTTCCCCCCGAATCCATGATCCTCACCTCCCTCCTCGTCGGCGCGCTCGCGTTGCCGCAGACCGCCGGGGCCGCGGCGCCGCGGGCCGAACGCTCCTTCCGCTTCGTCTACTCGGCCGCCATCCCCGAGGTCCCGGCCGGCGCACGCACGGTGCGCCTGTGGATCCCGGTCCCGCTGGACACACCCGACCAGGCGATCACGAACCTCGCCGTCGAGGCCAAGGCCGGCGCGGGCGACACGCTCGTGGCCGGGACGCAGAAGGGCGCGAAGCCGGCCGACCTCGCCTCCGGGTCCAAGGACGGCCTGCGCTGGACCGTGGCCGACATCCAGGGCGGCTTCGGCAAGTCGCTGTGCATCGAGAGCGCCGGCCAGCCGGTGTCGGTCGAGCTCGCCTTCGACGTGAAGCGCTTCGAGACCAAGGGCGGCGGCAAGGCCTCGCCGGCCGAGCTCGAGGACCTCAAGCAGCCCGACGCCATGATCCCGCTCGATGGCAAGGTGGCCGCGATCGCGGCCTCGCTGAAGACGCCGAGCGAGCCCATGGCCACGGCGCGCGCGCTGTACGAGCACACGCTCGAGCGCATGAACTACGGCAAGCCCGAGGGCGTCCCCTGGGGCCGCGGCGACGCCGAGTGGGCCTGCGACGCCAAGGTCGGCAACTGCACCGACTTCCACAGCTACTTCATGGGCCTGGCGCGCGCGAAGGGCCTGGCGGCGCGCTTCGAGATGGGGTTCGCGGTGCCGGGCGGCGCCGAGAAGGAGGCCAAGGTCGGCGGCTACCACTGCTGGGCCTACGTGTGGATCGACGGGCACGGCTGGATGCCGGTCGACATCTCCGAGGCCGACAAGGACCCGAGCAAGGCCGAGTACTTCTTCGGCACGCTCGACGCCGATCGCGTGACGATGACGGGCGGCCGCGACCTCGCGCTGACCCCGGCGCCGGCCGAGGGCAAGCTGAACTTCTTCGTCTACCCCTACGCCGAGATCGACGGGAAGAAGATCGACACGGCGACGCGGGCCTTCAAGCGGATCGATCCCTGATCCGCCGGCGCGTCATCCTCGCGCGCCCTCTGATCACCTCACCGTCCCGGTGAGGCCGGAAGGGGAACGAGACGGGGCGTGGGAGCTTCCTCCCACGCCCCGTCTACCTTCCAGGGGTTGTTCCAGGTGATCGGGCGCGTGCTCAGGGTCCGATCAGGAGCTCGAGCGCGTCGGTCAGCGCCGTGCGCACGCCGTAGGTGACCTTGGAGTCGACCAGGTAGCCCTGCACGTACAGGCGCTGGCCGATCCAGGAGAGTGCAGTGGGCATCACGACCGGCACGGACGCCGGCGTACCGGGCGTCGTCCACAGCCCCCCGGTCGTGGTCTTGATCAGGACGCCGAGGGTGCGGTCGACCAGCACCTCGCCGGAGGCGCCGGGCCCGGCCATGCCGAGGTTCGCGACCCAGGTCCCGCAGGGCCGGGCCGGATCGGGCTGACGCGAGAGCCACACGTAGGCGCGTGCATTCGGGCCCTGCGTTCCGAGCGGGTTGTCGACGCCCAGGATCAGCGTCGCGCCGATGCGCGGCTCGCCGGCCAGGACGCGCAGCGTGCCGCGCACGGCCGGATCGCAGCCGTAGCGCAGGGCCGTGGCCGGCGCCTGCTCCAGGCGGAAGTCGTCGAGCAGCCCGAAGGACGGGGCCACGTCCTCGCCGCCGTTGCCGACCTGCAGCGTCAGGGTGAAGCGCGTGTTGCGCCAGGAGTCCGGGAAGAGCTCGCGCAGGCTCGCGCGCACGCGGCGCACGGCGGTGCGCGGCAGGCCCAGGACGTCGGAGAACTCCGGCGCGGCCGCCGTGGTGTCGGCGAAGAAGAGGTTGACGGTCGTCGTGCCGTCGCTCAGGTCGACGCTCATCCAGTCCGCGTCGAGCGCGTCGCCGGGTACGAAGGCGGCCTCGAAGGCGAGCACGCTGAGCGGATCCTCCAGGTAGAAGTCCTGGCTCACGCCTGCGCCGCCGCTGGCCGGCTGGGTCGGTCCACCGGGCGCGCTGGGGGGCAGCGCGAAGCTCGTGCCCGCCGTCGAGAGCCGCAGCCACTGCGCCCCCTCGCGCGGGAACGGACCGTCGGCCGCTGCCGGCGTGGCCGGCTCGGTCGCGTGGCCCGAGCCGGCAAGGGTGGTCCAGGCCCCCGCCGGCGGCAGGCCCGGCGTCTGGAGCTCGAAGGACGGATCGGCGATCCCGCGCTCGACCGAGCGCACGGTGATCAGGTCGACGCGCACGTGCTCGTCGCTGCCGCCGGGGCCCGTCGCGAGCAGCGCGACCGTGTAGGTGCCGGCCTGGAGGTAGGAGTGCGTCGGGTTCTCCTCGCTCGAGGTCTGGCCGTCGCCGAAGCTCCACAGCCAGCTCGTGGCGACGCCCTGCGTCCGGTCGAGGAAGGCGACCTCGAGCGGGTCGATGCCGTCCGTGACGCTGACCTCGAAGTCGGCCTCGGGCGGCGGCGGGCTGTTCACGCGCACGAGCTCGGGCACGACCACGCCGCCCGGACCGCCCGGACCGCGCACGGTCAGGGACACGGTGAAGAGCCCGGGCACGAGGTAGGTGTGCAGCGGGTTCGGCTCCGCGCTCGTGGCTCCGTCGCCGAAGTCCCAGGACCAGCTCGTGATCGCGCCGGTCGAGAGGTCGCTGAACTGCACCGCCAGCGGCGCCAGGCCGGCGCGCACGTCGGCGTCCAGGCCGGCGTCCGGCGGCGGGACGTCGGTGACGACCACCATCTCGGAGCGCGTCAGCGTGCTCGTGCCGGTCTCGTTGGCGACCGTCAGGGCCACGGAGTAGCGCCCGGCGAGCGTGTAGACGTGCTGCGGGCTCGCCTCGGCGCTGGTCGCGCCGTCGCCGAAGTCCCAGGACCACTCGCGCACGAGCCCGAGCGAGGTGTCGCTGAACTGCACCGCCAGCGGCGCCAGGCCGAAGGTGGGCGTGCCCTCGAAGCCCGCCAGCGGGCGCACCGGTGCATCGACCTTGATGATCTTCGTGCGCAGGCGCTGGTGGCTACCGGCCGGGCCGCGCACGGTGAGCTGCACGCTCTTGACGCCGGTCGCGGTGTAGACGTGCAGCGGGTGCTGCTCGGTGCTCGTCTGGCCGTCGCCGAAGTCCCACTCCCAGCCCGTGACGTTGCCGGTAGACTGGTCCGTGAACTGCACCGGGAGCGGAGCGCGCCCGCGGATCGGCGTGAAGGCGAAGCGCGCCTCCGGCGGCACCAGCGTCCCGTCGTTCAGCGCCACGAAGTAGGCGCAGCCAGCGGCCGAGCCGCCGTCGTCGTCGAAGCGCACCCCGGCGAAGAAGTCCGGGATGCCGTCGCCGTTCAGGTCGCCCGGACAGGCCAGCGCGGTCCCGAAGCGGTCGGCGTTGTCCAGCAGCCCGTAGAAGCGCCCGCTCGTGCGGCTGAGCTTCTGCCAGGCCTTGACCGTCGCGTCGGCCTTCAGGAACAGCACGTACACCGCGCCGCGATCGTAGGAGCCCGTCGGACCGTCGTCGTCCTTGCCGGCACCCACCGCGATGTCGCCGATCCCGTCGCGATCCACGTCGCCGAGGATGTCGATGCTGCAGCCGAACTCGTCGTTGTAGTCCAGCATGTCGCCCACGAGGCCCGCGTAGTTCTCGGCGATGCGGAAGTCCTGCTTCGCGGTCCCGTCGCGGTTCAGGTAGACGATGAACACCGCGCCCTGCTGCAGGCCGTCGGTCTTCTGGTCCGGCGCGCAGATGGCGATGTCCTGGATGCCGTCCCCGTTGCGGTCGCCCAGCACGGCGCAGTCGAAGCCGAACTCGCCGTAGTCCGAGAGCTTGCTCTGGAAGTTGCCCTGGGTCTCGCTGAGCTTCTTGTAGCTGCGCACCGTTCCGTCGCGGCGCATGAACAGGACCCAGTAGGCTCCGCGGTTCGAGCCGCCGTCGTCGTCGCGGATCGAGCCCACGCCGATCTCGGGCACGCCGTCGAGGTCGAGGTCACCGAGCACGCGCAGCCCGCGCCCGAACTGGTCGTCGGGATCGAGATCGCCCGTGAAGCCGCCCGTGATCTCGCTGATCTTCCTCCACGACTTGACCGTGCCGTCGCGATTCAGGAACAGCAGGTAGAAGGCGCCCTTGTCGGTGCCGTTGTCGTCGTCGTAGCAGGTCCCGACCATCAGGTCGGGCACCCCGTCGAGGTCCCAGTCGCCGAGCTCGCGCACGCTGCGTCCCCACTCGTCGCCCGGGTCGAGCGGCAGGCCGGCCGAGGAGCGGCTGATCTTCGTGCTGGTCTTGACCGTGCCGTCCCGGTTCATGAACAGGATCCAGACGGCGCCGTACTGCAGCGTGTCGTCGGCCGTGCCGCCCGGCGGCGGATCGTCGTCCCCCAGGGCCCCCACGGCGACGTCCGGCACGCCGTCGCCGTCCAGGTCGCCGAGCACGGCCGCGGCACGTCCGAACTGGTCGTTCACGCGCAGGCCGCGCGGGCCGTTGCCCTTGGTGGCGCTGATCTTCTGGTGCCAGAGGGCCTCGCCGGGGAACTGGGCGGCGGCCCCGGAGGCGCTGGCGAGCGCGAAGAAAATGCCCAGCGACGAGGCGAGGGACGGGCGCTTCATCTAGGTCGTGACCCCTTGGTTGCGGCGGTGCGGCCCCCCGGCCGCGACTCCTTGCGTCAAGGGGTACCCCGCCCCGGCGCGCGCGGCGGGCCGACGCGCGTTTCCGCGGCGCGCGTTGGTCGCTCCGCGCCGCGCTTGTCCGCGCTCCAGCGCCCACCCACAATGCGGCCCATGGCCGCCCCCGATCCCGTGCGCGCGAGCTTCGACGAGGCCCTGGCCACGCTGCAGGCCTTCCTGGCCGATCCACGGTGCCTGGCCGGCGTGCGGCGCTTCGTGGAGGTCTCGGCGGCCGCCCTGCGCGGCGGGAAGAAGCTGCTGGCCTGCGGCAACGGCGGGAGCATGTGCGACGCGATGCACTTCGCCGAGGAGTGGACCGGACGCTTCCGCCGCGACCGGGCGGCCCTGCCGGCGCTGGCCTTCTCGGACCCCTCGCAGCTCACCTGCATCGCCAACGACTTCGGCTTCGAGGAGGTCTTCGCGCGCTCGGTCGAGGCCTACGGCGCGCCGGGCGACGTGCTCGTGGCCCTCTCGACCAGCGGCAACTCGCCCAACGTCCTGAAGGCCGTCGAGGCCGCGCGCCGCAGGGGGCTCACCAGCGTCGGCCTGCTGGGCAAGGGTGGCGGCGAGCTGGCCGAGCGCGTCGACGTCCCGATCGTCGTGCCCCGCGCCCAGACCTCCGACCGCATCCAGGAGGTCCACATCAAGGTCCTGCACATCGCGATCGAGGCCGTCGAGCGCGAGCTCTTCCCGGCCAATTACTGACGGACGCCAGGGCGTTGCCCTGCGCACGTCTGGATCGATCCGTGCGCGCGATCCGCGCGCACCTTCCGCCCTACCAGGTCCCGGGGGCGAAGCCCATCCCGAGCACGAGCAGGAACTGGTCGTAATCGGTGTCGAGGCTCGCGCCGTCGATGCTCACGCTCGCGCCCTCGAGGTGCCGGAACTCGAGGCCCACGTGCGAGCCCTGCGTGACCTGCAGGAAGATCCCCGCCTTCAGGTAGACGCCGGGAGCGACCTCGTCGTCGTCGAAGGCGCTGCCGGCAGCCTGGTCGAAGCCGTCCAGCTCGAGGAACTGAACCGACGCGCCCAGGCCCACGTAGGGCCGCAGGCGGCCGAGCAGCAGGCCGTAGTTGAGGCCCAGCGAGAGCTCCCAGGTCTCGCTCTCCAGGCGCACCTCCTGGCCCATGACCGTGGCGCGCGCATCGTCCTCGGCCCAGTGCGCGCCGCCCTCCAGGCGCAGCGCGCCGAGCCCGAGGACCTCGCAGTAGTCGATGGCGAAGACCGTCTGGTCATCGATGTCTTCGAGGTTCTCGTCGTCGAGGCTGCGCGCGCCGAAGCCGAAGGAGAGCTGGCGGCCGTGGCTCGCCACGGGACCGCTGAGGGGCTCCGGGCCCGTCTCCTGGCGCGGGACGCGCGGACCGTCGGCCGCGCAGGCGCACAGCGCCGCGCCGAGGAGGGCGAGGAGCACGGGACGCACGCGCGCGAGCCTCAATCGGCGCCGAGGTAGCCCAGGCCGTGGAACATGCGCAGAACCTCCGGGTCGAGCTCGGCCGCGCTGGCGGTGACGCCCAGGCGCTTGCACAGCTCGGCGCAGCGACGTTCCCAGTCCTCGAGGAGCTCCATGCGCTCGCGGCAGGCCTCCGGACGGGCCGCGGCGAGCGAGACCAGCTCGCGCGGATCGCTGGCGAGGTCGAAGAGCTCCACGCGCCCCGTGTCCAGCTCGAGCACGAGCTTGAGACCGTCGAGGAGCACGCCGCGCTTCTCGCCGAAGTAGTAGGTGCCCGTGGCGAAGTGCGGCTCGATCGTGGCCTCGGCCGGGGTCCGCCACCAGGGAGCGAGCGACGGCCCGCTCAGCTCGGCCGGATCGAAGCCGATCCCGAGCACGTCGAGCACGGTCGCCGGCAGCGACTCGGTCGAGACCGGCGCGTCGACGGCGGCGCGCGTCCCGGTCCCGGGCAGCTTGAAGGCGAGCGGCACGCGCAGGACCTCGTCGTAGAGCGTGTGGCCGTGCTCGTAGCGGCCGTGCTCCCAGAACTCCTCGCCGTGGTCCGAGGCGAACACGACCAGGGCGCGCTCGTAGAGCCCGCGCTCGCGCAGGGTGTCCAGGACGCGCGCCACCTCGTGATCGACGTAGCGGATCTCGCCCGCGTAGAGCTCGCGCACGCGCTCGCGCTCGGCCTGGCCGGGCTTGGTGTTGCCGGCCTGGACGTTGGTCACCATCGCGGGCTCGCCCCAGCGACGCGGCTGGAGGTGCGGGCGCGCGAGCCACTCCTCCGGCGGCTCGTAGGGCCAGTGCGGGTCGAGCACGTGCAGCCACAGGAAGAAGGGGCCCGCCTGCTGCCGCTCGAGGAAGTCGACCGCCACGTCGGCGATCGCCGTGGTCGAGGGGAAGAGCTCGGGGAAGCGCGCCGGTCCCAGGCGCTCGAGCACGCGCGCGCCCAGGGCCACGCCGTAGTCGAGGCGCGCCGGGAAGCCGTACTCGTCGAAGCCCTGGTCGAAGCGGAAGGCGCGCTCGAGGTGCGCGTTCAGGCCGAAGCCGGCCGTGCGGTAACCGGCGGCGCGCAGGCGCTCGGCCAGGGTCTGGATCTCCTCCGGGAGGCGCGCGCGGCGGTTCGTCATGCCGTGTACCAGCGGGGGGAGCCCGGTCAGCAGCGAGGCCAGCGCCGGCTTGGTCCAGGGCGCCGCCGAGCGCGCCGCGCGGAACACCACGCTGTCGGCCGCGAGGGCGTCGAGGCCCGGGGTCGGCACGCGCGCCGGACCGTCGCCCAGGACGTGATCGGCGCGCAGCGTGTCGACCGTCAGGAGCACGACCGGCGGCAGGTCGCTGGTTGCAGGTCGTGCCGCACTCGAGCCGCCGTCGAGGGCCAGTCCGGCCAGGGCCTGCAGCCCGATCCCGGCCGCAAGGGCCGCGCTCACGGCGCGTGAATCGATGCGAGCCGCCAGGCGCAGCAGGCCGGTCACGGCGGCGAGCGCGCCCAGCGTCAGGAAGACGCGTCCGGCCGTGCCGTCGACGTGGTAGGCGAGGCTCCACAGCCAGAGGAGCCCGACCTGGGCGAGCAGCGCGAGCCCGGCGAGGTCGCGCGCTCCGGGCCAGCCCTCGCGGCGCAGGACGAGCGCGTGCACCCAGGCTCCGGCACACAGGACGAAGCCGGCCGCACAGGCGAGCACGACCGCGGCGCGCGGGCCGGTCGCGTCGCGCAGCCCCGCCTCCAGCAGCGGGTGCAGGGCGGCGGAGAGGACGAGCGCCGCGGCCATGGCCGCCTCGAGCGCCGCCGGCGGGCGCCGCAGGAGCCGCGCGAGCCCCCGGCCGCCCGCGAGGAGCCCCAGGGCCGCGAGGAAGAGCGCCAGCAGCCCGACCGCGAGCGGCAGGGCCAGGGCGAGCCAGCTCGCGAGCGCGCGCGGACGGTCGAGCGTGCTCGTGGCCGTGTTCAGGGCCGCCGCGGCCAGGGCCGAGGAGAGGGCCGTCCACGCCAGGGACGCTCGTTGCGGACGCTCGTGCATGGGGCGACGGGACTCCATCGGCCGCGCGCCGAAAGCCCTTGAGCGGGGGGGGCGCGCCGTCCGATGGGCCCGGCGCCGCTCCGCTCGCCATGACCTCCCCCACCCGCGTCACCGGGGCCCGCAGCGGGCCGCGCGTGCTCCTGACCCACGGCTGGGGCCTGGGGACGCCGAGCGGCGTGGCGCGCCACGTCCAGGAGCTGGCGCGGCACCTGGCGCAGGCCGGCGCGCGCGTGAGCGTGCTGTGCGTCTCGACCGCGGGCTACACGCGCTTCCCGCGTCCGAGGCTCCCGGAGGAACTGCAGGGACACGGACTGGAGCGCGAGCTGGGCGAGCTCGGCGTCGAGGTCGTGCGCGTCGACCCGCACCCGCTGCACTGGACCCTCGACGGGCGGCCGGTGAGGCGCGCGGTCGAGCGCCTCTTGGAGCGCGGCCCGCTGGACGCCGTGCTGGGCTTCTTCAACGAGGCCGCCTACCTGCCGGAGCTCCTGCGCGCGCGCGGGGTGCGCTTCGGGTACCTGGCGACGTGGCTCTCCTACCGCATGGCGCTCTCGCGCGAGCGCACGGGGAGCGGGCTGCGCGGGGCCCTGATGCGCGCCGCGAACCGGCGCTTCGTGGTCGAGCCCTACCGCCAGGCCGAGGTCCTCTTCGCCAACTCCGAGTTCACGCGCCGGGAGCTGGTCGAGGTGCTCGGCTGCCGCCCGGAGCGCATCCACGTGACCTACCTGGGCGTGCGCGACGTGTTCCACGGCGTGCTGCGGGCACGGCCCGAGCGGGTGGAGAGGCTGCTCTTCTTCGGGCGCCTCGCGCGCGAGAAGGGCGTGGGGGACGCGGTGGCTGCGCTCGGCCGGCTGGCGGGCTCGCACCCGCACCTGCACCTGCGCATCCTCGGCTCCGGCAACGCCGAGCACGTGCGTGCGCTCGCGCAGCGCCACGGCGTCGGCGCGCGGGTCGAGATCCTGCCGCACCAGGGCGACGAGCGGCTCCTGGCGGAGCTGGCCCAGGCTCACGTCGCGCTCCTGCCCTCGCACTCCGAGTCCTTCGGGCTCTCGATCGCCGAGGCGCAGGCTGCCGGGCTGCCGGTGGTCGCCTACGCGGCCGGCTCGGTCCCCGAGGTGGTCGAGGACGGCCGCAGCGCCTGGCTCGCGCCCGCGGGCGACGTCGAGGGCCTGGCGCGCGCGCTGGCGAGCGCGGCCGGCGATCCGGACGAGTGCTTCGCGCGCGGGCTGCGCGGGCGCGAGCGCGGCGCGCGCCTCTTCCGCTGGGAGCGAACCGCGGAGCGCGTGCTCGCGGGGCTGGCCAGCCTGGCCGACCCCGGACGCGCCGCCGCGTGACGCGCGCCGCGCACGCGCTCGCTATCCTCGCGCGCGCATGAAGCTCCTGTGGATCGGAGCGGGCGGCGCCCTGGGGAGCATCGCGCGCTTCCTGCTCGAGGGCTGGGTTCAGCGCGGGCTGGCGAGCGCTTTCCCGGTAGGGACGCTGGCGGTCAACGCGCTCGGCTCCTTCGGCCTCGGCTTCGCGCTGGTCGCGCTGGAGGCACGCGGCGCACTGGACTCGAACCTGCGCCTGGGAGTCGCGACGGGCCTCCTCGGTGGCTTCACGACCTACTCGAGCTTCAACCACCAGACCCTCGAGATCCTGCGCACGCGCGGGGGCGCCGCGGCCGTCGCGAACGTGGTCCTCATGCTGGCGGGCTGCCTCGCGGCCGGCGCCCTGGGGCTGGGCCTCGCCCGCTGGCTGGCCAGGGGCTAGCCCGATCCCCAGATCGGCTACTGATCTCGCCGTCAGCGTTGACCGCACCGGTTCTCCGGGCGGGCTCCGCCCACCCGGTGATCCGGTGCGCGGCTCCCAGGACACGCTCCCGGTCCATCGAGGCTGGCCTTCCGCACCGAGGCGAGCACCTCCGGAACGGCTCTGCGGCCCGATCCCGGGAACGTTCCGCGCGCTCGAGTCGTCCCATTCCTCCCGAACCGGCTGGTTCGGGTATCCTCAGGTCAGGCGTGCCCCCACGCCCACAGGCGTAGCCCCCGCGCTGATGGTCCTCGCACCTCGATCCACCCGTCGCACCGGCCTCTCCACCCAGGGAACCCTCCTGCTCGTGCTCGGAGGGGGGCTGGCCCTGGCCCTGATCGTGCTCCTGCCGCGCCTGACGACCAGCCGCGCGGCCGGACCGAGAGCCGAGCAGCGGTCGGGTGTCGCAGCCGCGCGCGAGGAGGTGCAGGCGGACACGCCGCGCCCCGCAGCACCCCCGGCCACGCTGCAGGAGGTGCCGGAGACCGCAGGCTCGACCCAGGAAGGCACGACCGAGGCCCAGCCGGCGGGTGCGCCGCTCCTGGCGGCCTCCGTCGACGCGAGCGAGGAGCCGCCCCCCACCCCCCGGCTCAAGTACGAGCGCGGCGGCGCCAAGGACGGAGTGATCAAGCCCGGCTCCCTGCGGGCCGAGCAGCGCGAGCGACGCGAGCAGCGCCTGGCGCGCGAGGCAGAGGAGGCGGCCGCGCTGGGGCTCCCGGCACCGCCGCAGCCGAAGTACGCGCCTCAGGCGAGCAACCCCGAGCGCGCGGGCCAGCTCGAGATGGGCGGGAAGCGCAGCGGTCAGCAGCGCGGCAAGGGCAAGGAACGCCCTCGCAAGCCCAAGGACTCCTGAGCCCGGGCGATCAGCGGTCGAAGACGGCGAGCGTCGGCTTGGCCCCGTCGCGCAGAGCGGCCTGCGCGGCCAGGCCCGTGTCCCCCAGCAGCGAGGGACCTGCAGCGCGCGAGCCCACGGCGGGACGCGTCTCCCAGACGTCCACGCGCCAGCTCGTCCAGACGCTCCGGTAGCGCTGTCCGTCGACGAGGATCCCGATCGACACGCCGTAGGTTCCGCTGGCCCCGGCGGCCGCCGAGACCACGGTCTCCAGCCCGCCCGGTCCGTGACCCCGCGGGACCAGCACGGGCTCGAGCGGATCGAGCAGCGTGAAGCTGGCCGGAGTGCCCGCGAAGGCGCGCTCGATCTCCCGGCGCGCAGCCGCCTCGAGGCGCTCCGGCAGGAACTCCTCGACCTCCGGCCGCGCCGCGCACAGGCGCTCGCCCGTCACGCGGATCGCGCAGCCGGGAAGGGCCCGCGCCAGCTCCTCGCGGATGCGTTCCTGGGTCAGGACGCGGCTGAAGCCGGGAGCAGGCGCGTAGCCCAGGCGCAGGCCCTGCGCCCTCGCCACCAGGGCCGCGTCGGGTCCGGTGACCGTGCAGAGCTCGCCGAGCTCGATCTCCGTGCCGCGCACCCAGCCCTCGGACGGCACGGAAACCGTGACACCGGCGAGGACGGTCCTGGCGAGGAGGAGCAGCAGCATCGGGCTGCCGGGCCTTTCGGCATTTCCCTCCGGGAACTCGACCGCCCCCCGCGGACGGGCTCCGGAGCCTGGAATGGAAGCGGGCCCGCGCCCGGCATCGCGCCGGGAGCGGGCCCATCCCTCCCTCGGTCCCTGCTGTCGTCGGGCTCCCCGCCGGGGGAGGTTCAGCGCACGCGTCCCCCGCGATGCGTGGGACGACGCAGCTCGGTCACCTGCCCAGGTCCTGCCGCACCGCCGGGAGGGGCGAGCCGACCGAGCACTTCCACTCCGATCGGAGCGGGCGGAAGGGCGGGGCAGGAGATCACGCCATCCAGCTCGACCTCGCGCTGGCGGAGGATCGGATCGACCATTGCCTGTCCCGTGTGGCCAGCTCCACGCGAGGGGCGTCGCAGCCCGTGGCCGGCACCGGGCTTGACCGCGGCCCCAGGCGCGGACGGCCGTCCGAGCAGGCTCCACGAGGCGAAGGCCCCCTCGGCGGCCTCGTCGAGAACCACCACGGCCGTGACCGTGCGTCCAGGCAGGTCGGCGCCACGAGCACCGAGTCCGCGCAGGTCGAGGGTCGGCGGGAGCTCGACCTCGAACTCGCCCATCGGGCCGAAGACTCCCGTGAAGCGAGCCACGCTGGCGAAGGCCGGCGGGCGCAGGTGGAGGGGCGGAGTCACCCGCCCAACCTCGATCCGCGCCACGCCCCCCGGCTTGCCGCCCGCGAGCGTGACGATCTTGCCCAGGTCCTGCGCCAGCGGGAGGACGGCATGCGGGTCGAGGAGCGGTTCCGCGAGCCGCAGCGAGAGGACCAGCGCGGCCTCCGGGACCGTCGCCTCGCGCCACTCCGTGGGTTCCGGGGCCCCGGCCGGCCCGCGACGCACGTCGTTCGCCAGGGAGCCCTGCAGGACGTCCCGGCCATGGCGCGGCGTGCCGTGGCCCGTCACCTGGGCCGTGCTCGACGCTCGCAGCGCACAGACCAGCACTGCCCCGATCCACAGCCTCGAACCGATTCCGCGTGCGCGCTCCATGGCTCGTCCCTTCTTCCTCGGGTCTCCGGGTCCGCTCGGCCCGCCAGCGGGGCCGACGAGGGACACATGGGGAAGTGCGCGCGGACGGCGCGCGGGATCCGCGAAAAAGCCGCGCGAGCGGGATCAGTCCAGGTAGCGCGAGATGCGCTCGTGCCAGCGCTTGTGGGCGCGGTGGTAGAGGTCCTGGGCCGCCTCGATCGTGGGCCGGCCGAAGTGGGCGCGGATCGTCTCCCAGTCCGCATCCAGGTAGTCGCGCTGCAGGATGACCCCGCGGTACTCCTCGGGCTCGAGCTCGCAGAGCTGCTGGTCCATGAGCTGCTCCATCTCGTTGCGCGCGAAGAACTGCGACGGGGTCGGGTCGTGCGAGGGGAGCTGCAGCCCGCACAGCTCCTCGGAGTCCACGCCGACGCCGATGGGCCGCTCCCTTTCCGGGCTGCGTCGCTCGGCCCGCAGGTACTCGCGACGCTCGCTGATCTTGTGCTCGGCGATCTTCGAGAGCCACTGCATGATGCTGGCGGGGCTGCGCAGCTCGAGCTCGGGCAGCCGGCGCGTGGCGACGATCAGCGTCTCCTGCAGCACGTCCTCGGGATCGACGTAGCACCGCTGGCCGGCCGGGATGCGCACGTTCAGGTACCGGCGCAAGCGCGGGATGTAGCGCACGAAGAGCTCGTTGACCGCGTCGGCGTCGCCCTTCTGGCCCTGCCAGACGAGCTCCATCGACTGGGTCGGATCGAAGCCCTCGGGAAGCTCTGGCATTGACGAAGGCATGAGTGGCTCCTCGGTCCTCGCTGCCGCCAGCATACGGCCCCGCTCGAGAGGCAGCGGGGAGGAACCGCCCGTGCCCGTGTCAATCCACCGTCACGGCGAGTGGATCCGCTCCCGGGCGAGACCGGCGCGCGGGGCAGGCTATCTTCCTCCGATCCATGGGTTCGAAGTCCCTCCCGGTCCCGGCCGCGCGCCTGCTGGCCCTCGCACGCGAGCACGGGACGCCGCTCTTCGTCTACGACGCGGCCACGCTCCGGGCGCGCTGCGCGGAGCTCACCGCGCGCTTCGACGTCGTGCGCTACGCGCAGAAAGCGAATTCCAATCTCGCGATCCTCGCTGCAGTGCGCGCGGCAGGCTGCCAGGTGGACGCGGTGAGCGCCGGCGAGCTGGGGCGAGCCCGGGCGGCTGGCTTCCCGCCCGGGGAGATCGTCTTCAGCGCCGACCTCTTCGATCGTGCCGCCCTGGAGGCGCTCGCGCGCACGCCGGTGCGCGTGAACCTCGGCTCGCCGGACATGCTCGCGCAGTACGCCGAGCTGGGCCTGGCGCGCGCGGTGACCCTGCGCGTGAACCCGGGCTTCGGCGCGGGGCACGGCGCGCGCGTGACGACCGGTGGCGAGCACTCGAAGCACGGGATCTGGCACGCGGACCTGGAGGCCGTCGTCGCACGGGCACGCGCGCTCGGGCTCGAGGTGACCGGGCTGCACGTGCACGTCGGATCCGGGGCGAGCCTCGAGGGGCTGCTGCGCGCGGCCGAGGCCGTGCGCGAGCTCGCGCCGCGCATCGGGTCCTCGCTCGCGATGATCTCGGCCGGAGGCGGGCTGCCGATCCCCTATCGCGCGGGCGAGGCGCGTCCCGACCTCGACCGCCTCGCCGGCGCCTGGCGTACCGTTCGCGCGGAGCTCGAGACGCGCCTGGACCGGCCGCTCGCGCTGGAGGTCGAGCCGGGACGTTACCTGGTGGCCGAGGCCGGCGTGCTCGTGACCGAGGTCCGCGCGACGAAGCGCTGCGGCGCCACGGATTTCGTGCTGGTCGACGCCGGGTTCAACAACCTCCCGCGGCCTGTCCTCTACGGGGCCTACCACGAGGTCAGCCTCCTCGGCCAGGACCCCGGCGGGGCCCATTTTCCGCAGGTCGTGGCCGGCCCGCTGTGCGAGTCGACGGACGTCTTCTTCCAGGACATGGACGGGCGGCTCGTGCCCCGCACCCTTCCCCGCCTGAAGGTCGGGGACCTCCTGTGCCTGCACGACGCCGGGGCCTACGCGGCCAGCATGGCCTCCACCTACAACGGCCAGCCCCTGGCAGCCGAGGTGCTGGTGGAGGGCCAACGGGCCTGGCGGATCGCTCGTCGGCAGGGGATCCCGGAGCTCTGGCAGCGGGATCAGCACTAGGGCCACCCCCACGCGTGAGGTCCCCAGGCGCCTGCCAGGCAACTCGGATCGAAGCAAGCACCCCGTGGCGGCTTTTTTGTCCCCCACCTAACATGTTCCCAGTCCTGAGGTGGCTCGAGGGGGGGGTTCCCCTGGGCCTGCCAGGCGCCCAGCTCCCTTAGACAAGAGGTTTGCAACGATGAGAGTTATCCCTTCGTGGCCGAGCAGCAGCATCGGAATGACGCTGCTGGCGGCGCTCGCTTCGGGCCCGTCTGCGCAGCAGACGCAGCGGCTCGAGAACCACGGTGGCAAGGAAAAGGCCCGCGCTCTTCCCGAGCGCGTCGTGGTCCATCCGGCGCAAGCCGACTGGCGTGAACTGATCGAGATCGACGAGGCGACCCCGCGCACGGGCCGCGTGGCGGCGCCGGAGAGCCACGGGCTCTCCTTTGCGGCCGGGGGCGCGGATGCGCCGGCCGAGCTCGAGGTTCCCATGCCCGAGAACGTGCGCCGGGAAGGCTACGTCCTGCCGGATTCCGGTCAGCAGGGCGACGTCGAGCGCCTCGGCAGCTGCACGGGCTTCGCGGGCATCCCGCCGGCGAGCCTGAGCACCGTCGGGCAGCCGGACGGTCCCGACAGCTTCGCCAGCCTCTTCTATCCGCCCAACGCGGCGGGTGGCGTCGGCCCGAACCACCTGATGGTCATGGCGCCGAACATCACCCTGATCCAGGACCGCCTCGGCGCCTCGATCGGGTCGGTCGACACGGTCACCTTCTGGAGCCCGACCGGCGCTCCCTCGGTCACCTACTGCCGGCTCGAGTACGACGCGGTCTCCGGCCGCTGGATCGCGACCGCCAAGGGCGGCACGGGCCCGACGTCGACGGTCCTCTTCGCGATCAGCGACTCGGACGATCCGACGCTGGGCTGGGACTTCTACTCGATCCCCGGCGACCCGGGCGCCACGCTGACGCCGGACGGCTACAAGATGGGCTACAACGCGACCTGGGTCGCGGTGTGCGCCGACATGTACGCCGCGGGCCCGGCGACGGCCGGCTCGAGCCTGTACACCTTCGACATGCAGGCCGCCGTGGCCGGTGGTCCGGTGACGGCCAACATCTTCCCGCCGAACTTCACGTTCGTCACCACGGGCCTCTTCAATGGCCTGGTGAACTTCCGCAACGTCCCGGTCCGCGACCTCGACAACTCGATCCCGGACCTGTGGATCCTCAACTCGCGCGCGACCAGCGGCACGAACATCGCGTGGCAGGTCATGCGCATCACCGGCACGGGCGCGGTCCCGGCGGTGGTCCCGACGCCGGGCTCGGCCTTCGGCGGCAACCTGGGCCTGATGTTCCTCCCGCTGAACTACTCGAACCTGCGCCAGGCCGTGTTCCAGGTCGGTGACGTGCGCCTGATCGACCCGCTCCAGCCGGACGGGCAGTTCGCTTCGACGCGCGCGCGCATCGCCGACGCCGTCGTGCGCAACGGGCGGCTCTTCGTGGTGCACAACGCCGGCCTGCCGGGGCCGAACAACGCGACCCCGACCTCGAACGGCATCTGCTTCTACGAGCTCGACCCGACCCTGCCGTTCGCCTTCGACGGCGTCACCGGTGTCGGACCCTTCGTCCAGGACGTTCAGGTCACGGACGGGATCAACACGACCTGCATGTACCCGAGCATCGCGGTGAACTGCGCCAACGACGTGCTGATCGGCTTCTCGCGCAGCGACGCGACCAAGAACCTCGAAGCCGCCTACATGATGCGCCTCGGCACGGACCCCCTGAACACCATGGGGCCGACGACGACGCTGAAGCTGGGCGAGTCGAGCTGGTGGCAAGTGCTGCCCCCGCCGCTCACCATCGGAGCGTGGGGCTACTACAGCTCGACGGCCGTCGACCCCAACGACAACACGACGCTGTGGACCCTGCAACCCTACGCGGCCACGCGCGTCGGCGGAGCCGACGCGGACAGCCGCTGGGGCAACTGGTGGGGGCGCCTCGGCGACTGCGAGATCCGGCCGGTCATCGTCGACCATCCGGACGACGTGAGCTCCTGCATCGGGGATCCGTTCAGCTTCACGGTGGTGGCGAGCTCGGGCTCGACGCCCCCGCTCACCTACCAGTGGCGCCTGAACGGCGTGGACATCCCGGGCGCGAACTCGGCGACCTATTCGGTCGGTTCGGCCGTGGCGTCCGACGAGGGCGTGTACGACGTCGTCGTGTGCGGCTGCGGCCTCGAGGTCAGCAACGTCGCCACGCTCGAGTTCGCCGAGCCGACGATCCTGATCCACCCGCAGGACTACACGGCCGCTCTGGGCGAGCCGGCGGCCTTCTTCGTGGTGGCCTCGCCGAGCATCGGCTCGCTGAGCTACCAGTGGTTCCACAACGGCAACCCCGTCGGGACCAACGACGACATCCTGGCGGTCGGTCCGGTCGTGGGCGCCAACTACGGCAACTACACCTGCCTGGTGACCGACGGCTGCGGCACGAGCCTCTCCCTCGTCGGCCGCCTCCTGCCCGAGAACCGGGTCGACAAGGCCAAGCCGGCCGAGCTGAGCTTCCACATCTTCGAGCACCCGGCCTCGCAGCTCGCCTGCGTGGGCAGCACGGCGATCCTCTCCGTGCAGGCCCATCCCGCCGGCATCACCTACGAGTGGCGCTTCAACGGCGTGCCGATCGTCCCGCCCGAGACGAACCCGACGCTCGTCCTCAGCCCGG
>Ga0315910_10000967_pt1 | contig 27082 bp, 21 predicted proteins | sample EdamamesoilMG_FD_204470 | JGI IMG/M metagenome (GOLD analysis project Ga0315910, IMG submission 204470) | Garden soil microbial communities collected in Santa Monica, California, United States - Edamame soil | ecosystem: Environmental > Terrestrial > Soil > Garden | place: USA: California... | reverse complement strand
AACGCTTCGCAGCCGACGTAAGGCGCGACGCAACCGGCGCAGTCCGGCAGCGACAGATTCATCGAGGATCCAGAGCCGCCGAACTGTGCTTGAATCTTGGCCGCGTCGCACGTGATGCCAATTCCAGAGTAGGTTCCGGCTGCCAACGTCCCCCCCGGAACCGCGGTTCCGCACTCCAGTTGTGCGAAGCACGGCCGACTCGAGGCGGCAAGCGAGATCGTCACGGCCAGCGAGAGTGCGAGGGTTGAATTCATTTTGTTCCTTCGAAAAAAAGCCGTCGACGTCGAGACGCGGCAGGCATTCAAGCGGTCTTCCGGCGGCGGCGGGGATGGTCCCCTTGAAATCCGTCGGACACACGAGGTTGTACACGCATTCGAACTTTGAACTCGACAGCGACAGCGACAGCGACAGCGACAGCGACAGCGAACATAACCCCTCGCAGGGGCAAGGGTTCCGAGATCCGCGATTGTCTGCTTGATTCTGGGTGCGGGTCCAAGCCCCGCCGCATGCGGGCTCGCGACTGTCCTCAGAGCCGATCGGGGCTCGACACGCCGCTTTTTCATGCCCTGCGTCGGGCGTGCGGGCAGCCCCGATGCCAGGTCAGCTTCGGCGGTCGCTGCTGCAAACGCAGGCTGCCCGGGAGGACGCCTTGCGCTGAGGTGCGTGGGCCCGTTCGCAGCCGCCTCGACGTTTGATGTCGGCATTCACGGCGGCGACGCGATCCGCGTCGGGCTGGGATCGGTGTGGCTGTCGAACCTGCGCGCGGGCAACGTCTGGAGAATCGATCCGCGGCGCATCGAGGCGACGCGCGCGGAGTGAGCGTCGCTCGGCGACGCGCGCCTATTGCGCGATGACGGCTTCGATCGAATTCGAGCGCTGCACGATCCCGTTCGCCGGGTCGACGATGCGCGCCTGGAAGATCAGCAGCTTGCCGGCGGGTGCGCTCGGCTGGAAGCTCCAGCCCGTGTCGATGATTCCCGAGGCGGGCACCGTGCCGCGGTCATAGCTGCGCGCCTTGAGCAGCAGATTCTCGACCAGCACTCCCGGCGTGGCCTGCACGAGCGCTGAGTAGCCGACGTTGAGACGCGCGTTGGCTCCCGGTTGCGCGCGCAAGCGCAGCCAGACCATGCCTCCCGGCACCGGCGTGCCGGTCATCTCGAGCGTCGGCTCTACGGTCGGCAAGTAGTTCAACGTGCCGCCGCCCAGGTAGGGAGGAAGGCCAACGAACGTCATGCCCGAACTCCATGCGCTCACACCCGTAAAAAACTGCCCCGCATAGGAGTAGCCGCCGCCGGATGAAAGCTGTCCTGGACCGGCGAGGATCAACTGCAGTGCGCTGCCGTTCCCCTGGGCCAAGATCCCCGTACCCGGATTCCCCGCCGGGGTCGGCGGCCAACATAAGGGTGCGCTGTATCCGTTGCCTCCCAGCCCGCCCCAGGCGAAGGAGCCGGCGAAGTGCACCGTCGACGCGCCATTGCACCACAGGGCGGGGCTGCCATCCTCGGCTGCGATCCCGCAGTCGGCGTGGGCCCCATTTCCGCCGCGCAGGCTCGAACCGGCGATCTGGACCCGCGAGTCGACGATCGACAATCCGACTCCGGTGGCGAACCCGCTCGTCACGTCGCGGATGCGAACGTCCCGACTTCCGTCCACCAGAATCCTGCAGTCGACACGCTGCAGCGAGACGGTTCCGCGGCAGCCGCTGATGACGATTGGATTCCACGACAGCAGCGGCTCGACGTTGTAGAGCACCGCGGTCTCGCCCTCGGGCACGCCGCTCAGCACGATCCCGCCGGAGGTCTTCACCGACGTGCTCTGGCCCAGGATCGTGAGTCCGTGCTGGAGCGTGAACGGGGAGTAGGTCCCCGTGCGCACGATCAAGACATCACCGGGCACTGCGGCTGCGATCGCCGGCGGGATGTCGGTGAAGTTCGTGCCCGGACCATTCGCTTGGTCGACGATCCAGGTGCCGCAGAAGGCAGGTGAGGCAAGCGGGAGAAGCACCAGGATCGCCACCACGGTGCGACGCGCCACCGCCGGAAGGGTGAGTTTCATGAGGTGCTCCTTCTGGGTCCGGCCACCGATGGGTCACGGCGCAGGCTCTCAGTCCTGTCCTCCCGCTTGCCAACGTACTTGGCGCTTCGAGGATCGTGCGTGACACCGCTGCGGGGCTTTTTTCAAGAGTCCTCGGCGGCTCAGCCGCGAGCGGACTTTCCCGCCCGCGGGCCTCGCCGTGCGTCCCTTGGACAGGCGCAAGGCGCGCCATGGTCGGAGCAGATCGCCCAGGTAGCCGCCGGGCGCTGCATGGGGTCACGGCACGCGCCGGCGCTCGGCTTCACGAGGACGGAAGCGCGCGCCCCGGCAGCGTGCTCACTCCGCCGGCGATCACCGCCCGCAGCTCCAGCGTGCGCGGGTCGAGCACCAGCAGGTCGGCCCGGTGCCCGGGAGCGAGGCGGCCGATCTGGTCTTCCATCCCCAGCGCGCGTGCGGGTGTTTCGGCGGCCATGGTCAGCGCTTCCTCGATGCTGACGATGCCCTGCGTGACCAGCTGCTGCACCATCTCGTGCTGCGAGAGCGCCGAGCCCGCGAGCCGCGCCGCCGCGCCTGCCTGCGCCGGGTAGTACCACGCACCTTCACGGCGCTCGTGCGCGCGGCCGTGCGCGTGGAACACGTCGCAGCCGGTGCCGGCTCCGCGCAGCGCGTCGCTGACCAGGCACAGACCGCGAGGTCCGCGCGCGGCCAGGGCCAGCCGGATGGCGTCGGGGCCGACGTGCACGAGGTCGCCGATCAGCTCGGCGAACACCAGCTGGCTGGTCAGCGCGAATCCGGCGAGTCCGACTTCGCGGTGGTGCAGGTTGCCCATCGCGTTGAACAGGTGGGTGGCCCCTACCGCGCCCGCGCGCACGGCGCTGCGCGCGTCCTGCGCGCTGGCGCTGCTGTGCCCCATCGAGACGCGCACGCCCAGGCGCACGAGCTCGGCGATCAGGTCGGCGGCTCCGGGAAGTTCCGGCGCAAGCGTCACGGTGCGGATCCCGCGGCCCGATCCCGTGGCCGGGCCGAGGATCTCGCGCAGCCCTTGCAGCGAGGGCTCGGCCAGGTCCTCGGGCGGCAGCGCGCCGGCGCGCTGCGGATTCACGAAGGGTCCTTCGAGGTGCAAGCCGACGACCAGGGCGCGCGCGGCCCCTTCGCGTTCGCGGTTCGAACGCTCCGCCGCGTCCCAGGTGTGCTGCGCCAGCTCGCCCAGGCGCGCCGGCGCCGCGGGGAACATCGTCGGCTGGAAGGCGGTGGTGCCCGCGCGAGCCAGTGCTGTCGCCATCTGCGGCAGCTGCTCGATCGGATCGTGTCCGCCGAAGCCGTGCACGTGCAGGTCGACGAAACCTGGCGATATCAGCGGCAGGTCCATGTCCTTCGACGGCTGCGCGTCGAGGTCGATCGAGACGATGCGCTCGCCGCTCCAGCGCAGCACGCCGCTGCTGCACCGGCCGGCGAGGAACAATCGACCGCGCAATTCGTTCACGAGTCCTCCATCGGTGCGGCGGGCAGGGTCAAGTACCAGAGCGTACTGGTTCCGTAGTTGCGCTCCAGCGCCGCGAGTCGCCCGAACTCGAAGGCGCTCAGCAGATCGCGCGGAGCGTGCAGCACGAGCTCCCCTTCCTGCTCCAGCAGCTCCCCCGCCAGGCGCGCCGTCGCGTCGAGCACCAGGCGGCGCGTGGCGCCGTCGCGCAGCATCGGATAGGGCGGATCGAGGAAGATCGTCGAGTAGCGCTCGCCCCCCGACTCGCGCCAGGCGCTCGGCGAAAGCGCGTCGGCCGCGACCACGCGCGCGCGCTGGCCCACGCCGAGGCTCTCGACGTTGTCGCGCAGCAGTCGGATCGTGCGCGCGTCGCGCTCGACCATGCGCGCCAGCGAGGCGCCGCGGCTGAGGCATTCCAGACCCAGTGAGCCGCTGCCCGCGAACAGGTCGAGCACGCGCGCGCCGTCGAATCTGCCGCCCAAGGTCGAGAACAGCGCCTCGCGCACGCGGTCGAGCATCGGCCGCGTGCCAAGGCCCGGCGGGGCTTGGATCGTGCGGCCCCCGTACTCGCCGGCGATGATGCGCATGTCTGTGGTCGAGGAGGCGGGAACTCCGTGGGTCCATTCCACGCTCCGGCGCGCGCGGATCCAAGCGTCGGCGCCTGGCCGGCCCCGGTTTGCCCCTGGATCGACTCTCGCGAGCCGTCCCAGCGCGCGCGAGCTAGACTGCCTGCATGTTGCGCCTGCACGTCAACGTCGACCACGTGGCCACGCTGCGTCAGGCTCGCCGCGAGAAGCGACCCGACCCCGTCGAATGGGCCCTGGCGGCCGAGCGCGCCGGCGCCGACGGCATCACCGTGCACCTGCGCAAGGACCGCCGCCACATCCAGGACGAGGACGTGAAGGAACTGCGCGCGCGCGTGCGCACGCTGCTCAACCTGGAGTGCAGCCTCGACGAGTCGATGCTCGGACTGGCGCTGGAAAGCGGCGCGCAGGCGATCTGCCTGGTGCCCGAAACGCGCGAGGAGCTGACCACCGAAGGCGGGCTGGACGTGGTCGCCGAGCGCCGCCGCATCGAGCGCGTCGTGCCGCAGTTCGCGGCGCGCGGCGCCCTGCTCAGCCTGTTCATCGATCCCGATCCGGCGCAGGTCACGGCCGCCGCCGCCTGCGGCGCGCCCTTCGTCGAGCTGCACACCGGCGGCTATGCGCGCGCCCGCGGCCCGGCGCGCAGCGCGGAACTCGCGCGGCTCGCCGCCGCCGCCGCGCGCGCGCGGAGCCTGGGCCTGCGCGTCAACGCCGGCCACGGGCTCGATCTCTCGAACACCCAGGAAATCGCGCGCATCGCGGGCCTGGAAGAACTCAACATCGGCCACTCGATCGTCTCTCGCGCGCTGTTCGTCGGCGTCGAGGCCGCGGTCCGCGAGATGTTGCACTGCATGGGGAGAAGCACATGAAGTGTCCGTTCCACGGCAGCCTCGTCGCCCTGCCCACGCCGTTCCGCCAGGGCGAGCTGGACCTGCCTGCGCTGCACCACCTGATCGAGTGGCACATCGAGAGGAAGAGCGACGGCCTGGTGGTCGCCGGCACCTCGGGCGAGGCGGCGACGCTCAGCGACTACGAGCGCCGCAGCCTGATCCACGCCGCGGTCGAATCCGCGCGCCGGCGCATCCCGGTGATCGCGGGGATCGGCACGAACAATACACGCCAGTCGGTCGACTTCGCGGGCTTCGCGGCCGACGCGCACGCGGACGGCCTGCTGGCCGTGGCGCCCTACTACAACCAGCCCACGCCGCGCGGGCTGCTGGCGCACTACGGCGCGATCGCGGAGGCGACCTCGCTGCCGCTGATCCTCTACAACGTGCCCTCGCGCACCTGCACCGACCTCAAGCCCGAGACCATCGCCGAGTGCCGCAGCCGCTTCCCCACCGTGGTCGCGGTGAAGGAGGCCTCGGGTTCCATGGGCCGTGCGCGCCAGATCAAGGACTCCTCGGACATCGCCTTGATCGCCGGCGAGGACGCGCTGATCGCGGAGTTCATGGCGCTGGGCGCCGTCGGCGTGATCGGGGTCGTGGCCAACATCGCGCCGCAGCAGGTGGCCGAATTGTGCCGCGTCGCCCAACCGGGCGGCGACCCGGTCAGGACGGCGCAGCTCGTCGCATGGCTGCAGCCCCTGGTGCGCGACCTGTTCATCGAGACCAGCCCCACGCCGATGAAAACGGCGCTGGCGGCGATGAAGCTCTGCAGCGCCGAGGTCCGCCTGCCGCTGGTGGCCATGGAGGAGCACCATCGCGAGCAGTTGATGGCCAGCCTCCACGAGGCCGCGCTGGTCCGAGCCGACGCGAGCTCCGCGCCGACCCACCCCGCGCGCTGAAGGCGGCCGGGGCGCGAGGCCGCGGCGTCGCGGCCCGGTTGGGCCTGTCCCCGGCGGGCGCTAGTGTCCTGTCTCGAAAGGACGCTGCATCAGGCGGCCCGAATGCGTCTTCCTGGCAAGGCGCCGCGTGTTCGCCGCGACACTCGAAAGCCAAGCCCCGGTGCGGCTAGGCCGCACGCGAACGACGCAGTGGGTCGTTCGCGAGGGGATCCCGGCAACGCCGCCAGGGAGGCGCAGGCGGGTCGAATTATGCAGCGTACTTCTGAGACCGGACACTAGCATGGCCTGGCCTTGGAGACGCCGGCTCAACCCGTGGAATCGAATCTCTCGCACCGTGCCTACGAGCACCTGCGGCGCAAGCTGGTCAGCGGCGACCTGCCGCCCGGTGCCCGGCTTTCCAACCGCCAGCTGGCCCACGAGATCGGCGTCAGCTTCACGCCCGTGCGCGAGGCGATCAATCGCCTGGCCAGCGAGGGGCTGGTCGAGTACGTGCGCGGCTCAGGCGCCTTCGTCAAGCGGCCCGACCCGAGCGACATCGCGCAGATCTACGACCTGCGCGAGGCGCTCGAGCCTTTCGCGGCCGCGCAGGCCGCACGCCACATCGGCCCCGACGAGATCGAGCAGCTCAAGGCGGTCTGCGACGACTGGCTGGCGATCGTGCGCTCGATGCGCGAATCCACGCGCGCGGACGGACGCGAGCCGACGCTGACGGAAGCGCAGCTGCAGCGCTGGGTCGACGACGAGGAACGCTTCCATGGCCTGGTGATCCAGGCGGCGCGCAACCGCTGGCTGGCGAAGATCGCCCACGAGATGCGCTTCCTGCTGGTCAGCTTCCAGTTCCGCCGCGGTGCCAAGGAGTCGATCCGCTTCTCCGACGCGGCGCATTCGTGGCGCGAGCACGCCGTATTGGTGCGCCTGCTGGCCAAAGGCGACGGCGCCGCCGCGCAGGCCTGGATGGCCGAGCACATCCGCCTCAGCCGCGCGAACATGCTGAGCTACCTGGCCCGGCGCTGAGGCGCGCGGTCAGTTCAAGCGCGCCTCGAGAGAGATCCAGGTCCCCTGCCAGGCCCGAATCGCGCGGATCGCGTTCGTGCGCTGGCCGCGGAAACTCTGCCAGGCCCGGGCAAATAACCGCGCCGCCGGAGCGAACGGCGGCCCTCGTGAGCGAGAAGCAAGTCCGTCGGACACGCGCCTGGGTCGTCGGAATCCTCGGCGGCATGGCGCTCGGCGCGCTCACCCTGAGCGCGATCTTCGCGCCCGAGGCGATGGCCCAGGGCGCGCCCGTGCGCTTGCTGGGCCTCGAGCCGCACGTCTGCCCCGGCTGCCCGCTGTGCGGCATGTCGCGCGCTTTTTCCTGCCTGACGCACGCGCAGTTCGCGCGCGCCCTCGACTTCAACCTCGGCGTGCTGGTGGCCTATCCGGCCGCCGTCGCGCTCGCCGTCCTGGGACCGCTCGTGTGGGTCCGCGAACTGTGGAGAAGGAGCTAGAGCACCGTGGCTGCCGTTTCGATCGTGCTGTTGTTCTTCAGCGGCCTGTTCGTCACCGTCGGGTTGATCCCCTGCTTTGGCTGGGTCAACTGGACCGCGATCCCCATGGCGGCGCTGACCACGCTGGTCGGCCTGGTCGGGCTGTTCAGCGACCGCGACCCGGACACCCTGCGCATGCGCGGCGTCGCGGCGCACCTGGCGGCGATGTTCCTGGGCAGCCTGCTGACCCTGGTGGCCATCGTGCGCTGCGCCTTGGGGCTCGGGATGGTCTGAATCACGAGCCTGCCAAGTTGACGCCCTCGGCTGCCTGATCGGCAGCATTTCGCCCGCGGACGGCCTCCGGAGACCCCTGGCGGCCGTCCGCGGGCTTCGTCCTCAGGTCCGTGAAGTGGCACGTGCGTTGCGGTTCTGCCGCCACCATGCAGATGCAGCACACCACCAAGGCGGCCGAGGCGATTCAGAACTCCCAGAAGCTCGCGGCGGAATCGCGGCACCCGGAACTCACGCCCGCCCACCTGGCGATCAGCTTGCTCAGCGCGCCAGAAGGGGTGACCAGCGGTGTGCTGAAGAAGCTTGGCGTCGACCCGCGCGTGCTGGCCGGAGAGCTGGTGCTGGCGCTCGAGAAACTGCCGCGGGCCGAGGGCGCGCAGCTCGCGCCGTCGCGCGCCTTCGTCGAGACGATCAACACCGCCGCGGAGCTCGCCAAGCGACTCGGCGACGAGTTCGTCTCGACCGAACACCTGCTGGTCGCGCTGGCCAAGAAGGGTGGGCCCGAGGTGACCGGCCTGTTCGCGGCGCGCAAACTCGGCGCGGAACGGCTCGAAGCCGCGCTGGCCCAGGTGCGCGGCGACACGCGCGTCAACACGCCGGATCCCGAGGCCACCTACGACGCGCTCGAGAAGTACGCGCGCGACCTGACCGCCGATGCCGCCGCGGGCAAGCTCGATCCGGTGATCGGCCGCGACACCGAGATCCGCCGCACGATGCAAGTGCTCTCCCGGCGGCGCAAGAACAACCCGGTGCTGATCGGCGACCCCGGCGTCGGCAAGACGGCGATCGTCGAGGGGCTGGCCAATCGCATCGTCGCCGGCGACGTGCCCGAGGGCCTCAAGAAGAAGCGCGTCATGTCGCTGGACCTGGGTGCGCTGCTCGCGGGAGCCAAGTACCGCGGCGAATTCGAAGAGCGCTTGAAGGCCGTGCTCAAGGACATCGCGGGCGCGCACGGCGAGGTGATCCTGTTCATCGACGAGTTGCACACGTTGGTTGGCGCGGGCGGCGCGGAGGGCGCGATCGACGCAGCCAATCTGCTCAAGCCGGCGCTGGCGCGCGGCGACCTGCGCTGCATCGGCGCGACCACGCTCGACGAGTACCGCAAGTACGTCGAGAAGGACAAGGCGCTGGAGCGCCGCTTCATGACCGTGCTGGTCGGCGAGCCCTCGGTCGAGGACACGATCGCGATCCTGCGCGGGCTCAAGGAACGCTACGAGGTGCACTACGGGGTGCGCATCCTGGACACGGCCCTGATCGCTGCCGCGCGGCTCGCCGATCGGCACATTTCCGATCGTTTCATGCCCGACAAGGCCATCGACCTGATGGACGAGGCCGCGGCGCAGCTGCGGCTGTCGATCGATTCGCTGCCGCCGGAGCTGGACGAGCTCGAACGGCGCACGCGCCAGCTGGAGATCGAACGCGGCGCGCTGCAGAAGGAGAAGAGCGCTGACAGCGACGCGCGCTTGAAGGGCATCGCCAAGGAACTGGCCGAGCTGGGCGAACTGAAGTCCAGCTTGCGCGCGCGCTGGCAATCCGAGAAGGACCTGATCACCTCGATCCGCGCGGGCAAGACCCTGATCGAGAGCTTGCGTTCGGAAGCCGAACGCAAGGAACGCGAGGGCGACTACGCACGCGTCGGCGCGATCCGCTATGGCGAGCTGCCGCAGGCCGAGCAAAGCGTCGTCGTGGCGGTGAAGCGCCTGGCCGAGGCGCAGAAGGACGGCGCGCTGCTGCCCGAGGAAGTCGACGCGGAGATGATCGCCAAGGTCGTCAGCCGCTGGACCGGCATCCCGGCCGCGCGACTGCTCGAGACCGAGCGCGAGAAGCTGCTGCACATGGAGGACCGGCTGCGCGAGCGCGTGGTCGGCCAGGATCACGCGCTGGAGATCATCTCGCAGGCCGTGCGCCGCGCGCGCGCGGGGTTGCAGGAGACTTCGCGACCGCTGGCCTCGTTCCTGCTGCTGGGCCCGACCGGCGTGGGCAAGACCGAGACGGCCAAGGCCGTTGCCGAGTTCCTCTTCGACGACGAGAACTCGATGGTGCGCATCGACATGAGCGAGTACTTGGAGAAGCACTCCGTCGCCCGCCTGATCGGCGCTCCGCCGGGCTACGTCGGCTACGACGAGGGCGGCGCGTTGACCGAGGCCGTGCGCCGCAAGCCGCACTGCGTGCTGCTGCTCGACGAGGTCGAGAAGGCGCACCCGGACGTCTTCCACATCCTGCTGCAACTGCTCGACGACGGGCGCTTGACCGACGGCCACGGCCGCACCGTGGACTTCTCGCAGACCATCGTGCTGATGACCTCCAACTTGCGCTCGGAAGCGCAGCTGCGCGACTTCTTCCGGCCCGAATTCATCAACCGGCTCGACGACGTGATCACCTACAAGCCGCTCGAAGGCGCGGTGATCGCCAACATCGTCGCGGTGCAGGTGCTGCGCTTCCAGAAGACGCTGGCCGAGCAGGAGATCGGCTTGGAACTGAGCAGCGCGGCACGCAACGAGATCGCGCGAGAAGGCTACGACCCGGAGTTCGGCGCGCGCCCGCTCAAGCGCGTGCTGCAACGCCGCATCCAGAACCTGCTGGCCGAGGCGATCCTGTCCGGCAAGCTGCTCAAGGGCGACACGGCGCTGATCGACTTCGACCGCGAGAGCTTCCGGCTGACCAAGCGTGCGGGCGGGCGCAAGCTGGAGACTTCCGCGAGCTGATTCGCGGCACCCATTTCTCGCCGCCTTGCACGCGTCGCAAGGCGCAGGCCTTCCCACGTGCGCTAGCATCGGTGCCATGGAACTGGTGCACGACGACGGGGCGCGACGCATCTGGTCGGCGCGGCTCGAGCGGCCCTACCGGTTCGTGTCGCCATTCCGCGGTCGCGACTTCGCGTTGCTGCTGGTCGTGATCGACGAATCGATCAGCCCGGAAGAGCAGAACTGGCTGAGCTCCGAGTTCGTGCTCCAGGGATGCCGCAGCGCCTGCTGCGCGGGGCACGCGTGCTCGTCGTGGGATGACTCGATCGACTGGGCCTACCTGGACACCTGCCCGGACTTGCAGCCGCAGGACGAGACCTTCGTGATGACCACGTGGCACGAAGGCGAATCGCTCGAGGACGCCGCGTGGTGCTTCATCCACTGCAGCGGCTTCGACGACTACGTTCCGCGCGAGTTCCTCATCCTGTGCCTTGGCGGCGACGATTCCACACTGCGCAGGGTCTTGGGCGTCGTGCGCAACGCGCTCGACTAGTGGGTTGGGCCAGCAGCCCGCGTGTGGCGATCCCGTGCGCAGGAGCACACGACGAAGGCGCGTTTCAGATTCGCAGTCCAGCGTTCATGCACGTGCGTCCAAGTGCCCAGGTCGACGCCGGCTCGAGGGACACGAGCCGCCGCGCTTCGGCGAAAGCCCGCGGGGAAACCCCACGTTCCGTGCGCTCTAGGATCAAGCGGCTGCGATCGGCCCGCGGCACACCAGCGCCGATCCTGCGAAAGTCTCAATCCCGAACTTCGGGTAATCCACCCATCGACGTGCGTGGAATGCCGCCGGGGTGCGCTTGACCGTGCATCGGGGGGACCGCCAGAATGTCGCCGTGGCGGAGCGTGATTCGCACCAGGAGTCGACAGACGCGCGCCCGCATTTCCGACCCATCGAAACCCCCGATCACAGGTGCAACCATGTATTCCCTTCCCCTCGTCCTCGCCTTCGCAAGTTCACCCGCTCCGCTCGCGAGTGAACCCGAGATTTCCCTTCCTCCGTTGAACCTGGCCGCGCTGACGGCCGTCGAGCCCAGCGCCCAGGATGAAGGCACGGCAGAATCCCTGCTCAGCTACACGTTCATCGAGATCGGCGGAACGCAGTACGACGTCGACTCATTCGACGAGACCTCCGACGTCTACTACGGCCGCGGCTCGATCGGCTTCCTCGGCTTCCTCTACGCCTTCGGCGAGTACCAGAACCAGTCGTCCGACTTCCAGAACACGGACACCGACCTGATCGCCCTGGGTGCGGGAGCGCACTTCTCGGTCTCGCCCAAGTTCGATCTTTTCGGCGAGCTGAGCTGGCTCTACTCCGACGTCTCCAGCGACCTTTCGACGCTCGACGACACCAACGACGGCTACGAGGCCGCCGCCGGCGCGCGTTTCATGGCCCTGCCCTGGGATGGCGGCGGCCTCGAACTCAACGGCAAGGTCAACTACATCGAGATCGACAACATGTTCGGCAACGACGACAGCGGCACCGGCTGGGAGGTTGGCGCTCGCGTGCACTTCCTCAAGCTGTTCAGCATCGGCGCTTCCTACGCGGAGATCGAGGACAACGACGAAGCCAGCGTGAATGCTCGCGTGTCCTTCTGAGACGCGCGCCGGACTAGCTCACCCGGGCTGCTCGCGCAGTTCCGTTTGCGCCGAGGCTGCTCCTGCAGCCTCGTTTTCGTTCATGGGCAGGCGTGCGTTCCTGAACAGAAAGGCCCAATGCAGGCTCACGCCGGTGAGCACGGCAACGTGCCACAGCTCGTGCGCGCCGAAGGCGCCGGGATGCAGCGTCGGCCAATCCAGGCCCAGCAGGAGGGCTCCGATCGAGTAGGCCAGCCCGCCGGCCAGCAGCAGCGCGACCTGCGTCGTGCCGATGCGCCGCCAGACGATCAGGCCCGAAATGCTCGCGATCCAGCCCAGCAGCAGGTAGACGCCGGTGCACAGCGCGAGCGGAAGCCGATCGTAGAAGATCGTGAACAGCGTGATGCCCGCCGCCGCGACCAGCCACATGGCGAGCAGCACGCCCCAGCGCGCGATCCCGCGGAAGAACAGGCCCTGCACGGGAGTGTGCGTTCCAGCGATCAGCACGAAGATCGCGGCCTTGTCGAGGCGGCCGAGCAGTTCGCGTTCGGCGCTGGGCTCGGGAAGCATGTGGAACACGCCGCTCATCGTCAGCAGCAGCACGCAGGCGAAGGCGTAGACCGCGAAGAGGGCGACCCGGCGCGAATCGCCGCGGGCCCGCCCCAGCAGCGGGATCGTGAGCGCGGCGAACACGACAGCGCCGCCGAGGTGCGTCAGCGCGCTGAACGGCTCGAAGAAGCCTGGCAGGGGATGCACCTCCATACGCCGCTCTCGTAGCCTCGACGCAAGCCTGAAGTAATACGGGATTCTGCTGGCTTGTTGGCCGCCGCGTCCAATGCCGGGGCTCGCGCACGCGCGCAGCAGGCATTGCAAGCGCTCGCCCCACCGCTACAGTCGCCGCATGCTGGAGCGCGCCGTCGTGATCGCCGTGGGGAAGTACAGGAGCAGCGACGCGAAGACGGCGCACGGGCTGGTGCGCGGCCCCTCGCGCTGGCGGATCACGGGCGTGGTCGATCCCGATTGCTCGGGCGCGGATGCGGGCACGCTGCTCGACGGTCGCGCGCGGGACATCCCGGTCTTCGCCTCCCTGGAGGCCGCGCTCGCCGACCCGGTCGCGAGACCTGCCTGGTGCGTCGTGGGCATCGCCACGCACGGCGGACGGCTGGGCGAGGATCTGCGCGCGCAGCTGCGCGTGGCGGCGCGCGCCGGGCTCTCGATCGCCAACGGCCTGCACGAGCCTGCCGCCGAGGACGAGGAGATCGCGCAGGCGGCGCGCCTCAGCGGCGCGCGCATCGTCGACCTGCGCCGGCCGAAGCCGGTGCGCGAACTCGCTTTTTGGAGCGGCGCGGTCCTCGAGCTGGGCGTGCCACGCATCGCGGTGCTCGGCACCGATTGCGCCCTGGGCAAGCGCACGACGACGCAGCTGCTGGTCGCGGAATGCCGCGCGCGCGGCCGGCGCGCGGAGATGGTCTACACCGGGCAGACAGGCTGGATGCAGGGGACGCGGCACGGCTTCATCCTCGACTCGACGCCCAACGACTTCGTCTCGGGCGAGCTCGAGCGCGCGGTGCTCGCCTGCGCGCGCGAACAAGGGCCCGAGCTGATCTTCCTCGAGGGCCAGTCGGCGATGCGCAACCCCTCGGGGCCTTGCGGGGCGGAGCTGCTGCTGTCCGCTGGCGCGCGCCTGGTCGTACTGCAGCATGCGCCCGGCCGGCGTTACTTCGACGGCACCGAGAACCTGGGCTGCGAGATCCCGCCGCTGGCCGACGAGATCGCACTGCTGCGCCACTACCGCGCCGAGGTGCTCGCCGTCTCGCTCAACACCGTCGGACTGGCCGAGGCCGAGCACGAGCGCGAGCGCGCCCGGCTCGAGCGGGAGCTGGGGATACCCGTGGTGTTGCCGCTGCAGCAGGGTGTCGGCCGTATCGTCGATGCACTGCTCGCACGGCTGGGACCGGTCGCAGGCGCGTGAAGCTCGAAGCTCTCGAGGCCTGGACCGAGCACATCCCGCTGACGCGGCCCTACACCATCGCCTACGAGAGCGTCGACGCGACGCAGCTGCTCTTCGTTCGCGCGCGCAGCGGCCGCCACGTCGGTCTCGGCTGCGCCTCGCCGCTGGTCGAGGTCACCGGCGAGTCGATCGCCGCCGCCACGGCCGCCCTGAGCGAGGCTTCGCTGGCCGAGTTTCGCGGAGCCCGGCTCGACGAGTTCGCGCCCTTGCTCGCGCGCATCGCGAGCGCCCATCGGCGTACGCCGGCGGCGCGCGCCGCGCTCGACATGGCACTGCACGATTTGCGCGCGCGCATCGCGGGAGTGGCGCTGGTCGAGCAGCTCGGACGCGTGCACGAGGCGTTGCCGACTTCGATCACCATCGGGATCAAGGACAGCGTCGCCGAGGTGCTCGCGGAGGCGGAGGAATACGTCGCGCGCGGTTTCCGGCTGATCAAGCTCAAGACCGGGCGCGAGCTCTCGCAGGACATCGAGCGCGTGCGCCGCCTGCGCGAACGCTTCGGCGCCTCGATCCGGCTGCGCATCGACGCCAACCAGGGCCTGACCCCGGGCGAGCTCGGCCGCCAGTTCGCCGCGGCCGATGAGTACGACGTCGAGTTCGTCGAGCAGCCGCTGCCGCCCGCGCTCGACGCGCAGCTCGCGGCCCTGCCCGCGGCGATGCGCGCCAGGCTCGCGCTCGACGAGAGCCTGCTCGACGAGCGCGACGCGCTCCGCCTCGTCCAACCCGCGCCGCCGTGCGCGATCTTCAACGTGAAGCTGATGAAGTGCGGCGGCATCGCTCCCGCGCTCGAGATCGCGCGCATCGCCGAGCATGCCGGCGTCGCGCTGATGTGGGGCTGCTCGGACGAGAGCCGGATCGGCATCGCGGCAGCGCTGCACGCCGCCTTCGCCTGCAGGGCGACGCGCTACCTGGATCTCGACGGCCATCTCGACCTCGCGCGCGACCCCGCGCGCGGCGGCTTCAGCATCGAGGCGGGCGTGATGCGGCTCACGAACGAACCGGGCCTCGGAGTGGAACTGGAGCGCGGGCCATGACGCAGCGTTTCGACCGGCGCACTTTCCTCGCCCTGGCCGCGGCCGGCGCGGGATCCTGCGCACTGCCTGACACGGCCGCGAGCGAACGGCGCTACGCCTTCGACTGCGTGATCCGCGGCGGCCGGATCCTCGACGGCACGGGCGGGCCCGAGTGGAGCGCGGACATCGGGATCCGCGGCGACACGATCGCGGCCTTCGGCGAGCTGGGGATCGAGCGCGCGCGCAGCGTGATCGACGCGCGCGGCCTGTGCGTCGCGCCGGGCTTCATCGACATCCACACGCACTCCGACGGTGATGTGCTCGCCTACCCGGACGACGAGAGCCGCGTGTTCCAGGGCGTGACCACCGAAGTCACCGGCAACTGCGGCTACTCCGCCGCGCCCATCAGCGGCCCGGAAGCGGAGGAGTACTTCCAGTCGCTGCGCGAGCAGGACATCCATGCGCGCTGGAGCGACGTCGATTCCTACTTCCGCACGCTGGAGTCCACGCGCATCGCCGTCAACCACGCGCTGCTGTTGGGTCAGGGCACTCTGCGACGCACGGTCGCGCAGCTGGAGGATCGCGCGCTCGCTCCAGGCGAGCTGGACGAGGTGCTGCGCCTGCTCGAGCAGGGCCTGGACCATGGCGCGCTGGGTTTCTCGACCGGCCTGGAGTACACGCCGGGCCGTTTCACGCCGACCGAGGAGCTGATCGCGATGGCGCGCGTGCTCGCGCGGCGCGGGAAGCTTTACGCCTCGCACCTGCGCAGCGAGGAGGCGCAGTTCCTCGAGGCTGTCGACGAGGCGCTGCGCATCGGCCGCGAGAGCGGCGCACGCGTGCAGATCAGCCACCTGAAGGCCGCAGGCAAGCCCAACTGGCACAAGCAGGACGAGGCGCTTGCCGCGCTCGAGCGTGCGCGCGCCGGCGGACTCGAGGTGCTCGCCGATGCCTACCCTTACACCGCCTACTCGACCGGGCTGACCGTGTTCCTGTCCGACTCGGCGCGCGAGGGCGGCGACGCGGCCCTGCTCGCGCGCCTGCGCGATCCGGCCGAACGCGCGCGGATCCGCGCGGGCCTGGAGCCGCGCGTGGCCAGCGATCCCGGCGGATTCGAGCTGATCGTCATCGCCTCGGTCGGCGCCGGCCGCAATCGCGACTCGATCGGCGTCGATCTCGCGACGATCGCCGCGCGGCGTGGCGTCGATCCCGCGGAAGCGCTGCTGCAACTGCTGGAGCAGGAAGACGCCTCGGTCGGCTTCGTCGGCCACGGCATGAGCGAGGAGAACGTGGTCAAGGTCCTGAAGCATCCGTTGGTGATGATCGGCTCCGACGGGCGCGCGATGGCGCCGCGCGGCAAGGCGCTGGAGACGCGACCGCACCCGCGCAGCTACGGCAGCTTCGCGCGCGTGCTGGCCAGGTACGTGCGCGACGAAGGCTGCCTCGAGCTGCGTACGGCGATCCGGAAGATGAGCTCGATGCCCGCGGCGCAGCTGGGACTGGAGGACCGCGGCCGCATCGGCCGCAACATGAAGGCCGATCTCGTGGTCTTCGATCCCGCGAAGGTGCAGGACCGGGCGAGCTTCGAGGACCCGCACCGCACGGCGACCGGCTTTTCGCACGTGCTGGTCAACGGCGTCGCCGTGCTGCGCGACGGCGCGCGAACCGCCGAACGCCCCGGCCGCGCGCTGCGCTGAGCCGCGCGCTGCGAATTTCCCAGCGCCGGAACCGCGTACGCACATCGCCCCAGGCCGCTGCCTCCTGCGGCGAATGTCGGGGGCGTCCCAGGCTGCCTAGATTCGGATGGATCGCCGCTGGATGGCGGGCCCTGGATCGCTTCGCGTTCTGCGGGCCCGCCGCATCGGCGTGACCCATCCACCTACGAGGAAGCCATCATGAACATCATTCCCTGGCGTGACCGCACGGCCGTGAGCACCCTGCGGTCGGAACTGGACAACCTGTTCAATCGCATGCCCTTCGGCGACGGCGAATCACGCCTGCCCGAAGTCTTCGGCCGTCGCGTCATGCCCGCGGTCAACATCTCCGAGACCGAGAAGAGCTGGAGCGTGTCGGTCGAGCTGCCCGGCCTGAACGAGAAGGACATCCAGGTCCAGATCATGGGCCAGCAGCTGGTCATCTCGGGCGAGCGCAAGTGGGAAGAGGAGAAGAAAGGCAAGGAGTTCCGCAGCGTCGAGTCGCAGTACGGCGCCTTCGAGCGCTCGATCCCGCTCCCGGAAAACCTGCGCCTCGAGCCGGAGAGCATCCAAGCGACCTACAAGCGCGGCATGCTCGAGGTCACCCTGCCCAAGCTCGAGCCGACACCGGCAGCCAAGATCCCGGTGAAGGCCGGCTGAACGGCTCGAGGGACTTCGGATCGCCCCGTGCCCTCGGGTTCGGATCGGACGTCCCGGCGGGACGGCTCGTGCGCGCGGCGGGCAGCAGCCGCAAGCGCGATGCCGTCCCGGCTGCCGTGCGGGCAGCGCCCATCTCGCCGAGCCGCCGCCGGGTTCGAGGCGCGAATGGAGGTCATGAAGTACGAAGGCGGCGCGCGCGGGGAACGACCCTGCGCGAGCGTGAAACCCTTGCGAACGGAGCAGGCCATGAAGACTGACGTGACGACCGAACCGAAACCCGCAGCCGTGCAGCTGCAACGAATCCTGGTCGCGCTCGACGCGGGCAAGCTGTCCGAGGGCGCCGTGCGCCGCGGGCTCGAGCTCAAGCGGATGTTCGGCGGAAAGCTTGACCTCGTGCACGCCGTCGGCCTGCCGGGCGCGGGCTTCGAGCTGATGCCCGATCCCTCCGCCGTCGCCAAGGGAACGGATCCGATCACGAAGATCCGCGAGGCGATCATCGCTCAGGTCCGCGGCTGGATCGAACCAACGGAATCCGAGCGTGAGCGCGCCGCCGAACTCGTCCAGGTCATCGCCGGTCAGCCGGCGAAGGTCATCGTCGAGTGCGCGCGTGAGAGCAAGTCGGATCTCATCGTGCTCGGCAGCTTGCGCCATCGCTCGGCCTTCGATTTCGGCAGCACGGCGCGCGCCGTGTTGGCCAAGGCGCCCTGCGCGGTGTGGGTCCAGCCCGGTCCGCCGACGCCGATCCGCCGCATCCTGGTGCCGATCGACTTCTCCGCGGAGAGCATGATCGCGCTGGCCACGGCGACGAGTTTCGCCAAACGCGTGGGCGCCTCGATCACCGCCGTGCACGTGTTCGACGTGCGCCAGTACGGCGCCGATCAATGGGACGGCATCACGATGTACGTTCCGATCGACGACTTGCGCCAGACCACGCAGGAAGAGTTCGCCAAGGCGATGGCCGAGTTCGACTGGCAAGGCGTCGAGCACGACACGAACTTCGCCGGCGGCCTGCCCGCCGAGCAGATCCTGGAGCTCGCGAAATCCGCCGACTTGATCCTGATGGGCACGCACGGACGCACGGGCTTCGCATCGGCGGTGCTCGGCAGCGTCGCCTACTCGGTGCTCAAGCGCGCGGATCGCCCGGTCATGGTCGTGCGCCAGCTGCGACGCAAGTTCGCAAGCTGAGGAATCGCTCCCGAGCACGCTGCCTGGGGTGGAGGGCCTCGCCCACCACTCCAGGCAGGTTCGCTTGGGTCAGGGGCGGCTCACGGAATGCGCCGCGCGCTCGTGGTGAAGCCGCCGCGCATCAACTCGAAGCTCTCGGCGCGCTCGCCGTGCACGTGGAAGCGCACGCGCCCGGTGCGGTCGTTGTCGCGCACGAACAGCGCGGTGGTCTGGGCCAGCAGGCGTGTCGGAGCTTCGCCAGGGGCCTCGTACCACAGCTTGCCCTCGCGCTCGCGGATCTCGATCATCGTCGTGCCCAGCTGGTAGATGCCCGCGTAGCGCAGCATTTCGCTGCCGGGAAGCTCCAGGTCGACGACCTCCATCGGCGACAGGCCCAGCAAGCGGCGGGCGATCTCGCGCTCGAGCTCCTCGACCTGCGCCGTGACGCAGTTGGCCAGCACGACGATGCTCACGTCCGCCTGCGGGTAGTAGGCCAGACGCACGCGGAAGCCGCCGATGCCGCCGGTGTGCGAGCGCACCGCGTATTTGTCCAGCGTGCCGATGGCCATCGAGAAACCGTAATTCGTCGAGCGGCCGTCGGAGAGCACGCCAGGCTTGTCGAGCTCGACCGCGGCGACCTCGCTGAGCAAGGCGCGCTCGAACAGCGCGCGGTTCCAGGCCAGCAGATCGATCACGTTGGAACACAGCGACTGCGTGGCGGACTTCGGCGCGGCCGCGAGCGGGATCTCCAGGTCGTTGACGTCCGTGATCGCATCGCACTCCGGCGCGAAGTAGGCGACCGGTGCGCCCTCGCTGGGACAAAAGTGCGTGCTGGACAATCCCAAGGGCTTGAGCAGCTGCTCGCGGACGTAATCTTCGAAGGGCTGGCCGCTGACCTTGCCCACGATCATCGAGAGCAGCACGTAGTCGGCGCTGTCGAGCCCGAAACCGGTTCCCGGCTCGAAGGCGAACGGCACGTCGGAGAACAGCGCGAAGAAGCGATCCTCGCTCATCGGCTCGTCGATCAGCCCCGGATGCTTCTCGCGCAACGCGCGGTAGCCCGGGATGCCCGAGGTGTTCGACAGCAGGTTGCGCAGCGTGATCTTGCGCTTGCCGCCGGGGAAGGCGGGCAGGTGCTTCGACAGCTCGTCGTCGAGCGCGAGCTTCTTCTCGTCGGCCAGCCGCAGCACGGCGACCGCGGTGAACTGGCGCGTCAGCGAACCGATGGCAAAGCTGGTCTTCTCGCTGGCGGGCGTCGTACTCGCCGCGTCCGACCAGCCGAAGCCGCGCGCGACGAAAAGCTCGCCGCCGCGGGCGACCGCGATCGACAGGGCCGGAACGCCGTCTTCCAAGGCGCGTTTGCCGATCGCGTCGACCTGGGCGGCGAACCCGCGCTCGTCGATCGTGCCGTCCGAAGCGGCCTTCGCATCCTGGAAGCAGACCAGACACAAGGCGAGCAGCATGGTCGACATGATCGTTACCCCATTCGCGGATCCTGCAGGAGCTTGGTGATCGTAGTTTCTGGGCCGGAGCAGTCCCTACGCACATGGGCGCAGCCCTGCGCGTCCTGCGGCGCAGGCGGACGCGCTGCGCGGTTTCCAGCGCGGCGCGGCGACCGCAGGCGGCACGGGACGCCGCGAGCTTGCAATAGCACTCGCGCAAGCGTCTGAGCCGCGCATTCCAGCGCGCTCGCCTCGCAAGTCGCGCGCCGTGGGAAAGCGCTCGACGCGCGAAGAAAACTCGGACGCGGGCCGGTCGCAAATCGTTTCCTTCCGCGGGACGCAGCACGTCGCGTCCCATTCCTGGAATGGAACCCGCACACGCTGGCCACACGCCCTTTCCGTCAGCACCAGCGTGCGAGACTCCGTTCGCGCACCTGGCGCAGGCCGCGCCGACGGACACGGCCTGCGCGCGTGTTCTCGCACTTCCAGGCGGGATCCTTGCCCGCTTTTCGGGCGCCGCCGGAGGGCGAACTGAGGCCGGGTGGACCGCACGACCTGCGGCAAGCCCACGGAACCTTGCAAGGAGCTTGAGATGAAGGAGTTTCCGACCACTCTGTCGCACAACCGGGGCAGCATGAGCCTCGATCCCTCCCGCCTGCTGGTGGCGTTCCGCAAGGAAACCTCGCGCAGCGATGCCGCGAGCGCGCTGGCGGAGGTCGATCTCGTGCTCGAGGACGCCGAACGATCCGGGCTCGAGCCCAATCGCGAGACCGGCCGCGAGTCGCGCTCGGGCTCGCGCGAGCTGCACCCGGTCAACCACACGGGACGACGCTACTGGGCGCGCACGCGCCGCGGCGAACCGATCGGGGACGAGCACTGGATGCAGATCAAGAAGCAGCTGAAGCCGCGGACCGATTGGCTGGGCCCGGTCTACAGGCTGCGCGGCGCGAACACGGATGGCACGCGGCGCGAGTCGCGCAGCGAACTGCTCTGCCCGCTGCCGAATTCGCTGGTGATCAAGCCGCTCGCTTCGCACGGCGATCGGCGCAACGGCAAGTCGCTGGCCAGCACGCTGGCGAGGTTCGGCCTGGAGGAGGTGCCCGAGAAGTCCAAGTACCTCGGCTCCTACCGCTACTTCGTCAGCAGCGATCCGCAGAAGAGCTCGAGCTACAGCGTGCGCGAGCAATTGATCGGCGAGAAGCAGACGGTGGCCGAAGCACGCTTCGAGCACATGCCGCTGCTCAGGCCGGTGGCGATCGAGCCCAATGACCCGCTGCTCGTCGACCAGTGGAACATGGAGCGCATCGCCGCCAGCGGCGCCGGCACCAGCGGCTGGGACCTGTCGACCGGCGCGAACACCGTGGTGATCTGCGTGCTCGACGAGGGCTGCGACCTGACGCACCCCGACCTGCAGTTCTCCGAGCCGGGCATCAACCTCGACACCATGGCGCCGGACGGCTCGCCGACCGGATCGCACGGCACCGCCTGCGCGGGCATCGCCGCGGCGATGTTCGACAACAGCGAGGGCGTGTCGGGAGTCGCGGGAAACTGCCTGATCATGCCGCTGGCGTTCACCAACTGGACCGAGACCGAAGTCGCCGCGGGCATCAACTACGCCGCCGCCAATGGTGCGCAGGTGATCAGCATGAGCTTCGGCTGGGACGCTTGGGATCCGTTGATCATCGACCCGGCGATCCAGAACGCGTTCAACGCCGGGCTGGTCATGTGCGTCGCGACGCACAACTACGATTCCTCGATCACCTACCCGGCCACCAACCCGCTGGTGATGGCCTGCGGCGCGTCGGACCAGATCGACAACCGCAAGGATCCCTCGAGCCCCGACGGCGAGGGCTGGGGCTCGAACTTCGGACCCGAGATGTCCGTGGTCGCGCCCGGCGTGTTGATCCCGACCACCGATCGCCAGGGCGCCAGCGGCTACAACACCAGCGGCGGCGCCGCGGGCAACTACGTGATGGACTTCAACGGCACCTCGTCGGCGACGCCGCACGTCGCGGGCCTGGCCGGGCTGATCCGCAGCCTGTACCCCGCGCTCACCAACGTCGAGGTGCGCGCCGTCATCGAGCGCTCCGCCGAGAAGGTCGGCGTCGTGCCCTACACCACGCAGGCCGGCCACGACAACGGAACCTGGAACGACGAGATGGGCTACGGCCGCATCAACTGCCTGCGCGCGCTGGACTTCGCCGACATGATGATCCGCGACTACCCGGCCGACGGCGGTCTGGAGCCCTCCAGCCCGCCGAGCGGGAACTTCTGGACCTACTCCGACATCGCCGTGCGCATCTTCGACGACGACGTCTTCGTGCCGCAGGATCCCTCGCAATCGAGCCACGTCGAGCGCGGGCAGCCCAACTACATCTACATCCGCGTGACCAACAACGGCGTGCGCGAGGCGCGCAACGTCACGGTGGACGCGCGCATCACGCCCTACGTCGGCCTGCAGTTCGTCTATCCGCAGGACTGGTCGCTGGTGGACGCGATGCACGTCGGCCCGACGCCGATCGTCGCGAGCTTCGGCAGCATCGCGGCGGGAGCCTCCGTGATCGCGAAGTTCTCGATCTCCGCGGCGCAGGTCGAGGACCTGTGGGGCTGGGTCTCGGGCCAAAACTGGCACCCGTGCCTATTGGCCAGCACGACGGCGGACAACGATTACGCCTTCGCGACCGCCGACCTGGTGGGCGGTTCGCTGGTGGTGCGGCGCAACAATCTCGCGCAGCGAAACCTCTCGGTGATCAACGTGCTCGCCGGCGCCACGGCGGCCGTTCCGATGATCGCCGGCAGCCGCTTCACCGAGGATCGCTTCATCGAACTGCTGGTCGACCGCAGCAAGGCGCCCAAGAACGCCAAGGTGCTGCTCAGCCTCGACGAGGACGGGAGCGCGTTCCCGCGCGTCGATTTCACGCCGCCGCGGCGCGGTCCCGTCGACGAGGGCGGCGGCTGGGGCAACGGCGGCGGCACGACCTTCCTCGACCCGGTCAGGATCGAGACCAGCCTGGGCGGCTGCCGCGGCGTGCTCACGCTGGCCGCGGGCTCGCGATTCGATTGCGGCTGCGCGATCCCGCGCATCGGCAAGGTCTCGGTGCAGGGCGGCGAGGTCGTCGTGCGCGACGGTCGGCGCTTCGTCGAAGTGCGCGAGCGCCAGGCCGTGGTGCGCTTCGAACGCATGCCTGGCCAGATCGTGCCGGTCGCGCTGCAGCTCACCGCTCCGGAGCAGGCCGGCGAGGACGAGCAGTGGCTGGTCAGCGTCGCGCAGCGCGACGAGCAGCATCGCGTCGTCGGCGGCGCCAGCACGTTGTGCCGAGTGCGCGCACGTGCCGCGCTGCCCGGACGCGCGGCGCAGACGCGCACGACGATGCGCGCCTTCGCGCCCGCGCTGGCGGGCCGGCTCGAGCGTCAGGGCCTGGGCGAGCTCGCGAACGGCCTCAGCGCGAGCACCGAGGCCCCCGCGGCGAGCAAGCGGCGTGCCCGGGCGCGCGCCCGTGCCTCCTCGCGCTGAACCCGTCGTTCGTCGTTTCTCCCAGCGGCCCGGTCGATCGCGACCGGGCCGCCAATCCCGGCTCCAGGTCGGACGCACCGGCGCGCGCTTTCGCGTCGCCGCGGCGCCGGCTTGCCGCAATCCGGGGGGAAGAGGAGAATCGAGCCGCGCGTCATGACTCCCTACCCGGCCGAGGGCTTGCCCCCCACCGGCGGATCGACTGACCCGGTCCACACCGGTCGCGTTCGCGGCGAGGACTTCGCCGCTGAGCTGGTCCGTAGGCTTGGCTCGCGCCGCACGACACACCCGCGCTACGAGCGGCTCGAGCGCGTGGCCCAGGGCGGCATGGGCACGATCTATCGCGTGCGCGACATCGACCTGCACCGCGACCTGGCGATGAAGGTGCTCGGTTCGGGAGAGATCGGCGAACCGGTGCGCAGCACGCCCGCGTCGCTGCAGCTCGCGCGCTTTGTCGAGGAGGCGCAGGTCACCGGCCAGCTCGACCACCCTGGCATCGTGCCGGTGCACGAGCTGGGCCTGGACGCGCAGGACCACGTGTTCTTCACGATGAAGCTCGTGCGCGGACAGACGCTGCGCGAAGTGCTCGAGCTGCTGCGCGAGGGCCGCGAGGGCTGGTCGACGACGCGCGTCGTCGGCGTGCTGCTGCGCGTCTGCGAGGCGATGGCCTACGCGCACGACAAGCGCGTGATCCACCGCGACCTCAAGCCCTCGAACCTGATGGTCGGCCGCTTCGGCGAGGTGTACGTGATGGACTGGGGCCTGGCGCGCGTGCTCGACCGGCCGGATCCGCGCGACGCGCGCAGCCGCGATCCGGCCGAGGACACCGCGACGCAGGCGGTACTCAGCGACCGCCACGAGCATTCCGGCGACCCGCAGTCGCCGCTGTACACGATGGACGGCCAGGTCTTCGGCACGCCGGCCTACATGCCGCCCGAGCAGGCGCGCGGCGACGTCGCGCGCATCGGGACCGCGGCCGACGTCTACGCCATCGGGGCGATTCTCTACCACGTGCTGGCCGGATGCGTGCCTTACGGCGCGCTCGACGAGCACCTGGACAAGGACGAAGTGTGGCAGGCGGTCAAGCAGCGCCCGCCCCTGCCTCTGGCCAAGGTCGCGCCGGGCGCGCCGCCCGAACTCGTCGCCATCTGCGAGCTCGCCATGCGCCGCGATCCGAAGGCGCGCTATGCCTCGATGCAGGCGCTCGCCGACGAGCTGCGCGCCTACCTCGAGAACCGCGTCGTGCATGCGCACAAGACCGGGCCGGTGGTCGAGCTGCGCAAATGGATCGCACGCAACCGCGGCGCGGCGGCGGGCCTGGCGCTGGCGCTGCTGGTTTCGCTCGGCGGCGTGCTGGTCTGGGCGCTCAAGGAGGCGCAGCGCGCCGAGGTGGAGCACTTCAGGCACGTGCTGCTCGCCGCTCCGGAGTTGATCTCGCGCGCGCAGTCGCTGGGCCCCGTCGATCCGGCCTCGCTGCCGCTCATGCAGGCCTGGCTGGAGGAGACGGAGCAGCTGCTCGAGTCGCGCGAGCGCTACGAACGCGAGCTGGCCGCGATGCGCGCGGATGCCGAGCGTTCGGGGCGTGCACGTCGCAGCGAGCTCGAACCCGATCCCGAGGCGCTGTTCGCCTGGAACAACGCCAAGGCCTGGGTCGCCGAGCTCGAGCGCTCGTTCAGCGAAGCCCTGGCCGAGGCCTCGGCGCCCGAGGCGAGCGAACGCGAGATCGAGGCCTTGAGCAGCGCGGAGCGCGTGCTGCCTGCCGAGATCGCCTGGTGGAGCCAGCGCGCCGCGCTGCTGGCTCCGGCGGCGGCGCAACGCGTGGGTTGGCAGTACGACGATGCGCAACGGCAGCGGCGTGACGCGCAGATCGCGCAGCTCGTGGGCGAGCTCGACTTGCTCGCCGCGCGGACGCTGCCCGAGGTGCGCGCGCGCGCCGAGCAGGCGCGCACGCTGCGGCAGCTCACGCTCGACGAGCCCGCGGCCGCCGCGGCCTGGAATCAGGCGCGCGAATCGATCCTCGATCCGGCGCAGTGCCCGCCCTACGCCGGCAAGCTCGAGCTTGCTCCGCAGCTGGGCCTGCTGCCGCTGGGCCGCAGCGCGCACAGCGGCCTGTGGGAGTTCTGGGTGGTGCAAAGCGGCGAGCGGCCGCTCGGCGACGGCCGAGGCGGCTGGATCGTCGGCGCCGACACGGGCATCGTGCTGGTGCTGATCCCCGGCGGGCGTGTGGTGCTCGGCGCCCAGCGCGAGGATCCCGGCGCGCCGTGCTACGACCCCTACGCGAGCCTCACCGAGAAGCCATGGGAGTGCGAGCTCGAGCCCTACTTCATCTCCAAGTACGAGATGACGCAGGCTCAGTGGCTGAGAGCGACGGGCGAGCTGCCCTGCACGTTCATCGCCGGCCAGCAGCTCTCGGGCGATCCGCGCATCACGCGCTCGAACCCGGTCGAGAGCGTGGACTTCGCGCGCTCGCGCGAAGTGCTCCTGCGCATCGGCCTCGACCATCCCAGCTCGGCGCAGTGGGAACGCGCGGCACGCGGCGGCGTGGATGCCGCGCTCGGCGCCGCGGCGCTGCCCTCGGTCGAAGGCCGCGCGACCAATCGCTGGGACAGCCGCTTCGACCACAAGGGCGAGCTCGAACCCAAAGTCGACGCGGCGAACGACGACGGCTTCGCCTTCCACGCCCCGGTCGGCAGCTTCCCGCCGAATCCCTACGGGTTGCACGAGATGCTGGGCAACGTGTCCGAGTGGTGCCTCGACTGGATCGGCGACAGCCGCGCGCAGCTCTCCGCGCCGGAGCCGGGGACCGGGTTGCGCACGCCTGATCGCTCGCGCAAGAAGATCTCGCGCGGCGGCGACCATGCGCGGCACGCGCCGGCGCTGCGCCCCTCGGCCTTGACCGAGATGTACCCCGACCAGCGCGACTTCTACCAAGGCGTGCGCCCTGCACGGCGCCTCGTCCCTGTCCCGTGATCGCACCTCCACCCAAGGACTCGCCATGAATCGCCTGCTGCTCCTGCTCAGCGTCCTCGTCCTCGTCGGCGCGTTCGGCGCATGCAGCGCCGCAGGCCGTGGCGGCACGGTCACCGGAGGCGCCGCCTACGCGGCCGGCGGAACGCCGACCACGGTCGACATCCGGCCGCCCGTGCCCGTCACCGTCGGCTACGAGCTTCCGGCGGCGAACTCGCATGCCTTCCTGCTGGTCGTGGCTCCGAACAGCTCGGGCGTGGTCTTCGAGATCCGCGACTCCTTGGGCGTGCTGATCACGTCCAGCAGCGTGTCGGTCACGCTCGAGTTCGGGTTCGTGACGGCCAGCAACCGGGTCGAGCTCAAGGTCGACGGAGTCACGTATTCCGGCGACTACGCGAAGCTCGGGACGGTCTCCGACAGCATCGACCCGGTGGTCGAGCCCTACACGACGCGTTTCTTCCGACGCGACCGGGTCTCGTTCACGATGTACGGGGTGAGCACGTACTTCGACGTCCAGCTGCCCTAGTGTCCTGTCTCAGAAGTACGCTGCATCAGGCGGCCCGAATGCGTCTTCCTGGCAAGGCGCCGCGACGCCGCGTGTTCGCTGCAACACTCGAAAGGCAAGCCCCGGTGCGGCGAAGCCGCACGCGAACGACGCAGTGC
>Ga0315910_10000965_pt1 | contig 27087 bp, 19 predicted proteins | sample EdamamesoilMG_FD_204470 | JGI IMG/M metagenome (GOLD analysis project Ga0315910, IMG submission 204470) | Garden soil microbial communities collected in Santa Monica, California, United States - Edamame soil | ecosystem: Environmental > Terrestrial > Soil > Garden | place: USA: California... | reverse complement strand
GGGATCGGCACCGCGGACGGGCAGCGCATGTACGACGAGATCGGCGACGAGTGGCGCGAGTGGGGCCAGCTCCTGCACGTGCCGGCGCACTTCCACGCGCGCTCGGACGAGATCGAGGCCAGCGCGCGCGCGCTGGCGGCCGCGGCCAGCCAGGGGAGCGGCCTGCGCATCCTGGCCGTGGACGACGACCCGGCCTCGCTGCGCATCACGGCCGCGCTGCTCAGGCGCGAGGGGCACACCGTCACCATGGCCAAGAACGGCAGCGAGGCCCTGGCGCTGGCCCTGCAGCAGCCGCCGCAGATGGTGGTCACGGACTGGATGATGCCCGAGATGGACGGCCTGGAGCTGTGCAAGCGCCTGCGCAGCAACGAGGCCGGACGCGACCTCTACATCCTGATCCTGACCGGGCGCGCCGAGGAAGAGCGCGTCGTCGAGGCCTACGAGGCCGGCGCCGACGACTACCTGGTCAAGCCCGTCAGCGCCAAGATGCTGCTGGCGCGGATCCGGCCGGGCATCCGCGTGATCAAGCTCCAGGAAGACCTGATGAGCGAGGTGCAGGAGAAGAAGGACGCCAACGCACTCCTGTCGATCGAGAAGCGCAAGTACCGCGTGGCGTCCATGACCGACGCGCTGACCGAGCTCCCCAACCGGCGCGGCGCGCTCAAGCACATGGAGAAGGAGTGGGCCAAGAGCGACCGCTCGGGCCTGCCGCTCTCGCTGATCATGGTCGACATCGACCACTTCAAGCAGGTCAACGACCAGCACGGCCACGACGTGGGCGACGAGGTGCTGCGCGCCACCTCGCGCGCCATCGTGCGCGCCCTGCGCGCCAGCGACACCCCGGCACGCATGGGCGGCGAGGAGTTCATCGTGCTGTGTCCGTCCACGGGCCTGGAGGGCGCGGCCCAGCTGGCCGAGCGCGTCCGCGCCGCGGTCGAGGGCAACCGGATCGAGTTCTCGACCTACCAGGGCAACGTCACGATCAGCCTGGGCGTCGCCTGCCGTTCGCCGCAGGTCGACTCGATCGACGCCCTGCTCAAGGCCGCCGACGAGGCCGTGTACACGGCCAAGCGCCTGGGCCGCAACCGCGTCGCGTCGGCCCTGCTCGAGAAGAAGAAGAGCGCCTGACCGGGCGCGCGCGCTCGTTACACTCCGGCGCGATGCTGTCCCGCTGGTTGCGGCGCGCGGCCCTCGATCGTCCCGAGGCGCGCGCCTGGGCGCTGTACGACTGGGCCAACTCGGCCTTCTGGACCACGGTGGTCACGGCCGTGTTCCCGATCTACTACCTCGAGCTCGCCAGCGAGCTCGACCCCGACACGGCGCAGCAGCGCTTCACGCAGGCGACCACGCTGGCCCTGCTCGTCAGCGCGCTCATCGCGCCCTTCCTGGGCACGGTGGCCGACTTCCGCGCGCAGAAGAAGCGCCTGCTGGCCTTGTTCGCCTGGCTGGGCGCGGGCGCGACGCTGGCGCTCTTCTGGGCGCAGCCCGGCGACTGGCGCTACGCGCTGACGTGCTTCGCCCTGGCCAACGTGGGCGCCGCCGCGAGCATGGCCTTCTACGACGCGCTCCTGCCGCACGTCGCGCGCCCGGGCGAGATGGATCGCCTCTCGTCCAGCGGCTTCGCCCTGGGCTACGCGGGCGGCGGATTGTGTCTGGCGTTCTCGCTGACGTGGATGCTGCGCCCGGAGTGGTTCGGCCTGCCCCACGGCGAGGGGCTCTCGCCGTCCGAGGCCACGCTGCCCGTGCGTCTGGCGCTGGCCTTCGTGGGCGCGTGGTGGTTCGTGTTCACGCTGCCGTTGCTGCTGCGCGTGAGCGAGCCGCCGCGCCTGCTCGAGGCCGACGAGCAGGCCGGCGCCTCCGTGGTGCGCGTCTCGTTCCAGCGCCTGGGCGAGACGCTGCGCGAGCTGCGCCGTTACCGCGAGGCCTTCGTGATGCTGCTGGCGGCGCTGATCTACAACGACGGCATCGCCACGATCATCCGCATGGCGGCGCTGTACGCCTCGGGCCCGGCCCAGCTCGGGCGCGGCGTGGTGATCGGCACGCTGCTCGCGATCCAGTTCGTGGGCATCCCGTGCGCGTTCCTGTTCGGCGGGCTGGCCGACCGCTTCGGGACCAAGCGCATGATCACGGTCGGCCTGGGCGTGTACTGCCTGATCTGCCTCCTGGCCTTCAACATGCACAGCGCCTGGCACTTCGTGGTGCTGGGCCTGCTGGTGGCGCTGGTGCAGGGCGGGACGCAGGCGCTCTCGCGCTCGCTGTTCGCCAGCCTGATCCCGCGCCACAAGACCGGCGAGTTCTTCGCCTTCTACGGCATCGGCGAGAAGTTCGCCGGCATCCTCGGCCCGGTGCTCTACGGCGCGAGCATCGGCCTGGTCGGCTCGAAGGGGGCCATCCTGTCGATCGTGCCGTTCTTCGTCCTGGGCGCCTTCCTGCTCTTGCGCGTGGACGTCGAGGCCGGCCGCGCGGCGGCGCGCGCGGCCGAGGACCAGGTGCGCGAGGCCTGATTCACTCGACGAAGAAGGGGCTCGACCAGGCCGCGCCGCCGTCCTCCTGGACGACGCGCACGTACAGGTACTCGCCCGCCGCGAGGTCGGCCGGATGGAAGGCCGCCTCGACGTCCCAGTGGCCCTCGCCCGTGAGCGTCTCGACCACCGTGCCCGAGCGCACGAGCTCGATGGCCGCGATGGGCGCGCAGGCGATGGCGCGCACGTAGCACAGCGCCGGGCCCGCGCGGGGCGCGACGCGCGAGCCCATGCGCTGGCCGTCCAGGGCCGCGCGCAGCACGATGCGCGGACCGTTGGTGGCGTAGCAGCGCCGCTCGAGCAGCGCCGTGCGCACGCCCGCGCGCGTGAGGTCTTCGGTCAGGAGCGCCGCCACGCCGCCCATGGAGGGATTGACCAGATGCGCCAGGCCCGGATGCCCGTCGTGGCTGTCGCCGCTGCCCACGAAGCCCAGGCGGTAGCCGCGCTTCAGCGCGTCGCGCACGTAGTTGCCGGACAGCGGCTGGTAGATGCGCCGCGGCGCGTCCTCGGCCTCGCTGGAGCCGTGCACGGAGGCCACCTCGGTCACGGGCTCGAGCTCGCTCGGCGGCGCGAACTCCCAGTTGGTGGCGATCGGCCCACCGGCCGAGTGGTGCGCGAAGGTCAGCGTGGGCGTGCCGCGCAGCGCGTCCCAGAGCTGCGTCGGCGTCTCGTAGCGCTCGTCGACCGCGGACAGGACCTGGCCCTCGCCGCCGAAGTACAGGACGTGCCGGTGGCCGTGGATCCAGTTGGTCCACTCGTAGCCCAGCACGGTCACGAAGCGCCCCGGCTCGTGGAAGCGCTCGGTCACCTCGCGGATCGCGCGCCACTGCTCGGGCGAGGCGTCGAGCGGCAGCATGCCCCAGTGGTCGTGGTCGGTGAGCGCGATCACGTCCAGGCCGGCCACGTCGCGCGCGTAGGCCAGGTAGTCCTCGGGCGTGCCCGTGCCGTCGGAGACGTTCGAGTGGCCGTGCAGGTCGCCCCAGCGGATGCGCGCCACGCCCTTCTCGACCACGAGCGGATTGCTCTCGGCGCCGAAGGCGCCACCCGCGTCGGCCGCGTGCGCGGCGATGCGGTACACGCCCTTCCCGTGCGCGCGCAGCTCGATGGCCTTCACGCCCGCGTCGGCCGCCGTGAAGGTCACGCTGGCCGGCAGCTCCAGGCCCTCGGGCGCGGACACGAGCGCGACCTCGCCTTCATACCGCGCGCCGCGGCTGCCGTGCCCGTCCAGGAAGGCGAGCCGCAGGGTGACGGGCTCCTCGGGCTCGGCCGTGCTGGGCAGGACCAGGGAGAGGATGTCGGCCGGGCCGGGGGCCACGTCCAGGGCGGGCGAGTCGACGAGCACGCTCCCATAGCCGTCGCCGTCGCCGTCCACGCTGATCCAGAAGCGCGAGTCGCGCTCGGCGAAGCGGTCGGCCTGCGCGCCGGCCGCCCCGACGCCGTAGGCGATCTCGAGCTCCTCGTCGGCCGCCAGGGCCCGCCCGCGCACGAGGAAGTCGACCCAGAAGCCCGGCACGTCGCGCGCCTCGAGCGTGACGCCCGCGGCCGCCGAGGTCGCGGTCGTGTAGCCGGGCTCCTCCGGCGCCACGGTCTGCGCCGGCGACCAGTCCCAGAAGGCGGGCACGGTCAGGCGCACGAAGCCGCCCACGGCGACGCCCTGGGGGCCGGCGCGGTACACGATGGTCCAGCTCCCGCGCCGCCCGGCCTCGGCCGGGGCCGGCGCCTTCAGCAGCGCGCGCCCGCCGCCGTCGGAGGCGTGCCGCGGCGCGTCGCGCGCGCGCCGCAGCTCCTCCAGCATGTCGCGCCGTGCCGACGGCGGATCGGAGCCCAAGGGGACGAGCGGCAGCCGATCGCGCGCGTCCGGAGCCTCGGGCGCCGGCGCGTCCCCGCAGGTGTACACGAGGGCCGCCAGGGCGGCGACCGCCGCGACGCCGGCGAGCTCACGGACGAGCTTCACGGCGGGCGAGCGTAGCCGAAACCCCGGGCTCCTGTCTCGCGCGTCCGGCCGCGGAAAAGCGCCGCCCGAGCGCTATCCTCTGCGCATGAAGAGCAGCACCCTGAGCCCGAGCCGGTCCAAGGCCCGCCCCGCGAAGTCCGCCAAGTCGAACGGCAAGGGCGCCAACGGCGCCACGCTCGACGTCGCGCGCGCCCAGGCGCAGATCGAGCGCACGTGGGAGCAGGAGATCCTGCCCACGATCACCGAGTACATCCGCATCCCCAACAAGTCGCCGCACTTCGACGCCAAGTGGCAGACGGCCGGCCACATGAAGCGCGCGGCCGACCTGATCGAGGGCTGGTGCAAGAAGCGCAAGCTGCCCGGGCTGAAGGTCGAGCGCGTGCAGCTCCCCAACCGCACGCCGCTGCTCTTCATGGAGCTGCCCGGCACGGGCCAGGACACGGTGCTGCTCTACGGCCACATGGACAAGCAGCCCGAGATGAGCGGCTGGCGCAAGGGCCTCGGCCCCTGGGAGCCGGTGCGCGAGGGCGAGCGCCTGTACGGCCGCGGCGGTGCCGACGACGGCTACGCCGCCTTCGCCTCGCTGGCCGCGCTGGAGATCCTGGCCGAGCAGAAGATCCCGCACGCGCGCTGCGTGATCCTGATCGAGGGCTGCGAGGAGAGCGGCAGCTACGACCTGCCCTTCTACATCGACCACCTGGAGAAGAAGATCGGCTCGCCCAGCCTGGTCGTGTGCCTGGACTCGGGCTGCGGCGACTACGAGCGCATGTGGAGCACGACCTCGCTGCGCGGCCTGGCCGGCGGCGAGCTGCGCGTCGACATCCTGCGCGAGGGCGTGCACTCGGGCGACGCCAGCGGCATCGTGCCGAGCTCGTTCCGCATCGCGCGCCAGATCCTCTCGCGCATCGACGACGAGGCCACGGGCCGCGTCAAGCCCAAGGAGTTCCACGCCAAGATCCCGCCGGAGCGCAAGACGCAGGCCAAGTTCACGGCCAAGATCCTGGGCAAGAGCGTGCACGCCAAGTTCCCCTGGGTCGACGGTGCGCGCCCGATGGAGAAGGACCTGGGCGAGCTCATCCTGAACCGCACCTGGCGTCCGATGCTCTCCGTGATCGGCGTCGAGGACGGCCTCCCGATCCACGTCGACAAGGACAGCGGCAAGGCCGAGAAGAGCAAGCCGGGCAACGTCCTGCGTCCGTTCACCTCCTTCAAGCTCTCGCTGCGCCTGCCGCCCACGGTCGACGGCGCGACGGCCGCGGCCGCGCTCAAGAAGATCGTCGAGAAGGATCCGCCCTACGGCTGCAAGGTGCAGCTCCTCCACGCCGACGGCACGACCGGCTGGAACGCGCCCAAGCTCGAGCCCTGGCTCGAGGGCGCGATCGAGCGCGCCTCCGTGGCCTTCTTCAAGAAGTCGGCCGCGGCCATGGGCGAGGGCGGCACGATCCCGTTCATGGGCATGCTCGGGCGCAAGTTCCCCAAGGCGCAGTTCGTGATCACGGGCGTGCTCGGCCCCGAGTCGAACGCCCACGGCCCGAACGAGTTCCTGCACGTGCCCACGGCCAAGCGCCTGACGGGCTGCGTGGCCTCGATCGTGGCCGAGCACCACCGGCGCTGACGGAAGCCTTTTCCCGGGTGCGGCGCGGGGTGCGCTCCGGGGCGCGGGAGGGGTCAAGAGCGGCGCGGGCCGGGGTCGAAATGGCCTCGTCCCGCCCCGATGTCCCTCTCCACCCACGCGCAGGCCCGCTTGCCGGGCTGGCTGCACGACCTGCTCGAGCGCCACCTCGAGGAGGAGCTCGAGCTGCCCATCCTGCCCGAGGCCTCCGGGCGCCTGGTGACGCTGTGCGAGGACGAGAAGTGCGACGTCCAGGCCATCGAGCGCGTGCTCGAGCGCGATCCCTCGCTGGCCGCGCACGTGCTGCGCATCGCCAACTCGGCCGCCTACGCGCCCAAGGAGCCGATCGTCTCCCTGCACCACGCCATCAGCCGCCTGGGCCTGGGCACGATCCGCAACATCGCCATGGGCTCCTCGGTGCAGGGCAAGGTGTTCCGCGTGCCCGGCCAGCAGACGCGCGTGCGCTCCATCTGGGTGCACTGCGCCGTCACGGCCGCCTTCGCGCGCGACATCGCGCGCAAGCTGCGGCGCAACGTCGAGGCTGCCTTCCTGTGCGGTCTCCTGCACGACGTCGGCCGTCCGGTGGTGCTGCAGGCCACGGTCGAGGCCCTGGCGCACCGCACCAAGGAGCCGCTGCCCGTGGCGCTGCTCGAAACGGCGATGAACGAGTTCCACGGCCCCGTCGGCGCGCGCATGGTGCGCGCCTGGAACCTGGCCGACTGGACCGCGGCCGCGGTGGCGCACCACCACGAGCCCGAGAAGGCCGCGCCGTTCGAGGACGAGGCGCGCATCACGGCGCTGGCCGACGAGCTCTCCTACTGGGCGCTGGACGAGCGCCGCTCGCCGGCCGATTTCCAGCCCGAGGCCGAGCTGGTCGAGGCCCTGAACCTGTACCCCGACGACATCGAGGCGCTGCTGGCGCAGCGCGGCCGCGCGCTGGAGTTCGCCGAGGCCTTCCAGTGAGCGCGGCCGAGCAGCACTTCGACGTGCTGGTGCTGGGCGCCGGCCCGGCCGGGCACAAGGCCGCCATCCAGGCCGCCAAGGCCGGCCAGCGCGTGCTGATCGTCGACCGCGAGGCCGCGCCGGGCGGCGAGTGCGTGCAGCGCGGGACGATCCCCAGCAAGACCCTGCGCGAGAGCGCCTGCTATCTCGCCGGCCTGCGCGCACGCAGCGAGGGCGTGATCGAGGTGTCCGTGCCGGCCCAGACCCAGGTGGCGAGCCTCATGCGCCGCCTGCGCGCCGTGCGCGGTCACCACGAGGACTACCTCGCCGCGCAGCTCGAGCGCAACGGCATCGTGCGCTGGCGCGGACGCGCGCGCTTCCTGTCGAGCGAGAGCGTCGAGGTGCGCTGTCCCGACCGCAGCCTGCGCCGCGTGCGCGCGCGCTTCGTCGTCATCGCCACCGGCTCGCGCCCGCGGCAACCCGAGCACGTCCCCGTCGACCACGAGCACGTGCTCGACAGCGACTCGATCCTGTCCCTGATCTACCTGCCGCGCTCGCTGACCGTGCTGGGCGCGGGCGTGATCGCCTGCGAGTTCGCCTCGATCTTCGCGGCCCTGGGCGTGGAGGTGACCATGGTCGACGCCGGCGCGCGTCCGCTGGCGTTCCTCGACCCCGAGCTGACCTCGCGCTACGTGCAGGCCTTCGAGCGCATGGGCGGGAAGCTGCTCACCGGCCGCAAGACCGAGGGCGTGCGCTGGGACGGGAGCGCCGTGGTGACGCGTCTCGCCGACGGCGTCGAGCTGCGCTCGGAGAAGGCGCTGTGCGCGCTCGGGCGCGTCGCCAACGTGGGCGACCTCGACCTCTCCGCGGCCGGCATCTCGCTGACGACGCGCGGGCACGTGCCCGTGGACGCGAACCTGCGCACGGTCGTGCCGCACGTCTACGCCGCGGGCGACGTGGTCGGGCCCCCGGCCCTGGCCGCCACGGCCATGGAGCAGGGGCGGCGCGCGATGCGGCACGCCCTCGGCCTGCCCCTGCACGAGGCCGGCGAAGTCGTGCCCGTGGGCATCTACACGATCCCCGAGATCTCGGGCGTCGGGCTGAGCGAGGAGGAGGCCGTGAAGCGCTACGGGCACGCGCTGGTCGGGCGCGCGCGCTTCGAGGAGCTGGCGCGCGCGCACATTAACGGCCAGGCCGACGGCCTGCTGAAGCTCGTGGCCGATCCCGCCGGACGGCTGGTGGGGGCGCACATCGTGGGCGAGGCCGCGACCGAGCTCGTGCACGTGGCGCAGATGGCGCTCGTGGGCGGGCTGACGCTGGAGGCCTTCGTCGACAACGTCTTCAACTTCCCGACCATGGCCGAGGCCTATCGCGTGGCCGCGATCGACGCCGTGGCGAAGATGCAGGTGGCCACGAAGGCCGCCGCGTAGGCGCTCAGAACTCGAAGACGTAGGCCGAGCCGCTGTCGGCGTTCACGCCGTTGCCGCGGAAGGCCCCGATGAGCAGGCGCGCGCCCTGCAGGGCGAGGGCGCTCCCGAAGGCGTCCGAGGCGAGGCCGTCGCCCGCGGCGAGGGCCGGGAGCGCGACCCAGGAGGCACCCACGCGCTCGAAGACGTACACGAGCCCGGCGTCGGTCGCGGGAGCGTCGGCCGCGAAGGCGCCGAGCAGGGCGCGCTCGCCCTCGAGCGCGACGGCCGCCCCGGCGAAGTCGCCGGCGGCCCCGGGCGTGAGCTTGGCCACCTGCGTCCAGACGCCGTTCGCGCGCTCGAACAGGTACGCCGCGCCGGCGTCGAGGCCGGCGTCGTCGTCGCCGTGCGCGCCGACGAGCAGGCGCTCGCCCGCGAGCGCCACCGAAGAGCCGAAGGCGTCCCCGGGCTCGGCGTCGAGGGCGGTGAGCTTCGCCACCTGGCGCCAGGTCCCGCTGCGCGTGCGCCCTCCTGGCGTCAGGCCGCCGGCGACGCTCCAGCCGGGCTGCACGACGCGCTGGAAGACGTACACGGCGCCCGCGTCGGGCGCGACGCCGTCGTCGGAGAAGGCGCCCACGACGGCGCGCTCACCGGCCAGGATCACGGCGTTGCCGAGGAAGGCGTTCGCGGCCGCGTCGGCGGCGCCGAGCTCGGCAGCGAGGCGCCAGCTCGCGTCCGCCCGGCGCTCGAACACGTAGGCGGCGCCGGAGGTGCCCGCGTGCCCGGGCGCCCCTATGAGAAGGCGCTCGCCGGAGAGCGACAGCACCTCGCCGAAGATGTCGAAGGCGGCGCCGTCGGGCGCGTGCAGCTTGGCCGTCTGCAGCCAGGTGCCCCCGCCGTCGCGCTCGAAGGCGTAGACCGAGCCCGAGAGGCTGCCCTGGTCGTCGTCGCCGTCGGCGCCGACCAGCGCGCGCCCGCCCAGCAGGGCCACCGAGCCGCCGAAGAAGTCGGACGAGGCGCGGTCGGCGGCCGAGAGGCGCGTGATCTGCGTCCAGGTGCCACCCGGGCCGCGCTCGAACACGAAGGCCGAGCCGGGATCGGTGCGGGCCGTGTGGTCGTCCAGCGGCGCGCCGACCAGGGCGCGCTCGCCGTCGAGGGCGACCGCGGCGCCGAACTCGTCCTGCAGGCTGCCGCCGCCGGCGGCGAGCTCGGCGCGCTCGACCTGGGCCGAGGCGCGCGAGCAGAGCAGCGCGACGAGGAGGACGAGGGTGCGGGGCGCGAGGCGCATTGAAGGACTCGCTCGAGTCTAGGGCGCGCCCGCGCGGCGGATAGAACGGCGCTAGCGCAGGTGCGCGGGCGAGCTCTCGGCCACGAAGAAGAGCGCGTCGAACTCGGAAGGAACGGCCGTCACGTGCACGTCGTCACCCGAGCTCGGGTCGTACACGCCGCCCACGCCGCGCATGGGACGCGGCGTGTCGAGCCAGGCGCGCACGGGGCCGTCCTTGGGCGCGCCCGCGAGGTGCACGAGGGCCTGCGTCAGGCCGGCGCCCAGGAGCTCGGCCTCGATGCTGCCCGCCTCGGGTTCCTCGATCGTGAACTCGGTCAGGCCGCCGCCGCCCGAAGCGGGATAGGCGCGGAAGCCGCCGCGCGCGAAGGCGCCGCCGATCGCGACCAGCGACAGGTTCTCGCCCTGCACCGTGCGGCCGTCCTCGACCAGCGCGCGGCCGATGCTCGTGATCGGGCCGTAGCCCTCGACGTGCGCCAGCGCGTCGCGCGAGACGTGCCCGTTGTGCGCCGAGACGAGGATGCGCGCCCCCGCTCCCTGCTGGCGCAGGATCCAGCGCACGTTGTCGGCCATGCAGCGGTCGCGCCAGGACAGGTTGTCGAGCCCGGTCTTCAGGCGCGCCGAGGCGTGCCCCTGCGCGACGATCACGACGCACTGGCGCATGCGCGCCCACTCCTCGGGGCTCGAGGCGGCCACGAGCTCCTCGCGCAGCTCGTCGAACAGCGAGAGCACGCCCTCGAGCTCGGCCGCCTCCTCCTCGGCCTTGGCCAGCGCCGCGGGCGTGGGCTGGCCCAGGCGCGGGCCCGTGCCGCAGGCACGCTCGAGCAGCGGGCCCAGGTCGGCGGCCAGCTCGGGCTGCACGCGCTCGAGGTAGGCGCGCGCCTTCTGCGCGGCCTGCTGCGGTGCCTGCATGTCCATGCCGTGGATGCGCACCTTGCGCGCGTGGGCCGGGTCGGCGTTCCAGGCGCGCATCCACTCGAGCAGCGCGCGGTACTCCTCGGTGCGCCACAGCCCGGCGAGCCCCGTCAGTGCGCCGGCGAGGTCGCCCGTGCCGTGCTCGACCCACTCGTTGGTCTGCAGGGCCGAGACCCAGTCGGTCTCCATGGCGAAGTCGGTGAAGCCGAGCTCGCTCACCAGGTACTCGCACAGGCGCGCCTTGAAGGCGAAGAACTCGTGCGAGCCGTGCGTGGCTTCGCCGGCGAGCACGATGCGCGCGTCGCCGACGATGCCCTTCAGCGCCGCCAGGTCGGCGTGCTCGGGCGCGAGCGCGAGCGTGGCCACGGGCGTGGCCGCGCCGGCGAGCCAGGCGCGCACCTCGGGCGGGGCTTCGGCCGAACGGGCGTGCGGCGGGACGAGCAGGGCCAGCACCAGGACGCGCGCGAGGTCGGAGAGCATCCCGAGAGGCTAGTCGAGCCCGTGCGCCCCGACGTGCAAGCAGTCTGTGAGTCCTGCGGGCCCTAGCGCGAGGTGGGCGAGGGCGCCGAATCGGGCACGAGATCGGCCAGGAGCTCGCGCCAGCTGTCGCGCTCCTGGCCCGGATCCGTGAGGTAGGCGCGCGCGCGGCAGGCCTTGTCGAGCGTGCGGTAGAACTCGGGATCGGTCTCGGCGCGGTGCATGAGTTCGGTCAAGGCGCGCGTGTCCTCGACCGCGAAGGTGCCCGGGTAGTCCTCGCCCAGGATGCCGAGCGAGCCCGGGATACGCGTGGTCAGCACGGGCACACCCAGGGCCAGGGCCTCGGTCAGCGCGTTGGCGCCGCCTTCGTGCTTGGAGGCGATGACGAACAGGCGCGAGCGCCCGAGCGCCTCGAGCGTCTCGGCCCGCGGCCGGTTGCCGACCCAGCGGAAGCGCGGGTTCTCGCGCACCTCGCGCTCGAGCTCGTCCTTCATGAACTCGTCGATCAGGCCGCCCAGGTGCACGATGCGGATCTTCGACGAGGCCGGGAGCAGGCGCGCCGCGCGCGCCGGGCGCAGCGGGTCCTTGATCGGGCGCAGGTGCGCGATCGTGCACACCTCGAAGGCGTCGCTCGCGCGCGTCGGCTTCTTGCGCGGCGTCGCCATGGACTGGTAGATGACCTTGGCGCGCATGCGCGCCTCCTCGGGCAGCTTCTCCACCGCCAGCGGCTGGAGCACGACGATGCGCGAGGCGATGCCGAAGGACTCGCGCGCCTCGCCCGAGTCGGGCACGTCGCTGTACACGTCCGTGCCGGTCGCGGCCACGACCACGGGCAGGGTCGGGTGCTCGCGGTGGAAGCGCACGACCGACGAGTTGCTGCGCCGTCCGTGCAGGGCCACGAGCAGGTCGCACGGGCGGCCGCTGTAGCTCTCCTCCTGGAACACCTTCCAGCCCAGCTGGCGGAACAGGCGCGCCCAGCGCAGGGCGGTGACGCGGTTGCCGCCGCGCAGCTGCGGCACGGGGTTGATGATCGCGATCGTACCGAGGGCCCTCTTCACGCGCGGGATTCTGACATGGAGGCCCCCGCGTTTGGAGGGCCAAGGAGGAAGGGGGCCGCGAAGCGCCTTCCGGGAACGCCCTTCCCGGTCGCCCAAGAAATCGGCAGGGCTCCGGCGCCGGCATGCACGGTGTCGATCCTGGGTGCAGGGAGGTGCGGGGTGAGGATCGAAATCCGTTCGCGAGGCCCGGGGCGTGCGCGCGCCGGCTGGACGCTGCTCGAGATCATGATCTCGACCGTGATCCTGCTGGTCGTGCTGATGGGCTTCTCGTACGGGCTCGTGTCGACCACCTCGCTCGAGCGCGTGACGCGCGAGCAGGGCCAGGCGCGCGAGGCCGCGCGCGAGCAGGTCGAGCTCCTGCGCGCGATCCCCCTGGAGGACGTGCTGGAGCGCTACGACGAGCTACCCGGGAACGATCCGGACGGCGTCGTCTCGCCCGGGCCCCATTTCGACGTGCCCGGCCTGAACCCGCGGCCCGGTGCCGCGGCCGTGGGCACGATCGTCCTGCCGCTGACGGAGGAGGGCGAGGTGCGCGAGGACGTCGAGCGGCCCGAGCTCGGCCTGCCGCGCGACCTGACCGGCGAGGGCGAGCTGGACGACCTCGACCACGCCGGCGATTACCGCATCCTGCCCGTGCTCGTGCGCCTGGAATGGCGCGGCGCGGGGGGCGACGCCAAGCTCGAGATGGGCACGGTCCTGAAGAGGATGCGCCCGTGAAGCCGCGCCGCACCTCTGGCTTCACGCTGACCGAGCTCGTCCTGGCGGGCGCGATCCTGGCCGTGACCCTGGGAGCGCTGACGCTGTTCACCACCCGCAGCGCGGACGCCCTGGGCCAGGGCGCCCTGCAGGGCGAGGTGGACGCGCGCCTGCGGCGCACGCTGGCGCGCGTGACCGACGAGCTCCTGCCGAGCGGCGCCGCCGTGCTCACCCCGGCGGCCGTCAAGCCGGCCGGCTCGACCACGCTGACCTACCGGCGCTCGGAGGGCGCCGTCAACGGCACCATCCGCTGGGGGGCGCCGCAGCGCCTGGCCTTCGCCTACGAGACCGGCGAGATCGACGACGGCCTCGACAACAACCGCAACGGCCTGGTCGACGAGGGCGTGGTCGTGTGGACGCGCGACGTCGGCTCGCCGGACGAGGTGTCCGTGATCCTGTGCCACGATGTGTCCGAATTCGCCGAGGGCGAGGTCGAGAACGACGCCGACGACGACGGCGACGGTCTGGTCGACGAGCGCGGCTTCAGCTTCGAGCGCACGAGCAGCCACGTGCACGTGCACCTGACCCTGGCGCGCCTCGATGCCCAGCGGCGCCTGCTGACCCGCGCCCTGGAGGTCACGCTCCAGCCGCGCAACTAGGGAGGGACGAAGATGAAGCTCCAGCTCACCACCATCGCCCGCGCCCGGCGCGGCTCGGCCATCGTCACGGTCACGGTGATCCTGGCCACCTTGCTCCTGCTGCTGGCGGCCTGCATGCGCTTCCTGGGGGCATCGCACTCCGAGCAGGCCCAGGGCGGCGACGGCGTCCTGGCCCTGTACGCGGCCGAGGCCGGCCTGGCCGAGTCGTACCTCGCCCTCGAGAACGGGCGCGACGCGCACGTGGGCAGCGCCGACGAGCCGCACACGTTCCGCGACGCCGAGTACTGGGTCGAGCCCGAGGACCTGGGCACGCGCGTCTACGCCCTGCGTGCCACCGCCCACGATCGCCTGGCGCGCGAGCGCATCGAGCTGGTCGTGCGCGAGATCCCCGATGGCTTCTTCCGCTACGCGGTGTTCGGCGACGAGGGCGTCACCTTCCGCACCTCGTCCTTCGTCGACAGCTACGACTCGTCGCTCGGGACCTACGCCACCCAGTACGACAACAACACCGACCACGCCGGCGAGTCCGGCAACGTCGGCTCGAACGCGGACATCGCGCTCGACACGAACTCGCAGATCTACGGCAACGCCAACCCCGGCCCGGATGGCGAGCTGCAGACGCTCGGGCCGAACACGCTCGTCTCGGGCTCGACCGATCCGGCCGAGGAGCTCGTGCCGCTGCCGCCCATCGCGGTGCCGAGCATCGCCGCCACGGGCTCGAAGGTCGTCAAGGGCAAGACGCTCGTGCTCGGTCCGGGCGACGTGCACCTCACGCGCCTCGAGCTGCAGGCGGGCGGGCGGGTCGAGGTGCGCGGGCCGGCGCGCCTCGTGCTCGACGATCTCCTGATGCGCGCCAACACCACGCTGAGCATGCTCACGGGCGGCGGCCCGGTCGAGATCTACGGCACGGGCAACTTCCAGCTGCAGAGCAACTCGCACCTGGTCACGGAGACCACGCGCCCCCACGACGCGGCCATCTACCTGAGCTCGAACAACGTCGACGGCAGCCCGCGCTCCACGATCGAGTTCAACGCCAACTCCCAGTACACGGGCCTGATCTACGCGCCGCGCGCGAGCATCTCGATCCAGACCATGTTCGAGATCTTCGGCTCGGTCATGGCGCGCAAGGTCGCGCTGGGCTCGAACTCGGGCATCCACTACGACGTCAGTCTGCTGTTCGACGACGACAACGGCGCGCCGGTGTACGAGCAGGTGTCCTGGCGCCCGGTGGGGCTGCAGTAGGACGGCTCAGGGGCGAGCCGAGCGGCGGCGCTGCTCGAGCAGGATGTCGCGCCGCAGGAGCAGGGCGCGCCGGCGCTCCTCGAGCGTGGCGCGCTCGCCCGTGTCACGGCAGGCCTGCAGCAGGTCGCCCAGGGTGACGAGCTCCTTCCGGATGGCGAGCTCCTCGGGCAGCACGCCCGAGCCCTTCAGGAGCAGATAGGCGGCGCGCAGCTCGGGTTCGAGCTGCGACAGGTCCTCGAGCTCGAGCGGCCGGCCGAAGCCGGGCAGGCCGTCGAACTCGCCGGCGGCGATGGCCTCCGCCAGGCGCTGCTCGGCCACCTTGTCGAGCGGGTCCATGGGGATGGGGGACGCGCGAGGGGCGTGCTCACCAGCCGATCGGTTGATCCGCGCCCAGGCCCGGGCCGAGCACGACCGCGTTCGCGAACAGGCGCGCGCTGGCCTCATGGTAGCCGCGGAAGGCGGGCGCGCCGGCGAAGAGCACGATCTCTCCGTGGCCCTTGCGCTCGACCGTCAGCCACGCGCCGTCGGCCAGGCGCGCGCGCGCCTCGGGCCAGAGCAGCCCCGCCAGGCGCAGCTCGCTCGCGGGTGCCAGGCGCACGGCCGTGCGCACGGGCTCCTTGGACAGGAACACGTCCGAGCCCGACACCATCACGGGCATTACGTCGTCGCTGCCCGAGGTGATCCAGGAGAGCGGGTCGACCAGGCCGCGCAGCGTGACGCCCTGGGGCGAGAACAGGCGCGCGCGCGCGTCGTCCTCGGGCAGGACCTTGGCGGGCTCGTCGTCCTTCTTCTTCTCCTTCTCCTTCTCCTTCTCGTCCGCGCCCTCCGCGGCCGGCTCGTCCTTCTTCGGCGGCGGCCCGTCCCACACGAGCGCCTCGTCGACGACCACGGCGCGCGCCCCGCGCTCGCGCTCGACGGCCTTGGCGTAGCTCGCCAGATCCTCGAGCGCGTCCTGGCGCAGCGCGACCTGCGAGAGCCCGAGGCGGCCCTTGGTGAGCGCCGCGGCCGAGTCCGCGCACGCGATCAGCGTGCCGCCGCTCTCGATCCAGGCCGCGAGCTCGTCCTTGGCCTCGGCCAGTACCTCGCGCAGGCCGTCGGACGGCGGCAGCACGAGCACGTTGTAGCGCCTGAGGTCGTAGCTCCCGAGCTGCTGCGCGTCGAGGATCGAGAAGGGCACGCCCACGCGCGTGTCGAGGTGGTGCCACAGGTGCCCGTAGGCGTCGGTCGAGACGGGCGCGTTCGAGAGCAGCGCCACGCGCGGGCGCGCGAGCAGGCGGAAGTGCTGGCCGCCCAGGTCGGCGCTGTCCTCGTCGGGCGCGCGGCCGGTGGGGGCGGGCACGACCTCGACGCCGGAGGCGAGCGCGGCCGCGCGCACGCGCTGCCAGATCTCCTCGGGCGTGCCCGTGTTCTCGCCGCGGCGCACGAGGAAGCTCCCGCGCGCGAACGCGCGCCCGGCCGCGTGGAAGGCCTCGTCGGCCCAGTGCACGGCGAGGCCCGCCTCGAGCGCGCGCGCGGCGAAGGAGAGCGCGTCGTCGTCGGTGCCGTCGACGAGCCAGCCCACCGGGACGGGCGTCGCCAGCGCCTCGGGCGGCGCCGGACGCGGGGCGAGGTCCGGCGCTCCGACGGCGACGCGCGGCACCTCGAGCGCGTCGCACCAGGAGGCGTCCAGGTCGAAGGCGTGGGCGAGCGACCAGGAGGTCACGTCGTAGGCCTTGCTGCGGCCCTTCTGCTCGAGCTCCTCGCGCTCGGCCTGCAGCGCCTCCTTGTCGTAGCGCGGGTCGAAGTCGAGGAAGGCGCGCACCTGCGCGCGCGCCGGCTGGCGCGCGGCGATGAGGTAGGAACCGGCCGGGAAGACGACCGAGTCCGCCTTGGCGCCCTCGGCGTGCACGGCGTTCGCGGCCGTGAACTCGGCCGTGGCGCGCTCGACGGCGATGCCCTGGTCGAGCAGGCTGCGCAGGAAGTCCTGCTCGCGCCGGCGGTTCGGGCCCGGGCGCAGGACGAACAGGCGCTCGTTCCCGGGCGTGTCGGCGGCCACGTTGCGGCGCGCGTTGGCGAGGTAGTCGGAGAGCGCCTGCGCGCGGTTCGCGCGCAGGGTGCCGAGGTTCGCCCAGCTGGCCGTGAGCTGGTGGTGCACGGCCTCGCGGTAGGTGAGGATCGTGCCCGACTCGCGCTGCAGCGGGGATCCGTAGGTGGCCGCCTGCTCGTACAGGATGCCCGTGGCGCCCGTCAGCGCCGCCCAGGCGTCGGAGTAGAACGGGCCCCAGGCGTCGGCCCACTCGCGCGTGTAGTAGGCCCAGCCGTGCGCGTCGAAGGCCGCGGCCGCGTCGGCGCCGTAGCGCTGGTTCCAGGCGAGCTGCGTCGGGGGCAGGTTGGGGTTGTAGGGCTTGGCCTGCGGGTAGAAGAGGAACGTGTCCTGGCTCCCCATCTCGTGCGCGTCGACGAAGAGCTGCGGGTGGAAGGAGAGCACCGCGCGCCAGCGCCCGCGCGTCTCGGGCTGCGTGCCGGCCATCCAGTCGCGGTTCATGTCGAACAGGTAGTGGTTGCCGCGCCCGTAGGGCCAGCGCCCGCGCTGCATGCTCGCGTAGTCGAGGTTGGGCGTGCGCCCCGCGGATTGCTCGACCAGGCCGATGATGCGCTCGCGGCCGTCGGGGTTGAGGCACGGGTCGATCACCACGACGAGCTGATCGAGCAGCTCGGTCACGTCGCGGTCCTGGCCGGCCACGAGGTGGTAGGCGAGCGCGATGGCCGCGTCGGCGCCCGAGAGCTCGTCGCCGTGGATCGAGTAGCCCATCCAGGCCACGGCCGGGCCGGCGAGGATGCGCTCGGACTCGGCTTCGGTCAGCCCGCGCGGGTCGTAGAGCTTCGCCATGTCGGCGCGGATCGCGTCGAGCCGGGCCAGGTTGGCCGGCGAGCTGATCGCGGCCCACACGAGCTCGCGCCCTTCATGGGTGCGCGCGAAGGTCTCGACGCGCAGGCGCTCGCTCTGCGCGTCCATGGCGCGCAGGCAGGCGAGCAGCTCGGCGTGGTGCGAGAGGCGCGTGCCCTGCGCCTGGCCGAGGACGCCGTCCGGAGTCGGAACCTTGGCGTCGTACTTCGCGCCGGGGAAGAAGGGCGCGTCGTAGGCGAGCGGCTCGGGGTCGCCGAAGCGGATGGGCCGGAAGTCCTGGCCCTGCGCGGCCGGACGCGGCTCCTGGGCCGTGCTCGTGGGCGCGGAGCAGCCGAGGATCAGGGGCACGAGGGCGAGATCGAGCACGGCGGTCTTCATGGGGGCGCTACCCTATTCGTGCCGCGGTTCGCCGGCCAGGGGAGGCGCGATGGCGCGTGGAGGCACGATGGTGTCAGGCATGAAGCAGGGTGTCGGCGAGCCGGAGGCGGCGTGAGGCGCTCGCTCGTGGCCGCGCTCGTGCTCGTGGCGCTGGTCCTCGGTATCGGGGTCGCGAGGCAGCTCCGCGCCGTGCGTGAGCTCCCGGAGCTCCGCGCACCCGAGCTCGAGCCCGCGCCGGCCTTGGTCGCCCCGGAGGGGCTGGCCGGGGCTCCCGAGCTCGCGTCCGCTCCCGCTCCCGCTCCGGAGCGCAGCGCCGTGGCCGCGTCGGAACCCGAGCCCGCGGCGGCGTCCGTGCCGGTCGTGCGCGTACGCGTGTCCGACGCGGCCCAGCGCCCGCTGCCCGGCGCGCGCGTGCTGCACTACGACAGCCTGCGCGACGAGGATGCGCTCGAGGAGCGCACCACGGGCGCCGACGGGAGCTGCACGCTCGATCCCGTGCGGACGACGGGCGAGAGGCTCGCGCTCGTCGTCGAGAAGGCGGGCTACTTCCATGAGCTCGTCGACTGCGAGCGCACGGACGAGGTCAGGGTGTCGCTGCGCCCGGCGCTCGTCCTCAAGGGGCGCGTGCTCGACGTGGAGACGCGCGCCGCCCTGCCCGGGGCGACCGTTTCCTACTGGCACGCGCGCTGCAAGCGCTGCAGCCCGGTCGTGGCGACGGCGGACGCAGAGGGGCGCTACGAGCTCACCAGTGTGCTCGAATCCGAGCGCGAGGGCCTGCAGGTCGCCGCGCCGAGCCATCCGAAGACGAACCTCGGGCTGCGGACCGAGGGGCTGGGCCCCGTGCTCGAGCGCGACCTCCCCCTGGCGCGCGGCCTCGACGTCCAGGGCGTCGTGCGCGACCTCGACACGCGCGCGCCGCTGGCGGAGGTCACGGTGAACGTGGGCGCGGAGTACGTCGAGACCGACGCCTCCGGCCGCTTCGCGCTGAGCGCGGGTGCCGACGGCGAGCGCGTGCTGTTCACGCTGTGGGAGGACCAGGGCTGCATGCTCGAGGCCCAGCTCCCCGCGGCGGAGTGTGCGCGGCCCGTGGAGATCCCGCTGCCGCGCGCGCGTGGTCTCTCGGGGCGTGTCCTCACCGCCCAGGGCGCGCCGATCGTCGGCGCGACCGTCGGGGCGAGCTTCTCGACCCCGGCGACGTCGCAGGATCGCCGCACGCCCGCCGGCTTCGGCCTGCCCGAGGGCTGGGCCTTCCGCCTCGACCGCGAGGCCGGGAATGCGCGTTCCGACGCCGAGGGGCGGTATCGCCTGGCCGGTCTGGTGCCGGTGGCGGGCACGCTGGGCGTGTGGAGCTCGGCACCGGGCTTCCGACGCGCCCAGGTCGAGGTGCCGGTCGAGGCTCGCTCCGGCGACGAGGTCGCGCTCGACATCACGCTCGAGCCCATCGGGGCGGTGGCCGCGCTGCACGGCGTCCTGACGCTGAACGGCGAGGTCGTCCGGGGCTACGTGAGCTGGCGCGGCGCGACGCGCGGCGGCTCGAGCTGGGCGGAGAAGGGCCGCTACCGGATCGAGGACGCCGAGCCCGGGCTCGTCCAGCTGAGCGCCCACTTTGCCACCCGCGAGCAGCGCCTCGCCCGCATGACGGGCGACGCGACCGAACTCCGGCTCGCGCCCGGCGAGGAGCACGAGCACGACTTCGCGCTCACGCTCTCCCTGTCGCGCATCGCCGGCCACGTGCGCTACCGGAGCGGTGCACCCGCGGCGGCGACGGTGTACGCCTGGAGCAAGCAGCGGCGCGCCGAGGTCTCGGTCGAGACCGGCCCCGACGGCGCGTACGCCCTCGAGGTTCCGGAGGGCGACACGTACTTCATGCGCGCCACCAGCCCGGGCGACACGGCCCACCGGCGCGACGTCGTCGCCGGCGCCGGTGACGTCGACTTCGTGCTCGCCGATCCGGCCACGCTGCGCCTGCGCGTGATCGACGCCGACACGCGCGCGCCGCTGCGCACCTTCCAGGCGCACTGGCGCGTGGACGGCACCGAATGGCGCTTGGGGCTGATGGGCCAGTACGCCGCGACCGACGCGGAGGGCGCGTTCGAGCTCCGGACCTGCGCGTGCACCGTCGACGTCTCCGTGCACGCGGACGAGCTCGGCTACCGGCCGGCGCTCCTGCTCGGCCTCGTGGCCGGCCAGGTGTCCGAACGGGCGACTCCGATCGAGACGGTCGCCCTCGAGCGCGGCCTCGAGCTCCGCTTCGCCCTCGATCCGGCCTCGGGCGCGTGGCCCGCGGAGCACGCGCTCGTCCTGGTGGAGGAGGCGGCCTGGGAGGAGGCCCGCCTCGATCGCGACGGCAACGGCTGGAGGGGGATGCCGAGCGCGTCGTTCCCGAACGACGCCCTCGCCTGGCGGCGGCTCTCCTTCGACGGGGACGGGCGCGCGGGCCTGCGCGGCCTCGCCCCGGGGCGCCATCGCTTCAAGGTCTTCCCCGACGACCTCGTGATCGAGCCCGCCGGGCTCGAGGTCGACGTCGGGACCGCCGAGCCGATCGTGATCCGCTGGCGGAGGAAGTGAGCATGCTGCACCTGCGCACGGAACGACTGCTGCTCGTGGCGACGACGCTCGAGCTCGCGCGCGCCGAGCGGCACGGGACGATCCCCCTCGGCGCCGCCCTGGGGGCGCACGTGTCGCCCGCCTGGCCGCCACCGCTGAACGACGAGAACTCGCTGCGCTGGACGATCGCCGAGCTCGAGCGCGATCCGGCGGGCGCGGGCTGGTTCGCCTGGTACTTCCTGCACCGCGAGCACGGCGCGCTCGAGGCCGTGGGCGTGGGCGGCTTCCGCGGGCGGCCGACGCCGGACGGCGCGGTCGAGGTCGGCTACTCGATCCTCGCCAGCCACCACCGCCTGGGCTTCGCGCCCGAGGCCGTGCGCGCGCTGCTCGCCTGGGCCTTCACGCACCCCGAGGTGACGCGCGTCGTCGCGCACACGCTGCCCGAGCTCGCGCCCTCGATCCGGGTGCTCGAGAAGTGCGGCTTCACCCGCGTCGGCCCGGGCGAGGAGGCGGGGACCATCCGCTTCGAGCTCCCGCGCGCGGCCGAGCGCCGCCCGGCGCGCTGATGCGCCCGGCGCGACGCGCTCATGCGCCGGGCGCGACGCGCCCTACACTGTCCGCCCGCACCCCAGCCCCTCGACCATGACCCCGACGCCCCCCCTTCGTGCGCGAGGCCCGCTCCCGATCCGCTCGGCGCGCGTGATCGTGGCCGCGATGGCCGTCGGCGTGCTCGCGATGACGGGCGTGGGCGTGTTCATCAAGCAGACGGGGACGCCCGGCGACGTCGACCTCGGGCGCACGCTCGCCCTGGCCGCGCTCGGCCTCGGCGCGGGGCTCGCCGCAACGTACGTCGTGGTGCGGCGCTCGGCGCTCGCGCGCGTGGCCGAGACGCGCGCCGAGGCCCTGGCCGCGCTCGAGCGGGGCGAGCTGCCGGCGGAGCTCTTCCGCCTCACGATCGTGGGCGCGGCGCTGGCCGAGGGCTTCGGCCTGTTCGGCGCGGTCGCGCTGCTCCTCGGCGCGCCCTGGCCCGCGCTGGCCGAGCCCATCCTGGCCGTGGCCCTGATCGTGGTCCAGATTCCCGGGCGCGAGCGCGCCCTCGCCCTCGTGCGCGGCTCCGGGGCCTGAGGATCCGGGGGAGCGAGGAGAGCGGGTATCCTGACCCGCGGATGAGCCGTCTCCCGCCGCCCCCCGGGCCGTCCGGCTCCGAAGCGTCGTCCGAGCCCGCGCGCGACTCGCTCGCCGGGAAGCTGCGCCGCCGCTTCGGCGAGGAGGTGGATCCGCGCATCTCGCTCCTCAGCGAGGCCGAGCCGGCGGCGCTGCCCGCGGACGCCCGCGCGCAGAAGGAGCTCGAGCGCCTGGCGGGCCAGGCCCCGCGCGAGACGCGCTACCGCGTGCTCGAGGCGCTGGCGCGCGGCGGGATGGGCGCCGTGTACAAGGTGTGGGACGAGGACCTGCGCCGGCACCTGGCCATGAAGGTGGCCATGGAGCGCGGCACCGCGGAGGAGCCGCGCGCACCGGGCGGCCGCTCGCTGGCGCGCTTCCTCGAGGAGGCGCAGGTCACCGGCCAGCTCGACCACCCCGGCATCGTGCCCGTGCACGAGCTCGGCCTGGACGAGCACGGGCGCGTGTACTTCACGATGCGCCTGGTCAAGGGCCGGAGCCTCGAGGCCATCCTGCGGCTCGTGCGCACGGGCGCCGAGGGCTGGAACCCGACGCGCGCGCTCTCCGTCCTGCTGCGCGTGTGCGAGGCCATGGCCTACGCGCACCAGAAGGGCGTCATCCACCGCGACCTGAAGCCGGCCAACGTCATGGTCGGGCGCTTCGGCGAGGTGTACGTCGTCGACTGGGGTCTCGCGCGCGTGCTCGGGCGCGAGGACCTGCACGACCTCCGCCTCGCCGCTCCGCCCGCGAAGGAAGGCGAGACCGACGAGCTGCGCGCGAGCGGCCTGTACACGATGGACGGGGACATCATCGGCACGCCCGTGTACATGTCGCCCGAGCAGGCCAACCCGCGTCTGGGGACGCTCGGCCCGCAGGCGGACGTGTACGCGCTGGGCGCGATGCTGTACGAGCTCCTGGCCGGCACACCGCCCTACCTGCGCCCGGGCGAGAGCAAGGACCCGCGCGTGGTCGTGGCGCTGCTCGAAGGCGGGCCGCCCCGGCCGGTCGCGGACCTTGCGCGCGGCGTCTCGCCCGAGCTCGTGGCCATCTGCGAGAAGGCCATGGAGCGCGCGCCCGAGCGGCGCTACCCGGACATGCTCTCGCTGGCCGAGGACCTGCGCGCCTACCTCGAGGGCCGCGTGGTCGGCGCCTACGAGGCCGGCCTCCTGGCCGAGTGCAAGAAGTGGGTGGCGCGCAACCGCGGCCTCGCCTCGAGCCTCACGGCGGCGGCGGTGCTCGCGCTGGTCGGGCTCCTCGGCGTGATCTTCGTCCAGGCGCGCGCGAACCAGGCCATCCTGCGCCTGTCGGACGTGAAGCGCCTGCGCGACCAGATGGCCGAGGCCGACGCGCTGTGGCCGGCCGTCCCCGGGAAGCTGCCCGAGATGGAGCGCTGGATGGAGGGCGCGGAGCGCCTGGTCGAGACGCTGCCCGTGCACGAGGCCGCGCTCGCCGACCTGCGAGCACAGGCGACGTCGTCGGCCGAGGCGGACGGGCGCTACCGCTTCGCGGATGACGAGACGCAGTGGCAGCACGACACGCTGGCCGGCCTGGTCGAGGGCCTGCACGCGCTCTCCGATCCCGATCCGTTCCGCGGGGCCCTGGCCGGCATGCGCGCGCGCATGGCCTTCGCGGCCGACGTCGAGCGCCGCTCGCTGGTCGAGCCGCAGGCGGAGTGGCGGGAAGCGCACGTCGCCATCGCCGACCCCGACCGCAATCCAGCCTACGAAGGGCTCGTGCTGCAGCCCCAGCTCGGGCTCGTGCCCCTCGGGCGCGATCCGCACTCGGGGCTGTGGGAGTTCGCGCACCTGCAGAGCGGGACGCCGCCGCGGCGCGGCGCGGACGGGGAGCTCGTGCTCGAGGAGGGCATGGGCATCGTGCTCGTGCTCGTGCCGGGCGGACGCTTCCGGATGGGCGCGCAGGCCAAGGATCCGACCCTGCCCAACTACGACGCGCTGGCCAAGGGCGTCGAGTCGCCCGTGCGCGAGCTCGAGCTCGCGCCCTTCTTCCTCTCGAAGTTCGAGCTCACGCAGGCGCAGTGGCTGCGCGTCACGGGACGCAACCCCTCGCAGCACCAGCCGCCTGACGGGGGCTGGAACGGCGGCCCGATCACGGGCCTGAACCCGGTCGAGCAGGTGAGCTGGGACGACTGCCAGGAGGTCTTCCGGCGCCTGGGCCTCACCTTCCCGACGGAAGCGCAGTGGGAGTACGCCGTCCGCGCCGGCTCGAACACGTCCTACTTCGCCGGCACCGAGCGCGAGAGCCTGATCGGCGCCATCAACATCGCCGACCGGGATGCGCTCGAGCAGGGCGTGCCCTGGGATCCGGTCGAGTCCTGGCTCAGCGACGGCTGGGTGACGCACGCGCCCGTCGGCACGTACCGGCCGAACCCGTGGGGGCTGTGCGAGATGACCGGCAACATCTGGGAGTGGTGCCGCGACGGCCTCGGCGACTACGGCTCGCCGGTCGAGGAGGAGAGCGGCCTGCGCCGGGAAACCGACCTGCGCATGCGCGTCGTGCGCGGCGGCGGCTTCGACGACATCGGCTTCTTCACGCGCTCCTCGAGCCGCCTGTGCTATTCGCCCGACTCGCGCTACTACGCCCTGGGCGTGCGCCCCGCGCGCGCGCTGGACCCCTGAGCGAACGCCCGTGGCCCGCCGAGGACATCCGCTGCTCGTGCTGCCGCTCGCGTTCGTCGTCCTGGCGGGCGTGTGGTTCCTCGTGCGCGGGAGCGGACGGCCCACGCGCTCGCCGGCGCCGCTCACGCGCGCCGACGAGCACGAGCCGCGCTCGGCCATGCCCTCCGAGCGCGTCGCCACCACGCCCGGCGCCACGCCCGACGGCTCCGCGCCGGACGGCGCCCGTACCCGCTCGTTCTCCGTGAACGGCACGATCGTCGAGGGCGCGACGCGCGCGCCCCTGGCCGGGGCGGAGGTGGTCCTGGTCGGGCCGCACGGCCCGGCGCGCGCGCGCGCCGACGGCGCAGGCCGGTTCGCCTTCGCCCTCGATCCGGCGCGCTGGACGGCGGGCGAGCTCGTGGGCGCCACCGCCACCCTGGGCGACGCCCGGCCGCGCGTCGTGTTCGTCGGCCAGATCATGCTGGCCGACCGCATCGAGCTCATCGGGCGCGTGCGGCTCGCGCTGCGCGGACAGCTCGTGACCCCCGAAGGCGCGCCGGCCGAGCTCGGCGACGGGCTGGGCGCGTCGGCCTTCGCCGAGGGACCGAGCTTCGCCGGCCTGGCCGCCCTGGACGAGCAGTCGCGCTTCGAGCTCGAGGCGTGGGTCGAGCGCCCGCCGCCGGCGTTCCGGCTCGTCTTCGGCCGCGGCGCGGCCACCGTCTTCGCGGCCGACGTGGGCACGGCCGAGCTCACCGCGCCGGCCGGCGCCGCGATCGTGGTCGCGGGCGCCGCGCTCGAGGTGGTCGTGCGCGACGAGGCGGGCGCGCCGCTCCCCGGCGTGGCCCTGCGCGTGCGCTCGCTGCCGCTCGAGCGCGGGGCCGAGCTCCTCACCGGCGTCAGCGGAGCCGACGGGCGCGAGCGCTTCCAGCTCCTGCCGGGCGCGTTCGAGGTGGCGGCCGGGATGGAGGGGCGCGCGTCGAGCGTGCAGGGCGCGGAGCTCACGGCCGCGGGCGCCACGCTCGAGTTCCGCCTGCGCGCGCTGGGTTCGGCCGAGCGCATCGCCGGGCGCGTGGTCGACGGTCGCGGCGAGCCCGTGGTCGGGGCCTACGTCTCGGCCGCGCCGCGCTCCAGCGACCCCGAGCTCGGCGTGGTCGGCAGCGTGGGCGTGAACACGGACGGCACGGGTGCCTTCGAGCTCGCGGTCGCGAGCGAGGCGCCGCTCGAGGTGATCGCGTACGAGGAATCCCTGGGCTTCAGCGACACGCTCGTGGCCCGGACCGGCCAGCGCGATCTCCTCCTGACGATCGAGCCGCAGGGACGCGTCGCGCTCGAGGTCGAGCTCGCGCCGTCCCTGGGCGACTCCTTGTCGGGGGACGAGCTCGAATGGATCCTGCTCGACGAGCGTGCCGCCAGCGAGGGCAGCGGGACCTTCGCGGGCGCGGGGATCGTGCTCGAGCCCGTGCGCGCGGGCGAGTTCGAGCTCCTGCTCGGCGCGCCGGCGCTGGGCGCCCTCGGTCAGGCCCACGTCACGGTCCGCGCGGGCGAGGAGAGCGGCGTCCTCGTGCGCCTCGAGCCGGTGGGGCGCGTGCGCGGCTTGCTCGTCCGCGGCGGGCGGCCGGGTGCCGGGCTCGCCCTCGAGCTCGAGGGCGCGGCCCTGCCGCGCGGTGCGGGACGCTGGGCGCGGGGCACGAGCGATGCGACCGGCGCCTTCGAGCTCCTGCTCGGCACGGCCGCCGAGGCCGAGCTCGTCCTGCGCACGGAGGCGGGCGAGCTCGCGCGCTTCCCGGTCGTCTCGGGCGACGTCGGCGTGCTGCTCGTGCCCGAATAGCGCCCCGGCTAGCGGCGCGCGCCGAGGCGTGCCAGCGGCCCGCGGCAGGCGCTCGGCGGCGGCGGCTCGGCGCGCGGCGCGAAGGGGATCGCGCTGTCGAGCTCGGCCACCTGGAGCGGCGCGGCGCCGGGGCGCGCGGGCGCGGGCGAGCGCAGCAAGAACGCGCAGGCGATCCCGGCGGCCAGGCCAGCGACGAAGGCCACCCACGGGATCCAGCGCCGCGAACGCGGGCGTAGCGCGGCGCGGCGCACGGCCCATTCCGCGGGGAGAGCGTCCGGCTCCGCAGGACGGCGCGCGAGCTCGCCCAGGGAGCCCTCGAGCTCGAGCGCGAAGCTCCGGCAGGCCGCGCAGGCGCCGAGGTGCGCGTCCAGGCGCGCGCCGTCGTCCGCGTCGAGCTCGCCGTAGAGGCGCAGGCACAGAAGCTCCTGGAAGACGTCGTGATCCATGTCAGCCTCGCTCGTCGGAGAGGGCGCGCGCGAGCTTCAGGCACGCGCGCGCGAACTGGGTCTTCACGGTGGGCAGGGCGAGCTCGAGCGCATCCGCCGCCTGGGCGAGCGTCAGCCCGCCCTCGTGCTTGAGGAGGAACACCACGCGCTGGCCCTCGGAGAGCGTGGCGAGGGCCCGTTCGTAGCGCCCCGAGAGTTCGCGCCCGAGCAACGCGTGCTCGGCCGCGTCCTCGGCGCCAGGCGCGGCGAGGTCGCCGGGCTCGGGCGTCTCCGCGCGCCGCGTGCGGGCGCGGCAGAGGTTCAGGGCCGTGTTCACGGCCACGCGCTGCAGCCAGGCGCCCGGGCGCTCGGGCGTGACGCCGCTCTCCAGGCGCCGCCACAGGCGCAGGAAGGTCTCCTGGGCCGCGTCGGCGGCGAGGTGCGCGTCGCGCGTCACCGAGCGCGAGACGCGCAGGAC
>Ga0315910_10000964_pt1 | contig 27095 bp, 28 predicted proteins | sample EdamamesoilMG_FD_204470 | JGI IMG/M metagenome (GOLD analysis project Ga0315910, IMG submission 204470) | Garden soil microbial communities collected in Santa Monica, California, United States - Edamame soil | ecosystem: Environmental > Terrestrial > Soil > Garden | place: USA: California... | reverse complement strand
AAATCACGCGCGAGAGCGACATCATGGTCCTTCGTCGGCCGCAGTCAGCGCGCGTTGCCCAACTCTTGCACGCAGCCGCTAAAATAATTGTGCCTTGCAAACAAGAGGTCCCACCAAGAGAATGAGCACGCACCCTACCAAAAGCATCATGGGCAGGATGAGGAGCACCCCGGCCTTGGCAGCCGATTCCTCCGCTCTGACGCTACGGCGTTGACGACTCGTGCGCGCCTGCTGCACCAGGGCCTCGACCACGGACGAACCCTTTTTTTCCGCGAGCAAGATGGCGCGCACCACGTCGCGCACCTCGTCCACTGGACAGCGACTTTCCAGCGCCAAAAGGGCACTCTGTCTTGTGATGCCCAGATCCAGAGCGGTCAAGAACTGCTTCAGCTCATCCGCGACGACACCCGACTTTCTTGCTGCGATTTTCCCCAAAGCGGCGGGCAAATCCGAGCCGGCATTCATCGCCAAGGCGGTGAGATCGATGACGGCAGGAAACTCGTGCTTCAGTTGAAACAGGCGTTCAGCGACAAGAGCGCGCAGACGCAGGGGGAGAACGAGCGCCCCCAAGCACAAGCAGGGGGAGAACCACAGCCACGCGTCTAACCAGTGTCCCAACAGCGAGCCCGTGAGCGCCCCCAGCAACGTGAACACCCCCCACAAGAACCAGGCCTCGTGCACCGACATGCCCAGCGGACAACCAGCCCAGGCGAGCAGACGCAGCTGGGCCGCCGCCCGACGTTCAGTCCAGGCGGTCGTCGGAGGCAGCGCTTGATGCACACGCGCAACGAGGTGGGCCGTCACGCTACCACCCCAGCGTAGGGCCATCTCCAGCGCGCTACGCTGCCCAAACGCGCGGTCACGTTGCACGCCTGAAAACCCGCCGCGCGGTCGCGTCAGAACGACAATCCGCGCCAGCTTTCGCGCGACAGACGCCAGAGCAAAACTGATGCACAGTATGGAAAGCCAGCGATCGAAGGACTCAATTGGATGCACGCGCCCGCTCCCTTCAAATCCTGACCGCCATGATCTTTTTGGCGGAGAAAATGGCCGCTGCCCACAGCAGCGCGGCGATCGTCACCAGCACATGTCCCACCGGGCTGTTCTTGAGCGGTTCAAAGTGAGTCGCGTCGACGAAGTTGACGCCCAGGTAGAGCGGCAACGGTAAACCACCGATGAGGTATGACTGAGCGCGCCCTTCAGCAGTTTTTGTGCGAATCACGCCCTGCAAGCGCTCCATCTCGCGCAGCGCGCTCGCTGCATCCTTGAGCACAGAAGGCAGCGACCCGCCGGTTTGTCGTCCGATGTGCAGCGTGAGCAGCGCCAAAGACAGCACCTCGCTCCGCGCTCGCTCCTCCCAGGCGGTGAGTGCGCGTTCGATCGACAAACCCAAACGCATCTCATTGATGACCCATTGCAACTCTTGTCGCAGCGGCGAGGCGCTGGCGATGGCGCTCACAGCAAGGGCCTCGCCCAGCGATGGGACCGCCTCCAGGGCGCGAGCCAGCGCCCCCAGCCAACCTTCGATCTGCGGCTCCAGCTGCGCAACGCGGCGCCTTCTCATGCTGAACAAGACACCGCGCACCCCGATCGCGAGCAACAGTCCAACACTGGCCCACGCCGCGCCCGCCAAGAGACCGAGCAGCGCGCCCGTGACCAAGAGCAGCTGCAACGTGACGACCTGGCGCACCGTCCAACTCGAGCGCACCCAAGCCAGATCAGCCTGCAGCCGCGCCTGGTAGTTGAGCCAACGCCCTCGCGCGGGCGAACTGCCCTGGGTCAACGCCACCGAGCCCAAGCTAGCGCCCCAAGCGAGGGAGGCGCTCGCCAAGCCGGCCGACAAGTAGACCATACCTTCGCTGCTGCCATGGCCGAACATGTTCAAAAGATCCTCCCACCCTGATGTCCGAAGTGGCGCTCCAATTCGCTCAAGTACGTGGGCATGAATCCCGTCGCCACGTGCGCCTCCACGCCGTCGGTAGCGGCCAGGGCAAACAGCTCGCGCAACTCCACTTTGTGCTCATCATCGAGCCCAATCACCTCGACGATGCTCGTGATGCGGCGCGTGCCATCACCCAGCCTGGATTGCTGAATGATGAGATGGATGCTCTCGGCAATTTGCCGCCGAATCGCCGACAAGGGCAACTCCACCCCGGAAAGCAGGCACAAGGTCTCCAGCCTCGAGATGGCTTGTTTGGGTGAACTAGCATGCGTCGTGGTCATGGACCCCTCGTGCCCCGTGTTCATCGCCTGCAACATGTCCAGCGCCTCGCCCCCGCGGCACTCCCCCACCACGATGCGATCCGGACGCATGCGGAGCGCGTTCTTCACCAGGTCTCGCATCCTCACTTCACCGCGTCCCTCCAAGTTGGGCGGTTTCGACTCCAACGCGACAACGTGGGGCTGCGCTAAACTCAACTCCGCGGCATCCTCCACCGTGATCACCCGCTCGTTCTTGCCGATGGCTGCAGATAGTACGTTGAGGAGCGTGGTTTTGCCGCTGCCGGTGCCGCCACTGATGACGATGTTCTTCTTGAGGGCAACGGAGCGACGGATGAACGTGGCCATCCGTTCATCGAGCGCCCCTGTTCGCACGAGGTCTTCCATGTGCAAACGCCGGGATGGAAACTTGCGAATCGTGATGCACGGGCCGCGCAGAGCGAGCGGAGGGATCACTGCGTTCACACGTGAGCCGTCCTTCAAACGCGCGTCGACCACTGGGCTCGATTCATCGATGCGCCGCCCCAGGGGAGTCACGATGCGTTCGATGGCGGAGCGCACCGCCTCATCGTCGGTGAAAGCGCGCCCAGTCAGTTCGAGCTGTCCGCTGCGTTCCGCGTAGATCGTCTTGGGGTCAACCACCATGATTTCACTCACGGTCACATCGGCCAAGAGTCCCTCCAAGGGGCCCAGACCGAGCGCCTCGTCTTCCAGCTCGCCGATCAGACGCGCCTGGTCGGCAGAACGGAGCCCCCACTGAGGCTCCGCGACGATCTCACGGAGGGCGGCGTGCACCTCCGCGCGCAGTTGCGGGGTGACCGCGTCCCCTAATTTGCGGCGTGAGAGGTCAAGCCGCAAGAGGAGCTGATTGTGAATGGCGCGGCGCTGTTCCTTGGTCTCAATGTGGACAGCGGACAAGCGCGCCACCAGGCGGTACGGGCCGACCAAGAGTTCATGACTACCTGGGCCAAGGACGCGCCGAGCGCCCCGCACACGCTCCATGCCCACCTGCGTGCCGCCGCTGGACTGATCGCTCAGGGTGAGCCCTGCCTGGTCCCAAAGCAGCTCGAGATGGCGCCGGGACACGTGATGAGAGGGCAAAACGATGTGGCAATGGTCATCGCGACCCACGGTCACGGCTGTTCCCAGGGGAAAGGCACGTTTGAACTCCTCACGTTCGGCGATGAAGACGTGAACCACCATTTTGCTCCGCCCGTGCGCTGCCTCACCTGGTTCTGACGATGCGGCGGGTGGCGCTGGAGCAGCGGCTGGCTGACTCAGTTCGATCATGTTCATGGCTGCTCCCATTGCTTGACCAAGCCTGCGTGCGCGGGCTTCTGTCCGTGGTAGTTTTTGTAGATGTCCAAGGCAGCTTTGATCTGCTGGCGTGCTTCATGACTGGTCGCGTTGACGACCGTGGGAATGATAAAAATGACATTGTCCACCGTCTGGTAGTCGCGCCGCTGACCCCCAAACAGCCAACCGATGATGGGCACCTGACTCAGCCCAGGCACGCCGCTGCGCGTCTCCACCCGACTCTCCGAACTGAGTCCAGCTAAGATCACCGCCTGACCCAGTTCGAGGTTGACCACCGTATTGAGATCGGACGTGACCCGACCTGGAACCCCCGAGCCACGATCGTCGGTCAAATCGGAGACCTCCGCGCGGAGGCTGATTTGAATGCGCCCCGTCTCTTCATCGTAGCGTGGCAAGACTTCAACTGTGCTGCCAAACTGGATGGCGTGGATCCCAGTCGACAGCGAACCGATGACCGGAATGTTCACCTCTCCCCCACCAGAAAACGTAGTTTGTTGCCCGTTCTCCGTGATGACGGCGGCCTTGCGCTGCAACTTGGCCCAGCCGCCAGCTTGCGCCAGATCGAGGCGCAACAGCGCTTGATCTTGCACGACCGCGGTCGCCGATTCGAAGCGTTGCGTGAGGAAATCAAACCCCGCAGAGAACGTCCCCATCGAGATACTTTGCGGGTACACAAGCCCCACGTTCAAACGATTGGAGCGATTGAGTTGAACGAAATAGAAGTCGAGGCGAATGTTGTCCTGACGCTCCACCGTGGGCAGCTCGGGGTCACGCACGCGCCCTTCGGGGTCCGTGACTTCGATGGTCAGATGCTTTTGTTCCCCTGTTTCCATGATCAAAAGCAGGCTCGTCTTGCCCGGTTTTTGACCCACCAGCACAAACTGGTCTCCGGCGCGAGTCAGGCGCACATCCACAATGCCGCGCGTGCCCTCAGAGTAACTGCGCACGCCTTGGGCACCGAGCACCTGCTGCTCAGACACTTTGAGCGACATTTCTTGCTCCTCTGTCATGTCGCGCGCCTCCAGCACCGGAGCGGCACGCGGAACCGGCACTTGTTGAGCCCCCACCGAGGTCGAACGGAACAACCCTAGACTCAGAACCAGACCAACCATGAAGTGGGCCCCCTTGGGCTTGTGGAACTGCTCAGCGCACATGTTCGATCTCCCTCGTCTGGGTATCAGCAGGTCCCACCTTGGCTCGCTCAGCCGTGGACTCCGGATGAGTCAGGCGCTGCGCTTCGTCCGCAGGGTTACGCAAGACCAGACGCAACTCGCCTTTGCCCTCCGCCGCCAGCAGCAACCCCGCCTGCTCGGGAGCGACACTGACGGTCACACCGGTGTCCTTGATGATGCCCTTCTTCTCCACGCCCGCGGAAGGTAGGTCGAAACTGCTGCCCACCATGAGCACCAGGACGCGCTCCAGCACCAGCTCACTGGTTTGATGCCGTTCGAGCAGTACGTCCACCCGATCCCCCGCCTGGAGCATGTTTCCGAGCGGGTTGGTGCGCGGCGGCAGGTTGTAGGCCCGCTGCCCCACGGGCACCGTCGCAGCCAAACTCTGATGGGCTGTGCCGTCGCGTAAGTCCGACCACAAAAGGCCATCACCCACCTGAAGCGGCCGCTCCACGACGACGCCCACCACCTTGCCCTTGTCTTGTGCCAAAACGCGACGCCGATCGAGATAGCGGGACGGAACCAACACGGGCGCCAGGTGCTCGGCGCTCATCACTGATCCGCGTGGGACATCGCTGCGCACGATCAACACCGCGGTCGGGTCGCCCCCCCGCACTTCTCTCTTGAGACGCGACGTGTACAAGTAAAAGCCGGTCATTCCGATAAGAAACGCGCCCACGGCGACCTTGTTGGCTGTCTGAAACATGGTGATCCCAGGCGCTCCTCGTCGCCTTCGCCCCTGATCCTCGGCCCACGTCCACAGCCGTTGCGAAAAATCCTCACCGCAGGTGCAAAGCTTTTTTTCACAACGTCGCGCTCCTGCGACCGACAACACGGCATGCCCGTCCTCGCGAGGAGTCAGCGCGGCGCTGTCAGCGTCGAATACTTGGTCATCGTGACCGTCTTCATGTTGGGCATCGCCGCAGCCCTGGTCTCCCTAGGTCCGGGCATCGTCGCCGTGTTTCAGGCCCGCGTGGCCTGGCTGGCCTTACCCATCCCGTAGAGCAGCACCAATGAATGATTATTTTTGCAACGGACGCTGGCAGCGACCGACCAAACCGATGACCAAGCAAGTCGGGCGGCGCGCGCCCCCTTGCTCATGTTCTCTCAAACAAGAAGGAAACAAGCATGCACCACCCACTCAACCATTCACCCTTGTCCAAGCTGAACCTGCTGCGTGACACGCGCGGACTCTCGACCGTGGAGTACATCATCTTGCTCGTACTGCTCGCAGTAGGTTGCATCACCGCATGGAGCAACTTCAGGGAGACCGTGATTGCAAAGGTTCAGGACTCGGACCAGCAAATCAGTGAGATGCAATAGGGCATTGCCCGCCAGGCCTGATCATGGACAACCCTACGCTTCTGCTCGGCGCGGTTTGCACGGCGCTCCTGCTCGGTGCGATCGACTTTCGCACCGGGCACATGCCCAACTGGCTCAATGCCGGCTCGTTTGTCCTCGCCGTCCTACTGCAATGGACGACGACGCGAACCCTGGGCCTGACGCACGCCGGGTGGGGCATCTTGGCCTGTGGTGTTGCTCCCGCCGTGCTCTTCTACTTCTCCCGAGGTGAAGGGATCGGCGGGGGTGATGTCAAAGCGCTCATGGTCTTGGGCGCGTGGCTCGGCGCGGACGTGGGCTTGGAATGTGAGCTGCTTGCTTTCATTCTCCTCGGGGTGGGAGCGCTCCTGCGCGCGACACGACGGGGTCAAGCAGGGGCACTGCTCAAGCGCGCTGCGCACGTCAGTGTCCGGCTCCGGCTTGCGAACGACGACGCCCAGCGCGCCCCGCTGCTGCGCACCCAGGAGCGCTTCGGGCCCTATCTGGCCTCGAGCACCGTGCTGTGTTGCCTCAATCAGTATCTATCCACCTACCTCAGCGCGCAGCACTTGCTCGCGTAGCGAGGCATCGACCAGATTCGCATCTTGTCATGGCTCCAACCTTGCACCGCCGCAACATGTCCCAACGATCCGCTCCAGCTCAACGCGGCGTGGTGTACGTCGAAGTGCTGATCTGCTTCTTTCCAGTCCTTTTGACCTTTCTCGCCATCTGCCAGATCTCGCTGCTCTTTGCCGCACAAACGATTGTCCAACACGCGGCCACGCGCGCGGCGCGCGCCGCCATGGTGGTGCTCGAGGATGATCCAGAGCGCTACGACGGTGCGCCGCGTGGTGATTTGATGTCCGGATCCGGCTCCTCTGAGCAGGGGCTGCCCCAGCAGTTGGCAGCTCAGCAAGGCGCTGAACCAACCGGAGAGAACTTGTCTGAGTTCAATGTGGACGCATTGCGTAGCGCTTCCGCCGACCCGTCCGCAGCGACCGATGGTACATCTCGTCCCGCTTCTGGGGACGCCTCCAATGTCGCCAGCGGGGCGCGTATGGCCGCCATCCGTGCTGCCGCTTATCATCCGCTCGCGGTGCTGGCGCCGTCCATGGCCTCCTTGCCACAACCCACGCTCGAAACGGCCGTTGCCAAGGGCGCGCTCGATCGCATCCTGCTGGGCCGCTTCGTCTACAACCTGGGGGGCGCCGCGATCACTCTGCACGCACCAGGTGAGGATGAAGTCCTCACAAGAATAGGCAAACGTGATCCTGTCACGGTGCGGGTGGCCTACGTGATGCCGTGCGGGGTGCCACTCGTTTCCGCGCTGATGTGCACTGGACGCATGGACTTGTTGGCTGGCGCACTGGGCCTAGGAGAAGACGACGCGCAAGAACTGCTTGAGCGCATGGAGTTCGCTGAGTCATCCAGCATACGCAACCTGATTTTCGGCGTGATCCCACGCGTCAAACTGCTGACCGCCGAGGCCACTATGCCCAACCAAGGCGCCGATTACTACGGGAGCGACCCATGAGTTGCACATGGCACACCGCCTTGAAGGCCCCAATCCGTTCATTGTGTATGGGGAGCCGTCGTCCTTCACTGCTGCAAGATAGCCGTGGCGCCCTCATGGTGTCCGGAGTGTTCATGATGATCCTCAGCGTGGCGCTCCTGTACTTCATGATCGGCACCGTCAAGACGTTGCAGGCACGCGAAGGCATGCAAGACGCGGCCGATGCGAGCGCCTTTGCGGCCGCCGTGTTCATGGCGCGCGGCATGAACTTGATTGCCTTGCTCAACTTGCTCATGGCTACGTTGGTGGCCGTCTTGGTGGCCATTCGCCTCGTGCAGACCTTCTTCCAAGTTTCGGCCATCATTCTCTTCTCTGGGGCGTGGTACTTTGGTGCCACCGTGCCCGCAGCTAGTGCGTGTCAGGGCGTCGCCAGCGAACTCAATGCTGCCTACAACCAAGCCAAGGAAGCGATCTTTGAGGTCATTGAGGTGCTGCACGAGGTGCAGGAGGCCACCAGCGTCGTGGTGCCGTTCGTCGCGCTGGGCGCCGGCATGCTCGAGGCCGCGCAGCATCATCCACCTGCAGACGGTGCGTTTGCCCTGCCCGCTCCCGATAGTCTCCCGGTCGAGAGCGATGAGTTTCCTGTGCTGTGCGCCCACGCCACCGACATGGCCGTCACCGGAGGGTTGCAACAGTTCACTGTCGCCTTCCCGCCCAAGGCGAGCGAGTGGTTAGACAAGCTGATGACTCCCGTCGAAAAAGCAGCGCAAGAGATAGGTCAGGCCACCAGCGCGTATCTGTGCGGTCAAGGAGGGAGTACGCAGCCGCCGCAATACTCCTTCAAGACCGATCAGGCTATGCCACAGCCAGATGGAGCTGAGGATTGTGAAGAGAATGCGGAGACCCCCGCCTGCCTCGAGGTGAAGGTTGATTGGGAGGCGAGCAAGCCAGATGCAGTTTCGGGCGAATGCGTCACGCGTTGCGGCTATGACGAGCCCTATGAGACCATGGCTCGGAAAGCGCGCGAAGCGTGTGAACCGGGCAAGAACGGCTACGCCAAAGAATACACCTGGCAGGAAGCCACGGTCGAGACCACCTGGCTCTACGCGCACGAACGCTGGTCCATAAAGGAGCAACGACTCGATCGGCTGCACTTCCACAAGACCGAGCATCCGCCGTGTGGCTTCATGGGCACCATCGATCGCGCGGTGTGGAACCAGGACTCGGGCCCCCGTGAACAAGAGCATCCGAGCTTTTTGTGCGGTCAGGGTCAACCGCCGAATGTGGATGTGCCCCGTGAAGGACAAACGTGGGTGGCCCCACCGTTTCAGGCTGCGCTGCGCGTATTTTCGTGTGTGTTCGAGAAGAGAAAGACTCTCGACACGGCCGAGGCCAGTGAGCAATTTGAGTCCGGCCAAGGTGAGGAACGCAGTCCGCACCGCGTGCAGGACGTGGAACTAGGGAGCGAGGCGTTTCAAGTGCGTTCCATTGCCTTTGGCCCGGCGGTTGGTCCGGGCCCTGCGCTAGACGGCGTCCGCTTGGCTCTGATGGGCAAGGAGTCCTCGGGGCCCGAGCAGACGCTGTTTGACGTAGGTGAGGTCTTCAACCGCTTCTCCATCGCCCAAGCGGAGTACTTCTACGATGGAGACGAAGACACCCAGCGCGAGGATTGGTTGTGGGAGATGCGCTGGCGAGCCCGCATGGTGCGCGTGCGCCTGCCCACGGACGAAGAAAAACAAGCCGAAGAACAGCGGCAGCAAGAGTCCGGCGATGCGGTGTCGGCCAAGATCCAGGAGTTCGTCGGGGAAAAGACGGGTGACTCGCTGGACGCAGCGTGCAGCGCAGTCACCAGCGCCTGTCCGACCGAGTCGAGCCTCGCTGATTTTTCGTCCCTCGTCATCCACTGACCCAGGAACTTCGCTTCTTCTCCTCAATCACACACATTCCATCCATCCCGCCAAAAGACCCATCATGACTTCCTCTTCATTTCCTCGACGCGCCAGCCAGCGCGGCGCCGCAGCCGTGGAAGGGCTGCTCGTGGTCACCTTTCTGGTCATGGTGTGGATCGGGCTAGACTACCTGGGCAAGGCGTACGTCGTCGCCCAAAAGACGCGGATGGTAGCGCGGGGCTGCGCGTTTTATCTCGCCAGCAACAACTGCAGCTCAGTTCCTTCCTTCTGTCAGGTCACGACGGCAACAAGCACGACCGATTCAAGCGCCAGTGCAGACCAGCTCACCCAGGTCGCTGATCAAGGAAACGACTCCAAGTACGCGGACGCGACGAGCGCAGAGGTCAACAGCGAGGTGGACAACGGTCTCTTTCAGCGCGCTGAAACAACCGCGCAGGCCGAGCTCGAGCGGCCCGGGATGTTCGGCGGTGGCACCACCAATTTGGACCAAACCTTCAGCTTACCTTGCAATCCCAAGCCGGGCACCTTGATGGACAAGGCCATGGACTTGTTTGCGCAACTCTTTCATTTGGCCAAGACGGAGGTCGAAGAATGACCCACCGCTGGATCGCTCGAGGTCCCGGGCGCGTTCTGTTCCTGACGCTCGCGACCATGCTCGGTAGCTTATTGGCCGCGCGCTTCGTGCAGGCACAGATCGGCGTACACGTGGACCAGCAGCTGCTCGAGTTGAGCCGAACCTTCGAGGGACTCCTGCAACAGTCGCAGTCGGCTGCGCGCGCCTCTCACAAAACCAACGGCGCCTCCCACGTCGTGCGTTTCAACGGAATTGTCATCCGCGCCGAGACGCGCCGGCTGGTCGCGTCGAGCGCTGAGCTGGGTGCCTTGTTCAGCGCACTGCGCGCGCAATGCCAGGTGCCGTTAGGCGCCGCTCCTGCTGCCCGGCACGAGGTCGCTTGGGGCGCACCCATCCTGGAAAATAGCAACAGCGCGGAAAGTTACCTGTATTGTTTACGACCCCACACAACCACGACCGTCGCCAACATGAGCAGTTTGGCGCAAAACTTCGCGACGTCCTTGGATCTCGCTCAGTTGGGTCAGGTGTTTGGTCTCTACGCGCGCTCGCACGACAACGAGCATCAACTTCTCCTGGTGCAGCTGGACGGAGCCGTGGATTTGGACCGCGCTTTTTCACGAGAGCTCGACGCTCCGGGGCGCGACTTCCCCGACATCTTGCGTCCGGCGGGGCGACGCAGCGCAAGTCTCAGCCTGAACGACGCGCCTCAGCTCAACGTCTATCAACTCCCAGATGATTCAATCTTTACCCTCGACAGCTACGCCCAAGCGCTCAAACAGGCGGGTCTCAGCGTCACCCAGCCCCGGCCTGATGGGAGCGGCTCCGCGCAGAGCCTGGTGGCTCGCAGCCGGGCAAACACCTACCTCATTGTGCGCCACCCAAACGTGGGTCAGAGCGCCCGAGCACGGCTCAGCGTGACCCGGATCATGGATTGAGCCCCCCTTAGGTGGCCTCGTATTCCTACGTGTTTATGGCTGCTTTTTGCTACTGTCCCAAGTGGCGGGGCGTGTGGTAGGGTTTCAAGAACGTTGATGAGACAAGGGCTAAGTGCAACTGTTGCTCGCTCGCTGCGGTGGACTCCCCAGGGCCTGTCTCGCGCCTGCCGTTGTTTCTTGGTTCTGGGCTGTGCGCCCTTCTTGAGTTCGGGGTGCCTCATCAACCCCCCGGATGATCTGCAGGCGTTGCCCAAGGTTCCGCCACGCATCTACATGGACAGCGTACTGCCCACGCCGTTCGCGTACGTCCTTACTTCGCCCACTGAGGCCGCCCCCGCCTTCAGCGCCCAGTACGTGTCGGAAGACATCAATGAAGACGTCGTGGGACATTTGTATAAGAATCTCGACGACGCCACGGAGCGGCTGATTGGCACGGCAGTTCTGGGCCCAGGGTCTCTCGACACGGTGCGTCCGCCCATGACCATCTATTGGGAGGTGGAGCGCGAAACAGCGGGCTGTTACGCCATCACCATGACCCTCGCGCACCGCAGCAATTACGATGATTCGCTCAATGCTCTGCCCAAGGACCGCAGCAAGACCGCGTATGTTACGTGGTGGGTGGCAAACGGCATTGCCCCGGAATCTTTGAACTTTGACAGCTGTCCCCAACCCGCCCCCGAGTCCATGTGATCGGGAACACCCGAAGCCGAGTTGAGCCGGTCCCGTGACGCGCTATCCATGCGGTTGGGGCAGTTCATGACCAAGTTACGTACCAAGACCACCGTCGTCTGCGTTGCGCTCGCCGCAGCCCTGTTCTTCACGGCCGTTGTTGCCTGGGCATTTTTCATCAGCGTAGAAGTCGTGGGCAAAGTGGCCCTGGGACAAAACCCCAAACTCGTGCTGACTGGTTTGGTGCCCGCCCAGGCCACCACGGTCAAACTCAAGCGCGAAGATGGACAGAGTTTTACCTTCTCGCTGGGGAGCGTGCGCACGGATGAGATCCGTGAGGTGATGCTCGACGGGCGCTTGGGGCACCACCACTACCAGGGCGCGGTCACCGCCCAGGTCGATGCCGAACAAGTGAGCACTGCTTTGGATTTTGAAACCGTGGTAGCGGCTCCCATTGAGCTGACCGTGGACCGGAAAAAGTTGGACTTGGCTGCGCGCACGCTGGTGTTTTCGGCCAATGTCGCGCTCGCCCACGCGCAGCTCGTCGTCGTTGACGTGTATGACAATCGGTTTTTCGACCAACAGTTCGATGTATCGGACGTCGCCGCAAGAAAGCCCATCACCCTCCACTGGAAGGGCGGCCATGCTGATGATGTGATGCGCCTGGAGCTACGAGGTGAGGATGCGAATGGCTTTTTCAAGAGCATCGCTCTCACGCCGTGGTCGGTCTCCATCCCCCATGAAGAGGTACTCTTCGCCACTAACTCCGCCGACATCGCAGCGCAAGAAGAGAGCAAACTCCAAGCCAGTTTGGAGGCCATCACCGCCACTTTAGAGCGCTTTGCGCAGATCAAGGGTGTCCAACTCTTCATCGCCGGGCACAGCGACACCGTGGGTAAGCCGGCGCACAACGCGCATTTGTCTCGGTTGCGCGCCCAGGCCATAGGCAACTGGTTCGTGGCCCACGATGTGCCTACGTCCGTTTACTTCGAAGGGTTCGGTGAATCCTCCCCCAAAGTCAAAACGGGCGATGAGGTGGCTGAACCTCAAAACCGGCGGGTGGACTACATCCTGGCCGTTGATCTGCCCACGTTGCACAGCCAGGCCCATGGCTGGAAACGCCTCAAGTAAAAGGCCGAGATTGGGCCGAGCTGACCATGCCGACCCGCGCCAGCGCGAGCTTACAGGTGTTGGGCCGCTGGGTTGCCCATGATAAGCGATCCATCATGAAAAAGCGCTCCGTCTTGATTCACAGCTGTGCAACCAACCACCACGGTCGACCGACTGCTGCGCGCAGTCTCACCCATCGCGCACTCCTGTCCACCGGCTTGATAGCTGCGCTCAGTTTCGGATGCGAGGAAACGAAACCCCAGGAGCCCACGCAAACGAAGACCGAACCGGCCGCGACCGCTGCCCCCAGTGTGACGCCGCCCGCCCCAGCCCCGGCGCCCGAACCCGTCGCCGAAGCAGCCAAGCCCAAAAAGAAACTGGAAGACTGTCCCGCAGACATCACGATTGAAAATAGCGAGCTGGAGGCCTCCATTCGCGTCAAAGCACAGAAGCCTGAGGGCCCCATCACCAAGGCTGATCTGAAGCGACTCCGCTCTCTCAATTTGGCTCGTGTCGCCATCGAGGAGCTCGACATCTGTCTCTTTCACCACATGACTGAACTGCGCGAGTTGTTTCTTCCGCCCGCCGGGATTGCCGATCTGTCCCCCATCGCAGGTGCAAAGAAGATGGAAACCTTGGGCATTGCGCGCAATCCCGTGGTTGACCTCACTCCGCTGGCGGACATGACGAACATGGATCGCCTCGATCTGGCCAGCACGCAGGTGAGCGACCTTTCGCCCTTGGCCAAGATGACCAAGATGACTGAATTGACCCTCGATGGCACCGCGGTCACCGACATCGCCGTCCTTCGGGGCATGACCAAACTGGAGCGCTTGAGCCTCAAGAGCACAGCCATCAAGGACATCAAGGTGCTCGAGCCCCTCAAGACGCTCAAATTCCTCTACATCACCGACAGTTCGGTGGATCTTGGACAAACTGGCCCGCTCGCCCAAAACGGCACCAAGATCGTTCAAGATTGACGCTGCCCTCCACGCAGGACCAAAAATGCGAAAAGCCCTGTGCTGAGCCGAACTCAACACAGGGCTTACTTCTTTTCAGGTCGCGCCATTCAACCAGGTGCCATGGGCTGGACGAGCAGACTCGCCTCACCCATCGCTCACGGATGACCGCCGGGCATACCCATGCCCGGGGGCATACCCATCCCAGGAGGCATGCCAATCGGCCCATCTTCCTCGGCGTCCTTGTCGTCACCCGCCTTCTTTTGGAACTTCTTTTCCTCGGCTGTGCCCCAATCCGCTGCCCAAGAGCTGATCGAATAGATCTGGTCACGCCCCGGGACCTTGGCCCAGCGAGCTGAGCCCTCGGCAGTGCCGCCGAGCTCCAAGATCACGTCTTTGCTCGCCGTCGAGATCGTCACCTTGGCGCTGGGTGTCTCCAGCCCCGTGTCGGACAGCGATTTGCCATCGCCAAAATCAGACGCGTTCAGCTTCTTGTAAGCGCTGAGCAGGTCGTCCACCTTCTTGGCGTCAAACTCCTTGATCGCCGCAAATGAGCCGGCTTTTGCGCCTTTGAACTTGCCGGACCAGGACGCCTTGGCGGCGTCGTCAGCTTTGTCTTTGGCCTCGGCCGCAGCGGCGGTCTTCTCGAAGCTAAAGGTGCCGTTGGAATTCTCAACGGTGACCTTCTTCACTTCCTCAGTATCAAACTCAAAGATGGCAAGATCGCGCCAGCCTTTGACCTTGCGGCTATAAAGGAAGCTCGAGTAGCCGTCGATCACGTAGACGCCCTCGGAGCCATCGACGCGCGCCATTTGACCACGGCCACCGCTCTTGCCAGCCCATAGTTCGCGGAGCAGCTTGTCGCCTTCGTAAAACGCGGCGTGGACGGCCGTCTCGTCGCTCACGTCGTACTGTGCGTAGCTGTCCTTGTTCTTGGCGATCTGCTCTTTGACGGCCAGCTTGTTCAAGTTGCCGAGCAGGCTCTCGATATTCTTCTGATTCGCGAGAGCAGAAACCGGCTCGGACAACTTCCACGAGTCGCCTTCTTTGACCAGGGTCACCTTCTCGGCCGCGGTTGCCTCATCACCCTCTTTGCCGGCTGGCTTTTCGATCACAATCTTGGTGACCTTGCCGGTTTGCTCCTCGGACAGTGCAATGCTGGGCAATGCCTTCTCTGCGCTGGCCACACTGTGTCGCTCAGTGTCGGCAGCTTGGTTTTGGCGCTGCATGTAATAGCCGCCACCGAGCAGCGCGAGTACGCCCAGGGCCACGTACATTTTGGTTTCCGAACCTTGTGACATATCCAAATCTCTTCGTTGGTTTGTTGAAACAAATATGTTGAGCGAGGGACAACCAGGCGGCTCCGGTCGGGTGCCCTACGGCACACCTCACAAGAGCCGCCTTGGCTATCCCCGAGATGGCTAGGCCGCCTTCTTGCTGCTGGACTGCGCCTCACCATCCTCGCGTGAGCCACGCACCGGCTGGCTCATGCGCTGATTGCGTACCTGCCAACGCCACATGCCAAACAGCATGAAGACGAACGGCAGCCCCAAGGTGAGGGTCCACTGCACCTTGTTTTGCAGCTTCTCACGCGACAAACGATACTCTTCGTCCTTGCGGCGAATTTCTTCGTCGGAGTCGTCCGCCTTGAACTTGGGCTTCGTCACGTCAGAGTAGGACAAGTTTGCCTCGCCCAAGATCTTGGCGCTTGCTGCGATCAAATCAGCATCGCCACTCATCCAATCCAGGGTGTTCTTGAGCGAAAGGATGGTCGCCGTGAGGTACTTGTTGGCGTACGGTCCAGCGATCATCAAGAGGTCCTTGTCACCCGGCATGCCGCCGTATTGCTGCATTTGTGGCGGCATTTGCGGAGGATTGCCTGAGTAGGCGAAGGGGTTCGTCAAGAACTGGCTCGAAGCGATCACCAAAACCCGCGACGGTGCCGCCGCGATCTCCGGTACATCCACGCCCGCTCCTGGGTTGCCGGCGAACGCGCTCTTCAGCTTGCCTTCCGCGGTTGCGGCGATGATTTGCTGAGCAAACGGAGGGCGCGGCTCAAAGTTCTCCCGCAAGCTCATGTCCACGGTCTCACCCGTCTCGACGGTGGTGGCCGGGGTCGTGCGAGCAACGGCCTTGATGACCACGTCCTTGGGCTGCTTGTCCTTGAGCAGCGCGATGGAGGACGGATAGGGCAGCATCAACTCTTCCATACGGAAAAAGCCAGGAAACGCCGTGTCCAGGAGCTTCTCAGAGTCGCCAAAGCGCGGATCGTTGACCACGTGGGCGATGCCCGGATGGCGGATCCAAGCCATGCGGCCCATGCCCGTCATCACCGGAATGCGGAACTGCGCGCCGTGATCGAGCACCGCGTCCTTGTGCAGTTCAATGCCGTACCCAGAAAGCAGCTTGTCGAGCCCATGCAGGTTGAGTTCAGCCTGCATCTCGGGATCATTGACCTTGAGATTGACGGCTGACGCCATGACGGCCAGCGACTTTCCGCCCTTCATCAAGAACTCGTCGACACGGCGCAGCTCGCCCTCCGTGTAGTCCTTGCCCGGCTGGGTGATGATGAGACCCACCAGCTCCTCATTGATGGCCTCGTCCTCCTTCAACTCGACCGTCTCGATGGTGTAGAATGGAAAGTTCTGGACGATGATCTGCTCGAGGTTGGGACCGCCCTGACCACCTTGAGCGGGCACCAGGTTGGTGTCCGTCAGCTTCAGCTCGTCTTTGCCGGTGACCACGCCCACGCGGTGCTTGATGTCGTCGTTCTTGTCGCGGATTTCCCGGATCTTGTTGGTGATGAAGAACTCCAAGCCGTCGCCACGCGCGGGGTGCAGCGCCGGAATGACGCCCTTCTCGCTCCCGTACTTGAAGACGATGCCTAAAAAGCCCTGTGTGATGGAGGCTTGGCCGTCGCCCTTGGCGCTCGCTTCGCCAAACGGTTGCTCTTGCACGCCGTCTTCCGTGGCCTTCTCACGCTCCCCATCAGTCTTGGGCTCGATGATGGTGAACTTGAAGTTACCCTTACCAGCGCGCTCGTACTCGCCGAGCAGGTGCTTGAGATCGCGGACGAAGGCATCGAGCTGCGCCAGACCCGTCTTGACGTACACGTCGACGTGAACGGGCTCTTTGAGACTCTGCACGAGACGTCCCGAGCCTTGGCTCAATGTGAAGCGCTCACTTTTGGTGGTGTCGATGCGCTTGTACAGACCAGACCCGATCAGGTTGGCAAAGACCACGATGGCCGTGATCACGATGAGATAGAGGCCGGTTTGAGCGGCTGCTTTTCGCTTTTGGGATTCTGTTGCCATGGCTTTATGCCCACTTGCGGCGCTCGAGCGCACGGAAAGAGACCATCAGCGCAAGAACGGTGATGGACAGGAAGAAGATGATGTCGCGCGTATCAATCAAGCCGCGCATGAAGCCACCGAGCCGTGACTGAAAGCTGATGTAGTGCAGAAAGTTGGCGGCAGAACCTGACATCTGGTCCGCCAAGGACCCCGCAAACCAAAACGCTCCGAGCACGAAGAACGTGACGAAGAAGCTGATGGCCTGACTCTCGGTGAGCGACGAGATGAGCAAGCCCACAGCCACCGTGGCCGCCGCGTACAGCACCAGCCCGATGTAACCGCTCACCACCGGTCCCATGTCGAGTGGTCCAAGGCTCCAGGGAGCTTTGAACATCATCACGGGGTAGGCGATGCTTGCCAGGACGACGGTCAGCACCAAACCGAAAGCGCCCAAAAACTTGCCCACAATCACATCACTGTCCCGAACGGGCAGGGTGATGAGCATCTCAATGGTACCGCTCCTGCGTTCCTCCGCCATCAAGCGCATGGTCACCACCGGCACGACCAAGATGGCCAAGCCCGCGGGTACGTACTCGAACAGCGGCTGCATGGTGGCCCGATCCAGCTGCCAAAAGCCGCCGCGGAACATGAACAACATCAGACCCAGCCCAAAAAAGCTGAGGCAGATGACCACGTAGGCCAGGGGTGAATCGAAATAGGCTTTGAATTCTCGTTTAGCAATTGCCAGTAAAGTCGACATAATCAAGCTTCGTCCCTTCGTTCTGCTGCGGGAGCATCAGCTGCATCCTCGTCCGACTCCTCGTCGTCGGATGCCTCGTCCTGTTCGTCGTCCGTGTCCAAGCCGCTGTCGCGGCCACGGTCGAGCGCCTCGTCCCCTTTGGTGAGGTCGCGGAACACCGCGTCCAAACTTTGAGCGTCGCGACGGAGCTCCAAGAGCGTCCAGCCCTTATCCACCGACAGGCGGAAGATCTCGGCACGCAGATCACCATCTTGAGCGCCAGCGAGCTCAACCCGGTGCTCGCGTTCATCGGTGGGGAGTTCCTTGACCCGTTTGATGCCGGGCAGTGCAGCCAGGGCTGCCTCCAACTCGGCGAACTTGGGCCCCTTTAGCTCGTCGATGCTCACGAAGTAGCGCACGCTCCCTGCGCGGGCCCGGATGTCTTCAAGCGCACCGTCAGCGACCACGCGTCCTTTGGACACGATGATGGCGCGAGCGCATGCCTCCTCGGCTTCCTGCAAATTGTGCGTAGACAGAAGCACCGTGCGATCGCGACCAATCTCTTGAATGTAGCGGATAACTTCCGCTTTTTCGTTGGGATCGAGGTCAGCCGTGGGCTCATCCAAGATCAGGATCTTGGGGTCGTGGAGCAGCGCCTGCCCGAGCCCCACGCGCTGACGATAGCCGTGAGAGAGCGTGGCGATGTCCTTGTTCAGCACCTGCGCCAAGCCGCAAACATCAATGATGTTCTTCATGGCCTTTTTGAACTGTGCCGGATCGAGCCCGCGGATTTCCGCGACGAACTTCAGGTAGTCGGAGACCACCATATCCGTGTAGAGCGGGGCACGCTGGGGCAAATAGCCGATCTTACTGCGCACTGTCAGCGGGTCGTCAAACACGTCGACGCCGCCCACCTTTGCGGTGCCGGTTGTGGGTGCCAAAAAGCAGGTGAGAATGCGCATCGTGGTCGACTTACCGGCGCCGTTCGGGCCGAGAAATCCCACGACCTCACCCTGCTTCACTTCAAAGCTCACCTTGTCGAGCGCCTTGGTCGAACCAAATCGCTTCGACAGGTTGCTCGCCTGGATCATGACGTCTGTAGCCATCAGTCTGACTTCGTTTCGTTTATGAGGTTGAGAATCAGGCGGTCCACACCTGGACCACCTATCAGGAACATGGCCCCGACCCGCTCGGGGGGTAGGGCGGCGCCATCCTAACGATGAGCCCGGGGCTGTCAAACGCAAAAAACAGCGAAAAAAACCCTGGGTTCAGGGGCCGGAAGGCACCCTGACGGGGGCCGACGCCCAAAACCTGTGTGGACTCGTGTCTATTCCCTCGACGGCCGCCGAAGCTCTTACCCGTCGTGCTGCGTGTGCGAGCATGGTGATCACTGCCCTGCACATCGAGTGCGGCGCAAATTGTTCACCTCGGCAGAAGACCAGCGAGCCAACCCTCCTGCCCAGGTGACGTGCTGTTGTAAGTCAGCTCCGACGGCGATCAGCGGCTCTGAGGGAGAGTCTTTTCGCCAGGTTCTCCTCTTGTCGCTTGAGCGCAGGCCTCGCTGCGACGCCGGACAAGACGTCCAGTGTCGAAACGAAGGGACGAGACCCGGCTGCACAGGAAGGAGCCAACCGACGGCTCACCCAAACAGGGTGCACTCCGGACTCCTTCCTGGCTCAAGGAGCGCTTCAGATGAACTTAGCGCGCCAAGCGGCAATCTTGGGATGCGTCAGGACACCCTGGTACACGGCCATCAGCTTCGGGAAATTTTCAAAAACGGTACTGGGGATGTGATCGAGCACACCTTTCACAAACGACTCCGTGATCTGAAAGAGCTTGATGTCCGCCACTGAGATGGCGCTCCCGCCCACGAAAGGCCCTTGGATCTGCTTTTCGATGTTGGCACCCCAGGTTTGCAGAAAGCCCGTGGCCAGCGCCTCACGCGCCGCCTTCTTTTCTGCCGGATCGCTCATTTTGCCTGACGGAGCCAGCGCGGTGCGCACTTCTTCACAGGCCTCCAAAATCGCCAAGTGCCGCGCTGTCTCCCACGGGTCCTTGGGCAATAGTCCGTGGGCAAGACCAAGGTAAGTGAGGATGGCGTTGGACTGCGCCAGCGCAGGTTGGTCCCCCTGTTTGAGGACCGGCACGGAGCCAAAAGGGGTGGTCGGTTTGAGCCCCGGCCAAGTGTCGCGGGCAAACCGCGCATCGTCAAAGTCGACGCCGGCCAAGGCCAACGCCATACGACACTCTTCCCCGCGACTGCCCACAAAATCGAAATACATCAGCTCGTAACGACTCATAGTGGCAGGATAGATGCGCCCGGCCAGATGCCAGGTCAAGCAACATTACGCCAGCGCCAGACTTGGCGTCGCTATTTATCCAAACACGCAGTGCCTCATCGACGGCGCAGTCCCTCATCGACGGCGCAGTGCCTCATCGACCACTTCACGGCTCAAATGCGGCGCGAAGAGCTCGATGAACGAGTAGACGTAGCCCTTGAGGTAGGCCCCGCGTGGGATGCCAATCGCGGTGGTCGACGGAGGAAACAGATGCGACGCGTCCAAGACCTTGAGATCGGAATCCTCGCGTTCATCCACCGCCATCTTCGCTACGATGCCGATGCCAAAATGCAAGCGCACGTAGGTCTTGATGATGTCCGCGTCGATCGCTGAAAGTACGACCTTCGGGTAGAGTCCGCGCGCACTAAATGATGCATTGATCTGTGAGCGACCAGTGAACGCAAAGGCGTACGTAACGATGGGATACTTGGCTATCTCTTCCAAAGTGAGGCGCTTGGCAGACAAAATGGGGTGCCCGGCGGGGGCAATCACTACTCGATTCCAGTCGTAACATGGCAGCGCGAGCAGCTCTGCGTCATCCGACAACCCCTCGGTGCAGATCGCCAGGTCAGCTTGCCCGGAGCTGGCCACCTCGATCACCTGGCTGGGGCTACCCTGGTGCATCGAAACCATCACTTGCGGATAGCGCTTGCGAAACTCAAGCAATACTTGTGGTAAGGCGTAACGCGCTTGTGTGTGCGTCGTAGCGATGGTGAGGGTGCCTTGCTCGACAGCTTGCAACCCATGGCCAATCTCAGCCAGGGCCGCGCAATCGCGCAGCACGCGTGACGCGATGTGATGCACTTCTTTGCCCGGTGCCGAGAGCCCCGACAGACGCTTGCCCTTGCGCGTAAACAACGCAAACCCCAGCTCCTCCTCGAGCAACTGCAGGTGCTTGCTCAAACCAGGCTGAGACAACCGCAACTCGAGCGCCGCGCGCGACACGTTGAAGTCGTTGCGGATGATGGCCTCAAACACCTCGAGTCGCTGCAGGTTCATCGCCGCGAATGTATCAAATTCTCAGTGCTCTTGTCCGCTGCGGATCTCACCCACGGAAAACTGACCCACTACGTTGCGCATCTGTTGGGCAAGGCCGGGGTCCATTTCGCCCTTGAAATGCAAGACCGGAGCGCCATCGCGCGAGACCGCGACAAAACGCGCCTGGGTTACGCCCGCTCGGCTCACGATGTCGCGGATCTCCGACATCAAGCGAGGAGGAATGCGGCCACGCACGCGGCTCACCTTCCCGTCACGGATCATCACCGTAAACAGGATGGTTGACTGCTTGAGTCCCCACCACCACCACAGGACAGCGAGAAACAGCAACAAAAAGATGAAGGCGCGCACTGCTATTGTTGCTAGATGTAGCTCTCGGTCGAGTCAAGGTCAGTGACAGATGGGCTCTCCCCGCTCCAATTCCCCAATCTCTTGCGCAGCAATGGATCAACTGCCCGCGGCTCCACGCGCAGCGACAGCTGAGTGCGCTTTGGCAGCTGCGCCTGTATCTGCGCGCACGGGCGAGCGTCTGTTCCGCGGTAATCGCACTGAAATCCTCCTCGTCGATCACCCGAGCTATGGGTCATGCGTCCAAAAACGCCTGCTCGCTTTTTGTGACGTGGAGACGGAGCGTGGCCGTATCAAAGGCGAAGCCACCTTGCAGATGCGCGCCCGTCTACCCGGGGTGGTCCCCGTGTTTGGTCACGACAGCTCCAGCCTGTACAGAAGCTACGTCCAAGGGCCCACCCTTGTCGAATGGATCATGCGCGCGGACAAGGCGCCGACACTGAGCCAGATCGCGTCCATTGTGTGTGAATTGTGTGCAACTGTTGCGGCTCTCCACACCGAGCTAGCTCTTGTGCACCGCGACATCACGCCGAGCAACGTCTACCTCGAAAGCAACCAAGTCTTGCTCTCGGATTTTGGCTTGGCATTTTCTGCGTGCGAACCCCCGCGGCCAAGCGAGTTTCTTCAAGGCTCACCACGCTTTCTTCCACCTGAGCTCCTCGCCGGGCAGGCTCCCTCGTCAGCCGGTGACGTGTATCAAATTGCCTTGCTCTTGGCCTGGTTGCTCAAAGACACCTTGCGCAACTTCGTGCCACCATCGGCGCGCGGCTTGTCCGTCGGCGAGCAGTGGAGCCGGGCGCGCGCCTGGCACGAACCCGCGAGACAAGTTTTGAAGGCTCACGGCTGCGACAGCGCTCTCGACCCTGATCCGCGCGAGCGGCCGAGCGCGCGAGAACTCTGGGTCCTCATCAAGTCGCGATCCTGACTGATACGGCCGTCGTGTTGCGCCTCTCAGGCGAGGCATTTGCGCTCACTGGCCAACCTTGGCCCAGCTATTCGCGAGCGCAAATCCCTGGACACATCATTCGCCCACTTTCACCATGACGCCCGCTCAGTTTAGTCAGGAGTTCTCGCTGACTAGCAGGAAGCCAGGGCTCACCGCCTCGACTAGATCACTATTCCCACCTCGGGTTACAACCTTTAGGTCATGGAGTCTCACATCGATAAGTCTGACCGCACGGAGGCGGAGATTCGGACTTTGTACATCACGCCTGCGATCAAAGCGGCTGGGTGGGACCTGGCCACTCAGGTGAGGGAGGAGTTCCAACTGACGGACGGGCGGATCGTCGTCCGTGGGAAGCTTCACACGCGAGGCAAGAAGAAGCGAGCCGACTACGTCCTCTGCCACAAGCCCAACCTTCCTCTCGCGGTCGTCGAGGCGAAAGACAACAACCATGGCGTGGGAGCCGGGATGCAGCAGGCACTCGAATACGCCGACATGCTCGACGTTCCCTTCATCTTCTCCTCGAACGGGGATGGCTTCGTTTTCCACGACAAGACCGCTTCGAGCGGCACCATCGAAACAGAGCTGAAGCTCGACCAGTTTCCGAGCCCCAAGGAGCTATGGAACCGTTGGGCTGCTTTCAAAGGTCTCACCACGGAGACGGAGGAAGTTGTCACCCAGGACTACTACACGGACGGTTCAGGGCGGACGCCCCGCTACTACCAACTCAAGGCGATCAATCGCACAGTGGAGGCGGTCGCGAAGGGACAAGACCGCATCTTGCTCGTCATGGCGACCGGCACCGGCAAGACCATGACCGCTTTTCAGATCATCTGGAGGCTGTGGAAGTCGGGGACCAAGAAGCGGATCCTGTTTTTGGCTGACCGCAACATTTTGGTCGACCAGACGATGCGGCAGGACTTCAAGCCTTTCGGTGGGGCCATGACGAAGGTCACCAACCGCACGGTGGACAAGTCCTACGAGATCTTTCTGAGTCTGTACCAGGCGGTCACCGGCACCGATGAAGACAGGAACATCTACAAGCAGTTTTCGCCCGACTTTTTTGATCTCATCGTGATTGACGAGTGCCACCGAGGCAGCGCGGCTGAAGACTCCGCGTGGCGAGAAATCTTGGAGTACTTCTCCGCGGCCACGCAGGTCGGTTTGACCGCCACCCCCAAAGAAACGCGCGACGTGTCCAACATCACGTACTTTGGTTACCCGGTGTACGAGTATTCGCTCAAGCAAGGCATCGAGGATGGCTTCTTGGCGCCCTACAAGGTCGTTCGGATCGACTTGGATAAAGATCTCGAAGGTTGGCGGCCCACCAAGGGGCAGGTCGACAAGTACGGCAACGAGATCGAGGATCGCATCTACAACCAGAGGGATTTCGACCGAGGTCTCGTCTTGGAGCAGCGGACCGAACTCGTTGCTCAAAAGGTCACGGAGTTCCTCAAAGGGACTGACCGAGATTCGAAGACCATCGTTTTCTGCGAGAACATCGACCACGCCGAGCGGATGCGGAAGGCCTTGGTCAATGCGAACGCCGACATCACGGCCACGGACAACCGCTACGTGATGCAGATCACCGGCGACAACCCAGAGGGCAAAGCTGAACTCGACAACTTCATCGATGCGGAAAGTTCTCGCCCGGTGATCGCGGTCACCTCCAAGCTGATGACGACTGGCGTCGACTCCAAGACTTGCAAACTCGTGGTGCTCGACCAGTCGATCAAGTCGATGACCGAGTTCAAGCAGATCATTGGTCGGGGCACGCGCATCAACGAGGACTACGGCAAGCACTACTTCACCATCATGGATTTTCGGAAGGCCACCGAGCTTTTTGCCGACCCAGCTTTCGATGGAGATCCGGTGGTGGTGTACGAGCCCAGGGGCGGTGAATCGGTGGTTCCCCCCGACGAGGCAGGGACAACAACGCACGTGAGTCCCGAGCAGGCGGACAATGCATGGATCACCGGACAGAGCCAGGGGGACGGGGGCCCAGGCTCGATGGACGGAGACGGTTCCGGGCTCGGTAGCCGATTGGGACGGCCTAAGCGCTACTACGTTCGCGATGTGCGGGTCCTGGTCCGTTCTGAACGAGTCCAGTTCATGGACAAGGACGGCAAGCTCATCACCGAAAGCCTCAAGGACTACACCAAGAAGACGGTCCACAAGGAGTACGCCACCCTCCGGAAGTTTCTCGATGCGTGGCGAGCCCCCGAACGTCGAGAGAGCATCATCGCCGTGCTCGCCGAAGAGGGCGTTTTCTTCGAAGCCCTAGCGGAAGAGGTAGGCACAGAATACAGCCCGTTCGACCTGGTGTGTCACATCGCCTTTGATCAACCGCCGCTGACGCGCCAGGAGCGCGCCAAGAATGTGCGCAAGCGGAACTACTTCACCAAATACGGCGACAAGGCCCGCAAGGTGTTGGAAGCTCTGCTCGACAAGTATGCTGACGAGGGCTTGGAGAAGATCGAGGACGTGAAGATCCTCAAAGTCGAGCCGCTGGCCCAGCTGGGGACCACCATGGAGATCATCGAAGAGTTTGGTGGCAAGCCCAAGTACTTGGAGGCGGTGAGGGAATTGGAGCGGGCCTTGTATTCGACAGGGGATTCGGAGCCACCCTCGAATGACGTCGGCCCGCAGAGCCAGCGAGGATAATTGTGGCTGTTACCCGCTTCGTGCCCGTAGGGCGTAGGCCAGCAGCAGTTGTAGTTCTTGAGCCCACTCAGGGACCAAGCTCAGCTCGAGATTGAACTCGAAGGAAACGCTGGCAAAGCGGAAATTCCAGGGGAGACTCTGTCGAACGTCGCTCAAGATCCTGCAACTGGAAAGGACGGCGCGAGTGATCTCTTCGTTCGCGGTTTCATCCGGTGCAACGATGTCCAAGTAGCTGCGCACGTTGTTGCCTCCAGGAGGAATTTCGACAATTTCACCGGAAAGTTCGCCTTGTCCAAGGTCATGAGGCGGTTGTTGAAAAAAATGTCGATCTGGGTGGAGGTAGCAGTAAGCGTTGACGCCAGTGGCGTGATCTGTGGAACGGACAACACGCTGAGCGACAAGTTTCATCCTGCCTTGCGCTCCGGATTTTCCTCTCTGCGCGCCAGCTTCATGGGTGCTCCTTGAGGGAGGTTGAGTTGGTCAAGTTGAAGCGCTTGGATGTGCACTTCCTCAATTGGCCAGGGCACGACTTCCAAACGGGGCAGCTCTAAGTCCGGCCAAACTCGGCCTGCCCAAGCCTCGATCCCTCGTTGCAGAGTTGCTGGACTCGAATCGCCGTCGAGTGCTTGGAATGTTGCTGTCTCAAACACCACATGTGGCTCGCTCGCAATCAAAGAGCTGATGACTGGCTTTGGAGCGAGCACACATGCGAAAAGCTGCGCCTCTGTGTCGAGCGGATCTCTGATGTAAGCGTGATAGACAGGAGGTGTTTCTTCACCAGGGAATACCGTCACTTGTAGAGATTCATGATTGAGCAACAGTCGCTCAAGGAGGTCCATCCGTTCCTGGTCCTCTTCTTCGATGAAGGTTTGATCGAGTTGCCGTGTGAGTTCCATCAGAGAGACGGTGGGGAGCAGGTTGGCTTCGAGAAACACTCGTCCAGCGCGATGGCGTTCCGGCAGACTGAGTTCGATCATTGCTAAAGCAGTCACGTCCGTCCTCCGAGCTTGTAGTTCGATTCTGCCATGGGGCGCCCGTGATAGTGGCGTCCGCTGCTCACACCACCGCTGCATTCGACGAACGACCAGGTCGCATCTTCACCTTTGTCCCACCCGATGACTTCGCCCGCGTCGCGAACGTACTCCGACTTCGTGCTCGGCAGAACTGTACATTCCCCGGATTGGACAGTGGCGGTCTCGATGGTCTGCATTTGACTGTGGGCGATCCCACCCAAGTAGCGGGCTGGCCCGTGGCGCGTGTGCTCCTTCTTCATTCCGCGATGGGGGGCGTGCTTGTAGTTATGAACCGTCCACGCACAGCTGCGTTCAAGAGGGCATTCTCGCAAGACGGGCAGTGTGGTCATCTCGGTAGCAAGAGTAACCCAAGATCGTCGTCAGGTCTTGCCCAGTTGTGCCGACGTGGTGGGGAATTTGCAGTGGACTCCGGCGGCCGACTGCCTAAAACGCGGGGGAGCCATGAGCCTGACTACCCTGATCAAGAGCGTCCAAGACATCATGCGCAAGGACGCGGGCGTCGATGGCGACGCCCAGCGCATCAGCCAACTGTGCTGGATGCTGTTCCTCAAGATTTTCGATGCCCGCGAAGAAGAGTGGGAAGTCGAAAACGACGACTACAAGTCGCCCATCCCCAAGAAGTTCCGCTGGCGTGAGTGGGCAGCGGACGACGAGGGCATCACGGGGGACGCGCTGCTCGACTTCATCAACAACCAGCTTTTTCCCAAGTTGAAAGGCCTGTCGGCGACCGAAGGACAGAGCTTGGTAGTGCGGTCTGTTTTCGAGGACGCTTACAATTACATGAAGAACGGCACCCTGCTCAGACAGGTGGTCAACAAGCTCAACGAGATCGACTTTCACACCCAGGCCGAGCGGCACCAGCTCAACGACATCTACGAGAAGCTGCTCAAAGATCTGCAGAGCGCGGGCAACGCGGGCGAGTTCTACACGCCGCGGGCCGTGACCCAGTTCATCGTCGATATCATCAACCCCCAGCTGGGGGAGACGGTTTTCGACCCGGCGTGTGGCACCGGCGGCTTCCTAGCCTGCGCTATCGAGCA
>Ga0315910_10000963_pt1 | contig 27101 bp, 17 predicted proteins | sample EdamamesoilMG_FD_204470 | JGI IMG/M metagenome (GOLD analysis project Ga0315910, IMG submission 204470) | Garden soil microbial communities collected in Santa Monica, California, United States - Edamame soil | ecosystem: Environmental > Terrestrial > Soil > Garden | place: USA: California... | reverse complement strand
AGAACTGTTCCATTTTGAAAGGTTGAGTTGATGATTTGATAACCCAACGTCTTATCTTGCCAGCCATAAAGTATATGCCCTGCAACAACAAAAAGGATTGCCACACCCCTAAAATTATGGATGTAGTTAAGGTACGTTTTAGATTCAGCCATACTACTATAAAATGACACAGCAAACCAGACAAGCATGCTGATGCCTCAAACTAATTATCAAAATTAACCTTTACTTTCTGAATGACCCTCTCGATCGACTCCTTTTTTAATTCATCATCAATAAAAAAAAGTCGGCTAACCTGGATCGACTTTGCAAAGGGTGCAGCGATCATTATGGTTGTATTCCGCCATATTGTGATTGGTGTTGAGCGCAGTGAAATCCCCATCAACGAGTGGTATCGAACGATTGCAGACATCACCTATAGCTTTCGCATGCCGCTTTTTTTTATGCTCTCGGGTTTCTTCATACGAAGTAGTTTACTAAAGCGCACAAACGGTGAGTTTGTTACCATAAAACTCAAAACCCTCTTTTACCCATACATCGTCTGGACTTTCATTCAGATTACTATTCAGATCATTTTTGCCGACTACATTAATGCTGATCGTACGTGGCGCGATTACCTGGCGGTGTTTACCAATCCTCGATCCATCGATCAATTCTGGTTCATCTTTGCCCTTTTCAACTTAGCCATTACCTACCTCCTGCTCTTCCGCATTACGCAAGGAAAAAAATGGATTCTCTTCGCTATCGGCATATTCTTCTACTTTATAAACCGATACATTGAAGTGAATGTTATTGACGATATCCTCGACAATTTTATATACCTGGTAATCGGAGATTTGGTATCGGGGTTTGTGTTGAATAGAGAAAACACTTCCACCATTAAATCATACTGGTGGCTTTTGGTATTCACGCTGGCATTTCTGGTAACCCAGTACTTCTATTTGAAGTATGGTCCGAATGAGTACGACAATCCAACTCGAATTGAACCATTTGCCTATGGCATTATTGCCTTGGTGGGAAGTGTGCTTACTATTCTGATTTCATTCCACCTTGCCAATTTTGATTGGCTGCTTTTCATTCGGGTGGCGGGATTCCATTCAATGTACATTTATCTGATGCATACGTTAATCGGTGCCCCTGTAAAAATCGTTTTATCAAAAGCACTGCACATACAGAATGGAGGGCTTATTGCATTGATTGCCACCTTCATGGCCTGTTTAATACCGATTATCTTTTACAATGTGTGTCGCCAATATGGATTAACATTCCTGTTCTATCCAAATTTTACCAGAAACAAAGAACTGAAGACTGAAGCTTAGTAGCGACTAGCGCTGGAAGAACCTGTAATGTGGGTATTGGGCAAGGGCTAACATCGGGCGATCGCCACTGCTATCGCCATAGGCGTAAATCTCATCATACGTACTGAGATCAAGGTGTGCTTTTATTCGCCTCACTTTCTCTTCACCGTAACAGTTACTTCCTTCAATTTTACCGCTTACTTTTCCATTGATCTTTTGCAAGCGCGTAGCCAATACTTCCACTCCCTGCGTGGCACACCATCTTGCAACCCAATCTTCGGCAGAGGCCGTTACGATAATCACCCGATGATTTTGCTCCTGATGCTTTTTCAATTGTGTTAATGCATCTGCCTTAACTAACGAAGGAAGAACCTTATCACTAAACTGCTCACCTTTCGCAAGGAAAGATTCTTGAATCTCGTTGTTAAAGAAATACTCCAGCACTTTCTCTTTAGCTCGCCAATTTGGAATAAGGCCAAGTTTAAAAAGAACCAGCCAGGGTGATGTCAACAAGAAACCGGTATAAAATTTTGCGCTGCCATGATAGTATTTGATGAACTCCAAAAACGTATCCTTTGTGGTGATGGTCCCATCCAGATCAAACAAAGCAAGAACAGTTGACTTATCTTGCATAACCTTTATAACTTGAGCTTCTTAAAAATACCTTCTGGAATAGTGCGAATAATCAGCATGATCAATCGCCAGATGGGTAAATAGTAAACCACATTCTTCTTTTTAAGAATTGCCTTGTAAACGTACAATGCCATAGTATCCGGCAACGCAGTAAGCGGAGCAGGTGTAGCAATGTCTTTCGTCATTTTGGTTTTAATGAATCCTGGATTCAACGTCATTACGTGTACTTTGCTCGCGGTCATTCTATTTCGAAGGCCGGACAGGTACGCAGTGAAACCTGCTTTCGCACTTCCATAGAAGTAGTTACTTTGTCGACCACGATCTCCGGCCACGGAACTTATTCCGACAATCGTTCCGTGTTGTTTTTTCTCATAATCCTGGGCGATTATGTTAAGAATGGAAACGGCCCCAACATAGTTGGAGTCAATAATTCTTTTACACTCCGCAAAATCAGTCTGCGCTACGACCTGATCACCGAGGTATCCAAAGGCACAAATGGTAACATCTGGTTTGTTGGGAAGCTTGTCGTAAAAGTCAGCGTGACTGGCAAAATCTACCGCATCAAAAAGATGAACCTCTATATTTGACGATGGTATTCGAATCTGGATATCTGAAGCAATAATTTTCAATTGAGCAATATCCCGGCCTGCCAGCAAAACTCGCACTCCTTTTTGCACAAATACTTTAGCCATGGCAACTGCAACATCCGATCCGGCTCCGAGTAATAAAACTGATTTCATCTAATTAAGAGGTCTTTATAAAAATCAACATTCATTACAATACATAGATAATCAGGAAGAAGGTTAATCCCCATCCCAGCAATGTAAGTTGAATGAATCGGTCTTTGTACAGAACGCGTGTAGGCGACCCGCTTTTGTTTTCAACAATGGTGATTTGCATATAGCGCATCAGCCCGGCAATAACAAAGATGGTGGTACCATAAAGATGCTGGGTGTGCAGACGCGTGGTAACTTCATCGGAGATCGTATACATGATGTACGATACCAGTATTACGGCCATCAACATCGTTAAGCCGGCATTAACAAACTCCATATTATAGCTCGCACTGGCTTTGCGGATTGTCTTTCCCGATTCCATTGACAACAAAATATCATCTCTTCGTTTTGCCAGAGCCAGGAATACAGCCAGCAAAAATACCATGATCATTAACCACTCTGAAATTGGCACCTCGGCTATTACACCTCCTGCTATGGTGCGAAGTAAAAAGCCACTCGCTACTATCAGAATATCAAGAATAGAAATGTGTTTTAGACCAAGTGAGTAACCGAGGTTCAACACAAAGTAGACCAAGGTTACCCATAAGAAATTAATGTTAATCCAATACGCAGAACCAAGTCCTACACCAATAAGTATAAAAAGGAGTACAAGGGCCACCGGTTTACCGATAGCACCCGAAGCCAATGGCCGTTTTGATTTTTCGGGATGCACCTTATCGGCTTCAATATCCCGATAGTCATTAAGAATATAAATTGCCGAAGCCACCAGGCAGAATGACAGGAATCCATAACCAACCTGCATGAGCTTGGATACGTTGGTAAAATCACCGGCAAAAAAGATTGGGAAGAACAAAAATGAATTTTTAACCCATTGATGGACTCGCAGAAGACGCAAATATTTCATCGATTGAGAAGCATCTGATTAATTTGACCTCACAAGATAAAATCAAAGATTTACATCTCTGTGCATAGTTGCCGGATATTTTTTAGTTACTATTTTTATCCCAAAGACGAACCCCCAATTCATGACCTTACCTAGCCTTAATGATCGGAAATTATCGATTGCAGAAATTGTTGTTATCCTCGGATTCTCGCTATTCCCACTTTTCTTTGATTATCCGTATCGTGTAAACATATTTCTTTCGTGGGAAGGCGCCTACCGTCTTTACCTGGGGCAGGTACCTTACCAGGATTTTGGTTTACCCATGGGTTTTGCCTATTGGGTTATACCCGCTGTCTTCTTCAAACTATTTGGACCATACATGTTTTCGTTAGTGAAAGCGCAGGTCTTTATCAATATCATCTCAGGCTTTACGTTCCGTGGAATACTAAAAGCTTTTGATCTTGCCGGTGGAAAGCGACTGGTTACCGTACTGGTGTATTGCCTCACCTACTCGTTTTTTAATTTCTGGCCCTGGTATAATCACACCGTGTTCGTATTTGAGCTGATCGGCATCTACTTCGTGGTGCGCGGTGTATTTGCTCCCCGGAAACTATGGACTTATCTCTTCCCGTTTTTAGGCGGAGTCTTTGTTTTCATTTCCTTCTTTACAAAGCAAGATGGTGGTGCACTTGCCCTGATGCTCGGATTGGCTCTCTTGCTCTACAATGCGATTAGTCAAAAGAAGTTCATACCCCTGCTCACCTTCGTAGCAGGATTTGGTGTAGCTGCTTTGGCTTTAGTCTTACCGTTTACCGCACACAACATCGGCTACTGGTTTAACTATGGCCAGCCTCCACATTATTCGCGTGTAAGCCTTCGTGATTTGCTGGATGAAATTTTTGGTGCATCCATGTGGGAGAAGTTCTATCTCATTGCCGTCATTATCGTTGCCATTATCAAAAGCAATGGGCTTAAGAATCTGAAGGGATTTTTCTTCGATCAAAAATCATTCTTGTTCTTCCTGCTCACTGTCGGTATTCTGGTTCAGGCACTGATAATACAAGTTACCAGCTACACCCCTCCCGACAACAATATTTACTTCCATAGTTTTGCTTTGGCTTATCTGATCGCCAACATTCCGTTCACGTTCGATTTTAACAGACTTGTACCCATCGGTATTACGCTGGTGTTTATCTTCTTCTGGTGGTCTGGAACGTATTATAAATATGTTCAGCGTATTATCGACCGTGTACTTCCGGCTTCTACAACCGAAGTAAATCAAAATGTAATCTCGAAGAACACGTACATGGTTAACACCGATACCACTGCCATGGATGTAGACATGTCGGCCTGGAAGTTATCGGGGTTGAAAGCTTTTGATGGTGTCTATATGCCTGAATCAACTATTGATGGTATGAAGCGTCTGATGGAAATGCCAGAGATTAAAGGCAAGGAAAAACCAAAGGTACTCAACATGACTGAATTAACTCCTTTGGCCTATGAAATCGGTTACGAACTGGAAACGCCCCAGCCGCTCTGGTATCATCTCAATGTGAGCATTTTTGATAAAGAAGTGGATGAGTTCTGTGCGAAAATCAGCAGCACATATTATGATGTAGTGCTGTTTGAAGTAGTTCCTAACCTGAATAACTTCTATCCTTATAAAGTAAGAGATTCGCTCCTGAAACATTACCACTTAACCGATACCTTCCTGGCTCCTCGAAGACCCACCAATGCTACGATTGAAGTTTATGTACGAAAACCTAAAGCTATTCAATCGGAGCCATTGCAAACACCATAGGTTCCAATAAGCGGAAAATGATCGGAGTAACCAACATCCCGAAGCGTACGGAAGTCTTGAATATCAACACCTTCTGTATAAAATTGATTGTCTATCCGCAGAAATTGAATTGTATTTCCATTATACGTAAACCCGAATCCGGAGCCACGCTCTTCAAAACTACTTTTCATTTTCTTCCGAAGTAAATGATACGCATGCGAGTAGGGTATTTCATTAATATCGCCAGCACATATAACCGGATACGAAGAAGTATCAATTGCGGCCAGAACCTGTTTAAGTTGCCGATTACGCTCAAAGACTCCTTCTTTGAGTTTCTGTAAAACCGTCTGTATCTTTTTTGTTTTACCACCAAGGCCATCACCCTCTACAGGCTTATGTCTTTTCATTTCCATCGATTGGAGATGCATATTAACTATTCGAATTGTATCACGACCGATCTTGAGATCGGCATAAACGGTTCGGTTATAACCATTATCGCTTGCCAGAATTTCGCCTTGCCGCACGATTGGAAATTTTGAAGCAATCAATACTCCAACGCGATGGTGCCTGTTCATATCAGCAGAAAAAAAACAGTTGTATCCATCGGCCTTTAACTGAGTCATGATAGCAAGGTAAGAGTTACGTTGGTTGTCAAAATATTCCTGGTAACACTTGATATCCGAGGTGTCCTGAAGTATCCATTGCCGCAGTTTGTAGGTGGTACTATCCTTATCGTCCGTGAAACCATACTCAAAAGCATTTGCCCACTTTGGAACCTTCATTCCACTTACGTTATAACTGGTTAGCGTAAACGAACTACCTGTAGCACAATGATCCCTTCTCAAAAAACTCTTTACACCAAAAGTGCTAAAAAGAAAATTTATACTCAGCAGCAAGGGTATCAGGTAAAATACAGCCGATATCTTTCTACGTAAAATGCAAATTATTAGCAGGATATGGTTAATTATAATAACTACCGGAATAGCAAAGGTTATCAACCACAAATGAAACTTTGCAGTAGGCGGAATGTGGATACTCAAATAAATGAGTGTGAAAATCGCTGCAATTACAAGATTAATATATTTCACAACTTTATTTCATTTAACGATTCTGTTTTAACGATGTCAGCGTTTAGAAATACGTGCCCACAGTAACCGTGGCCAATCTTTATTCATACAAGGTTTTTCGACCAACAGGAAGAAGACCACACTTATGCCAAACACAAACAAAAGATAAAAAGGTAATTGAATAATTAAATTCACAACATAGTGGTTTGTCACACCAATATGCCCTACTACCCGTTCAAACAACTCAGCCATGGGTAGATGTAGCAAGTATATGGTGTAGCACATCCCGCCTATAGAAACAATCCAGCGGTTTCTAAAGAATTTTAAAACGTGATGCGAACGAAATGTTCCATAAAACAAAAAGAAAAGGGCAACCGGATAGAACAATCGATTGACAAAATTGAAGCTGATCAAAACAAAAATTCCAACGATTCCAATGATGGCAAGCACATCAAAAAGCAATAAAGGTTTTCTTCCAGTCTCCTTCCACTCGCTCAAATAGAAATCAGTAAGAAGAAATCCAATAATAAAAAAATGCAAATGACTGATAATAAAGAATGACCAGGGGTACTTCATCCACCCGAAGTATTGTTGTATACAAACCAATATCAGAATGAATGCTATCAGTGCCCCACGTCTTGTCCAACGATCTTTTATGCTAAAAAAGGCATACGCCAGAAATGGCGCCAGGATGTAAAACTGCACCTCAACCTCGAGTGTCCACGCAACCGGGTTAATAGGCGACCAGATTTTATAGATCAGGTTGTGAAGGTAAACGATCGAAGCACCATAATGCGGCAACAATTCCTGAAACGAAGCATGCTGCAGCAAGAGCACAACAAAAAAGACCGTCATGGCAATAATGTACGGTGGCTCCAATCGTGTAAGCCTTCGCACAAAATAGTCTTTAAGTTTAACTTCACGACCTTGATGTAAACAGTACGATGCAAAAGGCAATGATAGAATAAACCCGCTGATGACAAAAAAAACATAAATCCCAACATAGCCTCTCGATATCCAACAGAAAAAAGGATCCGTCTCCAGCGATGGATCAAACTGAATGGATGAGTGACGTTGAATCCGCTGACTAAGATGATTAACAACTACAGGAAAGATGGCGAGAAATCGAAAGCCATCGATTTCTGAGATGATTTTTCCACCCGTAGTAATGCGCGACAGGCGTTCGGGTAATGTGCGCCAAAGAGAGAGCATCCAGCAACTATATTGTTTGACTCATAAATACACAAACCACGAAGTAGTATAATTTTGATTAATAAAACTAATAGATTTACTATCTAATTAGCGCTGATGAAAAAAAACACACGTGTCTGGCTATTCTTACTGGTCATCACATTCCTCCTTCGCTTTTATTCATTTTTGTTTTCCGTAATCGATTGGGATGAGTCTCTTTACCTGCTCATCGCTGAAGCCTGGAGCCATGGATCTATTCCGTATGTAGAAATATGGGATCAAAAACCTCCCGGCATTTATGCCTGTTACCTGGTGGCCAAACTCATGGGCTTTGGCGACATGTTAGTCGGCATTCGTATAATGAGTGTGCTCATGGTATCGGCATCAGCATTTCTGCTTTATAAAATAGCGGAGATGATGCTCCCGTCAGCTGGTTGGTTTTCCATTGCGCCTGCACTACTCTACATTACCTTTTCATTAAACAATCAGGGACTTGCTGCCAATACCGAAATTTTCTTTATACCCTTTGTCTTGGGAGGCTTCTACTTCGTGCTTCGGTGTATCGACAGCGAATGGCAGTTTCGCGAGCAGGTGCATGCACTTGTTTTATCCGGGTTGCTCGTTGGCATTGCCTTTCAGATTAAATACCTGGTTGCCTTCGATCTTATTGCCCTGGCTACCGGTATTGTGTTGCTTCAATGGTACCATAAAAAAAACAAGGCCATTCTATCGGTAGTAAAAATTGGAGCACTCATTTTTGCCGGATTTCTTATTCCTAACATTGCAGTAGCGTTATATTTCTCTTATCACGGCCATTTACAAGATCTGCTCAACGCCACCCTTAGCGCGAATGTTCAACACCAAACGCACGGTGATTTCTCACTCGTAAAAACTGCCGGCAAATTCTACCTTCAGTTCAGGGATCAGATTCTTCTCTGGGGAAGTGTTGTTGTGGCCTGCTGGTGGCTTGTGCGAGGTAAACTTCAAGACGATAAAAAAATGATCGTCTTGTTTCTTCTCGGATGGTTAATGCTCACCGTGATAAGCGCTTCCCTTACGCGAAAATTCTATCCGCACTATTTTCTACAGGCACTGCCCCCACTATGTCTTTTCTTCTTTCTTATTTTCAACCAGTTCCTGGAGGCCGCTCAATATCAAACCAAAAGAATTATTTATTCACTCCTTATCTTGTTTGTTGGTGTTGCTACGGTGCTTCCAGTAGTGGAAGATACTCTTCTTACCGTGTACTTCAGAAAAGTTGCCGGAAATTCATATTGGGGAGATTCTTCTGCTGAGATTGCAGACTACATTAAGAATGACTTAACGGCCAATGACTACATTTTTGTTGCCGGTGGCCAGCCAATTATTTACTACTTATCAAAGGCTAAAATTCCAACGCGGTTTCCCTATCCACCATTTTTTCTGGACGATCACTTCAGGTTTGTTTCTGGCATTGACCAGGAAGAAGAAATTAAATCGATTCTTGCAAAGCAGCCCAAGTTTATAATCACCCGAAAGCTTGATGACAACGTATTTTATCAATCGCTGGAACCCTACCTTTTGCAGGATTACAGCGAAGTGCATGAGATTGATGGAAAGAGTATTTTCCTAAGGAAAGAATAAAAAAAACCGCTTCCAGATTAAAGCGGCTTCCTAAAAATTCTATAAGATCAGTACCTACCGGGCCAATGCCTCTTCCAGACGCATACCTAAAAGTTCTTCGAGTTTTAGCTTAACCTGTGCAAAGTTGTTCTCGGCAGTGATGGTTCTTATTTTCTTAGTATTCTTATTATCCATGGCTGCATTATACTTATCAAGGGTAATCTCGCCATTCTGAAATTTCTGTTCCTCCAATTTAAAAAGGTCATCCGCATCATCGCTCGCTTGCTTCTCTATTTTATAAATTTCTACCAGCGAAAGGTAGTCATGATACATCCCCAGCACCGTTGCCCTTACAAAAAGCTTTTGTCTATCCAAATTTGCTTCGGCAATACCTCGCTCTTCTTTTGCCTTGCGAGTTTCTTGAGAAACCTTCATAATTGTTCCGAATGGCAAGCTAACCCCCACATTGTATTTCGGCCAATACAAGCTTTGATTTGGATACTTTTCAGGATTCAGCGTAAACTCATTCATGTTTCCCTGGGCATAAAAGTTATTGAGCCATGACCAACGTTTAAGGTTAACTTCTGCATCTGCAGCCTCAATCTGGCGATACGCTATTTCATTGCCTGGGTAGTTCTTCCATGCCAACTGAACAAGCTTTTCCTCATCGGATAACGATGAAGGGGAGCCCGGAACAATGATCTTGTTATAATCCACATTCTGTGCTACGGACACAAAACAGGATGCAACCAAGGCTGACATTATCAACAACTTATTTACCATAGGGAGGAAATTAAAATTAAACATTAAATATAAAGAAGATTATCGTTCCCTATCAAATTCTATAAGTCGAATCATCAGTACGTAAATACAATTATAGATCATACCGTTCGGTAACTGGCCCGTGGCTACCTGGGCAAAGTGAGCAACGGTTATCGAGAAGAAAGCACATAGATAAGCAGCATACAAAATCTTAATCTCAGGATCTTTGGCCCGATAGAAAAAATGAATGCCCGTAAGCATGATAATAAACTTTACCGATAAGTTTAAAAACAATCCAATCCAACCCATCTCCAACGCCAATTCCAGATATCCACTATCGGGTGGGAAACCGGCCAGCTCATGGCCGGGCGAAAACATTTTACCAGCCTCACCGGTCGTACCAATTCCTCCCCCTATTGGGTGCGACAAAATATAAGGCTGTATCCTTGATCGGTTCCTGTCGCGCACCTGCATGGAAGAATCTTCATTAGGAAAAAATGCCGATCGTATTCGAATAATGGTTGGTGTGTAAATTGGTCCAAACAGTATAAAGACAAACACAGCCGCAAATACCATTGCCATTATCAAGGTTCGCTGGTTGTTAATGGTCATCAAAACATAGAGAATCAGCCCTGCAGGTATCATCGCGTAGGCCGTTCGTGTTCCTGAAAATGCCATCGCCATAAGCATCAACACGCTCGTGATGGCAAGCCCGACTTTTGTGCGGAATGTATACGGCCCAAGAATTAGCACAATACAAAAAATTGCACTGAACGACATAAAGATTCCGGTAGCACTAACATTACCAAGAATTGAAAATTTTCTAAACCTTCCCTGGATGAAGTTTAGTGCGTAAAGGTCTTTCGTGCTGGTTACCCATTTAAGATCCCACGGTGGCAACCCAAAAATTTCCTGATACAAACCGTAAAGCGCTGTAAACAAAGCGAGGCCTACCCAAAACCAAGTAAACAGACGGATGAACTTAATTGAATTAAATGAATAATAGCAGACGTAAAATGTTGCTACAAAGCTGAAGATACCGCGAAGGGCCAGTTGCCACCCGGCCAACGATGTGTTATACGGATTAACCGCTTGCAGAAGCAAATACATAATCCACACCATAGCAGCAATGGCTATCTTGTGTTTATACCAGCCCTCCCGCATTTCATTATGAAGAAAAGATTTTACAATAACGCCAACGGCAGCCGTAATAAGTAATATCTCAACCACCAGACCAACGGGCAATTCGTAGTTGTTCGTAATTCGTTTAATAAAGAAAATGAAGTAGGCTACAAACAAGGAACCGAGCAAGCCAAAGCGCGGAAATGAAAATGAAAAAAACGCAAAGGGTAATCCAATAATAACCGCAGCAATCATCCAGCTAATCTTATAATCCACATGCCCCATTACAAATGCCACCAGGCACGACATCACCACGGCACCGATGTAGGGAAAGTACTTACCGATCTTACTTTCCTTTTTCTTTGATGATATCAGTAAAGGATTCTGGCTCATGATTTACAAGAAGAGTACTTTAACGAAAATGGCCACATAAATAAGTACTACGAAGGCTACCACCAGCTTCTCCAGGAATGCCTTATTGCTCGTGGATTCGTTGCTATTAGAATCTGGCTGTTCCACTTTTAATGTTGGTTTTCAATGACTGAATATAACTCCGAAACATTGTTCTCCCAGCTATGAGCCAAGGCAAAATTCCGCCTCGCCTCTTGTCGTTCATTCGAATTTTCCTTCATGGCCTTCTCAATCTGAGCCGGGTAATCCTTTCGCTCACCACAAAGGTAGGTGTGATCCGCAAACATTTCCATGGCTTCGGTAGTAGTGGCAACCACGGGTTTTCCCAAGGCCAGATACTCATCCACTTTGCGGGGGTAATTGCCAATGGTATTCAGGTTCACGGCCTGTGGATTAATGCACACATCAAATGAATTTATATATGAGGGCACTTGGTCAAAGGGTTTGCTTCCCAGAAAAAAAACATTCTTCATAGTATGCAGATCACTTCTCTTAAACGCGTCATCTTCTGGCCCAACCAGCACCACACTCCAATCAGGTCGGGCGGTAGCGATGTGCCGGATTGTTTCAATCTCCAGGCGAAATTCCAGCAGAGCTCCGGCATACCCCACTATTGGTCTGGGGATTGCCGAAATATCAACCGGTACGGGATAACTCATGGCTGGATCAAATGCAGACAAGTCGCACCCCTGCCCAATAAAGTACGATTTCGGGTTATACTTCTTTCCATAATTTGCCAGGTAGCTCGAGTTTGTCACAACGGCATCGGCCTTTTTTATAATGGCCGGTTCAGTTCGCTCACCATGCTTTTTAAAGTAATCCTGGGCCAGCAAAAAGTCTCGTATGTAGTAAATGAAACGCTTCGGCTTGATCACATCACTAATGAACAATCCCCGAAGAAATTCATTATCATTAAAAAGATAATAATCTTTAAAGCCCAGTGTATCGATTGCCTGTTGAATGGAACGCCCCCATCGATAGCTGTTTACTTTATTCAAATAGTTGAACACCGTAGCATTCGAAATCCAATTAATAGAATCCATTATTATGGGCGGTGTGTAAACCCACAAACTATCGTGAATACGTTCGATGGTGCCTAGTTCACCCCGCAGTACTTTTCTCCGATGCTGAATATCCGGAGATGTCTTGTCGCGCCAAAGTGTTATGCGGTCTGCCGGGCGGTTAATATAGAGCACACGATTATTCTTTGCGGTTTCCATCGCTATGTTTACACAATTGCTGCCAATGGGAGTATCCCACGATTGCCATCCAAAAAAAATAAAATCCTTTCCCTTTATCATATGCTAGCGTGTCTTTGCGGAATGATCCGGTGTAATTCTCCTACGTATCAAATCAATCGTATAACCAACGTAATACCATACATATTTTAGAATACTCCACAACCGTGCGTCAAGCATTCTACGCATTACGATCAAGGTTACAACAAAACCAACCATGTAGCTCGCAAAGGTTCCATACGCGGCACCAATTACACCAAAGCGAACAATGAAAACATAATTAAACACAATGTTCAACACGGCACTGGCAAAGGTGTAGTAAAAGCTAAATTTTGGAAACCCCATAGAATCCCATATCGTGCCGGATTGCCGGGTAAATGGAATCAGCACGGAATAAAGAATAGTAACCTGTAAAATACCTATAGTGTCGTAATATTCTTCTCCGGCAATAATCATAATAATGAGCTTCGGAAATATAAAAACGCCTATTGCAAAGGGAATCAGAAAAATCAGGATAACAGCAACAGACTTCTCATACAGCAACCGCAGCGCTATTTTATCATTGGCATTTGCCAGCCTGGCGCTCTGAGGAAAAACCACTTGCGCAGCCGCTGTAGTAGGTACATCCACCAACATAGTAATTCGAATGGCTGTATTGTAAATCGCTACCGCTCCTGTAGAAATCATGCTACCCAGCATGACCTGGTCGATGCTTGAAAATATTTTACCGCTGATGTTTGTACCGAAAACATACTTGCCATAACGAAACAATTCACCAATCCATTTTGTACTGATGCGTGGATCAAAGCGAAGGAAGTATCTTGTAAAGAAATATGACACCAAGGTTCCAATCAATAATGAAATTATCTGACTGACGATCAAGTTGACTAATGATATCTCCCATTTCATTAGAAAGTAAATAACTATCCAAAAAAAGAAAATACCCTGACGAATAAAGGTTGATAGGAAAATCCCCTTAAAAACAAAATTGGCTTGTTGTAAAAACTCAAACTGCGAGAACGGCACCAGTAGTACAGACATAATAATGTACCAGTAAAACAAGGGCTTAATCTTTTCTGTCTCGAATAGCCATACAGACAAATCGGCCAGAAAATAAATCAGCACAAGACTAATCAGCGTAAGCAAAAGGTTTAAATAGAAAGAGGCCGAAATAATTGACGCATGATTATCTTCCTCATGCGAATTCAAAAACTTGATCAGTGCATTCTGAATGAGTCCGTTTCTGGCCACTTCAAACAATGTGGCAATAGAAAGGAACAAGGACCAAATGCCAAAGTCTTCCTTCGACAACATCCGCACCAATAGCATGAAACTTCCCACGCCAAACAAAAGCATGGAAGACCGCTGCAAAATCGTGTAGGTTCCAGACCGTATCCAATAACCTTTGTTTTGCTCGGACATTATAGCGAATAATTTCAGATTAAGGTTGCTTAGACAGAATCAGGTTCTCTCCTTTCTCACGAATAGAAAAATTCTGTCCATCAATGGCTTTATAGAAAACATCGGAGGTACCGGCCTTAATTCTGTCGTGCAACTCCACGATCATTACTTTAACGTGTCCTAACCACGACTGATAGTTGGATGTAAAGACTTCTTTCTCGGCACCTTCAATGTCCATTTTAAGAATATCAATCGCTGGTAAATTTGAATTCTTGAGAAGTGTGCCAATGGAGGTTGCTTCAAATGATCCTGGTACGTCAGCTGCGCAGCTCTCCACTGTAAAAGCCCAGGAGCCCTGACCATTGTCGATCACCCTCAGGTGTGTATCTTCATTCCAAATAGCCGATTGGATACATCGTACATTTTTATACTTCTCGGTGTTCCGCTTCAACAAGTTGAAATTGTTGGTCTCTGGTTCAACAGCAATGATGGTTGCCTCCGGGTATTTATGCGCAAAGTACACCGATGCATACCCCACATTCGCGCCAGCATCAACGATGAGTTTGGGGGAGGTTATATTCAAACTGAAGTCATAATCCTCCGTGAGAAATATCTGCTCAAAAGCTTGAACATCCGAAGTATGATTTCGAATAAACACATTATGATCACCGTAAAGGTAGGTTGAATGCGTCTTTTTTGATTTCAACGACAATACCAATTGTATCGCCTTAAAGAATCCAAATTTCCGAATATACATCCAGACCCGGCTCAGTTTCGATTGTCTGGTAATTGACTCCCGAGAATCCATGAATTGCTATTTTTTTTTTTAAACGTCAAGATTTTTTACTTCCACTCGATTGAGTACTGCGCCAATCAATTTGCCATTATATTGGTTCAAGTAACTGATTGAATCCTTGTCCAGCTGTTTGATTGCTGAGTCTGCAGAAAATACAGCCAAAATCTTATCCGAATAGCCAATAAGTTCTTTGGTGTCTGGAAACTCATTCATGGCTGCTCCCTCCATAAAAATATAATCGTACTGATTTCTCAGTTCACCTAACATTCCTACGAAGTCGCGTCCGGATAGAATTTCGGATGGTGAATCATTATCTATCCGGCTACCGATCACATGAATATTCTTATATTTAGTGAGCGAAATGAAATCGCGCTCATTTTCCTGATCTTCATAAGCTTCATGGCTCAGTAATTCTGCCACTTCAGGACTTTCACTACCCGCCTTTAGTTTCTTAAACTTCGATTTTACCAACAATTTGGTAAGTACTGTGTTCTTAAAATTAGTATCTATGATGAGAACCTTTTTTTGAATCAGACTTAGGGAAAAGGATAACGCCAATACCAAAAAGCTTTTACCTTCTCCTTGTTTAGTGCTGGTCACCAAAATAACTTTTGCATTGTGGCGCTCAATCTCAAAACGAAGTTTACGAACAAGCTGCTTAAAGGTAACGAGGCTCGGTTCGGTAATGCTCTTGTCGAATAAGAAAGCAAAATCGCCAGGATTCTTTACCCCGTTGAGAGTACCTACCAATGGCATGTTAACAACCTTCTGAAAATAGAGTGGTGATTTAATACGCTGATCGAGGAACTCAATAATAATAATTGTAAAGGCGCATAGAAAAAAGCTGGCAACTCCAGCCAATAATGTTACCATGATTGTCTTGGAAGGTTCCGGCTCCGCAGGCGCAGTACCACGCAATATAACCCGAATAGGATTACCCGTGAGCGCAGAATTTTTAGCCATGTTAAATTTCTCCTGTGCTTCTAAATACTCTTGCGAGGCCACATCCACTTCACGTTGCAAGTCAGAAATCACCGCTTCTTTGTTGGCGTAACCAGAGACATTATACCGAAGGATATTCAACTTTGCCTGTACGGAAGTAAGGTTAGTTTCAGCAATCTCCAGCAATGTTTCTAATTCTGTTTTCTTATTAATTAACTCTTTCAACTTGGCTGAAGGGGATTGCCCATCAGGCTCGCGTGTACTCGAAAGGGCACTCATTTCTTTACGTAGCTGCTCACGCAGATAAACAATTGAATCCAGCAATACACGATCGCTCGATCCACCAGCAATGTAACGTGAGTTTAGCGCGTTAATATGTTCGCGCAAGGAAACGATTACACGGTTATCGGTAGCCACCGAGGTATTGGCGCCTCCACTTGATAATTTATTGATTTGTTCGTCCAATCTGCGAATGGACAAGCGGTGCGCATTAATTTCTTCTTCTTTTTGATTTCTGAGATTTTCAAGATCGTTTATCTGATCAAGCTTTGAAGCACTCTCCAGCTCATAATTCAAAACACTATTTGAAGATTTATATTCACGAAGTTGCTCGGCTTTTACATCAAGTTCCTGTCGTTTTTGGTCTACCAAGTCCTTAAAAAATTCTACCGATTCGCCTGAGCGTTCTGTCTTAGACAATGTGTAGTACCGAAGAAACTCATCTGCCAGGTTGTTCACAATAAAGGCGGAAAGTTTAGGATTCTCGGAGGCAAACTCTATACCGATGAAGTCGGTAAAATTTACACGCCTCACCGTAAGATTTTTCTTTAATGATTTAAAGTCATAACCATAGTTCTTAAGAAGTGCTGCCACTTTGCGCTGTTCTACATCCTGAGGATTAAGCAGCAGCATAGAGTCTAATTTATGTGTGGCAATCAGACGGGCGCTTTGTATCAATTCCTTGTCATCTAACAACTTTACCTCTTTTGGCAACCGAAACGGTTGTGAGCCAAGGTCATGAAGTAACAACTTGTAGGAAAGCAAACTAATACTATTCGGAGAATTAATGGTCTCGATAAGATTGTTGAACTTAACATCCGCTTCATATAAACTGAATCGCTCATCGGTTACGCGGATCTGATCATTCGTTGTAAACCCTGTGGCCAGTTGTAAAACCGAACGGAATGAACGTTGGGAATTGAATTTGAAATAAAAAGCAATAATAGATGCCGTCAGCGGAACAAGAACCAAAATCCAAATTCTTCTGAGCAGCAATCTAAAAATCACGAGTATATCCATAACTTCTTTATTCTTATAAAGGTATCAAAAAAGTATATCCTATTTCTTGTAAAACCAAATTTCAACCACACCGGCAATCCCACCCAAAACGCCTTCTGATTTTATTGTATAATTACCTAAACCGTTTTCGATCAAAAAATCGCGAATGGTATTGGCGCGTCTTCGGGCCAACTCAAGATTAAACCCCTCCGACCCGGTGTTGTCTGAATGGCCTACAACCTTAATGGTTAAATCCTTGCGCTGGCTAATTTTATTGACCATAAAGAACAGCAACTCCCGCGAATCTGATCGCATGGTAAACGATGCCTTGTCAAACTTGATGTTGGTATCAACCTTTAGCCCAAACAGTTTAATCAGTTCTGGCTCGGTTAACGGTAGCTGTTCGCCTGCAACCGAATCTGGTTTTTGGGCAACTGCAACTTCGTTTACTTCGGGCTTATCGAGGGCCAGGAATTTGGGTATCGATACCGTAACTTTTGTACGGAATATATCGGCCGTCTTTCCATCGCGGTTACTGGCAAAATAAGCTATGGTATCGCCATAAACAGAATAGTATCCATCAAATGCTTTCGAGTTAATGACTGGCCCGAGGTTTTTAGGCAACGACCACGCCTCCCAGGAATCATACAAACGATCCGAGTAGAAAACGTCTGCATCACCCTCACCGCCATGGCCATTGCTTGAAAAGTATAACCGCTTTTTATCGGGAGACAGAAACGGGGATAGCTCAAACCCCGTAGTATTGATTGTTGGGCCAAGGTTTTTAGGAATTGACCATATTCCTGAAGAATTTTTTACGGATACATACAAGTCCTCCTGCCCTCGCGTGTCATCTCCCTGCATCGACAGAAACAATACATCGGCATCCGGAGAAATGTAAACACCCAAAAAGCCTTGAGAATAAATTCCTTCAATCGGTATTAACTCTGGCTTTGTCCAGGTACTTCCATCCTTCTTGGAAAAGTAAATACCAGGGACCGTGCTGGCTGATGAGGTTCTTAACTGATAAATAATATCGCCTGTTCTATTTATGCCAATGATGGAATTATTACCACTGGAGTTGATGTTCATTCTTCGGTTATCGGCTTTACCCCATTGGATAGTAGTAACATCGTAGCGGCTTGACCAAACATCTGCACCCGCATATTGCCCCCCAATATTATCGGGCGACATCAATCGCGTGAAGTAAAGTGTAGTGCCATCGGGTGAAAGATGTGGTAACGATTCCTCGTATGAACTATTAACCGTTAACGGCAACTTTTCCACCGGCCCATAGGTAGTGGTTTGTGCCATCACGGCAAGCGGAAGTAATATCAGGCAATAGCACGCAATTCTTACCATGTGTACTGCTCCTCTCGTTTAAAATTATTCAACCGAAGCGACAACACGAGGTCATGACTTCCGTCACCGAATTGCTTAAACTCACCCATGGACATCTCATACGAATAAGATACTCCCATTGATTTACTGATTTCAAACCCAGCCAGAAATACCGTTGACTTTGTGTCCTGATAGGTAACACCTAGCCAAAGTTTATCCTGAAAGTAGGCCTTCATATTATAATTGAAAGAGAATTCACCGCTGGTAAGCCAAAGCGCTGCGACACTAGGTTTTAGTGAAACCTTCGGATTCAACATCCAACAATACCCTATCTGGGCTGTGCCTTGGTAGAACGGTTCATCAAATGAAATATCCGATGACTTCAGCATGGTAGTGTAAACCGGCAGGTAGGAAAATCCCAGGTAAAAACTTTTTGCATACAGTAAAACACCGCCACGCAAGTTAATTTCGGTATGGTTGGAACCGTTCTTCAGCAAATTTTCTATGTATGGATCGGATGATACACCCTCCCCAAGGTAAACGTCTCCAACCCCTACTTTCTCGCTCTCGAGCATAGCCCCCACGCCTAGTGAAAGTCTGAGTTTCTTTGAAATCGGATACTGAAAAGAATAATTCACACCACCCCCTGTACGCGTTACTAACCCTACCTTTTCATAAAACACAGTACCACCAAGCCCGTGAATTATTTGTTTTCTTCTGGGCACAATGGTTTTGTCTTGCAACAGGTCAGTATTACTTAGACGCACTCCGTTCGTTTCAAAATCCAACGGTTGTTTAAGCCGGAAGTTGGCAACAGCATTCAGGAATTTTGGTGCATTTGCACCATACCCCGTCCATTGATAGCGTCCGCCAAGTTTGATGTCGTTATAATTCTCAACACCGGCAAAAGCCGGATTAAAGGCAGACGAAAACTGAAAAAGCTGACTACTGTTCGGTACATACTGAGCACGCGATGTCAACGCACCCAACATTAAAACCGATATCAACAGACATTGCTTCATTTTATCGAAGAATAGTAATAACACCTTTGTATAATATACTTGGCTTAGACTCCTTAATCTCAATAGTGTAGAAATACGAGTCGGGAGGCAAAAGCTCACCCTTGAACGTTCCATCCCATTGCAGCTCAAACCCGGTTGTTTCAAATACAGCTACTCCGCGGTTATTATAAACTTTAACCGTGGAAGCCGGATACTGAAGCAACGTACCGCCTCCTTTTTCTGTTATGTTCCACGTATCATTTTCAGTATCGCCATTTGGTGTGAACGCATTTGGAATGTCTAGTGGTTTAAATTCATATGTGAGCCGGATGGTACGTTCACCGGTAGGGCCTGATAGTTTGCCATCGTTAAGGGTAATGGAAATGATTTTTGTTTCCTCATCAACGTTGGTAAGATTGATATAATTATACTGAATGGATCGAATTACCTGTGTGTACTCGGCAAGCGATGCTTTGCCCGATAGTAACAGCACACCCGATTGGGGATTATACCCACCGGTAATCACTTGCGAACTGGTGTACGACAGCACATCGTTAACGGTATTAAAACTTAATAATTGAAACCTTATCTCTGCACTTTGTAAACTGTCGTCATCAACATCTTTAACTACCAGCGATTCGGTAATAAACTTCGGTAACTCCAAGCCTTTTTCATAAACCAATTCGGCAATTTCAAGATTGGTAACAACAGGGGCATCATTAACAGGCGTTGTTGTAATAATTACCATAGCATTGGTATTGGCATACAATACACCGTCTGTGGCATTCCATCGAAGAGTATCAATTCCAGACGAATCTGGTAACGGATCATACTGCAGCTGCCCGATGGATGTAAATGGAATTTCCTGATTGAGCGTAACGTTCACCCCGTTCAGTTTTAAAATTCCTTTCTTACTGTTTGGCAGTTTATCGATACGAACGGAAGCAATGGTACCACCATCAGGATCGGTAAACGCATTGGTAAACAACTGCTGGGTAAAGAGCTTCGGTGTATCCTCGGTGGTACTCATCGTGAAATTGGCTACAGTGGGCCTTGCATTTACAACAAGATTAAACTCCTGCACAACCGGAGCACCTGTTGGATCTTTAGCCTGAATTTTAACATTGATAGTACCCGCTGCTGCCGGAGGGGGGGTACCACTTAATTTTGCGCTTCCATTACCCAGAATCGTAAGCGTAGCCCACGATGGCTTTGAAACCGCTGTAAGGGTAATGGCTTCTCCATCAACATCGGTTACATTAACTATATATTCGTACGGTTCATTTACCGATGCTGCTGTAACCGGTGTGGATTGAAAAACCGGAAGATCGTTTACCGCTGTAACCACAAGGGTAAATTGTCTCGAGGTGTTATTATCACTTGGAGGCGGAGTATTCGGACCACTGTCAGTAACGGTAACGGTAACGACCGCTGAACCATTAGCGTTTGCCTTTGGTTTAATCCGAAGTGTTCCGGTTGTTAACGGGCTCGTGTACAGCACATCAAGAGTTTCAAAAAGCGCAGCATTGTTGGAGGCAACTGAAACCGTAAGAGACTGGTTTTCGCCCGGACCAGCCGTAATGCCTGTGAGCGGAACATTTTGAAGGGCTGCGTCTTCCAATATGGGACCAAACGTAATGACATCAAGGGTTGGCGGATCGTTTATTTCCGTTACCTGCACCTGAAAGGTACGGGTAAACTCACTCAATCCGGTATCAACCAATTTTACCGTAATGATTGCTGTTCCAATCTGACTGGGTGTAGGCGTAAACTGAAGGGTTGCCGTAGCTGCCGGACTTGTATAGGTTATCGTAGGTTGCGGAATCAGGGTAGTATTTCCGGAGATTACTGTCAACAGTAATGATTGACTTTCCAACGGACCTGCCGTAATACCCGTAATGGTTATCGTTTGCTGACCTGCATTCTCCAGTATAATCACATCGTTAATAATATTAAATGATGGAGGATCATTCACTGCGTTAACCGTAACCGTTAGGGTAGCCGAGTTGGACGTAGCACCAACATTATCGTTGACACGATAGGTCAGGTTTGCTGTACCGAAATAATTAGCAATTGGTGTGAAGGTAACATTGCCGGCTGCATTAACCGAAAACGTTCCAACTCCTGCAGCCGTGAACGTATTTTGAATTCCTGCCAGGGTTGTATTCAAATCAACGGTAGTTGCATCGATAGTACCGTCAACATCTGTATCATTATTTGTTACGGAGAATGTCACCGCATTGTCTTCATCGGTAGTTGCAGCGTCATTCACGGCAACCGGCAGATCGTTTACCGGATTCACTGTAATCGTTACAGTCGCTACGTTCGATGTCAATCCCTGAGCATCATTCACGGTATAAGTAATACTTGCCGTTCCATTAAAGTTTGCTGTTGGCGTGTAGGTAAGTACACCGGAACTGTTTACGGTAAACGTTCCAGCGGCATTGGTAATGTTGTTTTGAATACCCACAGTTGAGGTATTCAGATCTACCGTTGATGGACTCAATCCTCCCTCCTCATCTGTATCGTTGGTCACCAGGTTTAAAGTAATCGCTACATCTTCATTCGTGGTGGTCGCATCATTTACGGCTACCGGAGGATCGTTAACACCGTTTACTGCGATGGAGATTGAAGCAACATTAGAAGTAGCTCCGTTATTATCGTTCACTGTGTAATTTAAAGTAGCGGTAGCATTAAAGTTATTAACTGACGTAAAGGTAACGACCCCCGAAGCGTTGACACTCCATGTTCCTGCCGCTGTTGTATTCGTATTTTGAATCCCTGCAAGCGAGGTGTTCAAATCCACTGAAGCTGCATCAATGGTTCCATCTACATCCGTGTCGTTCGCTACAACATTTACCGCGATAGCCGTTCCTTCATTTCCACCGCCTGTATCGTTGTTGGCCACCGGAGCATCATTTACCGAGATTACCGTGATGGTAATCGTTGCTGCATTGGAAGTTGCGCCTACATTGTCATTCACCGTATAGGTAATCGAAATCGATCCATTGAAATTGGCCACCGGTGTAAATGTTAGTACACCTGAAGGATTAACAACAAATGTACCTGATGCTGTAGTGTTTGAGTTTTGTATGCCCGCGACCGCTGTATTCAAATCTACAGTAGCCGCGTTGATCGAACCGTCCGGATCGGTATCATTAGACACAATATTAAAGGTAGCTGCCACATCTTCGTTGGTGGTCGTAGCATCGTTGCTGGCAATTGGGCTACTGTTAATGGAGTTAACCGTTACCGTAATCGTAGCGGTGTTTGAAACCCCTGATTGATCATCACGGACTGTATAGGTAGTAGTGGCATTACCATTGAAATTCAACGATGGTGTGTAGGTGACGAGCCCGGTGGCATCAACCGCAAATGTTCCGCCAGTAACCGTTACGGTATTCTGAATTTCCCCCACGCTAAGGTTTAAATCTACGGAAGCAGGGTTAACAGCACCATCAATATCAATGTCGTTGGTTACAACATTGAACGTAACCACTTCGTTTTCGTCAGCGCTGGTAATATCATTATTGGCAATGGGTGGATCATTCACAGCATTCACCGTAAATGTGATAGTGCCCACATTAGACGTCAGTCCGGCATTGTCATTCACCGTATAATTTGCGGTGGCTATTCCATAGAAATTTACAGTAGGTGTATACGTCACTACTCCGGAGGTATTTACACTCACTGTACCACCACTAATTGTAGCCGTGGTCTGAGTACCTGCCGTGGAAGTATTGAGGTCGACTGTAGTGGCATTGATCGATCCATCCACATCGGTGTCGTTGCTAACAACATTAATATTGACTGGTGTATCCTCGTTTGTGCTCACGGCATCATTAACTGCAACAGGGGCATCGTTCACGGCATTAACCGTAATCGTTATCGTTGCTGTGTTCGAGGTGGTTCCCTCATTATCATTAACCCTATATTGCAGTGTTGCTGTTCCCGTAAAGTTAGTAGCAGGTGTGTACGTTACTAGGCCAGATGCATTAACACTCCAACTACCGGCAGCGGTAGTATTGGTGTTTTGAATTCCGGTTACGCCAGTGTTTATATCCACCGAAGCTACATTGATGGAACCATCTGGATCGGTATCATTGGTTGTCACGTTTATGGATACAGCCACATCTTCGTTTGTAGTTGTTGCATCGTCAGTCGCTACCGGGGTATCGTTAATGGAAACAACCGTAACACTGATCGTTGCCACATTGGAGGTAGCACCGGCATTATCATTCACCGTATAGGTTGTGGACGCTATACCGTTAAAGTTGGCTGCTGGCGTAAATGTAACTACGCCTGAAGCATTCACGACAAACGTACCTGCTGCAATGGTAATAGAATTTTGAATTCCGGGTGCTGCCGGATTGATATCCACCGTACCGGTATTAAGGGTTCCATTACCATCCGGATCGGTATCATTGGTTAGTATTGCGATTACTACCGGTGTCTCTTCATTTGTTGTTGCCGCATCGTTGTTGGCAATGGGTGTATCATTTACCGGATTCACGGTAATGGTAATGGTTACTACATTGGAAGTTAGGCCACCATCATCATTTACGGTATAATTCAGAGTCGCTGATCCGTTAAAGTTTGCTAGGGGTGTAAACGACACAACCCCCAAACTATTAACACTCCACGAACCAGCTGCTGTGGTGTTGCTGGTTTGAACTCCGGAAGTAGTTGTGTTCAAATCAACGGAAGTGGGCACCAGCGATCCATCCACATCGCTATCGTTACTCAGTATTGTAACATTTACTGATGCCTCTTCATTGGTGGAAGCTGCATCATTAACGGCTACCGGTGCATCATTAACCGCAGTGACTGTTATTGTTATAGTCGCTGCATTGGATGTAGCGCCACCATTGTCGTTAACGGTATACGGCAACGTGGCTGAACCTGAAAAATTCAATGTAGGAGCAAACGTGACTACCCCTGCTGTGTTCACACTCCAACTTCCGGCTGCCGTAGTGTTTGAATTCTGAATGCCTGCTGTGCTGGTATTTAAATCAACCGTGGCGGCATTTATAGTACCGTCAATATCGGTATCGTTGATAATCACATTCAGGTTAACCGAAACATCTTCGTTAGTCGTGATGGCATCATTTACAGCTACTGGAGGATCATTAACCGGTGTTACCGTGATCGAAATGGTTGCCTGATTTGAGGTTAACCCATTGTTATCATTCACGGTATAGGTAAGGGTAGCCGATCCGGAGAAATCCGTAACCGGTGTGAACGTTACTACTCCGCTGGTATTCACACTCCAACTTCCGGCAGCCGTAGTGTTTGAGTTCTGAATCCCTCCTGTGCTCGTATTTAAGTCAACCGTGGCAGCATCTATTGTTCCGTCAACATCGGTGTCGTTTGTTACTACATTAACCGTTACACTAGTTTCTTCGGACGTTGTTGTAGCATCACCATTGGCAACCGGAGCATCATTTACCACTGTAACCGTAACGGATATTGTTGCTTCGTTGGAAGTAGCTCCCCCATCATCGTTTACCGTATAGGTGAGCGAACCTGTTCCACTAAAATTCAAAGTCGGGTTAAAGGTTACTACCCCCAGGGCACTTACACTCCATGTACCAGCAGCCGTAGTGTTTGAATTCTGAATGCCCAGTGTAGAAGTATTCAAATCGACCGATGCTACATTGATCGAACCATCACTATCCGAATCGTTTGATATAACATTGACAGTACCGGAATTGTCTTCCGTAACCGTGAGAGCATCGTTTACGGCTGTTGGTGGGTCGTTCACGGCTATTACCGTTATCGTAATAGTGGCCACATTAGAGGTGGCTCCGTCAGTATCATTAACGGTATAATTGATGGTGGATGAGCCTGAGAAGTTGGCTGTTGGGGTGAAGGTTACTACGCCAAGGGAATTCACACTCCAGGATCCGCCTGTAGAAGTATTTGTATTTTGAATTCCACCAGTAGTGGTATTCAGGTCTACAGTACCTACATCGATAGTTCCATCTATGTCCGTATCATTCGTTGTTACATTCAGGTTAACCGCCACATCTTCGTTGGTAGATGTCGCATCATTTACCGCTACCGGGCTATCGTTAATAGGATTGACCGTAATCGTAATCGTTGCAAGATTGGATATACCCCCTGAATTATCCTGAACGGTGTACGTTTGAGTAGCTACGCCACTAAAATTCAACACGGGTGTAAACGTTACTACACCTGAAGCATTCACACTCCATGTTCCGGCTGCAGTTGAGGCTGAGGTAAGCGAAACAGTTGCCGGGTTAATCGTACCATCAACATCGGTATCGTTGGTTGTTACATTAAGGGTAACGGCTACCTCCTCATTGGTGGATGTTGCATCGTTAACTGCCGTTGGATTATCATTAACCGAATTAACCGTGATGGTAATGGTGGCCAGATTGGATACGCCCCCCTGACTATCCTGAACAGTATAGGTTTGAATGGCCGTTCCACTAAAATTCGAAACCGGTGTAAACGTTACTACGCCTGATGCATTCACCGTCCAGGTTCCTTCCGCTGTTGACGCTGACGTAAGTGAAACCGTTGCCGCATTAATGGTGCCGTCAATATCAGTATCATTGGTAACAACATTCAGATTAACGGCTGCATCTTCATTAGTTGAGGTTGCATCGTTAACTGCTGTTGGATTGTCGTTGATAGCATTAACGGTGATCGTAATAGTAGCCAGATTTGATACACCACCCTGGTTATCCTGAACCGTGTACGTTTGAATTGCCGTTCCACTAAAATTCGAAACCGGTGTAAACGTTACTACACCCGTAGCATTCACCGTCCAAGTTCCTTCCGCTGTTGACGCTGACGTAAGTGAAACCGTTGTCGCATTAATGGTGCCGTCAATATCAGTATCATTGGTAACAACATTCAGATTAACGGCTGCATCTTCATTAGTTGAGGTTGCATCGTTAACTGCATTGGGCAAGTCATTAACGGCAGTAACCGAAATCAATAATGGGAATACTGCGCTTGTGGCTTCCCCATCAGTAACCTGAAGATTTACGGTGAGCGGTCCGTTGAAGTTAGCGGATGGAGTGATATCAAGTCCTGAGAAAGTATAATTGGTTCCCGCGGAAACGATCAGGGTAAAATCAATAGCACTATTATCAGGATCAGTAACCGTAACATCCGATAGGCTTATTGTTTTGGTAATATCTTCCAGCGTTGACAAAACATCCTGCGCTGTAATTTCAGGAATGTTATTCACCACTATACTCAGGTTGAAGGGGTCGCTATCGGTAGTACCATCATTTACTGTAACCGGCACTACAAGGCTTCCATGAAAACCAGCATCGGGTGTTATGGTATTACCACCAACGGTATAGTTTGTGCCACTGGCTATGGCCAAAGAATACCCAGTGGGATAGTTTACATCGTTTACGGTGAGGTGCCCCAATGTAAGGACAAAGGATTGCCCTTCATTAATCCGGATTGGATTCGGCACCTGGCCCGTAATAACCGGCTGAGCCAGCGCCACCGCCCATGAAAAAGTAAGGCAAAACGCAAGTAAGATTAAGCGTGGAAAACGCATATTCACAACCATAGACCGGCAAAAATAACCAAATTATCTTAACTCTATTCTCTTAGAATTTTAATAGTAACT
>Ga0315910_10000962_pt1 | contig 27104 bp, 17 predicted proteins | sample EdamamesoilMG_FD_204470 | JGI IMG/M metagenome (GOLD analysis project Ga0315910, IMG submission 204470) | Garden soil microbial communities collected in Santa Monica, California, United States - Edamame soil | ecosystem: Environmental > Terrestrial > Soil > Garden | place: USA: California... | reverse complement strand
GCGATCGAGCAAGCTCAGTTCACGACACTCAAACTGAAGCAATCAATCGCGCCCGCAACATTCTCACAAACACTGGTGGAGGCGAACTCACGATTCAGAATCGACATGGAGTGATTCGCGACTCTGACACTATCGCTCCCGCGAAAGACCCCAACCCTCCACGAGATACCAAGTAATCTTCGGCATCCCAATTCAAACCCGAGCCCTAACGAATCCCAAACGAGAATTCATCCCATGTCTCCCGATTTCCTTATGCCGGTGATCTACGCAGTCCTAGTGCTCGCGTCAGTCTCTGCCGTGACGTCCTTCCTTTCGCTGCTCCATAGCCGCAGATCCGTAGCCGCTCAAGCTGTTGCGGTTCGCCAGCAGATTGAAACCGGGATTCGTGTTGAAGTCGACCGGCTGCGGTCCGAATCGATTGAACACGCCCGTGCGTTGCGTCAAGAGGTTGGCGATAGCGTGCGCGGATTTCAGGGATCGATTCTCGAAGCATTCAAGTCTCTAGGTACACAGCAAGTCGAGCAGCTGCGCTCCTTCGGTGAAGCGTTACAGAGCGGATTTCGTACTTCAGAAGAACGCACCGGTGCCATCGCACAACGCGTCGCCGACGAGCTCCTAAAGATCGCGACATCCGGCAATGAAGCCAGTGAACGCCTACGCATTGGAATCGAGACTAAACTCGACCAATTCGGAGAAAAATCAGTAGTAGCTTCCCGTGAATTACGCGAAGAAGTTTCGGGTGGAGTGAAAACCTTGCACGAGTCCGTTACGTTGACTCTCGACACACGGATTAAGGAGCTAACCACGGCAACGACCGCTCAAAGCCAAGCGGCAAGATCCGAATTGAGTGAAGGCCTAAAGGCAGTTGGTACAGCCGTTACCGAAACACTTCAACAAATCAGCACGCAGCAGCGTGAAAGGCTCAATGCTCTTGGCGAAACCATCAATGCCATGAGTGAACGCCAGACGCAGGGACAAGAGACACTGCGAACAACGGTTGAAGGTCGTCTTGACGCGATCCGAACTGAAAACCTCACTAAGCTTGAGGAAATGCGAAAGACCGTTGACGAAAAGCTTCAGACCACGCTGGAAGCGAGGCTCGGAGAGTCGTTCCGACTCGTTAGCCAACAACTTGAAAGCGTGCATAAGGGGCTCGGTGAAATGCAATCGTTGGCTGCTGGCGTCGGTGATCTGAAGAAGGTCATGACGAACGTCAAAATCCGAGGAACATGGGGCGAGATCCAACTCGGCAACTTACTCGAACAGTTCCTGTCTCCCGAGCAGTACCTGAAGAACGCACAGGTTAAGGACGACAGTATGGAACGAGTTGAGTTCGCGCTCCGGCTTCCTGGTCGAGGTGACGATAAGGAAGTTCTGTTACCGATTGACGCGAAGTTCCCGCAGGAGGATTTTTCTCGTCTCGTTGCTGCTGCAGAATTAAGCGATGCGTTAGCTGTGGAGGCTGCTGCGGCAGCACTCGAGGCAAGAATTAAAAACTACGCAAAGTCTATTCGCGAGAAATACATCAATTCCCCGGTTACAACGGACTTCGCAATCCTGTTTCTGCCAACCGAAAGCCTTTACGCAGAAATGTTGCGCCGTCCAGGCTTATTCGAGCACCTACAGCATGAGTATCACGTAACGCTTTCCGGACCGACCACACTAGCGGCGCTACTAAATGCGTATCAAATGGGCTTTCGCTCAATCGCTATTGAGAAGCGGTCAAGTGAGGTCTGGAAAATTCTCGGTGCCGTTCGCTCCGAGTTTGAAAAGCACGGTGACGTAGTAAACAGCTTGAGAAAACAACTGGGGGTCGCCGTCAACACAATTGACAAGCTCGGAACTCGCACACGCGCAATAAGCAAACGACTCAAGGATGTGGAAATACTGCCGCAGATCAGCGCACCAGAAATCCTTGCGCTCACCAACTCAACCGATCCGCTCGACGACGACGAGGAAAACGGTACTCACTCTGAATCAGAAGTGATTTAGAGACGTCAGTTGGGTCAATATCACTAGGCACTGCATGACTGCTCCCAAGCACTTTATCTCCATCGGGGTCCCCCAAGCGATTTGCCGCCAATTTTGGGGCTACGCGCTTGAATTTCGCTATGACCACCCCCACATGCCCACAAACGCTCAGTTCAAAGAATTTCGCCATCACTGCGGGCCACGATATGGCGATCGAATTGGTGGTACCTAAGTTAATACGAGAAAAGATGAGCAAGCGGCGACTTCCAATAAATTTTCTCGACCAGTCCATCTGGACTGAAGTCGCCGCGGACACGTGGCGCACTGTCCTTGACACTGCGGGGGAGACGGCCAGGCTTACGGGTGAAGCCATCACGGCGAATTCGTTACTTGAATCGCTTCAAGTTCACGAGCCCAGTGACGCATTGCAGGATGCGATGTCGACGATATACGAGTTACGGTCGGACCAAGGCCGAGACCTGATTTTTCAAGCAGCGGCGGATCAGCAGCAGGCGATTTCACTGAATCAAGACTTGCCAATTGCCGAGTTTTGCGCCCAGCTCTGGGTTCTGAGCCGCCGCGACAAGAAATTATGTTTTGTATTAGAACGCGCGCGCGTAAATATCACTGAGCAGATAAACGGTAGAACGAGCCGTGAGTTCGCATGTAAAGGAGATGCAACCGCCGCCACACTCGACAAGGAGAAGCTAAAAAAGTCCGTCGAAGCCTGGTACGAAAAGAATGAAGGAGTAACGCCGGTAGGCGTGTTCATTCAAAAGCACGGCGATGAGTACTTCATTGAAATCGTGAAGGGAGAACCGATCAAGCGGGTCTCCGAAGTAAAGAACGACGAAGTTCGTCCATTGGAGTTTCGCCCCGCTGGTTCTGATGTGCTGCGCTACGATCAGAAGTTAGGCCGCATCGGGATAGCGACACGATCCACGCGGTTGCTACAAGGCTATCGGAAGTTGCTGGGCGACGTTATCGGCGGGAGCGAAGATTTTTTCTCCAATGAGAATGTCTGTTCACTTGTCGAATTGAGGAATCAAAAGGGAAAATTATTTGAGCGATCATTTCAAGGAATATTGCGTGTCGAGGTGAAGACGCTTGTATGGCGGCGCGGTGAGCGCGACACCGTTTTCGTGCGCGCCCGCGATTGTTTTCAGACTCTGGAGTCGATGAAGGCGAGTCTCGTCGAGGGCGAACTTATCGAGGCAAAACTCAAAGTTTCATTTTCCGGTGGCGCAAAGCCTGGGACGGTATCGCTCAAGGTGCCAAATCGTATCGATATCGACGCTGGCGTAAATGAACCGTTGGTCGAGCAGATGCTTGACGAAGTTGGAATTAGAGGAGCCTTTGAAGTCGGCGGAGAACGCAAAAATTTCTGGAGCCGTTATCCGTGGAAGATGAGCGAGACGGACTATCGGCGTTGGCTGACAAGAGAATTTGATCGGCTCGTAAATACGCAGGTTATTCGCAAAGCGCGTCTCGATTTTGTAACTCATCCTGATCACCCGGCCGCGAAAGATGCGCTGGAAGTGGTGGACCTGGATGCCAGTACGACGGTGGGCGTGAGCCAAGACGCAGCGGTTGCAACGAGAACGCTAACGCCAACTGACACTGCTGGCTTTGAATTAAACCTGAGTAAACTAGCCGGCATCGTTGCCTCGACCTTGAAACTCGAAGGCGACATAAAGGAAGTGATGGATGGCGTATGGTCACTTGGCAGTCGCCAACTGACTCAGGCGAAAGTAGTTTCGATTTTTCTTTTAAGCCGACAACCAACAGACCGGGCATCGATTGCACGCCTCGTCGCGTCTAACGGCAATGTGCCGATACTGCTCGTACCAGATTGTTGCTCATTCGACGATTCAGGAGTAATTACTATTCCCTGCAAGTTGCCAGCGGGATCGCATAATCAGCTAAGCGGCTCGATCATCAAACGTTTAGGCGTAGAAAGTCAGTTCAATCCACCCGATTACATGTCGCAGCGACTGATCATTGACACACGAAAAGGTGAGGTCTGGCTTGATGGTGTGTTGACTACGTTGAAGCCGGAAACGCACGGCTTCACCTTTGTTCGACGTTTGGCATCAACACCTGGGCAGGTTGTAAAAAACCGAGAGCTCGAAAAAGCGATAAGTTCAAATCGTAGCGATGGAGAGACGCCGAAAAAGGCAAGAAGTCAATTTGCCGATTCAGTTAGAAAGTCATTTTCAGAACAGAAACTTGACCCTCCCAATCTCGATGAAGTAATCGACAATCGCGGCGGTGGATATATCCTCCTATGTGAAGTCGCAGTTCTCTAGTATCTAATCGGGTGCCGCGACGGTGCCGCTTTGACGGATGAATAGCACTGCAGGCGGCACCACGCCGTCACTGACGGCAAATCCAACATATCGCAATCTTCTCCCCAAGCGGAATCAACCGCGATCTAGTTTGGGAGAAGAGAAATGTCGTATATCAATTCGCAAGTTGAAGTGTCAGTCAACGGTGACAGCCTGAAGTTCGAAGGCGCCAGTCAGACCGGCCAATCGATCAAGGAGCGCGCTTGTATCCCGCGTGACCACGTTCTTTGCCTTTTGCATCCTCACAAGCACAAAGAACATGGCCGCGATGACCACGGCCAGATGGATGAACTCGAAGTCATCGGCGATGGCGATGCAGTCGAGTTGCGTCATGGCCAGCAGTTCATGTCTCACGCTTCCGCCTGCCACTCTGGCGTTGTCGTCACGATCAACCAGAAGCGCTACGAGTTTGACGACCGGCACCAAACCGGCAGGACGATCAAGGAAAAAGCTGGTATCCCGTTGGAGGATGTTCTGTTTCTTCAACGACCGGGTGACGATGAAGTGATCACCGATGACACCAAGATCGTGCTCAAGCACGGCGAGTGCTTTCATAGCTCGCCGCCCGCCAACTACGGCAATAGTCTGGACGGGAGTGAACCGGAAGTGGGCTTGCCGAACTTTGAAAAGCTGCCGCAACCCGACGGCTGGACGTTTCTGGTGGTGCGGGATTTTCCGTTGCCGGAAGTCTACGTTCCAAACAAGGTCAGTCTACTCGTTAAGCTGCCGCCACTTTTTCCCGAAGCGGCGCCTGACATGTTTTGGGTGTCGCCACAGGTGAAGATCGCATCCGGGGCGTCGCCGCAAGGCACTTCGAGCGAAGCGCTGCTGGGCAAGGAATGGCAGCGGTTCTCGTGGCACCTTCGCCCTGGCGCTTGGCACTCCGGCTTGAGTACGCTCCGCGACTTCATACGCTGCGTTCGTGCTCGCTTCGAAAAGCGTAATTAAGGGGGTGTGTCATGCAACTACGCATTTCACAAGCGATTTGGAACCAGCTCACTGCTGACTTGTTTCAACGGAAGGATGTGGAAACCGCAGGTTTGCTGTTTGGTGAGGCGGTCACAACCAATGGTAACGTCATCGTCGTTCGTCAGGCGATGGCGCTACCGGAGTGGGCTTACAACATCCGGAAGATCGACCAGATTTCGATTGATCCGGTGGCACTCAATAAATTGATTCGTCCGGCACGAGACAATGGATGGTCGGTCGTGACGATTCATACACATCCCGGCGCGGCAGAGCCGTGGTTTTCAACGGCGGATGATGCCGGTGACTCGCGACTGATGCCGTCGCTGCGATGTCAGATACCCGGTGCAGTACATGGGTCAATAGTAGTTGTCGATACTGGTGACGTTGTCGCTAGAGTCTTCGACGAGCGTGGATCAAGCAGGGATTTGGAGCTGCACACGGTCGGAAAGACACTTCGCTCAATGTACAATGGCGAGCACCGCGACGAGCCTTGGTTCTCACGCCAACAGCTTGCGTTAGGCAAACAAGGCCAAAGCCTGTTGCGTCGACTGCGTGTCGCTGTAATCGGTTTAGGCGGTATCGGTTCTCTGGTCTCGATGCAGCTCGCTCATCTTGGCGTGGGCGAACTCGTTCTGATCGATGGCGATCTCGTCGAAGCATCAAACTTGTCCCGCGTGGTCGGAGGCCTGCCAAGCGACGCGGGCCAATCATTCAAAGTGGATGTGGCCGCGCGGTACGCTCTGTCGCTTGGATTCTCCCGCGTCGAAGTGCACCGAGAATTTCTCGGTGCCGCCCACGAGCCGTATCTTGCATCATGCGATGTCATCATCTCTTGCGTAGATATGCATACGCCGAGAGCGATACTCAACAGGTTATCGTACCGGTGCTTGGTGCCGGTGATCGATCTCGGAACCGTGTTCAGGGTCGGACCGGATGGCGGTATTACCGGCGAAGCGGGCAGGGTCGTTGTGATCGGGCCGGAGCGTCCGTGTTTAAGTTGTTGGGGTCACATCGATGCTCATGCGCTTCGCATCGAAGCACTGTCCGCCGAACAGCGAGAAGGCGAAGAACGGCTTGGCTACATTCAAGGAGCGTTTGAACCTCAGCCGAGCGTCATTGCCTTCAATACCGCCGTAGCAGGAGCCGGCATTGTTGAACTTATGCGCCTGGTAACGGCGTTTGCAGGAGCGGAGAATCCGCCAAACCGAATGGCATTTTCATTCACGGAGGGCACCGTCCGTCGAAATACACTTTCGCGTAATTCCGAGTGCAGGATTTGCGGAGGGTCACATGCGCTGGCTCCGGCGGCATCAACGCAAAAAGAACCTAGGGAAGAACGGGAACATTCTGAGTTTGAATAAATGCGTATGAAGATTATTGTCGACAGTGACGAGTACAAGTGTTGGCATGAGGTCGGCCACGCGACCGTTTGCTTGCATCTAGGCGGCGACGTTGACTTCATCGAATTTCTTGTCGGCCATGCACATGCCTACGCGCGCGCTCGCTGCATAGACACGCCGGAGATTGAACGGAGTGTGGCGTGCGGCGGGTTTGCTGCTGAGGTCTACTTATTGAAAAAAGGCTACGCAGTGCAGGCCCCTGACGACAAAAGAGACATCAATCATGTGGTCCTTGGTAACGCCTCAAGCGACGGTCATGCCTTTTTCGGCCGCGAGTACAGTAGCGAAGGATTCGAACAAGCGGAAACCAGAGAGTTTATGAATCACGCGATAGGGCCTGATGGCTGGGGCGGTGTGGTACCGATCTTCGACCTGTACTTTTCAAGGATGCAGGAACTTGCGCGCGAGCTTCTCAACGCAAGGAGGGTCGAAGGCAGGCGCGTGAAGGAAATCCTGCGGATCGGAAATCCCCGTTGAGATTGTGGCGAGCGAATGTCCGCTTCTGCCGAAAGCGGTTACTCCGGCGCTGCAATCTCCATATCCCTGGCGCTAAGCGAGTTTGTCCGCATGCGGACAAAGGATGGCACATGGATTTCATATGCGCGGAAACTTTATCGTCTCCGGGGACCATAAACATGCCGAAAGCGGCAACTTTATGGTCCCGTACACAGGACATCTCCTGTCGATTTAAATGGTGGGCCCAGCAGGATTCGAACCTGCAACCAAGAGATTATGAGTCTCCTGCACTAACCGTTGTGCTATAGGCCCATGAACAAACTCTAGAATAGCCCGGCCCTTTGCCGGGAAAAATATACAAATCTCCTGTGACCGCCATGGATGGCGGGAATGCTGGCGTTGCAAGGCAGGTACCTGTTCCATACAGTCCCTGCATTTCCAACGTCCATGTCGGTCAGAGCTTTCGCCGGCCACCAACCAATGTGCTACGGGCTTACTAAAAAGCGCGGCATTGTAGCGGCGGCGACCCGCAATGGCCAATAAAGTCCCGCTATTTGACTTGGTAAAACCGAATCACCGCCGCGTCCGGCTGGCGTTCCGCCACACCTACGAATATGGCGCGGTTCATCCATTCGTATTTGCTGCCTTTGGGTGCTTCGAACTGCGCGGTGGTGCGGAAGTAGTATTCCTTTGCATCCACCGTGTCGCCCTTGGTGAGCCGTTCCATGACCGCCGGTGACGCATGCCGAATGCCGCGGTTCTCGATGAGCACCAGCGTGCCGTCGTCGGCTTGCAGGGTGTATTTGGCCAGGACTTCGAGCACTCCGTCCGGCCGAACAAATTGCCAGTCGGCACCGCCCGGGACGATGCGGCCTTTAAACAGGGGACCGGACACCGTGCCACCGGTGATGGGCACGATACGGCGCAAACCGTGCGAGCTTTCGCCCACCACTAGAGGTTTATCGACGCTGACGCGCGCCTCGAAAGCAAACTCAGTCTGTAGTTGTTGCACTTCTGCCCCCCGGGCAATAGCCATCGACCCGCTCAGCAACAATGCGCTAACCGCTCGCACCGCCGTTTTCTTATTGGTCATGTCCGATTCCTTACAAGGCGAGGGAAGGTAGCACGCAGTTTCGACGACATATATATGTGGCCCCGTTGCCGCCGATTATTGCCCGCCGACAGCAGGTCGTAAAACCTGCCTCACCCAACTCGGTACTCACCCCCTGCGAACACATGCGCATGTGTCTCCAACTTAAACATCGGAATGGAGGGTGAATCTATGTCTTTTCGGACAGCATTGCTTTTGAAGGGGTCGTTGCTGGCATTGACCGGCCTGACGCTGAGCGGCTCCGCTCTTGCCGGCGACGATAATGATCGGCCGCGCAAACAGAATCGCTTGTACGCCGATCTTAAGCCGACCAGCGAAGTGCCCGCGCTCTCGTCCACCGGCAGCGGAAAATTCGTGGCTACCATCGACGAAGTCAATCAAACGATTACTTATGAATTGAGCTACAAAGACTTGGAAGCCTCTCCCGGACAGGCCCATATTCATGTCGGTCAACGCAGCGTAAATGGCGGCGTCAGCGTGTTTTTATGCGGAAACGCGCCATCGGTCCCGCCTGCCGCTGTTCCGCAACCGCCGGCATGCCCACCCGCCCCGGCCACAATTACCGGCGTAATAACCGCCGATATGATTATCGGACCGGCGGGTCAAGGCGTTGCAGCATCGACCGTCACCGCCAATGAATTTGCGGAATTGGTTGCGCTGCTTCGCGAGGGCGTCACGTATGCCAACGTGCATACGGCCAAGTTTCCCGGTGGTGAGGTGCGCGGACAAGTGTATCCACTGGGATGGAAGAAAAAATAATCGCTATTCCGCCTTGCATAGAACAAGCCCGGAGCCTGAATACCTCGAGTTCTAACGGAGCGAGCACGGATCATGGGACCGTCCGCTCCGTTTCTTTTTGCTGCGAACGTATACGTCCATAACCCAGCGTTTAGAATGCGGTTCGTCACAGTCGCGAATCGCCACATGAGCCCCGAGCCTTATTTTCGTTTCGAAAACAATCGTTACTTGCCAACGCGCATGAGCGTCGGCCCTTGGAGCGACAACTCGCTGCATGGCCGCGTCATCATCGCTCTGTTGGCCTTTCAGATCGAACGCAATCACGGCGACAACGCGATGATGCCGACGCGGCTGACTGTAGATATGTATCGCGCACCCGATTTCTCCCCGATCGAAGTCGTCACCCGCATCGTGCGCGACGGTTATCGCATTAAAGTTATCGACGCCGAGTTCTTTAGCCGCGGCGTGAGCGTAGCTCGCGCCACGTGCCAATTGCTGCGTAAGACCGTTAACGCGCCCGGCAATGTGTGGGCACCGCCTAACTGGAATGTGCCACCGCCGACGGCGATTCCAACGCAGCCGGACGTGCAAGATCTGACGTGGGAAATTCGCGGCATTACCGGCGCGTTCGGTTCGTCGGCGCAGCGCCGCGTATGGATGCGCGAAACGCGCGAGCTGGTCGACGGTGTACCGTTAACCCCGTGGATGCGTGCGGCATTGATCGCGGACTTCGCCAGCCCTTGTTCCCATGCGGGCGACCTTGGGCTGGGGTACATCAACACCGACGTTACGCAGTACCTACATCGATTGCCGCGCGGCGAATGGATCGGAATGGAAGCAGTCAATCACCAAGCAACCGATGGCGTCGCTGTGGGCGAGTGTTTTGTCTACGACGAGTATGGGTCGATTGGCTCATGCCCTGTCGCAGCGCTTGCGCAAAAAATGATGACGCCTTAATTCAAGAGCAATGGCATTGACTAAGGTATGAGAACTGCGAAGGGCGGTTCATTGATAGTCCTCTCTCCCCTTGTGGGAGAGAGTTAGAGAGAGGGGTAACTGGTGCGCAGCGCCAACTTTTTCACCCTCTCCCCAACCCTCTCCCATCAAGGGAGAGGGCGTAAAGAGGCGCTTCGTAGCTTAAGAGTTAGTTGCGGCCGGCGCTGCGACAACCGGCGCGCAATACGGCCGTTACCGCAACCGATTGTCGATCCAACCTGCGAAAATTAACGAAGCTCGACACTTCCAGGGCCGGGCAGATCGCGAGCTTTTTACGCATAAACGCCAGGGTAAAAACACTGCATTCGAGCTTTCGATGTGACCATAAACCGAGACGCAACTCACCGAATCCAGGCGCAGCTGGCACAAGATTTATCAAGCACCTGATGGTTGCATGGACAGCGGCGGACGACTATACGACACTGTCTACTTCGCTCAGTGTTAGCTTTTTTAGGTGCACAATGTTTAGCAACTTGATCCGCAATTCTTCGCGCCTCGTCATCGGATCGGCCCTCTGCATGGCCGTCGTATCGGCACAAGCAGCCACCATCAAAGCCGGCGATCGCGTCGATAACTTTCGACTGAACGATCACCGCGGCGACTCGCACGAACTGCACTACTTCACGAATAAGAAGGCTATCGTGCTCGTGGCGCAAGGTAATGCCTGCGCAGCGAACGCCGCCGATATCAAAACCGTTAATGAATTGCGCGCCAAGTACGCCGCTCAGGGCGTCCAATTCTTCGGCGTGAATTCCAATCTCAAGGACACGCGCGAAGCCATCGTCAAAGAAGCGCAAGCGCTGGGCATCGAGATGCCGATTTTCACCGACGACACGCAACTCATCGGTGAATCATTGAACCTCACGAAGACCGGCGAAGTGCTCGTGGTCAATCCTAAAGATTGGACGCTGACTTATCGCGGCACCGCGGGTAACACCGCGGCCGTCCTCGACGCCATGGTTGCCGGCAGTCCGGTTGCGACCGCCAGCACTGCTGCGCCCGCCGGTTGCACTATCGCAATGCCGGAACGCGACAAGCGCGCTGCGCACGCCAATATCTCGTACGAAAAGACTATCGCCCCGATGCTGATGGATAAATGCGTCGCCTGCCACCGAACCGGCGGCATCGGCCCTTGGGCCATGACGAATTACGACATGATCCGCGGCTTTGCTCCGATGATTCGTGAAGTCGTGCGTACACAGCGCATGCCGCCATGGCATGCCGACCCGCACTATCAAGCGTTCAGCAACGATCGCTCTCTGAGCAAGCAACAAGTACAGCAACTCGTGCACTGGATCGAGGCAGGCTCGCCGCGCGGCGCCGGTGAAGATCCGTTGTTGAAGCAGCCCAAAACATGGTCTGACTGGAAGCTGGGCACGCCCGATTTGATCGTCAAAACGACGCCGTTCACAGTGCCGGCAAGTGGCGACGTTCCTTATCAAAACATCACGGTCGAAAATCCGCTTGATCACAACGTATGGATCCGAGCGATCGATTACGTGCCCGGCCAACGCGCCGTCCTGCACCACGTCATCGCTTCGGCTGCCTCCGGCAACAACCGCTTCGGCGGCGCCAGCTTGAACAACTACGTGCCCGGTGCAGATCCTCTGCAAATTCCGGCCGACAACGGCATTCTGTTGGAGAAGGGCAGCAAGTTCCATTTCCAAATGCACTTCACCACCAACGGCAAATCCGTCACAGACGAGACTCAGTTCGGTCTCTACTTCATGAAGGACCCGCCAAAGTACAACTATCGCGCGCTGATCTTCGCCAACCCCGGCTTGAAAATTCCTGCCGGCGCAGAAGCGCAAGAAGTTAAAAGCGAACAAGTTGTGCGCAAAGACTCCATTATTTACAGCGTGCATCCGCACTCGCACTATCGCGGCAAGTCGGCCAAGTTTGTCGCTTATCTACCGGACGGCAGTCAGCAAGTCCTGCTGAACGTACCGCGCTACGATTTCAACTGGCAGACCACCTACGACTTGAAAGATCCGATTACGCTGCCGGCAGGCACGAAGATCGTGTACACCACCATTTTCGACAACTCGCCGCAGAACAAGGCCAACCCCGACCCAACGAAAGAAATTCGCTGGGGCGAACAAACGTGGCAAGAAATGGTGTTCGGCGTGATTCGTTATCGCCAAGTGGTCGAGGACGGCACGTCCAACACACCGCAACGTCCGAACGAGTCCATCGACTTTTCGCGTATTCGCGCCGAATAGCCGTTCGCACTCCGCAGCAAATCCAAGCCCGGCCGGCAACGGTCGGGCTTTTTTGTTTTAGTGCCGAACTCACGGGTTGTGCTATCGAACCTGTCCGTCCTACGCTTCGCATTCGCCAATCACGACGGAGAGATCATGGCCATTCGAATCGTTCGGCTGGGAAGTATTCGCGCTCCGCAAGAAGGTGTGCGCATCGGCACCGTACGCCGTCCACCACGCGGCGTACCCAAAAGCGAGTTCGGTTCGCAAAACTGGTATGACGTTTGGTATCCAAACCTTGCGCCAAGCGAAGCAAATTTTAAATTAGGCCGGACCGCGACTAACGACCGTGAATGGCGGGCCTTCGTGAAAAAATACTCGGCCGAGCTGAATACGGCGGACACGCAACGCACACTTGATGTGCTGGCCGCACTGTCCAAGCAAACCAACTTTTCCGTCGGTTGCTATTGCGAGGACGAAGCTCGCTGTCACCGCTCAGTGCTGCGCGAACTCCTAAAAGAACACGGCGCGCATCTCGTGTGAGAGTGCGCGCCGCAGAAATGGGGCCGCAATAACAGGCTTGGGAAGAGCCGCTTTAGGAGGCTTTATTCTTGCGTCGCAAACCGAATAGCCCAACCAAGCCCATCGAAAACAATGGCAGTGCCGCAGGCAGGGGGACCGGTACCACGTCGAATCGCGTGGTAAAGACCACCGTATCGCCCGCTGACAAATTGAAGCTCAGCAACGTGCCGATGGAAGTATTGACCGCAGGTCCCGCCAGTGTCGGTCCCGGCAAGCCGCTCGAATCCGATCCGCTTGCAGTGCATCCCGCGCTGCTTCCGAAACAGTTAAGGCCAATTGCGAACAATTGCAGCGTAGTGCTGCCGTCGATGGTCCCGCGGAAAATAGGTGTGCTAATCGGCTGCAAGCTAGCGGAGAAATCGCCGCCCGTATCCCTAAGCTCCGCGTTCAACGAACCACCGTAAAGGGAAGATGTCAGCGGCGGCGTCGTCGGCAAGCTCAAGGTAATATTGAAATCGCGGGCAATTGCCGAGAGATTTCTCACCGTGAGCGTACCGGCAATAAAGGGGTCTTCCTTTAATGTAATGTCCCAAACTAAGGACCAGCTTGCACCACCCTGCTCGCCTTCGGTGGTAATCGAACCGTCAGCGTTCGCAGTAGTCACATCGCTAGTGAGGTTAGTATTGTTGAATCTCAATACTGTTCCGGCCGGAAGCGTTGCGTCTTGCGCAAACGCTCCGCCCGTTGCGGCTAACAATGCCGCCACGCCCACACACCCCTTAATCGTGGAAATGATAGCTTTCATAAAAACCCCAAATTCGTTCTTATCTAGTGAACGGACCATACTATTCTCCGTGGCTCGTGAGCAAGGCTGCAAGAAATTTATTTCAATCTGATTTTGACGTTGTGCGCGCGTGTGCAACGCACCATGCCGTTAAATCGAGTTATCGATTGGTAACTTGTACGTTACCGCTTGATAACTTATCCCGATCCCGCCATCGCAAAGTCGTGACTCTTTTATCTACGGACTTCTAGAGTCGTTGCGAAGTCGGTTACCCGGTAATAGAGAGTGCCACGCGTACTGTTACAAGTTGCTGACACATTGATTAGCGAAATTCATCCGATGACGCAGCGCATGCGCGTGCAGCGCGCCGTCGCCAGTCGTGCATCGACGTCGTAGACGACACTATCGACGTTGAGGTCGCTTACGTCAGACGAATCCCGCGCAGGTGGATTTCACGCAACTACTGTCGAGTCGATATCGGCGATCGATATCACCATTCCCGATCGACGTCGCCAACCAACGGCGAGTAAATCCAATCCCACGATCAGGGGATCTGGTCGGAAGTCTTTCCCGCGTTCGGCTCGTACAAATTGTCGCCGGCAGGCGCTGCTTCGAACGAGGATTCCTCGCATATCCAACGCTGCATACGATTCGACATGACTGTCTTCCGAACGGACAATCGCAGCGAACGATCAGTGGCAAGAGAGTGCCAATACGCTGTGACGAATTACGGTCACCTCGGTTAACGAATATCGCGCGATGCGAGATCGAGCAGCGACCGTTGGTACGACGAATGTAGTTTCCGCAACTGCGTCGCGAATGCAGAATGCATTACACTCGGCATTCGCTCGTGCCAGCGTTGCGACCAGGAGACCATTAGCCCGTGCCGCACAATATCTCTCTCATTACAACGATAGCCTCCGCACTAGGGCTGGCGCTTGTCTTCGGCTTTATTGCCGTGCGTCTGAAGATCCCCGCCCTGGTCGGCTATCTCGTAGCCGGCATCATCATTGGACCCGCCACACCTGGCTTTGTGGCCGATCTGGAGCTGTCGATGCAGCTGTCCGAAATCGGCGTGATGCTGCTGATGTTCGGCGTGGGACTGCACTTTTCCTTGGACGATTTGCTGGCCGTAAGGCGCATCGCGCTACCCGGAGCAATCGTGCAAATCGTCGTCGCCACCGCAATGGGGATGGCGGTCTCGTGGTTCTGGGGCTGGAGCTTGGGCGCGGGCATCGTTTTCGGCTTGGCGCTATCGGTCGCCAGTACCGTTGTGCTGCTCAAGGCACTCGAAAATCGCGGGGTGCTCGACTCCATCAACGGACGGATAGCGGTCGGCTGGCTAATAGTCGAGGACTTCGCAATGGTGCTGGTGCTGGTGCTGCTTCCACCGCTGGCCGGCTGGCTCGGCGGCACGCCCGCTGACGGTGCAACCGAGGGCAATCTATTCGCCGCGCTGGGATTAACGCTATTGGAAGTCGCCGTGTTCGTGGCGCTTATGCTTGTCGTCGGTCGCCGCATCTTTCCGGCGCTGCTATGGCAGGTGGCGCGAACCGGATCGCGTGAGTTGTTCACGCTTTGCGTAGTCGCAACCGCGGTCGGTATCGCGTACGGTTCGTCCAAGTTATTCGGCGTGTCATTCGCACTGGGCGCTTTCTTTGCCGGCATGGTGATGCGGGAATCGGCCCTAAGTCATCGCGCCGCCGATGAATCGCTGCCGCTACGCGACGCTTTCGCTGTGCTGTTTTTCGTATCGGTGGGCATGCTATTCGATCCGATGATGCTCGTTAACGAACCGCTGCGCGTGCTGACGGTGGTGGCGATTATCCTAATCGGCAAATCGCTCGCTGCGTTTGGAATCGTGCTTGCGTTCGGCTATCCGCTCAACACGGCGCTCACTGTTTCCGCCAGTTTGGCGCAGATTGGCGAGTTCTCGTTCATTCTTGTCGGACTTGGCGTATCGCTAAACCTGTTGCCGACCGAAGGGCGAGACTTGATTCTGGCAGGCGCGATTATTTCCATTGCACTCAATCCGGTGCTATTCGGCATCATCGAACCGGTACAAGCATGGATCCGGCGGCGCTCCATGGCCGCGCGCTTCATGGAACGCTCGAGTGATCCGCTTGCCAGCTTGTCTGCCGATAATAAAGGCGAGCTCGCCCAACACGTCTTGCTTGTCGGCTTCGGCCGCGTGGGCCGGCGAATCGGCGAGGCGCTGATCGCCGAAAACATTCCATTAGTGGTCGTGGAGCAAAACCGCGAAGTGGTGGAACGTTTACGTGAACGCGGAATCGCGGCCGTATCGGGCGACGGTGCCGACAAGATGATATTGGAACAAGCGCGCATCAATCACGCCAAGCTGTTGATCGTGGCGACACCCGATACATTTCAAGTGCGCCAAATCATCAAGGCCGCGCATTTGTTAAAGCCCGGCATCGAAACGGCTGCGCGGACACATAGCGACGAGGAAGCCGAGTTACTGCGCAAGGAGAACGCCGACGGAGTCTTCATCGGCGAACAGGAATTGGCGCAGAGCATGACCCGGTATGTGCTGCGGAAATTGAAGGTGAAATAATCTCTACTAAAATGCCTTCATTCGAATCGACTTGCATACAAGCGTTGATTCTTCGCCCATACCGCCAGCCCAGCGCCATCGTTACGAATAGCGATGCTCGGCACCGAGACACTACCGCTGCCGGAATCGATACGCGTCGCTGTGCTCCATTGGCTGGTGGCGGCGGTAAATCGATTTGCGTAAAGACTAAAACCATTGCCTTCAAGCTGCGTCCAGACGACCAGCAAACTACCGTCCGCGCCTACCGCCAACTTAGGCTCTGACGCATTACTGCCGATCTGATTTAACTTGCGTGGCGCATCCCAGCTGCCGTTAATGAGCCGCGCAGCAAAAACTCCGTGGACCGAACCCTCGTATTGCGCCCACACCGCAGTGGCAACACCATTCACATCCATCGCCAGCTGCAAGTGGTGTGCAGCACCGGTTGAGGCGTTCTCCACCGGTACGATGGTGGGAGCCCAGCCGCCATTGGCCGTAAAGCGCCGTGAATAAACGCTATAGTCGCTGTTCGATCCTTGCATCCATACGGCAACCCCGTTTCCCATGCTGTCCACTTTTAATTGCGAATCCGACACGGCATCGCCGTGCGCCGGATCGTTAATCGGTATGGGTGCCGCCCAATCGCTCCCGTAAGCGCTCGCCATAACACTGGACAAAGCATTTACGGTCCGCACAAACGAGAGCATCGCAGCTCCACCGCTGTTCATGCTGATGCTGGGTAAACCCATACCGCCTGAACCGCCAAAGTACGCAACGGGTGCGGACCAACTTCCCGAACTCCAAACGGAGGCACCCGGCGTATAGCGGCTGATCGAGATATTACTATTCGGATCGTATGAGCCATACGCCAGCCACGCTTGGCCAAGTGTGTTCGCATCGACCGCCGCGCCGGAAAATATATTTGCCGACGAACCGGCAATAATTGCACTCGCGCCCCAACCGCCCATCGAATAGCGGCGTTCGAGCGACGGACCGCTAGCCGTATACAGCGTGACCAGCGCGTCGCTGTTCGCAATGGAAGTTACTTGGAATGCCGACCCGAACAGAGATGGAGGGTCGTACAACAGCTGTTCGGGGGCGGTCCACGCACACAAAGAGCCCGTGAACTCGCAGCGGCTGTACCTTAACGACGTGTCCGATTCGGACAGAAACTCTCCTTGGTATACGTTGTGCTCCGCCCAAAGCATTAAAGCGCGACCATCCGCATCGAACTTGATATGTGAAGTGCCCGCCGATGCGGCAGCTATCGGTATGGAGTCTTGCTGTGCCGTCCAACCCGTGCCGGTCGTAAACGCCGTCGTAAAGTTAACGCCGAGCCGTTCTTTACCCGCGCCACGCACGCCGGTCGTGACCGTCAACGTATACAGAGTGGTAGGCATGAGCTTACCGCGCGGGCGAACTGTGATAGTGCTTCCGGACACCGTCAGCCCATCCACAGGATGAGCGCCACTAGCGGCGCTCAGCACAACCGATGCGCCATTCACTGTCGAAGCACTCAAAGCGGCGGAAAAATTCAACTGCGGTTGTGCGCCTAGCGGCACGTTTGTGAGATTGCCGGCTGGTGTAGTGGACAACACCGTAAGCGGCGCAGGCGTCGAGCACGTCATCGCAATATTGTCTATCGATGCGCGATTGATCGTTACGACAGTAGTGTTCGCGCCATTTGCAAACGCGCACACGCGATCATCGGGTTCGCTGATCTCGGTCAAGGTAACGACGCTGCCGTTCGGAAGCGCGGACGGGAAGGTAAAATTGTGCGGGGACGTCGCCGGGATTTGCCGATCTTCGCTGGCGCGGCCGGCCACCGCTTCGCGGCGAATCACCAGGCCCGCGCTTTGTGCACCCAGCCCGGTAACGACACCACCGATCGAGTAAGTGCGTTCGGTGCAGGTAACGGTGACATTGATGGTTGCAACACCGACCGACCCACCGCCATTGACAACGGAGCACGTGTAATCGGAGGACGGCGAAGTCACGGCGGTAACGGTATACGCTCGGCCATATGGCAATCGTTGATTGAATTCGTAAGCCGCGTTGGCGTTGACGATGATCGATTCAGCAGATTGCGCACCGTTGCCGTTGTCGTAAGTACTCGTCAACGTCAATCCCGCCGTACCGCCCGCCAATCCTGCAACTGTCGCTCTAATTGGTGCAGCACAGGCAATGGTGATACCGCTCACGTCGGCAGCATCAATCATTCCCGTTACGGCACTCGCCGTTACATCCGTGCCGGCCGGATTCCGTAGCGTGCAGCGGTAATGATCATGCGGTCGGCTAATACGAACGCTATAACTACTTCTATTTGCGACCGAGAATGTGAACGGGCCGTCATCGTTGATGGATTGCACATCCGAGTTATTGCTGACCTGCAAACCGGGATTAGCGTTACCTAAACCAGTGACAGTGGCGCGAATTGAAAACTGCCCTGCGGCGCATATGACTGCGATATTGTTGACCGCCGCACTCTCTACCCGGCTATTGCCATTTTGCACTCGGCAGGAATAGCCGGCAGGCTGCGGTCTGACGTCGAGCTGATAGCTCGTTCCGGCCGCCATCGAAGCGAATGTAAAGCCACCCAAAGCGGTGAGCGTCACTCCCGAACAATTCGCGGGCGGCGTGCTGCTCGGACAGGTAAGCGCATCGACTAGCCGAACGGAAGGAGGCGTTGCACCAGCCGGAACATTTTCCAACGAGAGTGTGCCGCTTACGGCATAAGTAGTCTGCTTACCTTGCAGCACTTCGCCGTCACCGTCACCTCCGCCACCGCATGCTGCAAGCAGCATGACAAACCCGACAACTAAACCGGCTCGCAACACGCAATACATAACGCAACTCCGTCGCGATCCCTGCTATCTCTGGACGCGGATTTGAACCGTGCATAGTACGGATCGGATCTGGGTGGCGCAATTTATGCTCGACATGTCGCCACGCGGACACAACTGCATTGCATACGACACCCTGCCGATGCCGTGTGAAGAAGGGCAATACATTGGATACAGGATGTCCGCCGTCGCACCTGACAGCGAAGCGTCGAACAATCTCTCGCAAAAGAAAGCGGCGCGGCTCATTACGAGCCGCGCCGCCGGCCGATCTGCAATTAGAACGACTTCGTTACCACAACACCAACCAATCGTGGATCGAGCAAGACCGCGCCGCGCGTCAAGCCCAATTGGTCCGAGTTGGTGGAATAGCCCGTGATGACGTCTTCGTCAGACAGGTTCTTGCCATAGACCTGCACGCTGAATCCCAGATCCTTATTGTCGACTAGGATCGACGCGTTGTAGTTGTCCCACGCACGCAACTCATCGCTCACCGTGTTGTACACACGTGTGAACGCATCGGCTTGATAGTAATAATCACCACGAACGGTCATCTCCCAGCTGCCGCCAATACCGAAGGTGTATTGAGCACCGACAGAAGTGGTGAACTCCGGTGCCTGCGGTAATTCCTTGCCAGCGAGGTTAACCGGGTTGCTGGGCAAGGGGGTAACCCCAGCGACAGCTCCGGCGCACACGCCAAGCAAGGTTCTACGTGGTGTCACACCACCGTTAATGGCATTAATCAATGCGGAGAGCTGAGTCGTATTAACCAAGCAGGTGTCGCTAGTCGACTTGACCAACGTCACGCCGGTCTGACCTTGAATACGATCGAACGTATCGATCGACGAACCGGCCTTGATCTCCGTATCGAGCCAGCCCGCAACAAGATTGAGACGCAAGTCGTTTACCGGTTCCCACAACGCTTCGAATTCCAACCCTTGCACTTCGGCATCGATATTTTCGGTTGCAGAAATCAAGCCGCGAAGCTGCGATATCTGATAGCCGTCGTAGTCATACATGAACCCCGTGACATTGAGCATCAAGCTGCCGCCAAACAAGGTGTTCTTGCTGCCGACTTCGTAGGCATTGACGAACTCGGGGTCATACGCCGGCGAGGTGTCCGTTGCATCCGGATTGTTGATACCGCCGCCCTTGTAGCCTTTGGAATAGGACACGTACACCAAGTTGTTGTCGCTTATTTGCCATTCGAAATTGGCACGGCCGGTCACTTCTTCCCAGCTCGCTTCCTGCGCTATCGGAGTATTTGGCGTGTAGCCTCGACCCGACGTCAGCATATTGCTCGGATGCAACAAGATTTCCTTCTTATCGTCCGTGTAACGCAGACCAGTCGTTAAGCGCAGCGAATCGGTCATATCCCAATAAAGCTCGCCGAACAATGCAGTGGCAGTCAGCTCGTACGGCACATGACTTACGAAGTAGTTATGGCCCGTGCCGTCCGGAAATGCCGACCTGTCAAAGTAGCAGTCGACGTTGCTGTTACCGGTATCGCAGGTCGTGTTATTGGCCACAACGGTATTCAGATCGTTCGACCACTCAACGAAGAGATTCTGCGTATTCGGCGCGATAAACAGGTCGTTCGTTTTCTTGAGGTTGATGTATATACCGCCGACATTGAAATTCAACGCGCCATCGAAAGACGACTGCAGACGCAATTCGGTCGACAACTGTTCCGATTCATTATCCTGAATGGTTAAGATTTGAGGTCGGTTAGACAATCCGATCTGCGGGTCATTGTAAAAGCCATTTGCATCCGTCAATACCGCGCCGCTCACGGGCAAAGTGAAGTTGGGCGTAAATGTGGAATTCGACGTATATGCGGCGCCCGCGCCCATCGATAACAACGAATCTTCGACGTAGCCGGTTAACGATGTCAGCTTCAGCGAGTCAGTCACATCGAATTCGAGATTCAATTCGAATAGATCGTTGGTAACTTCGTAACGGGGCGTCTTGTGGTTAGGGATAGGAGCAACCGACACTTCGCGCAAATTTCTGGATTGCGTTACACCGCGGTAGATGTCTCCATTGATGATGCCGCCGAGCAAGCCGAGTTGACCGGCGAGTGCCGCCGTATAGTTAACGGTGCCGAACGCTGCGTCGCTGTAGACCGAACCCTGCAAGCATCCGCGGCTCAACAAATCCTGAGTCACAGCCGAAGCGCCAGTAGCGCCACCGTCCGTCGCAACGCCGCCAACCGACGTCGGACCTGGATCTTTGATACACAAGTCTTTCGCGCCGCCGGTACGATCGTCATCTTCCTCAAATCGTTCCCAACGCAAGGTCGCACTGAACGCGTCAATCGGCTTGAATAAGAAGCTTACGCGAGCCGACCACAAGTCTCGGCCGTCGAGGGAGCCGCCCGTAAACGTGTTCTTGGTATAACCATCGCGCTGCAAATACGAACCAGCCACGCGCATGGCGAACATGTCGCCCATCGGCAAGTTTACGTAACCGTTTACTTTCTTGGTTTCGTAGTCGCCGTACTCAAGGCCAACCTTGCTGGAGAAATCGCCGGTGGTGGGTTTGGCGGTAATAACATTGATCACACCGCCGGTGGCGTTACGACCGTAAAGGGTGCCTTGAGGACCGCGCAGCACTTCGATGCGCTCGACGTCGAAGAAGTCAGCATCGGCGATGCGACTGACGCTCAAGGGAATATTGTTGGAGTGCAAGCCAACACCTGCATCGCCCGCAGTGGCCACCAATTGATAGCCGATACCGCGAATCTGGTAGTTGGTTTCGCCGCCGCCTAGGCGGGAAAAGTTCATGTTGGGCACGGCACGCTGCAAATCAGCGCCCGAATCGATGCGTTGCGATTCCATTGCGTCGGGCGTCAATGCCGTCACTGCAATCGGAACGTCCTGCAGGTTTTCTTCGCGCTTCTGCGCCGTAACGATGATTTCTTCGAGTGCCGTGGCACTTTCTACTTGCTGAGCGAACGTGATCGCCGAGCCACTAAGCGCAGCAGCGCCCAGCACTAATTGAATTGCTGTTTTGAGTTTCATTTACAGGGGAACCTCTTCATTAGACCTAGGCTGACCACTCAGCCGGAACTTAGACGCGTACTTAGTACATCGACATCCAAGTCGCACCAGAGCGTCAGGAGAATGAGTCTAACTGACAGTTGTTGCTCTGACACGTCAAAAATAGTGAGCTGTTCGCTAAAAAACTCGCCAATTTAAAGATTTCGTTGTACGGACACGACATATGTAAGTGCGCAACCGAGAGACCCATTTACAAAATCCCCACCATTTTCGCCTGGCAATCGGAAGATTTGACGTTTGAGTGAAAACTCAAAAAGCCTAACTTTCGTTCGCAGCGCTCCCCAAAGAAAACGCAGGACTGGCCTGCCTTAAAACCACGACGTAAGAAGGACGCCTCTGTGAACAAGAAGCCGTCCCTCTTCCAGCCAATAGCGATCAAAGAGATGTCCTGCGGACTCGGGATTTTCAAACTGCGCCGGCAGCCCAACTAGAGAAAAGTTTGCTTGGCGGGCGGAACTCGACGTGTACACTTCGCGAAAGTGATCGTTTGGATCTACAACTAAATTTATCTCAGGGGCGGACATGCGAAATTTCGATGCGTGTGGCCGATTTTGTGCGCGTCTTGCAATCGCCGCGATTGCTACCGGCATCGCTGCGCCGGGCGTAGCAAATGCGTGGACGAAATCATTTGTTGTCGAATGGCACGAACCCGCCTTTTATTACGGCGCCAAAGAAGGTATCTCGGCTCCGGGCACCGATTGTCCGAAAGGCACAAACGTTGAGATGGATTGGCGCAAGGTACTTAAAACTTCTTGGCGTACCGATGCCGAAGTAGATCGCATCCTCAATCCGGAAGATCCGCAGCGGCCCCTATATGGCGGCCTCCGCGGGCCCAACAAAGAGAACGTGTATGAGCAACCGTGGTCCTTGCCCGATCCCGGTTTGGTCGGTGTAAGCGGTGATCTCGCCTTCGGTTTCAATCTGGATAGTAATGGGAAAACTGGCTTCAAGGGTCTGCAGGGGCTAGGCATACCCACCGGCGAACGCGGCGTCGACAATGAATACTATCGAGCCATCGGGTGCTTCAAAGCTTGGCGCGGACCCACGCGCGAAGGTCACCACGCAAAGTACGTAAACGACGGTATGCGCGATGGCCGTTACGCAGTGCTAATCGTCGCCACCGGCTCGGGTAATGATTGGCGCAATGACAGCGAAGTGAAACTTGGGTTTTATGTTTCTAAGGACAAGATGGTGAAGGATGCGAACGGCAATATCGCGCCCGACTACTCCTTTCGAGTCAATCCCGACAAGGTGTATCAATCGGTAATCGACGCGCGCACGGTCAATGGCGTCATCGAACGCATCGATGCCGGACAACAAATAGTTACACGCAGTGTTGATAGCTTGCCGCTGTACTTGAAAGACGCGCGCGTGCGCTTCGAGATCAAAGACGACGGGTCTTTATACGGCTTTATCGGCGGCTATCGCAGCATCGACGATTACTATTACGAGTGGGCCTCCGGCGGCGCGATATTCGAACTTACTATGCACATCAATGTGCCCGCGTACTGGTATGCATTGCAACGCAGCGCGGATGGTCATTTCAATTATGAGACCGGCCGATACACGAGTATTTCGACAGCGTACCGCTTCTATGGCGTACCTTCCTTCGTTGTAGCGCCGAATGGCAGCGAAGCAATTACTGTCGCGAAAACCTTCGACGGCGAAGCGCTCCAAGCCGATCCTCGCGCTGCCGCGTTCGCGATTCGGCTGCCTGCTCGCGGCGCGGGCACAACGACAGGAGCAGGGCGCGCGCCGACGGCGACCACTGGTTCGAATCCCGATCAAGGTAGCGGTCGTGTCGGTAGCGGCGGTCGATTTGTAAATTACGTCGAGCCGCCGATTACTGCGTTACCCAAGCAGAAGAAGGCACCGCCAGTCGATTACAAATCTCGTGCGGCAACCGTGGCGCACACGACTACAGGCGGCGCGAAATGAATCGTGGAGCACTTGCCATGCAGGTAACGGCTTCGCGCTCCGCAAGGATCGCTAGCTTCATGGCGATTGGATTGCTTTTGCCGACAATCGCAAATGCCTGGAGCAAAGCATACGTCGCCGAGTGGTATGAACCAGCGTTCTACTACGGCGCGAAGACCGGCGCCGATCTCCCGGGTACAGATTGTCCGGCCGGGACCAACCCCGATCTAGATTGGCGCAAGCTACTGAAAACTTCATATCGAACAGACGCCGAGATCGACAAAATTCTCGATCCGGAAAAGCCGTTACGCGCGCAGCTGGGCGGCATTCGCGGTCCGAACAAAGAAAATGTGTACGAGCAACCGTGGGTAGTGCCCGATCCGATGATGGTAGGCGTGACGGGGAAAGTCGCGTACGGGTTCAATCTCGATGGCAGCACCAAAACCGGATTTGCCAGCGCAGATAGCGCAAACAAAGAACAAGGCATCGATAACCAGTACTACCGTGCCGCCGGTTGCTGGATGGCGTGGCGCGGACCTTCCCGTCAATCGCATCACGCCAAGTATGTGAACGACGGAATGCGCGATGGTGTATTCACCGTTGTGTTGCTGATCTCCGGCACTGGCAGCGATCCCGCAAACGATGCACAAGTCACGGTCGCGTTCTATCTTTCTAAAGACAAACTGGTGAAAGACGCCAATGGCGATATTGCGCGCGACTACTCGTTTCGCGTCAATCCGGATCCGCGCTTTCAAAGCGTCATCAAGGCGCGAACAGTCAACGGCGCACTGCAAAGTACCGAACAAACTGAACTGCGTCTGCGGCACATGGAAACCGCCCCTTTCTTTCCGGCGCAGCTATTGCTGCACGATGCGCGTCTCAGCATGCAATTTGAAGCAGGCGGCAGCGCGCAAGTGTTAATCGGCGGCTATAGGCCCATCGACGATTATTACAAGGGCTGGGCTGCGGCCGGCGCGATTCACGAATTGGTCACGCACGTCAATATGGTCGGCTATTGGTATGCGTTGCGTAAGAACGCGGACTATCCACGGAGTGCACCGCAAGACAAACGCACCGCCATCTCGACCGCTTACCGTTTATTCATGGTGCCGGCATTCGTCACAACGCCCGACGGCAAGTCCGTGGTGCAAACGGCTCAGCTTTTCGATGGCCCCGTGGACAAGAGCATCGGCTTTGGACGCGCCCTGCCGCGCGCCCGACCGGCCGAATAAATAATGTTCATCTCGAGAGAAGAGAAGTACGCATGCTAGCAAGAAGATTGCTGTTCGTCTTAGGAACGACCGCGTTAGCGTCGGGCGTACTGCTACATACCAATGTTGCGCATTCCGCTGCAAAAAACGCAGCCGTCCCAAATTCGCAAATCGGTGCTACACGCCGAACCACCGAATCGCAGTATCGTCACACCATCGCCGACATCTTCGGCAACGACATTCAAGTGAACGGTCGATTCGAACCCGAAGGGCGCGAACATTTGCTGCTCGCGATTGGCAGCTCCATGTTGTCGATTTCGGCGGCGGGTTTCGAGCAATATTTCTCCATGGGAAAAGGTATTTCGGACCAAGTGCTTAGCGCCAAACGGCGCGACCAATTCGTACCGTGCGCACCTGCTGATCCCAAGGCGGCCGACGACAAATGCGCAACGGCGTTCATCAACAAATACGGTCGCCTGCTGTTTCGACGCCCGCTCACCGGCGAAGAGGTTCAGCCGCGCGTTGCCTTGGCGGCAGCCGCAACAACGCAAACCAATGATTTCTACTCCGGTCTGCGCATGGCGCTTACCAGTTTACTCACTGCACCGCAGTTTTTATTCCGCGTCGAGACAGTGGAACTCGTAGACAAAAAGAAAGACGCGTGGCGATTGGACGGTTACAGCAAGGCAGCGCGCCTGTCGTACTTGATGTGGGACGCGTCGCCGGATGAAGCTTTGCTGTCCGCCGCCGCCGCAGGCGAATTGCACACGCAACACGGTTTGGAAAAGCAAATCGACCGATTACTCGCCTCATCGCGACTCGAAGCCGGCGCACGTGCCTTCTTCACGGACATGTTGCAGTTGGACAAATACGAGAGCACAACAAAGGACGCTTCTATATATCCCAAGTTCAGCCAATTGGTAGCCGAGTCCGGCAAAGAACAAACGCTTAAGACGATGGTAGATCTATTGGTGACGAAGAGCGGCGACTATCGCGATATCTTCACCTCGCGAGATACATTCATCGATCGATCGCTGGCATCCATCTATCAAGTGCCATATCTCGGCGACGGCGGTTGGACGCCGTACACGTTCGCCGACGACTCCGACCGTGCCGGGGTGCTCACGCAACTTACGTTCCTCGCGGTCTTTTCGCACCCCGGACGTAGCTCGCCCACTAAGCGCGGTGTCGCGATCAATGAAATCTTTCAATGCATTCCCACGCCTACGCCGCCCGCCAACGTGGACTTTTCCATCGTGAACGATACGGCCAACCCGGAGTTGAAAACGGTGCGTGCAAGACTCATGGCGCATGCAGAAGACGAGTCATGCTCGGGATGTCACATTAAGAGCGATGCGCTGGGACTGTCGCTTGAGCGTTTCGATAGCCTGGCACAACCGCGTTTGCTGGAGAACGGCGCCCCGATCGATGTAACGTCAGAATTGGATAAAAAGCCATTCGAAGGCGCCGCGGGCTTGGGTAAAGCACTCCGCGAAAACGCCAAGGTGCCGATGTGCTTGGTACGCAACGTTTATGCCTATGGGATCGGACAAGAACCCGGCTTGGATGATCGTGCGTACTTGGAAACACAGAACAAACAGTTCGCTCAAGACGGCTATCGACTACGAACGCTTCTGCGTCGCATCGCAAGCTCTCCGAATTTCTTCAAAGCGCCCCAAAGCGACAGCGGTGTCGCGCCGAAAGTCGCACAAACCCATTAGCGCTCGTATTCAAGCTGGAGATTCGCACATGGCTATGAAATTCACTCGCCGTTCCGTATTACGCGGCGCACTCAATGGCGCAGCAGTAATGGTGGCGTTGCCGACCTTAGATTGTTTTTTGAATGACAGCGGCACGGCCTACGCGGACGGCGTGAAATTGCCGACGCGTCTCGGCACCTACTTTTGGGGTCTGGGTCTAACACCGGGGCGCTGGGTACCGAAAACCGTGGGACCGAAGTGGGAATTGACACCTGAACTGATGTCACTGAAGGGCTTGGAGCAAAAGGTCAGCGTGTTCTCGGG
>Ga0315910_10000961_pt1 | contig 27104 bp, 16 predicted proteins | sample EdamamesoilMG_FD_204470 | JGI IMG/M metagenome (GOLD analysis project Ga0315910, IMG submission 204470) | Garden soil microbial communities collected in Santa Monica, California, United States - Edamame soil | ecosystem: Environmental > Terrestrial > Soil > Garden | place: USA: California... | reverse complement strand
TACGTTCTTGTGCAGCGCGCTCGGCATCGGGCTCTTGCTCTCCACAGTGCTGCGCAACCAATACAACGCCGCTCAAGCCGCGCTCAATGCAGCGTTTTTGCCAGCTATGATGCTGTCCGGGTTTGTGTTCGAGGTGAGTTCAATGCCGCTTCCCGTTCGCGCCGTGAGCACCATCGTGCCGGCACGGTACTTCGTGACCGCCATGCAGACGCTTTTTCAGGCCGGCGATGTAACGGCGGTGCTCACGCGATCACTGCTCGGACTCAGCTTGGCCTCTGCCGGGTTCCTGGGCTTGACGTTGCTCAACACGCGCCGGAGGCTGGAGTGAACATCACGCTGATCCGTCTGCGCGCACTCATCAAGAAAGAGCTGATGGTGGTGCTGGGCGACAAGCAGAGCTTGCGGCTGCTCATCATGCCCGTGCTCCTGCAGCTGTTGATCTTTCCGTTCGCGGCCACGCTGGAGGTCAAGAACAACACCATCGCCATCGTGGATGAAGACGGAGGCCCAGCGACCCGGGAGATCATCCAACGCTTGACCCATACGCCGGCCTTCGAGCAAGTCGCGATGCTCGACGGTGAAGCGTCGGCGCGCGCGGCCATCGACGAGCAGAAGGCGCTGATCGTGCTGCGGTTTCCCGCCGGTTTTTCGCAAAGCGCGGCCCTGGGGCGTCCGAGGGCCATCCAGGCCATATCCGACGGGCGTCGGTCCAACTCGGGACAGATCGCCATCTCTTATGTACAGGAAATCCTGGGTCAAATTCCGATCGTGGGTCAGCCTACCCCGGGCGCGGCCTTGGTCACCGTCCGCAACTGGTACAACCCCAACCTCGACTACTATCGCTTCATTCTTCCTTCCCTGGTGGCCCTCATCGTCACGTTCAGCGCGCTGATTGTGACCGCACTGTCGGTGGCACGTGAGCGAGAGCAAGGGACGCTCGACCAACTGCTCGTGAGTCCGCTGGTGCCGTGGATGATCTTCGTGGGCAAGGCGACGCCGGCGCTGATCGTGGCGATGATCCAGGCGACCATCATCTTGATCGGGAGCGTGTTCGGTTACGGCGTGGAATTTCAAGGCTCGCTCTGGTTGCTCTACGCCTGCATCGTGCCGTATGTGCTGTCCCTAGTGGGGATTGGCCTGTTCATCTCCACCTTGTGCTCCACCCAACAACAAGCCTTTCTTGGCATGTTTCTGTTCGTCATGCCGGGGATCTTACTGTCCGGTTACATGAGCCCGGTGCACAACATGCCCCCACTCTTGCAAACGCTCACCTGGGCCAACCCCATTCGACACTTCATCGTCATCGCCAAAGGGATCTACCTCAAGGCTGCCGTACCCAGTGATTTCTCAGCCAATCTGCTCGCGCTGCTGTGCATCGCCGTGGTCACGGGAGCAGCGAGCTTGCTCTTGTTCCAACGTCGGCTGTCGTAGATCTTTGAGGGGGCAGCGCCCCCTCCGTCAGCCGAAGTGAATTCGGCGTCCTACGGGCACCGCCCCTTCAAGGAAGCCTACTACTTCTTTCGGTCCAACAAATCCCGGGCGGTGTCCAAGATGGTCTCCTGCAACGGGCGCGGGTGCCAGCCAAGTACACGTCGGATCTTGTCCGTCTGCAATTGGTAGGATTTACCCAAGTCGCCGAGCACCAGGCGCGCTGTCGGATCGAACCAACTCACGACGTGCACGAGCCAATTGGGCACCTGTCGGGTGGGTACGCGGTGGCCGCCCTGACTCAAGATGCGTGCGATGTCTTGGTACCAACAGTCGTGAGCCGAGGTCAAAAATCGCTCCCCAGGCGCAACCTTGCTCATGAGAGCGAGCACGTGGGCCAGCGCCACGTCGCGTACGTCCACGAGAGGAAAAAAGATGCGCGGCACGCCGGGCACCTCACGCGCCAAGAGCTTGCGCACGATTTCGTTCGACGCGTTGTTGGTTCCGAGCAGATTGGGACCGATGACGAAGGCCGGGTTGATGGTGGCGAGTTCAAAGCGCCGCGCAGCCGGCAATGCAGCTTGAAATTCCCACGCGGCACGCTCAGCCAAGGTCTTGCTCTTGGAATACGCGCTGACCTTCCCATCCAAGTCGCTCCAGTCCGCCTCGGAGTAGCGCGCTCCGCGTCCGTGGATCTTGCCGGATACGATGGCCGCGATGGAGGACGTGAGGACCACACGTCGCACTCCCGCCTCCGCCGCCGCACCGAGCACACGCAGCGTGCCCTCCCGTGCGGGGACGATCACCTCTGCTTCGTCGCGGGGCGGGCGCATGGGTACCGGGGACGCGGTGTGGAGCACACCATCAACACCGCTTAGAGCATCACTCCAGCCCTCATCGCGCGTAAGATCTGCTCGGACGAACTCGAGCCGCTGACGCGCTTCATCGTCCGGGGCAAGCGCGCGGCTCAGTGCATCAGCCTTGGCCGTGTCACGCAGCGTACCGCGCACGTGGTAACCGCGCGTGAGCAGCTGCTGGATGCAGTGTTGGGCGATGAAACCGGAAGCACCAGTGACCAGGACAAAAGGGGCAGCGCTCAAACTCATACCGCCGCATACAGAAGGGAAAAGACCTTGCCAACGGTACGTCCGCGCCCGCGCTCGCACCCGCTGTCCGCCGGCACGACCTATGAGTCACTGGCGTCGGAATTCCCCCGGACCTCGCGGGTCACTGTTCATCAAACCCGGACCTGCTAGCGTTCGGCGCCGATGAAGGCGATCCTCCAACTAGCTGGTCGCGGGATCAAATGGCTGAACGGGCACGGCTGGATACGCTCCGCTACGCTGGCATGCGTTTCGCTGTTGGGCTCAGCGCTCTACTTGCACCACCAAAACCAGGTCTATCCGCTCAAAGATTGGCTCTTCGTACAGCTTGCCCAGCTCTTCGCCTGGTCGGCTTACTTGCACGCGGCGTGTGTCGCTTCGGGCTTCGCTTTGGTCTCGCGGGTGCTCGGCATCAAGTCACTCCCTGTCAAAGAGCGACTAGTCACCAGCATGGGCGTTGGCCTCGTGCTGTTCGTTCTCGCCATGTACGCGCTGGGCGCGATGGGGCTCTTCACATCCGCAGCTGCTGTCGTCTTGCCCGGCGCATTGCTCGTCGCCGCGACGCCCACGCTGCTCAGCGAGTGGAGAGCACATCGGGCAGCACAGCCAACGCGCTCGTCGGTCGACACTCCCTTCTGGCTGCGCGCCGCAACCATCCTCGGCATCGCGTGTTTGGGCATCTTGTACCTGCAGTCGATGACGCCCGAAGCTCTGAATTACGATTCGCGCTGGTATCACCTGACCGTTGGGGAAGACTACGCACGCGAAGGCCGCATTGTGCCGTTTTTCGCCGACTACAACAAAGCCGCGTTCCCGCAGCTCACCGGCATCCTCTACACCTGGGGCTCTTTGTTGCCCGGGCTCAACACACCGCTCCGGGTCATGTGGCTCTTGCACAACGAGTTCTTCTTCGTGCTGTGGACCCTGGTCGGCATCGGCGCGGCGGTGGAGTGGATGTTGGGCGATCGATTGGCCCCCGGCGCCTGGACTGCCTTCTGCTTGTTCCCCGGCATATTTGTCTATGACAGCAATTTGGGCGGCAGTGCCGACCATTTCCTCGGATTCTTTGCGGCGCCGCTGATGTTGGCGGCCATGCGGGTCGTCCAGGGCGGTTTTGCACCCAGCGCCTGCATCTTGCTCGGCATCTTGACCGGCGGTGCTGCGCTCACCAAGTATCAAGCTGCCTACTTCGTGATCGGCGTGGCTCCGGTCCTAGCCATCAGCCTGCTCTGGGGTCTACTTCGCTACCGCAAGCTTTGGGGCAGAAACCTGTGGCTGGGGCCGCTCTTGATCGTGGCCACGACCACGCTGGTGACTTGCCCACATTTTGTGAAAAACTGGGTCTTCTACAAAAACCCGATTTATCCGTACTTTACCTCGGTCTTTACCAGCAGCTATCCCCTTCAGCCCGAGACCGCCGCCAGCGTGTCCAACATGTGGATGGAACGCAGCTTGAGGCCAGAAGGCACCGTGTTCGAGCGCCTCGTGGGCGCGCTGAAGCTCGTGTTCACCTTCTCGCTTGAGCCGCACTACTCCGTCTCCAGGCCCGTCTTTGGGTCACTGTTTTCGCTGCTCTTGCCGGCCGCGCTCTTCGTGCGCGGTAAGCGCCGTCTCTGGTTGGGGATCGCGGTAGCCGTCACCGCCCTTTTGTTCTGGGGATACACCTACCTGGTCGATCGCTACCTCCAGGCATTCTCGGCGCTGCTCATCGCCGTGACGGCAGTCCTCATCGCACGCATGTGGCAGGCCGGTTATCTTGCGCGGGTGGGGGTCGTCGTACTCACCGCCACGCAGCTCATCTGGGGTGCAGATGCTTACGTTTACTCTGGTTATGGGTACGTCCAGGACAGCCTAGCGCTCATCCGCAGCGGGTTTGATGGACAAGCTGCGCGACGTTTTGACAAGTATTTGCGCGAGACACGCCAGATCGACGAGAAGCTACCCAAAGATGCGGTTCTCCTCTTTCACAACACCCGCCTTTCGCTCGGCGTGCAGCGCCGCGTCTATCAGGACCTTCCTGGCTACCAGTCGCTCATCAGTTATCGACACACCCAGAGCGCGCGCGACGTCGTGGAGATGTACCGCAAGTTTGGTATCACTCACGTGGTGCTCGAGCCTGGCTCTTGGAAGGCACTGACACGCCAAGAGGACGTCGTGTTTGCGATGTTGTACCAGCACTACATCAAGGAGCGCTTTCGCTCCGGACGCTACGAGGTACTTGAGCTCCCCAAGAACCTACCGCGCCGTGAGGAGACCTATCGTGTGCTCACCCTCGGCCTGGTCGGCTATGGCGACGGCATTTACAACGTCGACCAACTGCACACCTTGGAGCCCTTGCCCGACACCTTGAAAGAATATGCTGTGCCCCAAATGCGGCTGAGCAACAAGCCGCCCTACCTCGACGTGACGCAGCTGGACGCTGTGCTGGCCAAGCAGGGCCGCCCCTTGCCGCGCCATCTGGCGTCGACGATAAGCCAGCGTTTCACCCGGGTATTTTCGTTCCGCAACGAGGTCGACGTCTACGTCCGGAAGGAAAAAACCCCCTGAATCTCGCGGCAGATTCGTGCTAAGGTCGACACCTCGCCGTGAAACAAGCTCCTTCAAACAACGGGCATTTCTCCCAACCGCAACGCAAGTCGCGCCTCTGCATCTTCGTCATCGCCTATCACGCGGAGTCCACGCTGGTCTCGGTGCTCAATCGCATCCCTCGAGCCATCTTTGACGAGTTTGAATGCGAGGTCCTGATCGTCGATGACGCGTCCAAGGATCGCACCTTTGAGATCGGGCACGACTACAAGCAGCAAAATCCAACGTTGCCCATCACCGTCCTCAAAAATACCCTCAACCAGGGCTACGGCGGCAATCAAAAGGTGGGCTATACCTACGCCATTGAGCGTGGGTTCCAGTTCGTCGCCATGCTGCACGGCGATGGCCAGTACGCTCCGGAGGAGCTACCGCGCCTGCTCGAGCCGCTCGTGACAGGCAGCGCCGATGCGGTGTTTGGCAGCCGCATGATGGAGCGCTTTGCGGCGCTGCGCGGGGGCATGCCGCTGTACAAATTCGTGGGCAACAAAATCCTCACGCAGATCGAAAATACGCTCTTGGGGAGTCGGCTGTCCGAGTTCCATAGCGGCTATCGCATTTACTCGGTGGCGGCGCTCGAGAGCATCCCGTTTACGATGAACTCCAATGAGTTTCATTTCGACACGGAGATCATCATTCAGCTGCTCAACGCCGGCTTGCGCATCAAAGAGTTGCCCATCCCAACCTACTATGGCGACGAGATTTGCCGGGTCAATGGCATGAAATACGCCAAAGACGTCGTGCTTTCCGTGGCACAAAACGCGGCGCACCGCTCGGGGCTCTTGTACCAGCGGCGTTTTGATACCAGCCGCGTCGACAACACCCACTATGATCTGAAGCTGAGCTACGACAGCAGCCACTCCTACGCGCTCGACGCGGTCCCTCGCGGGGCCAAAGTGGTCGACATTGGCGCGGGCCCGGGCGGCATGGCAGCAGAGCTCACCAAGAAGGGTTGTGAGGTCACCGTGGTGGACAAGTATACACCCAGCACCTCCACCGCGACGGTCAAGGTGGTCCAACAAGATCTGGATGACGTGCCCAAGTTCGACCCGAAGAACTACGACTATTTGCTGATGCTGGATGTGATTGAACACCTGCGCAATCCGGAGCAATTTTTGGACATGTTGCGGGCGCGTTTGGACCATGATCCCAAGACGGTCATCCTCACCACGCCCAATATCGCCTTCATCACTCAACGTTTGATGCTGCTCTTGGGCCAGTTCAACTACGGCAAAGCCGGCATTTTGGATCGCGATCACAAGCGCCTGTTCAATCTGCGCACCCTCAAGCATCTGCTTCGTGACGCTGGCATGGACATCAAGGAAGTGCGCGGCGTGCCCGCGCCGTTCCCCAAGGTGCTGGGCAATGGAATGCTTGGACAAGCGGCGCTCAAGGCAAACTTGGCGCTGATCGGCGTCAGCAAGACGCTCTTTTCCTACCAATTTTACGTACGGGCAGAGACGCGACCGGATGTGGAGTTCGTGGTGCGCGACACCCTACACCAAAGCGCTGCAACGGCCTCCCGGTTGTCGCTGCGTTATCCGCCTTCCTCATCATATTCCAACTGATTGGTGTCGTAGTACACGTCGTCGGAGAGCTCTTCCTCGCGATCGACCTCTTTGATCTCGTCGGGCTCGGGGCAACGCTCCCCTGTGTAGTCCTTGTGGTCCTCGGGCAATTTGCAGGGATGAATGCGCATGATCTCTGACCGCGGTTGGTAGACCACCTCACGCTTTTCCTCACTCTTTTGCCCGTCGCTCAACGTGACCGTACGCCACACCTTCAGCTTCCAGCCCATCTGGCCGGCGCGTGCCCGTTTGGGCTTTTCCGGATCTAGCCTCTCATCTGGCTCGTACTCGACCGGAGGCTGCACGACATCGTAGCGTGGCGACTTGCCTACGCTTGTGATGCGCCCCCCGGTGTCGCCATAAATGAGTACCTTGATGAAGGTGCCCGAATACTCCGTCTTGATGAGCAGACCCGCAGCTGAGTCGTTTTCGAAGATCAAATCCGGTTCCGGATAAGAAACCGTGGCCTCATGGCCCTCGGGATAACGCGAAAAATAGATGCTGTGAGGCTGCCGCTGCACTATTTTGTAACCCCCGCGCAGCGCTGCGTTGAACAAAGTCGTCGCGAGCTGACTGATGCCGCCGCCATACACGTCCTCCATTTCGCCGCGCACGATGGTGGGAGCACTCTTGTAGCCAGAGGCTGGCGTACGGGGTCCCAAGACGGAGTTGAGCGAAAACCTTCCGCCGGGAACGACCACGGTGTTGTCCAAGCGCGCAGCGGCCGTGTGAATATTGTCCACACGAGGCTGACAACAGGCGTGCTTGGTGACGAAGGAGGCGACCAACTCTTTGATGTGCAGGCTTTCAGCTTGAAGCGTGGTGAGTTTGGGCTGGGTGATGGTGAGCGGGACGAGGACCTGTCGCTGCTCGGTCGCGCTGGCGGCCCAAATGCGTCTCACCAGCTCTGCTCCGTCCAACCCCGCGCCCACTTCACTGGGCAGGATGTGGGGCTCCTTGCCGCGGATCATTTCAAAGCTGGCGTCCCGCGCCGGTCGCTCCAATTCCCCCAAAAACGCGCGCATTTTTGCGCGTAGCTGCTCGATATCGAGTTCGAGCGTCAGCGTCCGCCCAGGTGCATCGATCACACCGTGCACGACCGCGGTCCATTGTTTTGGGTTGATGGACAACTGCTGTCCTGTCTCGCTCACAAACATCAAGGGTGCGGCCATGAGCTGCTCCAGCTGTCGTTTGCTTTTCTTCACGCTCGCCGGGTCCACGGACGGCGGCTCATCCACCGTGCTCAGCGTCAGGATCGGCTGCTGGGCGGAGCCGGGCCGAGCGGTCTTCTGCACCACGTCGAAGGCATGCTGGCGCAGCCGCTGCGCCAACTGTTGGTAGTCGACCGTCTCTCCCACCTGACCTTCGTCCACCTGCAGGGACGATCGACCGATCAGACTTGGCAGGCGCGCGGGGCGCAAGACCGGGCCCAACCAGGGCTTGAGTACCTGACGCAACTTCTCGTCGGAGACGTCGACCACCGCGCGCGTGGGAGCGCCCGCACTGGGCACAAACGCTCGAAGGAACGCAGCCATTTCACCAGTCATTCCGCGCTCGCGCCCGGCGCGCAGGGCCAAGCTCGCGGTACTGCGCAGGTTCAGACCCACTCCCAACTCGGCCAGGCGGAAGCTGCGTGAGCGTGAGGCAAGCTGCAACGTGACGCTCGCCTGGCTCAGCTTGTGCGCCGGCTTGAGCAGACGCTGTTCAATCTCGCGATCATCCAGGCCAGTGAGCGGCGTGCCCGCAAACTCCACCCCCCACAGCGCATGTTCGCCGTGGCCCGCGCGTTGCACAAAGAAGCTCATGAGCACACCCAACAGGGCCGAACAGACAAACGCCCCGGCGAACATTGGCCAGCGTTGGGACATGGTGGGAAGGGCCATCCAGCACGCTCCTAGCGCATCGAAGCGATGTGCACGACACCCTCACCACTGTAGCGCGAGGAAAGTGCTGACGTCCGAGTCAGGACTCACGGTGCTCGGCGGCGCGCACTCCGTCCAAACGCCACGCGCCGAACAGAGCACCCAGGCCGTCTCCGCCGACCGCTTCCACGCGCGGGGGCACTGACTCTCCAGCCTGGCATTCGAGGCACCTCGTCCCTCAGCAGGCGCCCAGCGCTCCAGATTTTTGTAAAAATTACTTAATTATTCCAAACACTTGAACAGCAGCGGCTATTTTGCACAAGGATTCGATATGGCCCCAGGCTTGTACTAGCTTGCGCTCCGCAATGTTGACCTGGGTCGCCAAGAGGTTTTTTGGAACGAACAATGAGCGCGCCGTAAAGCGCATGCAGCCGCTCGTCGAGCGCATCAACTCTCTGGAGGAGGGTCTGAAGCAACTGAGCGACGCGCAGCTGCAAGCCAAAACTCCCGAGTTCAAGGAGCGTATCGACAAGGGCGAGAAGCTGGACGCGCTGCTTCCGGAAGCATTTGCCGTGTGTCGTGAAGCCTCCAGTCGCGTGCTGGGCATGCGCCATTACGACGTCCAGATGCTCGGTGGCATGGTGCTCAACAGCGGCAAGATCGCTGAGATGCGCACGGGTGAAGGCAAGACGCTCGTGGCCACTTTGGCCACCTACCTCAACGCGCTGGAAGGGCGCGGCGTACACGTGGTCACCGTCAACGACTACTTGGCGCGGCGCGACGCCGAGTGGATGGGCAAGCTCTACAACTGGTTGGGGCTCTCCACGGGAGTCATCGTCAGCGGACAGCGCACGGCAGAAAAGCTGGCCGCCTACAAAGCCGACATCACCTACGGCCAGAACAACGAGTTTGGCTTCGACTATTTGCGCGACAACATGAAGGACAGCGCCCTGGAGCACGTCCAGCGCAACCTGCATTTTGCCATTGTCGACGAAGTGGACTCCATCTTGATCGATGAAGCGCGCACCCCGCTCATCATCAGTGGCCCCGCGGACGCGGCCAGTGAAAAGTACCGTACCTTGAACGAGATCGTGACCCGGCTGGTCAAGGATGAACACTACAACGTCGACGAGAAGGGGTTCTCGGCCACCTTCACCGACGACGGCATTGAGCTGGTGCAAAAACTGGCCGGCGTGCGCAACCTGTACGACCCGATCAACGTGCAAAGCCTGCACATTTTGAATCAGCTGCTCAAAGCCCACGCCCTGTACAAGCGCGATCAGCAGTACATGGTGAGCCCGGACGGCAAAGTGATGATCATCGACGAGTTCACCGGCCGCGTACTGCCTGGTCGGCGCTGGAGCGATGGCTTGCATCAGGCGGTCGAGGCAAAAGAGAACGTCAAAATTCAGGAAGAGAGTCGCACCATGGCGACCATCACCTTCCAAAACCTGTTTCGCCTCTACAAGAAGCTCAGCGGCATGACCGGTACGGCGCAGACCGAAGCCAGCGAGTTCATGAGCACCTACACCTTGGACGTGGTCACGGTGCCCACCAATCGCAACATCCAGCGCGATGACTATCACGACGTGGTCTACAAGACCGAGCGCGGCAAGTTCACGGCGGTCGTCCAAGAGATCTTGGACATGCATGAACAGGGCCGCCCAGTCTTGGTAGGAACGACCAGCGTGGAGAAGAGCGCTGCCGTCAGTCGCATCCTGCAAAAGAAGGGCATTCAGCACAATGTGCTCAACGCCAAGCACCACGAGAACGAAGCCTACGTGGTCGCACAAGCCGGGCGCTCGGGCGCCATCACCGTTTCTACCAACATGGCGGGCCGAGGTACGGACATCATGTTGGGCGGAAACCCTGAAATGTTAGCACGTTGGGAGTTCCTTCAGGCGGGGCGCGACCCCGATCTGGAGCCGGAGGAGTTCCAGAAAGAAGTCGCTCGTCTGACCGCTGAGTGCAAAGCGGAACAAAAGAAGGTGCTTGAGGCTGGCGGCCTACACATCTTGGGTACCGAGCGTCATGAATCGCGGCGCATCGACAATCAGCTGCGCGGACGCGCCGGTCGTCAGGGAGATGTGGGATCCAGTCGCTTCTATCTGTCCTTGGAAGACGATTTGATGCGCATCTTCGCGGGGGATCGCGTCAAGAACCTCATGGATCGCATGGGCATGCCCGACGACGAACCCATTGAACATCCGTGGGTGACCAAGAGCGTCGAGAATGCTCAGCGCAAAGTAGAAGAGCGCAACTTCGACATTCGTAAAAACACCCTCGAATACGACGACGTGATGAACGCGCAGCGCAAGACGATGTACAGCTTGCGTCAGCAGCTCAGCTTGGGACGTTACGCACCCGAGGAGACGGATGAAGTGGGCAAGCCCACAGGCGGCATTCGGCAGATCCCCGTCGACGAGGAGATTGAACGCCAGGTGTTGCCCCTGGTGGCGCAGCTCGTGGGCATGTTCACGGAAAACCCACCCCGTCCCAGCGATGAATCAGGCAACCCACGCGCACCCACTGCGGATGAATTGGACGCAGCAGGGAAGCTCGTGGCGCTCGAAGAGCTGCAGCACGAGGCCTATCACCTGTGGGGGGTCAAGCTCGATCTGGAGACACGCAAGACCCGCTCGCCCAAAGGCGTCTATCTTGAATTGAGTGAGCTGGTTGCGCGCGGCTTGAGCGAACAGCAAGAGCGCCTACTCGATCTCATCGACCGGGTGATGGCGGCCGTGACCGAGGAAAGCTGCCCGGCCAACAAGCTGCCTGAGGACTGGAACTGGCAAGCCATTCGAGATGCCTTCTCGGACCTGTTCAAGATCCCACTGGTCGCCAACATCGAACATTTGGGAGAACCGAGTCAGGTCGTGCGCGCTTTGTTCAGCGAAGCCGAGCAATTCTACAACAAGCGCCGCAAGGCGCTGGGCGTGGATTTGGTGCTGCGCGTGTTTCGCCACTTGTACACGCAGGCCATCGATCAGGCCTGGGTGGATCATCTGCAAAACATGGAGCATTTGCGCGACGGAATTGGGCTCCGCGGTTACGGACAACGCGACCCCAAGAACGAATACAAAAAGGAAGGCTACAATCTGTTCCTGAACATGATGGCCAACGTCTCCAGCAAGGTCCTGGAGCGACTGTTTGAATTGCGCATCGAAGGGCAAGATCAGATCGAGAGCATGGAGCGTGCGGCCGAGGAGAAGCACCATCAAGAGCTGGAACGCGCCGTGGCCCAACACGTCGGCGAGGCCGCCCCAGAGCAAGCGCTCGAAGCAGCCCGCAAGTCCGCCGCACAAAAGATGCCCAAGAAGGCCGAACCCAAAATTAGCCGTCAGGATTTGTGTCCGTGCGGGTCGGGTAAGAAATTCAAGGATTGTCACGGCGCGGCGGCCCTGGCTGAAGATTGACCCCGATGCTCAGCTACTGAACGTCCATGATCGAAGCTGTGGAGCTGACCAAATCATTTGGCGCGATCACCGCCGTGCGCGGGGTCAGCTTCCAGGTGCGACGGGGCGAGGCGGTTGGGTTCTTGGGTCCCAACGGGGCGGGCAAGACCACCACATTTCGCATGCTCTCAGGCACGCTGGCCCCCCACTCCGGCTCAGTCCGCGTGCTCGGGGCCGACTTGTTCGAGAGTCCTCTCGAGGCCAAGCGTCAGCTGGGCTACATGGCGGAAAATGCACCCATGTACCCGGAATTGACCGGCACTCATTACCTGCACTACCGGGCCGAGTTGCGGGGCATCCCGCGCGCAGAGCGCGCCCAAGCCGTACGGCAAGCCGCCGCTCGGGCGGGGGCGACAGAAATCTTGGGGCAAATCATCGGACAATTGTCCAAGGGCTACCGCCAACGCCTGGCGCTCTCCGACGCGCTCTTGGGAGACCCGCCTGTGCTGTTGCTCGATGAGCCAACGGCCGGCCTCGACCCCAATCAGGTCCTCGAGACACGCCGTTTGATCCGTGAGCTGTCCGCGGATCACGCCATCATCCTCTCCACGCACGTGCTGTCCGAAGTCGAAGCGACCTGTCAACGCGCGATTGTGATCGATCGGGGGCGAATCGTGGCCCAAGGCAGCTTGGATGAACTCAAACGCCATCGGGGCCATGAGCGCGGTCGAGTTCAAGTCAGAGGCGACACGCAACAGCTGGAAGCGGCTCTCCAGAACATGAACCAGCATGGTCTGGACGCTCGCCTGGAGGCGACGGACCAGATCAGCACCTTGGAATTTGAACTGCTCGCTCCGGGCAGCCTGACCGAGGGTGTGCAGGTCTGCCTACAAGCAGGTTTGCAACTGGTGCAGGCTGGTACGCTGACAGCTCCGCTCGACGAAGTGTTTGCCCGGCTGACTCAGGAACATCAGCCATGAGCGGCTGCTGGGCCATCTTCAAGCGTGAGGTGCAGAGCACTTGGCTGACACCGCTCGCGTGGATACTGCTCACCACATTTCTGCTCATTCAAGGCGGAGTTTTCTACAGCATCGTGGTGCACATGAGTCAGGTTGAAGGGGGCGTGAGCGGGACCGGCCCGATTCAGGCCTATTTTGGCCAACAGAGCTTGTTGATGGCGCTCAGTTTGCTGCTGTTGTGCCCGGCGCTCACTATGCGCAGCATCGCCGAGGAGCGCCGCAGCGGCAGCATTGAGGCCTTGCTCAGCGCCCCGGTCACCTCGGCCGCGATCGTGGTCGGGAAGTACTTGGGTAGCCTCTTGACCTATTGTCTGATGTGGCTGCCTACGCTGCTCTACTTCGCGACGTTACGCGAGACTGGCACCCTGCATCTTGCGACGATCCTCAGCGGCTACGTTGGGGTATTCATGGTGGGTGCGGGCTACTTGGGGATTGGGATCTTGATGAGCACCTTGGCCAAGAGTCAATTTGTTGCGCTGCTCCTCACCAGTACGTTTATTTTTTCTTTGTTCATCTTGGGAATTGGAGAATACATCTTCGATTCAGCGGCGCTGCGCGCGGTGTGCGGATACGTGTCACTCACCTCGACCTTGGAGGAGACGGCCCAAGGCATCATCGATTCACGGCGGTTGATTTTTTACTTTTCTCTGACGATTTGGGCACTTTTTGTCAGCGGTAGGGTGATGGACTCATGGCGCGCACCAGCGTAATCAAGCCTGATTGGGCGCAGCTGGTCGTCGCGATCAAATCGAACGCGCGCCAGTATCGGCGGGCACTGGCTGTGCTGGCAGCAGGGCTACTGCTTTCTGAGGTGAACGTGCACGGCGCCCGTCTCTTCTATCGCGCTGACGTGTCCGAACAACACAGCTTTTCCGTGTCCCCGGTCTCACGTCGCCTGCTCGCCGGGCTGACTCAAGACGTGAAGTTCAGCTTGCTGCTGACTGCGGACAGCCCGTTTCGAGTCGAGATCAAGTACCTGCTTGATAGCTATCGCGCCGCGAGCAAGCGCGTGTCGTTTGAGACGCTGGATCCAGATCGAGAGCCTGTCAGGTATCTGGCTCTGCTGCGCAGCATTGGTGAACTTTCCCAAGACAGCCACAGTGGGGCAAACCCCGTGGTTGTGGCGCAAAGTGGCAGTAAAAAGTGGCTGATTTACGAGCATCAGTTGGGACGCACCAATGACAGCGGGGAACCAGAGTCTCTGGTCGAGCAAAGTCTGAGCGAAGCCATCGCCCAGCTCACGGCCGAGCGGAGTGACGTGATGTGTTTCTTGACGGGGCATGGAGAGGCCAGCCTGGATGACGTTTCCCCGAGCGGGCTCAGTCAACTGGTCGACGTGCTCAAGCGCTCCCACATCGAATCTCGGCGGACGCCGCTCGACGCGCCCCATCCTGAAACTGAGCTCGCTTCCTGCACGGCGCTCGCCCTCGTCGGTCCAGAGCGGCCGCTTCCCCCATCCCACACCCAGTTGCTGGAGCGTGAACTCGACGCAGGCAAGCACCTATGGGTGTTGGTCGATCCGATCGTCAGCGAGCACGGTGCGCTCGCCGATCTAGGCCTGGGCGCGCTGCTTGCACGGGTGGGGGTGGAGATGAGCCCCGGGTTCGTGCTCGAAGCGGACCCAGCAGCGCGGTTGCCCTCGGGCATGGGTGAGACGTTCTTTGCCCGCGCGCTCAATCATCCCATCACACAGGGTCTATCCACTGACGCGGCGCGATTCGACGCGCGTGTGTTGTTTAGTGCGGCCGCGCCCCTCTTGGCCACCACGGGCTCCACAGCCCAGCCGCTCCTGGCCACGAGCGAACGCGCCCAGGCGCTATTGGACCTTCGGCACCCCGAGATGAAAACGCGCGCAGCGCGCCCACTGGTCCTGGCCTACGCCAATCAGCTCAGCGCTGGCGATGCACCCGCGCGCAGCGTGGTGGTGGCCAATTCGAACCTGGCGCGCAATGAGGCCTTCTTGGACCCGTCCCAGTATGGCAGCCGAGTATTTCTCGAAAATTCCCTGGCGTGGCTGTTCAGCCGAACCGCGCTGGTCTCGATTCCACCTCGGCAGAGCATGAACGCGGGGCTCAACCTCAGCGAAGAGTCACTGGGAGCGCTCTTGCGCTACGTCCTCATCTACATGCCGCTCTGCGCCGCGACGATGGGAACTTGGATGATGTGGCGGCGGCGACCCCGCGCGACCGGGTCCACCCCCCGAGGAGGCGAGACATGAAGCTCCGCACCTCACTCTGGCTTGACGTCCTTCTGATCTCCACAAGCATCTTGTACGGCGGGTACTTGCTAGCGACCCAGGACACTCCTCGCGACCAAGCAGAGCCTGACCGAGAGCGGCACTTGCTGCCCGGTTATGTGGGCAGTGAGCTCACCGTGCTGGAGTTTGAGGGGACCCATGGTGCATTTTCCGTGCGAGCCGATCCGGCGCAGCCGGGCGAGTATCTCCTGGGCGGGGATGTGACCGGGCACGCCGACGTCGCTCTGGTCCGTGAGCTCAGCTCCACCCTGGAGTTCGCGACGTATAAGCGGCGCTTGAGCGGCGCATCTGCTGTGCCCAGCGCGGTGCGCGATGGAGCCCCAAAAGTCAGTGTGCGTATCGTGAGCGCCGGTCGACGTTTTGAGTTGCGCGTGTACGACGCCACATTGACCAGCGCGAGCAGCGCTGACGGCGAGGTGTATGTCTCGGTGCACGCGGACGAAGGCGATACCTGGGGGGTCAGCTCAGCTCGGATACTCACCAGCCTACTGCGAAGCAAACAAGAGTTTCGTGGCAATCAGTTGTTTCCGTTCAGCATGAGCCAGACGCTGGGACTGCGCATCAAAGACGCGCAGTCCCAACTGGAGCTGCGCGGCGACGAGGCAGGATTTCTTGTCGAGCCACAGCACAAGCGCGCCGACCGAGCGCTGAGTGACGTACTCTTCTTTCAATTGGCCCAAGCCAAACTGACGAGTTTTCTCGCGCAAAGTGAAGCCGAGCGCTTGGTCCACAACGACCCAGCTTACAAGACGATCGTGCAAGACGGCGCAGGCAGGAGCGTCACCTTGTTGCTCGGAGGAAGTTGTCCGGGCGATCCGTCAGCGCTGGTCGCGTTGCGCGTCACTCCGCCCGAAATCGCCGGCTGCGCGACCCGAGCTTTGTGGGCCGGTCTTTCCCTCACGGCGGACGAGCTCCTGGCGCGCACCGCGAGTACCCTCAACCCGGATGAGATCGATCACGTCATCATCAGCGGTGAAAAACCGTCTCTCGATCTCATGCGTAAGGGCGCCGACTTCGTGCGCCTGGACGCCGAGCAACAGCCCGTCCCCAGCGCCGCCACGGATGAACTCTTGCACGTACTGACCCGCGAAAAGCTCGCGCTGACCATAGCACCGGAGTCAGCTGGTCCGCCGTCGCGCACCGTGACCGTGGTGGGCCAGTCCCGCGCCAAGAGCCTCGCCACCCAGCCCTGGGACCTCAAGGGCGCCCCGGACGGCCAGGTTGACGCGACGCGACAGAGCATCGACGTCTACGACCAAGAACATCTCGGCATCCTCGCTCACCGTTTGGACGACGACACCTGGCTCACGGTGCCGCCCAGCTTGGCCTGGGCCTTTGCTCAAGACGACACCTGGACCAAGTCGCGGGTGCTCTTGGACGTCCCGGCCGAACAAATCACGAGCCTGCGCGTCGTGCTGCGTGATGGGTCTGCACCGAAGAGCACGATCAGCGTCGCACGCGATGGTTCGAGCTTTTCCTTCACTGACGTCGATAAAGAGCTTAGTGCGGTCACGGCAGACGGCAGGCCCGATCAAAGCCTCTGCCGCGGCGTCTTTGAGGGACTCTCTCATTTGACAGCCGAGCGCTACTTGAGCGGGCGGGCCCCCCCGGAGCGGATCTGGTACGAAGTCCACATCACGCGCAGCGCGCAAGACCCCATGGCCAAGTTGGTGGTGGGGCCGCGTGTGCGCGGTGGCTATCAGGCTTGGTTCTCCCTGGCTCAGGCGCAATTTGTTCTCAGCGAAGAGATGGCCCTACGTCTTTCGACATCGCTGTTCGATCGCAGTCCCGCGCAACTTGACCCCGACATGTACTCCGCAATCAAGCTCATGAGCTCCGGACGTGAAGTGGTGCTCAAACGGGTGGCAGGCGAACTCTACCCCGAGTCCGCAGGGATGAGCGCACAGGATGTTGCGCCCCTGCTCGACGCGCTGCGCGGCTTGAACGTCCTTTCTTACCACCCCGGCCGCGAGTTCACTCAGCCAGCAGAACAAACCATCGACGCACAAATGGCGCAGGATCCCACGCAGCATCTGCACATGGAAATCCTGGGGCTCCACCCGTATCAGGACGGGGTTGCTTACTGGGCCCGCGTGCGCGGCCGGCCCGGAGCATTTGCCCTTGCAGCAGCCGGCGTGGAGACCTTGAAGAGGCTGCTGTGAGCGCCGAAGAGGCCCATCCCCCGAGAGCAGCTCTCAGTTGAGCTTGCTGGGGTCGCGGACCGCTGATGAACCTGCCCCGCCGCTCAAGCCCGTGGAGCGCGACCAAATGGTGTCCCAATTGTCCCTGTAGGCGCGATTGGCCACTTGGGCCGGACCTGAACGCGGCTTGTTGCTTTTGCTTTGCGTAGGCTGGGGGTTTGAAATCGCGACCTCCGTCTCCACGTCGCACAGTAGCGGCATGCCCGCCCTGGGTTTCAAACGAACCACGTCACTGGTGATGGGTTGCCCCTCCACCAGCGGACGCACCTCGCCAGCCTCCACCTGATCGTTGCGCGCACGCAGCACCCGCAGGCCCTTTTTATCTTCACTCAGACCGGCAATGAGCACCACATCCTGACCGGAGCGCGCCGACCCTTGCGTTTCGGGTGAAGAATTCTTGTCGATAGCGGGTTTCTTGGTCACGACTACAAAGGTCCTATGGATGTATCTTGGGTCCGGCAGTGGCCCTGCGCAAGCGACTCATTGCTTGTCGAGGCCAACGGCCGCGCCGTGCACCCAGCCTTCTCGTCCTTTGTCGTCATATTTGACCCGATACCACTCTCCCATACGACCCGTCACCACCACCACTGCACCCGTGAGCAAACGAGCCACAACTTGCCCGTCGCGCTCCGGTTCTTTACGAATCAGCGCGGTCCGCCACTGCACCGTGGCCTTACCGCTCGCGGGCGTGACCGAAGTCTTGTCCTGGGCGGCAGCTTCAGGCGTCTTGAACTCAATCAAGTAGAAAACCTGATAGCTGTCGTATTGATGCTGCACGGCGTGAAGTGATGCTTGGGCAAGCTCGCGCTCTGCACAACGCAGCAGCTCCTTGCTGCTCTGCTCCGGCAAATCCGTACTGCGACCGCTTTCGATGCCGACCACCTTGCCCTGAGCAAAGTCCAGCTTGAAGCCCAGAGACAGTACGCCAAATAGGCCCTCAGCGGCGGGGCACCCGAGCAAGGCCATCAGATGTGGGTGAAGCACGTCGTCCACTTTGATCGCGTCGCACTTGCTGGACTTCTCTTCGCCCTTGGCGCAGCTCGTCAGCTTCACCGGGCTGATGCTCAAGCGATCTTCGGGCAAAAGTTCGATCAATCCAGGCTCAGGTGCGGAGGCCGCGGCGGGAGCCTGGTCAGTGCCTTCAGCCTCATCCAGCGGGTCCGCTTGTTCTATCGGCGCTTCGGGCACCAAGCTCACACCGGCCAGGCGCGGCCAGATCACGCCCACGACAAAACCGATCAGCGCAATCACCAGCACATGGCCCTTTGATTGCTCACCCTTGCGCGCCAGCGTCGGCCCCGACGCGCGCTTGCTCGTATTCATCCGGCAACACCCATCACGAGTCGCCGCGGCTCCGGACCACGCGTGACCAATAACTCCGAGGTGGGCCCGCGCCGTGACGCTGCAGAATTGATGTTGCGACGGGCCGAGACGAACGTACATTGACAGTCCGCAAACAGGCGGCGGGTGAGCGCGGTGTCGGAGTTGGAGAGCACCACACCCACGCCTCGCTCACTGAGCACCTTGTACAGTACGGCCAGTCGCTCGTGCTCGGCTGTCCCAAAGGGAGTGTTGTGATACTCAGCAAACCGAGCCGTGGTAGAAACCGGCACGTACGGCGGATCAAAGTACACCGCATCGCTGGGCCGCGCTTTGCGGCACAATTGCTCAAAGTCCGCTACTTCCAGCGCCACGCCGGAAAGCGCCTTGGACACGCTGAGCAAGCGCTCCGTGTCACAAATCGTGGGGTTTACGTAACGGCCAAACGGCACGTTGAATTGTCCAGCTCGATTCACACGATACAGGCCGTTGTAGCCGGTGCGGTTGAGATAAATCATGCGCGCTGCGCGGCGCTCCAAGCTGCGCGGCCGCTGTCCGCGAATCTCATAATACGCCTCCTCGGAGTGCGGCATCTTGGACAGTAGCTCGATCACGCGCCCCACACGCGTTTGGATGGCACGATAGGTCGCGATCAACTCCTCATTCTGGTCAGACAACACCGCCCGCTTGAAACGCTTCTCCGCGGCGAGGGCAAAAAATACCGCGCCCCCACCCACGAAGGGCTCATAATAGGTGTCGATCCGCGCCGGGAGGTACTGCAAGATCGCGTGCAGGAGTTGCCGCTTACCCCCGGCCCACTTGAGTAAGGGTCGCCCGATCTCCGGTGGCGTCGAGAGCGGGGACACTGGGGCTAAGCTCATGATCTCTCGTCTAACCTGTGCGCCCGGATCCGTCCAGAAAAAGCCGAATCCACATCTATATTGAGGCGCAGGGTCATCTTCTGCAGTCCAAACCGGCTCACGCCCAGCGCGTCAGCTGCCCGCGTCCGATTCCCGCCCGCCTGCTCCAGCGCCTCCAGCACGAGCTGACGCTCCAGGACATCCAATTTCTCACGCAACGTCTGGGCCGCCGGTGTCTCCTCCGAGGAGGCCGCCAAGAGCTCTGGACTCAGATCAGCGGTGGTCAGGTGCTCACCCCCCAGCACGATCATGCGCCGCACCTCGTTCTCCAGCTGTCGAACGTTGCCCGGCCAAGAAAAGGAACATAGCCGCGCCAGGGCCGTGTTGGACAGGGCCCGTGGCGACGCCGCGTAGCGCGCCAGGAAATGCGCCACGAGCAGCGGGATGTCTTCGCGGCGCTCGCGCAAGGGCGGCACGTTGAGTTTGATGACGTTCAGGCGAAAGTACAAGTCTTGACGAAATGTGCCTGCTGCCACCATGGCTTCCAAATCGCGATGGGTCGCCACGAGCAGCCGCACGTCCACGCGCTCAGCGCGCTCGGCGCCGAGCGGCCTGACTTCGCCATCCTGCAGCACGCGCAACAATTTGGTCTGCATGACCAGCGACATTTCTCCAATTTCATCGAGAAACAGCGTGCCCCCATGCGCCAAAGAAAAGAGCCCAGGCTGGTTGCGCGTGGCACCCGTGAACGCGCCCTTTCGATGCCCAAACAACGTCGACTCGAGCAACGGCTCGGGAACCGCACCACAGTTTTCGGCGACGAACGCTTTGCCCCGACGCGCGCCGGCGCTAGCGACGGCGCGCGCTATCAATTCTTTGCCCGTGCCGGACTCCCCGAGGATCATCGCAGGCACGTCGCTCTCCGCCACTCGATCGACGAGCGCGAGCAGGTCGCGCATGCTGCGACTCTTGCCGATGATGTGTTCGTGTCCGTCCCGCAGTTTGCGTGACTCGCGGTAGCGGTTGAGCTCACGTTGTGCGAGCTCAAGCTCGGCCTCGTTTTCGTTCAAGCGCGAGGCCAAACGTGCCTCGGCGCGTTTGGCACGACGCAGCGCGCGGCGTAGGGCAAGGCGGTCACGCTCGTCACAGATGGCCAAGGCAGCCACGGTGGCGATCAAGCTGGCCCATGATAGCTCTTTTTGGCCAAACGCCGCGCGTTTTACCCGGTCATCCAGGTACGCAACGCCCAAGATTTCACCGCGTGACGAGAGGGGAACGGCCAGCACGCTGCGTAAATCGAGAGACACGACCGACCGGTGCAAGCTGCCTTCCATCGTACCGGCGTCCACGAGCAAAACGGGCCGCCCCTCTTGCATCGCCCGCTGGGCCACCGACAAACTGAGCGTGCGTTGCTCCTCGGAAATGTCCGTGCGATTGAGGTTGCGCGCCGCCCGTACGACCAATCGTCCTTCTGGCGCGCGCAAGAGCAGCATGCCCCGTTCCACACCAGTCCACAAAAGCAACATATCCAAGACTTGATCGAGCAGGGCACGAAACCCTTGCCGTCGGCCTAGTGCCTTGAGCAGGCCTTCGACGTCGCTCAATTGGCCTTCACGATCGGCGGCTTGTAGCCTGCTGCCTTGCGCCTGTTCTACCCAAGCTAGCCCCCGCACACTGGTGCGGTGCTCTGGGCGCGCGTGCTTGAGCAGCAGCTTTGCCACGGCGGAGCTTCGTTCCAAAAACAGACGCGCCAATTCCGCTCGCCCTACGCGTAGCGCAAGTTGGGCCCCAGCTACCAGCGCGGGGCCCAGACACAGCGCGGTCAAGTCCGTGTGCGCGAGACTTTCCAGCGCGCCAAGCACGACGGCTGCTGCTTCCACATCGGGTGAGGCCGCGTCGAGCAACGCTTGAGCACGCGCCCCCCACCACTCCAAACGTACGTCGCTGCGCTCGCATTCTGCCGCCCACGCGTCGCCGCGCACGGCCTCCTCACGCTCGCTCGACAGCAGACGCGTGAGCACGCTCAAGCGATCAGCGGATGTTGCGCTATCGTCAAGCAGAGCCTGCGCCGCGCGGGCCAGCTCACGGCGTAGCTCAGGTTCCGTCGTCACGTCACACTGAGACAACAGCAAAAATGATTCGCAGCGCGTGTCACCCGTTCGCCGCGCCCACATCAAACCGCGCGCCACGACGGTCCCCACCTCACTGCCAGCACCCACCATCGCCAGCGCGGCCGCGCGGGCCAGCAGCGCACGCGCTGTCTGCTCTGGCTTGCCCAGCGCTTCAAACAGCTGCTCCGCCCGCTCGCTCGCGTCGAGCGCTTGGCCAATGTCGCCCGCGTCGCTGGCGCTGGCCGAAAAGCCTGTGAGGTACGTCGCCTCCTCCAGGGCTGCGCCAACACTGCGCGCGTACTCCACCGCTCGAGCAAAATAGTTTAAGGCCAGCGCCGCTTGGCCGCGACTGTGCTCCAGCATGCCGCGCACCGCGAGCAAGCGCGCCTTTTGTTCGGCTTGTTCAGCGTGATTGAGGCCGCGCTCCAGCTCGAGTTCGCTGGTCGGAAAGTCCGCACTCGACAGGGCAATGAGCGCCTGAACTTCAGAGCGCGCGCCACTCACCTGCGCCTGGTCCAAAAGGCGGCGCGCCAGATCGAGCTCACCGCGGTCGAACGCAAACCGAGCCTTCTGGACCAGAGCTCGTGAGCAGAACTCAGTAGCTGCGTGCCGCTCACACAATTCATCGAGCAGCGCTTCTGCTCTCACCCGAGCACCCTGGCGGACGAACAAGAGCGCCTGCTCCCACAGCGCCACCGGCCCACCAAGGCGCGCGACGAATTGCTCGGCCAAGCCGAGTTCTCCCGTGAGACGCGCAATCTTGCTGGCCTGCACGAGCAGCGATTCCGGAGCCGGATGAAGGCCGCGGATCTTGAGCAAGGTCTTGGTGCTCGGCGGACGTTCGCTCAGCTCGAAGGCCAAACTGCAAGCGTCCAGCGCACCCTCACCGCCACCATCAGTCGTGGAAACGCCTGATCCCCATCCAGTCAGCTGCTCGGATAACTGCCGCAGCGTGACCCCGCGCAAGGGGCCGCGCTCAGCCAGACGCTCGAGCGCTAGGACCAAGTCAGCATCCGTGTGGGGTGGCAAATCCCAGCCTGCTGCAAGCGGACCGATAGCCCGTCCCAAGAAGCGCCGACGATCACTCGGCGACAGATCGGAGATGCTACTCGTGGGCGGCAGCAGCACAGCGGCTGACCGCGCGTCACGCAGCAGAGCCACCGCCGAAAACACCTCCAGTACCTGGGCCAACCATGCACCTGGTTGACCGGCTACTCGCACCTCGCAATTGCCGCTGACGAGCAGGAGTTCACTGAGCCGCGTAGCCACATACATCTGCGCGAGCCCCGGTTCACTGCTCTTGTGCGTGGGGAGTAGGTTGAGTTCAACCGCGCGCCGAGAGAGCCAATCGCAGCTGGGGATAGACGCGCCCGGAGCCGCCAAAATTGGCTCAAGTAGCTGCCGAAACCCGTCCGGGATGTGGAGCCACGGGTCATGGAACGTGACCTGCTCGTGAAAGCGCGGGTCGAAAATGCCGGCCACCGTTCTACACAACGCATAACAATCAGCGCGCATGGCGTCCACTTGATTGCCGCGCAACGCTGCTTCCGGCAAATACAGCGGTGTCCCTGAGTGCACGTATAGCGCGTCGCTCGATAAGCCAAAGTCAATGAGCGTGATGTCGACCTGCTCACGGACGTGCACGATGATGTTGTTGGGCTTTACGTCGCGGTGCGCCCATCCCAGGGCATGGAGTCGCCGCAGCGAGAGCACGACACTGCCCAGTACGGCCGTGGCCAAGTCCCATCGTTTGACCTCGCTGAGCCCCCCTGCTTCGAGCGCCACACACAGCGGCGTTCCGAGCACGCGCTCCATCAGCAGTTGAACGCGACTCCGGGGCCCAAGCACACCACGCAGGCGAGGAACCCCAGGGCCACGGGCCAACGTGAGCGCAACCGCCTCGTTCAGCAGAACCTCGTTCATGCCCGGGTGCGCCACCTTCATCACCAGCTCGGGTGCACCCACAACCCGGCGGACCTCGGCCGTATCGCCTACGCCAACCAAGTCGCCCAAGGGGAGCTCACTGACCTCCCCAGGGCCGAGGAAGGGACCCTCGTGCACTGTCAACTCAGTTGTCATAAAATCGAAATTCCCGCGTCAAATCCAGGATGACGAAGGAAAGACGAAGTGTCAACGCAGTTACGCCCCAGCTGGATAAAGGCTGGAGCGTAACTGGAGCGCCGTCGCTCACGCTGAAGTGAGAGCGGACGGTCGATGAGCTGAGCGAGGGAGCGCGCCTGCGTTGAGCTAACGGCCCAGGGCCTCGGCACGGTTCACGATGCGGGGCGTAATGAAGATGATCAACTCTCCCCGCAGGTCGCTGCTGCGTCGCCGCTGGAACAGGAGACCGAGGATGGGAATGTCACCAAAGAACGGCACCTGATCGACGCTGCGTCCTGTGTTGCGCGTGTAGATACCGCCAATGACCGCTGTGTGACCGTCCATGACGAGCAGCTGCGTGTTGGCGCTGCGCTTGAGGATGGTTGGGTCACCCCGGGCGCCCGTGTTGTTGAAGTCGGGCTCGTCCCTTTGGATGTTCACCTTCATTTGGACTGAACCATCCGCCGTGACGTGCGGGGTGACTTGCAGCTGCAGCGTTGCGTTCTGGAAAACCGTCTGCACACCTTGGGCCGAGACCTGCGAAAACGGAATCATCGTGCCTTGGGTGATGGATGCAGTGCGATTGTCCATCGTGAGCACGCGCGGGCTCGACAAGATCCGCACCATGCCGCTGTTTTCAGCGGCCGAGAGGCGGAGCGCCAAGTTGGTGTTGTTGTCCACCGAACCAAAAGTAAACCCAATGGCTCCACCTTCACCCGTACCCGCCGTGGCCGGAAGGTTGATGGCAAAGTTGGGGTTGGCGACATTGTTCGAAAACGCGCTCAGACCACCGGTCGGCGTGTCGCCATCGGTCGCGCCACCGGCGATGCCGATGGAGCTGGGAAACGCCAGCCCAGTGGGATTGCCGGTCAGCGCCGAAACGGTTCCAGAGCCACCCCACTGAATACCCACATCGCGGTTGTAGTTGCTGTTTGCTTCGATGATGCGGGCCTCGACCAACACCTGCGGGGTTTGCGTGTCGAGGGCACGCACGAGTTCTTCCACCTGGTCGAGCGATGCGCCTACGTCCCGCGCGATGATGGTATTGGTGCGTTCATCGATGGCGATCGAGCCTCGATCAGAAAGCAACGGCGTGACGCGCGACTGCAGCTCGGCTGCTTCGGCGTAGCTGACCGGGATGAGCCGGGTCTCGATGGGCGCCAGCTTCACCTCCATTTGTCGCCGGGCGATTTCCATCTCACGCTCGCGCTGCAAGCGATCCAAGGGCGCCACACGAATCATGTTGGCATACTCCACCTTGCCCAAACCTTTGGACTGCAGGATGACGGCCAAGGCTTGGTCCCATGGGACGTTGCGCAATCGAATGGTCACCGTACCGCCGACGTCGTCAGCAACTACGATGTTGCGGCGTGAGACATCACCGATCAGACGGAGCACGTTGTGAATGTCGGCATCTTTGAGATCGAGATCGATGCGTCGACCGGTAAAGCCACGGGCTTGACCAACGGTGGCCGGGGCAAATGCGCCAGCCTCGTCCGATTCAATGGACTTTTGGGCAATGAATGCCTCGGTTCCCGAGTCGATCTGAGGCAAGTCGACGACGAGGTCGTCGCCCAAGATACTTCGGGATTTGCGAGCAGGAAGCCCGTCACTGCCCGTTCCCGTCAAACTCGACGGCAGCGAACCGGGCTCGTAAAAGAGCCAGCGCAACGTGTTCCCTGAGCGCTTGACCGAGCTGGTTGCCTTGGGTTCATGCTGCACCTCGATGATGACCGAGTTCTTGTCGCGGAAGGACGAGACCTTTTCGACGTAGCCGCCAAAGTCGCCCACGTCCAAGGTACGCTCGAGCAAGGGTGGCAGGGTGGCACCGCGGATGGTGAGCACGCTGCGGCCAGTACTCTTGTTGTCGACAGAAAAACGCGCGCGACTGTCGAGCTCCACGTCCACGATGTCGCGGCCCGTCTTGTGTTCGAAGCGCACGTCGCTGATCGCGACCTCAGTGGGTGCGCTCGGAGACGGAGCGACCTCTTTGATGCGCGCATCTAGACCCGAAAGTACCTGAAGCGGTCCCTTCTCGAAACGCACCGTGAGCCGATTTTGCTCCACGGCGATGCTGTATTGTGCCTCTTTCAGCAGACTCACGACCAGGCGCGTGCGCTTTTGAGCACCCTCGCCAAACGTTTGGGCCATGACACCGCCCACCACACCTTTGCTCTCCACCAGCGCCGGCGCGGCGCCCTTGATGGAGGCATGATTCAGGTCGATGAGCAGCCGCTTGGCTGCTTCGTCCACCCGAGCGGTGTAGGTCGGCACGCCATCGAACTCCACGATGACAGCACCCATCTCATTGTCGCCCGGCGTGAGCTCAATCGATGTCACCTGTGGTCCTTGGGCCCACACAGCGGGTGCCAGGAGCAAAGTCGAGGCTAACAAGAGGCTGGTCAATGGACGGTAAAACTTCATGGTCTTAGCTCGCATCCGGCGGCTCCGTGGAGCACATGCCGCGGCATCTGGGCACTTGAGAACATTTATACTTTGCAATTGACTGAACACACAAATTCTTAGGGATTCTGACCGCTCGGTGCGGATCCTTCTTCCTGATCCTTGCGCTTGCGAGCTGCCTCATCAGCAGCCATCTGTGCCAAACGCTCCTGCATCTTGCGCAGCTCACTCTCGAGCCCGCCGCCGGTATTTTCCTCGGCTTTGGCGCTGGCGGTCATGTCATCGGTGCGCAGCGGGATGACCCGCGTCGCGCTCGGGATCTCGGGATTGGACGGGTCGTCACGGACGAGCACCATGTCGCCATCGCGAATGCGATCGACCCGCCAATTCACTTCATAGGCGGCTCCACCGCCTCCCGTGGGCTGCACCACCGAGGCGCGACCAATATACTGACCGCGTTTGACCACATGACCCACGCCCGCCGGGTCGACCAACATCGCACGAGGCGGATCGACGCCGCCCACGAGCGCCACCAGTTTGAGCTGCTCAATGGGGTATTGATCGAGCAACACCTCACGCTGGGAGGTCACCTCCCCGCGCGCTTCGTCGACAAATATCTTGGCAAAACTGCGAAAGGGGTCCCGGCTCCGCTCTGATTCGACGAAGGCCGTCTCCTGAAAGTCGAGCGGGGGCGGAATGGCTGCTTTGTCAGCTTCGGTCGCCGCCGGCGCCGCAGGCGCGCGGCGCGGCGCGGCGGGCCCCGCCGGAATGACCTGGTCTTCCCCGCATCCAAATAGGAACAAACAACAGAGCACCCACCGTTTCATCAGCGCCTCCGTCCTTTGGTGGGAGCAGGTTGGGCTTCTTCGCTCGTCAGCGCGCGAAACGCCGTCG